>Ga0182013_10000229_pt1 | contig 75872 bp, 76 predicted proteins | sample 612S2MmetaG_FD_120487 | JGI IMG/M metagenome (GOLD analysis project Ga0182013, IMG submission 120487) | Permafrost microbial communities from Stordalen Mire, Sweden - 612S2M metaG | ecosystem: Environmental > Terrestrial > Soil > Wetlands > Permafrost | place: Sweden: Stordalen | collected... | reverse complement strand
GGTGTCGCCGGCTCTGGCCGCCAATCGGCAGACTGCACTGGCGCAGACAGTTTTCACTCCGCCAAAAACATTGACGGGTCCCGCCGATACTCTCCGGCCAACGCCCCCGGCAACCACATCGGAACCGCAACCAGCCAACCAGCCTGTGGCCCAAAAGGCTTCCGCCACACCCGCCTCGACGCGGTTCGCTAGCGAACTCAGTGAACTCGCGGCCCAGGGCGACAGCGCCGCAAGCGAAGGCAACACTACAAACAACGCCTCCCCCCGTCGGCAGCTGGCCGGGACAGTCCTCGTCCAGTCAGGACCATCGGAACCGCAGCTGCCCTTGGTGTCGCCGGCTCTGGCCGCCAATCGGCAGACTGCACTGGCGCAGACAGTTTTCACTCCGCCAAAAACATTGACGGGTCCCGCCGATAGTCTCCGGCCAACGCCGCCGGCTTCCACCTCGGAACCGCAACCAGCCAACCAGCCTGTGGCCCAAAAGGCTTCCGCCACACCCGCCTCGACGCGGTTCGCTAGCGAACTCAGCGAACTCGCGGCCCCGGCCGACAGCGCCGCACGCGAAGGCACCGCTACAAACAACGCCTCTCCCCATCGGCAACTGGCCGGGACAGTCCTCGTCCAGTCAAGACCATCGGTACAGCAGTTGTCGTCGGTGTCGCCGGCGCCGGCCGCCAATCGGCAGACTGCATTTGCGCAGACAGTTTTCACTCCGCCAAAAGCACTAACGCGTCCTGCCGCCGATCTCCGGCCAACGCCCCCGGCTTCGACCTCGGAACCGCGGCTGCCCTTGGTGTCGCCGGCGCCGGCCGCCAATCGGCCGGCTGCACTTGCGCAGACAGTTTTCACTCCGCCAAAAGCACGGACGCGTCCTGCCGATGCTCTCCGGCCACCGCCCCCGGCAAGCACCTCGAAACCGCACCTGACCACCCAGCCTGTGGCCCAAAAGGCTTCACCCACTCCGGCGGAGACACTTACCGTTCCCGCCGCCGCTATTCCGGAAGTCGCTGCGGCCGTTACGGCGGCCACCGACGATTTGACGGACGATCTTCATAATGGCGAGTCCGACATTTCGCTAAATGCAGCCGCGTCCCACGGCGCCCCCGAACAAGCTTCGGAATCCGCGCCGCCAACCGTGACGCCCGCCGCCGGACCGAGCGAGCCCACCCAGGAAATGGCATTCGCCACGCGCGTGCAGCCGGCGCAGAACTCCAACCACTCCACGCTTCCAGCCGAGATGGCATCGTCTTCGGCGGTGGCTTCCGCCAGCAAGAAAATAGTCCCTGCGGCGGACGATGTGGACGCCGCGCCGGCCGGGACACGCGCCGTTTTGGCCGCTACTACCGCCGCCATCGAGCGCGACACGCAGCCCGCCACAACCTCCGCGCCTGCCGCGCAGGGCGCGCCTGCCGCTCATCGAACCGAAGCGCCCGCCTTACCCGCGGACAACGTTGCCAAGCCCTCCGCTCCGCTCAAGGATATCTCGCTGCAGGTCAATCAGCCCGGGAAAGGGCCCGTGGATGTCCGCGTAGTGCAACAAGGCAGCGAAGTGCGCGTCTCGGTCCACAGCGCCGACGCCAGCCTGAACAGCGGGCTCCGGCAAGGTCTTTCCGAATTGCAGAGCCGGCTAGAAGAGACAGGCTATCGCTCCGAAATGTGGCGGCCGGGCGCAGCGGCCGCACCCGTTACCGCCGCACCCTCCGCGCAAGCTTCCACCAATCATTCCCGCGGCGGCGATGGGCAGCCGCAGCAAGGCGGGTCGCAACAGGAGAGCGGCCGGCGCAATCCCAATCAGTCCAACCAACCCCGCTGGGTCGAAGAACTGGAATCCAGTCTCGGCGGAGAGAAATCGTCAGGAGGTTTCTATGGCTTCAGCAGTTAATTCACTGGGCAGCAGTTCCAGTGCGAGCAATTCATCGAGCGCGGCCGCCGGGCTGGGCGGAACGGCTCCCACCGAGCAGATGTTTCTGCAGCTTCTGGTGGCGCAGCTTCAAAATCAGGACCCGCTCAACCCCACCGACAGTACCACGTTCGTTTCGCAGTTGGCGCAGTTCAGCGAACTCGAACAGGTGATGGCGATTCGCACCGACACCGACACATTGGCGACCGACGCATCGGCCGCCGCCGCAGGCACGTCCGGCACGAGCGGAACGACCGGAACGACCGGAACGACCGGCAACAACACCACTACCACTGCTACCGGACCAACACCGGCAGCCAACCCAACTCAATCCTAGGAGGCATAGCTAAACGTCATGGGAACCGCATTCAGCACCGCATTATCCGCGCTCAACGCCGATTCGACGGCGATCGACGTGGTCGGTAATAACCTCGCCAACCTCAATACCACCGGATTTAAGGCCAGCACGGTGGACTTTTCATCTTTAATGGCCGAACAACTCGGGGCTGGTTCCGGCGACGGCCAGATCGGCTTGGGAGTGGGACAGGTCGCCGCCGTTCAGGACTTTGCGCAGGGCTCCATCAACAACGTTACCACCGGCGGGTCCCTGGACGCCGCCATCCAGGGCAGCGGCTTTTTCGTCGTCACCGATTCCAACAACAACCAGCTCTACACGCGTGACGGCAGCTTCGAATTGAGCTCCACCGGCGTTCTGCAGACCGTCACCGGCCAAAACGTGCAGGGCTGGTTGGCGACTAATGGCGTGGTGAACCCTAACGGTCCGACCACAAATATCACCGTGCCCGTGGGTTCCACCATCGCGCCCTCGGCCACGGCCAACATGAGCATGACGGTCAATCTCAATAGCGCGACCGCCGTCAACGGCACGTTTAGCGCGCCCATCCAGGTCTACGATTCGCTGGGACAGGCGCACACTCTGACCGTCACCTACACCGAGACTGCGCCCGGCGCCTGGTCGTACGCTGTGACCATTCCCGCCGCGGACCTGACGGCCGGCGGCGCCACCACTGTGGCCAACGGTAACCTCACGTTCGATGTCAATGGCCAACTGACGGCCCCGGCCCCCGGCGCTCCCATTAACATCGCGGTCGCCGGGTTGGCGGACGGCGCCAACAACATGAGCATCAACTGGAACGTCTACAACGCCGCTGGAACCTCGGAACTCACGCAGTACGCGCAGTCCTCCGCGCTGTCTAACCCGACCCAGGATGGTTTCGCGGCCGGCCAGGTGTCGCAGGTCTCCATCCAGAACGGCGGACTCGTGGTAGCCAATTACACCAACGGCCAACAGCTGATAGTCGGTGAATTGGCGGTGGCTTCGATTGCCAATCCCACCAGCCTGTTGCAGGTCGGCGATAACAACCTGCAAGCGGCCGCGGCTACTGCCCAGGCCGCCATCGGAGCGTCCGGCACCGGTGGCAACGGAACCATTCAGGGCAGCTCACTGGAAGCTTCCAACACCGACATGGCCCAGGAGTTTACCAACCTGCTCACCTATGAGCGCAGCTATCAGGCGGCGTCCAAGGTGATCACTACCGCCGATCAATTGGCCCAGGAGACTGTGGACCTGATCCACTAGCCGGCCGCAAACGGCGGTTCCAATGGCTAAGCTGACACAGGCCGGGTACTTGCTGGACATTCCGCTCGCAGTGAAAGCGGTGGTGGAAGGCAGTGCTCTACGTGTCAGCGAACTATTGGAACTGGCCGGCGAGTTGGCCCGCGCCAACGGGCGCCGCGTGGTCCGCATGGTGAACTTCAAAGGCAAGAGCTGACATGGAAGCGATTCAGCAGACGCTGGTAGTGGTGTTCGTCCTCGGTCTTCTGGGCGCAACGCTCTATTGGCTGCGCGGGCAGGGGATGGCGCGATTCAGCGGGAAGGCCCTCGGGCGCGGCGCGCGGCGGATGCAGACCGTCGAGCGCCTCGCCTTGAGCCCACAGCATTCGCTGCACCTGGTCAACGTGGACGGCCGCGCTCTATTGATCGCGGTCTCTCCGGGGGGATGTTCCGTGCTGAATGGCGAGGTCCACCTGGAAGACAGACAGGTGGAGAAATGAGCCGCCTCCTTGCACGCAGGGACTGGATTTGTGGGACATGCTTCAGCTTGTCCAAGCGAGCGAAGCTCGCCTCGGCACTGCTTCTGGCTCTTTTCGCGGGCATTGCCCATGCCGCCGCCGCGCCGCAAACACCTTCCGTAATGGGCATTCAGCTTTCCAAAACCGGCGAATCGCTCAGTGTGCCGATGCAAATCGTCATTCTGCTGACGCTGCTGACGCTTCTGCCTGCCCTTGTCATGTCGATCACGCCGTTCCTGCGCATCGCCATCGTGCTCCATTTCCTGCGCCAGGCGCTCGGAACGCAAACCGTGCCATCCAATCAAGTGCTGGTCGGCATCGCGCTCTTTCTGACCATCCTGGTGATTTCGCCAGTCGCTACGGACATGTACCACCAGGGCTGGGAGCCCCTGCAAAATAACAAGCTCACCGTCGAGCAGGCATTTGACGCCGGAGCCAAGCCTCTGAAAGCTTTCCTGGTGCGGTTCGCGCGCGAGAAAGACGTCAAGCTTTTCCTCGACATCACCAAATCGCCGGCGCCGCATACTCCAGCCGACCTGGATCTTCGCATTCTCATTCCGGCCTATATTCTCTCCGAGCTGAAGGCCGGATTCCAGATCGGCGCGGTGCTGTTTCTGCCCTTCCTCATCATCGACATGGTGGTGGCTTCCGTGACGCTGTCTATTGGGATGGTGCAGTTGCCCCCGGTGATGCTCTCGGCGCCCTTCAAAATTCTTCTCTTTGTGCTGGCCGACGGCTGGAACCTGGTGATCGGCTCGCTCATGAAAGGCTTCTACGCATGACTCCGGAATTCGCTATTCAGATCATTCGCGAGGCCCTGATGACGGCCTTCTGGCTGGCCCTGCCCCTGCTCGCCGTAGGGTTTGTGATGGGCATCTTCGTCAGCCTCATCCAGATCGTCACCTCCATTCAGGACACGGCGTTCAACGCTATCCCGCGACTGCTGGTCTTCCTCGGCGCTTTTATGGTTGCGCTGCCCTGGATGCTCCACCGAATGACTGCCTACACCGCCGGAATTCTCGGCGACCTGAGCCGCTATGGGCGGTGACCTGCTCGTTTCCACCGCGACTCTCCTCGGCTTCCTTCTGACGCTGGCCCGCGTGGCCGGCGTCTTCGTTTTCGTGCCGATGCCCGGCGCCGGCCTGGTCAACCCCGCGCGCGCCATCCTGGCCTTCGGCATCACCATCGCGCTATACCCGCTATGGCCGCACATTACCGACTATCCCGCGGCCGGCACGATGGTGATGTGGCTGATTGTGGAAGCGGCTCTGGGGATCGGCATCGGCCTGGCGGTATCCTTCGTAACCGAGGCCTTCCTGGTGGGCGCGCAGGCCATGAGCTTGCAGGCGGGCTATGCTTTCGCTTCCACATTCGATCCCAATACGCAGGCGGACTCCGGCGTCATCGTGGTCCTCATGCAAATTGTCGCCGGCCTGCTCTTTTTCACTACCGGACTGGATCGCGAAGTGATTCGCATCTTCGCGCGCAGTATGGAAACCTATCCCGCCGGGTCGTTCGTGCTCACTCGCGGCGCGGCGGCGCAGCTGCTGGCCATGGGGTCCACCATCTTTTCCACCGGATTTCGGCTGGCCTTACCGATTATCGCCGTCATGGTGATGATCGATATCTCGCTCGCGCTGCTCGGAAGGGTGAATGCGCAATTGCATCTCACGATCGTGGCTTTTCCCGTCAAAATGCTGATATTTCTGACGCTTCTCGGGTGGCTGGCGCTGCTGCTGCCGGTGCTCTACCGCGCGCAGAGCGGCGCCATGCTGACCGCCGCGCAAAGGCTGATCGCGCGATGAGCAGCGTGACGTGGCGCAGGCTTCAGCCTGCTGGGTCGAGGGACCATCGCACCGTCTTTCCGAGCCGCGACCGTGAGGAAGCGGTTTGCGAGTGCGTAGCACGAACTCCTGATGTCGGAGAATTTGCCATGAGCCCGCAAACCGACTCCCTCACGGTCGCGGCTCGGAAAAACGCAATCTGCCGATACCGTTGCGGCCGCGAAACGGGCTCACGCTATTTTCCTCACCAGCTCCAAATTGCGGGGGCGACCTTAGGAGTTCGGAGTCTCGGCGTTGCAGGCAGGAGTGCCTGCGCCACTAGCTAATCCTCCATGGCCGATCAGCAAAAGACCGAGCAACCGACACAGCGGCGCTTGAAGAAAGCCCGCGAGGAAGGCAATTTCCCCACCGCTCGCGTCTTTGTCAACGCCTTGCAGTTTGTGGTCTTCGTGTGGCTGCTGCGCTCCTGGGGACCGGGATGGATCCAATCTCTCCGCGCCAGTATGGCGTCGCTCTTGCAGCACGCCCTGGACCCTCGCATGAGCACGTCCGAAGTGGTCGCGCTCGGCCTCGACCTGCTGCGGCACATGATGATCCCGCTCGGCTTTCTGGGCTGCGCCATGATCGCCATCACGCTGGCCATCCAGTTCGGCGTCACTCGCATGGGCGTCAGCCTGAAGAAGCTGACGCCCGATTTCGCACGTCTGAATCCCGCCTCCCGCTTGAAGGAGTTGCCGAAGCAGAACCTGCCGGCCCTGCTCCAGGCATTGGTCATGATCCCGGCGTTCGGAGCCGCCGTTTACTATCTGGTCTCCGACAATCTGGGAGCGTTCCTCTCGCTTCCCTTGCGCAGCGTGCCGGATGGCATCGGCGTCGTGGCCGGCTCCATCCAGACACTGCTGTGGAAGGCGTCGCTGGTGTTCATTGTCTTCGGTGCTGTGGATCTGCTCCGGCAGAAGCGGCGGTACCAGAACGATCTGAAGATGAGCAAGCAGGACATCCGCGACGAATTCAAGGAAGTGGAAGGCAATCCGCTGATGAAGCAGCGCATCCGCCGCATTCGCCGCGACCTGGCGCGCCGCCACATGATGAAGGCCGTGCCGACGGCCACCGCCGTCATCGTCAACCCCACCCATTACGCGGTCGCGCTGAAATACTCCATGGACTCCAAGGGCGCGCCCATGGTGGTGGCCAAAGGCAAGAATTATCTGGCGCTCCGCATCCGCCAGAAGGCGGTCGAAAACCAGGTTCCGCTCATCGAGAATCCCCCGCTGGCGCAGGCGCTGTATAAGTCGGTCGACGTGGGACAGGAGATCCCGGCGCAATTCTATCGCGCCGTGGCCGAAGTGCTGGCTTACATTTTCAAACTGATGAATGGCCGCCGAGTTGCATAAAAGAGTATTCGCGTCAGAAGTGTCAAAACACTGACACCAGCCGTTACAGAGCCGCGACCGTAAGGGAGCGGTAGAAGAACTTTTTAGGAGCAAACGTTGGCAGCACCGGCAAAAGCGATCGCCGCACCCGCACCGTGGAAGCTGGCGTTCGCCAATTGGAAAGAGCTGGGCGTCCCCATCGCCGTTCTCGGCGTAGTGATCGCCCTCATCACGCCCCTCCCGGGCGTCGTGCTCGACGTTCTCATCGTTACCGACATCATGATGTCCGTGGTGGTGATGATGGTCTCCATGTACATCCGCAAGCCGGTGGAATTCAGCGTCTTCCCCACCACCCTCCTGCTGCTCACGTTATTCCGGCTCGCCCTGAGTATCTCCGCCACCCGCCTGATTCTGATGAACGGCAACAGCGGCACCAGCGCGGCCGGAGACGTCATTCAGGCCTTCGGCAACTTCGTGGTAGGCGGCAACTACATCATCGGCACCGTCATTTTCCTGGTGCTCATCGCCATCCAGTACGTAGTCATCAACCACGGCGCGGTGCGCATCTCGGAAGTCACCGCGCGCTTCACTCTCGACGCCCTCCCCGGCAAGCAGATGTCCATCGATTCCGACCTGAGCTCGGGCCTGATCGATGAGAACGAAGCCCGCAAGCGCCGCAAAGACCTGGCGCGCGAAGCCGAATTCTACGGCGCCATGGACGGCGCATCGCGATTCACGCAGCGCGACGCCGTGGCCGCCATCCTCATCACCGGAATCAACATCATCGCCGGATTTCTGATCGGCGTGCTGCAGCATGGCATGGACCTGAGCAAGGCCCTGCAAACTTATACAATCCTGACCATAGGCGATGGCTTGGTGACCGTTATCCCCGCCCTGATGATTTCGATTTCCGGCGGCCTGATCGTCACCCGTGCCAGCTCTGACGACCGTCTGGGCACCGATTTCGCCCGTCAGCTGTTCGGCAGCCCGCAGCCTCTATTCCTGGCGAGCGGCGTGATCCTCGTACTAGCGATTTTTCCAGGACTGCCCTCCGTTCCGTTCCTCGTGCTCGGTTCGGGCCTGGGCTACGCCGCGTGGCGCATGCGCAAGAAGCAGGCCGCCGCCGAGAAGACCGCCGCCATAGCCAAGCCTACCGCCGCCAAGGACAATATCGAGGCCCTGTTGAAAGTGGAGCCGCTGGCCATCGAAATGGGTCTCGGCCTGGTGAAATACGTGGGCGGCGGGCAGGAGTCTCCGCTCATCAAACGCATCGGCGGAATCCGCAAACAGATCGCATCGGAGCTGGGATTTGTGCTCGGTCCGGTGCGCGTGGTGGACAACGTGGCGCTCAAAGCGCACGAATATGTGATCTCGCTGAAAGGCGCGGAAATCGCCCGTTACGAGCTCCCGGCGGGGTGCGAGCTGGCCATCCCGGTGGGCAAAGTGGAACCGCCCGCCGGCGGCAAGGCGACCAAAGAGCCGGCCTTCGGCATGACCGGCTGGTGGGTGCCCTCCGAACAGGCGGAAGCCGCGCGCCGCGGCGGATATACCGTGGTGGACGCGGTGAGCGTCCTCGGTACCCATCTGGCCGAGCTGATCCGGCGCTACGCCCAGGAGCTGTTTTCCCGCCAGGATGCCAAGAAATTCCTCGATCGCGTAGCCATCGATAACTCCAAAGTCGTGGAAGAGCTGGTGCCGAAGCTGCTGCCACTGTCCACGGTGCAGCGCGTTCTACAGAACCTGCTGCGCGAGCGCGTGTCCATCCGCGATGCTGTTACGATTCTGGAGGCGCTGAGCGAAGCCGCCGTCACCACCCGCAACCCCGTCCTGCTCACGGAATATGTGCGCCAGGCGCTGCGCCGTATCTTGGTCAAGCCCTTCCTGAATCAGACCGGCGATCTGCCGGCGTATCTGATCGACACGCAATTGGAGCAGACCGTGGAATCCACCGTGCAGCATGGCGAGCAGAACAGCCACCTGACGATGGCGCCCCAGGCCATTCGCGATCTGTTGCAGCGCATCAGCTCCAAGACCGGTACGCCCGAGACCCCCACGGCGGTGATCGCCGGCTCCGGCGCGCGCTTCTTCTTGCGGCAGATGGCCGAACCGGGCAACCGCAATCTATTCTTTGTCTCGCATAACGAAGTTCCTACTGAAGTCAAAATCATTTCCCAGGGAGTAATCCAATAGCCATGCTCAACGCTGAAAAGTCCGGCAATCTGTTCGTGAAGTCGTTCTTTGCTGCCTCGGTTCCGGCCGCCATGGAGCAGGCGCGCCGCGAGCTGGGGGCGGACGCCCTGCTGCTGAACTCGCGCGAAGCGCCGCGGGAGGCCCGCCACCTGGGCGCATACGAAGTGGTCTTCGGCACGCTGCCGGAAGGGCCCGCAGCCGCGCCTCCCCCTCCCCCGCGCCTGTCGCGCGCCGACGAGCTGCACCATCGCATCCACGAAATCCGCGAGATGATCGGTCGCATGCGGCCCTCTTTCCCGCTCCTCGCCGGCGAGGAACCGGGTGTGGCAAGCACTCTCATCGATGCCGGCCTGGACATCGAACTGGCGCAGTCCATCGAACGCGCCGTGCGGCGCCGGATGACCAAGCCCGCCGTGCTGGATATCGCCCGTCCGCACGCCGCGGGCGCTGCCGAACTGCAATCGGCCACCGTCGACGAACTCGATAGCCGCTTCGAAGTGCAACCCGAGATCGGCCGCATCACCGCGCTTGTCGGCCCTCCGGGATCGGGAAAGACAACCACTCTGGTTAAGCTCGCGGTGGCTCAATGCCTCAAGCTGGGACGCCCGGTGCGCCTGATCTCGGCTGACAACCTGCGCATCGGGGGAGCGGACCAGTTACGCACTTACGCCTCCATCCTGGGCGTCCCGTTTCAGGCCGTTGAAAGCACCATCGCTCTCACCCAGGCAGTGGAGTCGGTTCCGGCAAACACCTGGCTGCTGATCGATACGCCGGGTTTCAGCGCCGCCCTGCTGGAGGATCTGGGCGGCGATCTGGCTTCGTTCCTCAGCCGCCGTCAAGACATTGACACCCACCTGGTTTTGACGGCATCCACCGACCGCGCCGAACGGGCCCACGTTACCGACCGCTTCGCCGCGTTCCGCGCCGGCAAACTGATCTTCACCCGCCTGGATGAGACAACTTCTACAGCTACCGTGTTTTGCGAGGCCGCGCGCACCCGAAAACCGGTTTCGTTCCTTTGCCACGGGCAATCCGTTCCCGAGGATATCGTCTCCGCCTCGAAGGATCGGATCATCGATTCGCTGGTACGCCAATTGCCTGTTTCCCTGCAAGCCGTAGCGTAAAGAAAATCCGATGGCCACCGGCCTCCAACACTATCGTCCCGCGGGGAACGAGGGAACTACCGAGCGCGAAGCTCTCGTGCTCGAGCACCTGCCACAGGTTTGTCTGATCGCCCGGCGCATCCACGACCGGCTGCCGGACTACATCAGTCTGGACGACCTGATTTCCACCGGCGTAATCGGTCTGATGGCCGCTATCGACAATTTCGACGCCAGCTTGGGGGTGCAACTCAATACCTACGCCGAGCGGCGCATCCGCGGGGCCATCATCGATAGCCTGCGCGAAATGGACTGGGCGCCGCGGGAGACCCGCCGGCGTTCCAAGGCCATCGAAGCCGCCATTCACCGGGCTAAACAGCGTTTCGGACGGGAACCTTCGGAGGAAGAAATCGCCGCCGAGCTGAATATCGCCATCGCGGAATACCAGAAGTGGCTGGCCGAAGTGCAGTCCGTGGAATTGGAGCGCCTGGAGTTCGAGCCGGGCGAGAATGGCGGCCGCAATCTGCTCCATTTCATCTCCTCCGGCGAAGATGCCTGGCCTTCCACGGTGGTGGAACGGAGCGAGTTGATTCGCATTCTGGCTCTGGCCATTGAGCGCATGCCCAAGGCAGAGCGCACCGTTCTGAGCATGTACTATTACGAAGAGTTGAACCTGCGCGAGATCGCCGAGGTAATGAAGATGCATCTGTCGCGTATCGCCCAATTGCGCACCCAAGCTATCCTGCGGCTTCGCAGCCACATGGAAAGGGTCTGGCTTAGCCAGCCGAGGAAAAAAGCATGAGCGCCGCAAACAGCCAGCCGGGTTCCGCCCTGGATCTGCTGCTGGATATCGAGATGCCGGTCACGCTTCGTTTCGGGCGGACGCCGATGACCCTGAATGACGTCATCGACCTGAATCGCGGTTCGGTGATCGATTTTGGCCAGAGCGCCGAGGAGCCCGTCGAGGTGATGGTCAACGGCCGGGTGGTCGCGCGCGGCGAGGCTGTGATGGTGCAGGGAAATTACGGGGTACGGATTTCGCAAATCGAAAGCCGCCGCGACCGTCTGGAACTGGCGCCGCCGGCCGAAGGAGACAAGTAGGTGCACCTCGACTGGCTGTTACATCCCGTGACGTTCTACTCCGGGGCGTCGGTCTGCCTGCTCACCAGCCTGGCGCTGTTCGTGAGCCTCAAAATCGAGATGGCGCGGGCGCGCAGTGCCGCGGAAGTCTCGGAGGTGGTCAACGAAGCGGACGATCTGGTGGTCCGCGGACTAAAGGCCGAAATCGAGAGACTGCGGGAATCGGTCGGCCGCCTGGAAGCTGCCCGGCCCAGCCAACCGGCAGGCGCAGGCATCGATCTCACCAAACGAGCGCAGGTTCTCCGCATGCATCGCCGGGGAGAGCCGGTTCAGAGCATCGCGGCGGCCCTGGAAACCCCATTCAACGAAGTCGCCCTCCTGCTGAAGGTTCACGCCATGACCAATCAGGAAGAGACGAAAGCCAGCTAAACGGCTATCGCCCCGGGGCAGCTGGACACGTCCGCGAGAACCCTCAAGGAAATTCCCCGCCAAGGCGCAAAGCCGACACCTCTTAACACTCAAAACAGAGCCATGTTGTTCTTTCTTTGCGCCTTGGCGGCTTTGCGGGAGAGAGCTTTTTTGTAGCTGAATGGGCTATCGCCCCGAAGCGCAGGAGAACCCGCGAGTGGTTGAAAGAAATGTTCTCGCAGAGACGCAGAGAAAACCGACAGACCGACTTGAGAGATTTGTTTTTCTCTGCGTTCTCTGCGCCTCTGCGAGAAAAAGGCTAAACCGCGATTCCCTCGAATGCCCGCAATTTCATGATCAGGGTAGTCCGCTTCATACCCAGCAACTCCGCCGCGGCCGTCTTATTTCCTCCGGTCTGCGAGAGAGCCTGCTGCAACATCGAAAGCTGGAATCGCGTGACGGCGGTGTCGAAATCCACCCCTTGGCTCAATGGCGCCGACGGAGTTCGGAAGTCGATGGGGACTACTTTCGGCATGACAGGTTCGGCCATGCCCAGATCGCGCGGGTAGAGAATATCGCGATCGCCGCAGAGTGCGATGGCCATTTCGACGGAATTCTCCAACTGCCGCACGTTACCCGGCCAGGAACAGGCTTTTAGCGACTCCAGGGTCTCGGGAGCGAGGCGCCGCACCGGGATGCCTTCCCGCTGGCAGATCTTCTGCACCAGGTGATAAACCAGTAGCGGAATGTCGCCGTCGCGTTCGCGCAAGGCCGGCAATTGCAGCGGCACCACGTTCAGCCGGTAGTAAAGGTCCTCGCGGAAACGGCCCTGGCGCACGCGTTCGAGCAAGTTCACATTGGATGCCGCGATCACCCGCACGTCCACCTTGATGATGTCCGAACTCCCCAGACGCTGGAATTCGCGGTCCTGCAGGACGCGCAAGAGCTTCGACTGCATTTCGAGCGGCATGTCCGCGATTTCGTCCAAGAACAACGTGCCTTTATGCGCCTGCTCGAAGCGGCCCACCCGTGTGGTCACGGCGCCCGTGAACGCGCCCTTGGTGTGGCCGAACATTTCGGCTTCCAGCAAGTGTTCGGGCAGCGCCGTGCAGTTGACGGCCACCATATTCTGATGCGCTCTCGGACTGGCCATATGGATGGCCTGCGCTACCAGTTCCTTTCCAGTCCCCGATTCGCCGGAGATCAGCACCGTGCAACGGCGCGCTCCCACCAGACGGATGGTATCGATCACACGCCGCATGGCTGCGCTGTCGCCCACCAGGAGTTCGGTCCACGGTTCCCGCGTAGCGGAAAAGCGCCGGCGCGATTGGCACCGCCGCTCTTCGGCCGCCTGCTCCAGGCATTCGCGCAGAGTGTCCAGGCTGTCGCGATAACCCAGGCAGTGGTAGGCGCCGGCACGATGGAGACGGACGGCCTCAGCCGCCGTCATATCCGAGTCGAAGAAGACCACCGGCACGAGCCCATCGATCCCGCGCAGCGATTCCAGCGCCAACATCCGATCGCCGTCGGGCACCGGTCCCTCTACCAGCACGCAATCCACGTCCTGGCGAGCCAGCACAGATTGCGCGTCGGCAATAGCTGCAACTGAAATAACATCGAAATCCGAAAGCGCCAACAGCAGCTCCGGATGCGATTGCAGATCCGTAACGCTGTGAATCCGCAGGATTTTGGGGGTGGCCATGAAGTACTTAAGGTAGTTGCGAGTATGAATTTGATTCTAGAGACGATTTAGGTAGTACCGGTTGGCTTGCGATGGTTAACACGCCCGCAGCAACCGTAAGTGGTATTGCGTTTGCTGAAGACGCCGTGGCAGTCTGATGTTGAGCCGGAAAGCCGATAGGCATGAGTATCCAGATATATAACGACGGTTTGGCAGGCGCGGGAGCATCCGAAGCCACTCGCACCCAGGATCTATCGCGAGCGACTACCGGCGGCAAGCCCAGCTCCGGGGCTAGCTCCAGCGGAGAAGATCAGGTTCAGATTTCTTCGCTGTCCGCTACGCTGACCGCGGAGGGAAGCCAGCGCGCCGCGCGCGTCCAGGAATTGTCGGCGGTCTACCAGAGCGGAGGATATGCGGTGAATTCCATGGATGTGAGCCGCGCCATCGTCAATCGCGCGCTGACATCCGCAGGCATGGAGGGAGAGTAATGCCACCCGCAGCGGCCATTACGCATCTCGAACGTGCCCGATCGGGAATCCGGCAGGCGTTGGCCGGATGGGATGCGGCCGATTTGCCGCGAGTGCGGAGTTCGTGCCAACTGCTCGCCGCCGCAGCCGGCGCTTTACGCCAGTTCGAAAGCGCCGTGCGGTCGGGCGAAGTTCCCGCGACAGCCGAACTTTGCTCTACTATTCTGGCCGTCAAGAAGGAAGTCGTCGCGGCCACTCGCGTCGTCGACGCGTGTGTGGCTTTCCATCGCGGCCTCGCTGCCCGCACTGGCGGCGCTCCGCCGGTTTATAACGCGGAAGGATGCATCGCCGAAGAATCGGCCGGATTGGAATCCGAAGTGCACGCTTGACATACCATGTCGAACATCCTCGCCTCTCTGACGAATGCCGGAAATGCCCTGGATGTTTTTCAGCAAGCGCTCACGGTAGTTCAGAACAACGTCAATAATTCTTCTACTCCGGGCTACGCCACTCAAACCTTGAATCTGGTCGCCCAGCCGCTGGTGGTCACCGGCGGATTGACCGGCGGCGTGGCATCGCAAGGCCTGCAGGATTCACGCGACGATTACGTCGAAGAACAAGTCCAACAGCAAACTCAGACACTGGGACTGTACACTGCGCAGGCCCAGGCCACCGGCACCATCCAGAGTTTTTTCGATGTCACCGGTACCGGCGGCGTGCCAGCGGCTCTCAACAATCTGCTCAGCGCCTTCTCCGCCTGGAGCGCCACGCCGACCGATTCGACGGCTGAACAGACCGTGCTCTCGAGCGCTCAGAGCCTCGCCGGTTCCATCGACGGCCTCGCCAATTCGCTCTCCGGCACATCGCAGCAGCTGGACACGCAAATCTCTTCCACGGTTTCGCAGATCAACTCCATCGCCGCTCAGATTCAGCAGTACAACTTGCAGGAACTGAAGTCGCCTACGGCGGACCCCGGCGCCGAGGCCAATTTGTACGCCGCCCTCGACAACCTGTCGCAACTCACCAATTTCAGCGCCGTCAAACAATCGGACGGCACCATCACCGTCATGCTGGGCGGAGGCGACCCGCTGGTGATTGGCACCCAGGTCAACGATCTTTCCTCTTCCGATGCGGTGGCCACCAATCCGCCGCCCACTTATCCGAACTCGCCGCCCACTGCCGTCATCACCGACTCGCAGGGCAACGATGTGACGTCGCAGATTACCAGCGGACAATTGGGAGGCCTGCTCGATACCCGGAATCGCGTTTTGGGCTCGCTCCTGGGAAACGCGCAGCAGCAGGGGACGCTCAATCAGTTCGCGCAGACACTCGCCGACACCGTGAACCAGATTCTGGAATCGGGCACGGTATCGACTACCGCCGGCGCGGCCGCCGGCACCGCGCTATTTACGTACGACACCTCCAATGCCACCAATGTCGCCGCCAGCCTGTCACTCAATCCGGCGATCACGCCCAGCGAATTAGCGCCGGTGGATTCCTCCGGCAACGTCAACGGGAACGCCCAGCAGCTGGCCGACCTCGGCAACGCCGGCAACACCGCGGGGAATATTAACGGGATGAACCTGGTGCAGTTCCTGGGGCAAATGTCGAGCGATATCGGCCAGGAGAACCAGACCGCCACCACCAATCAGACCACCCAACAACAGATCGCCGCCCAAGCCACTACACTGCGCAATCAGGTCTCGGGTGTGTCGCTGGACGCGCAAGCGACCGACGTACTCCAGTTTCAGCGAGCTTACCAGGCAGCCGCGCAAGTCCTGACGGTAATCAATGACATGCTCGACACTACCATTAACATGATGACCGTGACCCAGTAACGAGGGAGAATCTATGTTTCCCAGCATCAGCGGCGCCACCCAGCAATATCTGGCCAATCTCAACCAGACCGAGACGCAACTGCAGCAGGCGACAGCGGAGATCAGCTCCGGAATCGCCGTCGAGCAGCCGTCGGACGATCCCGCGGCCATTTCCGAGATCCTGCAGACCGAGACCGCCATCTCCAACAACAAGCAGATCCAGAGCAACTTGACCAACGTTACGGCGGAGGTGAACACCGCCGATTCAGCGCTGCAAACCGCCGTCCAGGCCGTGCAGAATGCGATCTCGGCCGCCACCGAGGGCGGCTCCTCCACGGCAACCGCGGACACCCGCGCCACGCTGGCGCAACAGGTCGCCGGCATCCAGCAGACGTTGGTGGGCATCGCGCAGACTACCGTGAACGGCAGTTATATTTTCAGCGGCGACCAGGACACCCAACCTCCCTACCAGCTCGACCCGACCCAGCCGGAGGGCGTGCTGCAATTAGTCACGAGTTCTTCCACCCGGACGATTCAAAGCGTCGACGGCACCTCTTTCGCGGTGGCGCTCACCGCGCAGCAGATTTTCGATGCCAAGAATGCTGACGGCACACCGGCCAGCGGAAACGTCTTCGCGGCCATCCAGAATCTCGAGACCGCTTTGACCAACAACGACACGGCGGGGATCACGGCGGCCGCGGATTCTCTGCAGTCAGCCAGTTCCTATCTGAACGATCAGCTGGCGTTTTACGGCCAGGTGGAAAATCGCGTGCAGGAGGCTACCGGCCTGGCGCAGAAGTTCCAGACCCAGCAGCAGACTGAATTGAGCAACCTGCAGGATACCGATATACCCGCCACGGCGACGGAGTTGAGCCAACTGCAAGTTCAGCAGGAGGCGGCCATGTCGGCGGAGTCCAACATCGAGCAGATGAAGAACCTGTTTAGCTATCTGGCCTGACCGAGACATCGCGGTGGAAACAGTCGTCGACGCTAACTTGGCGGCGAAGAACAAGGCTGCGAGCGCTTAATACCCGAAAACCGCTGGCTGACGCGCGTGGCTCGGAAACGCAATGCTCTTATCTTACCAAGACCGTAAGGGAGCGGTCCTAATCCGTATACACGAAACAGCTCGCCAGATGCACCAGCAGATCCACACACAATCCCAACTGTGGATCGGTGGATCGCTCGGCGTATAGGTCGCGGCAATTCCGCATCTGGCTGGCGACCGACTTCAGCAACTCTAACTGTTCGCAATCGGGGTGGGAATCCGCGGTGGTAGAGATGAACGTACTGCGGTCCAGTTCCGCCCGCAATCGGGGCAGATCGCCACAAACCCAGGCCCTTAACAGGGATTGTGCCTGGCGGACCGCGAGGGAAGGCGAGCGGGTCTCGGTGAACGGCATCACGTCTGTCTTATCGGTCAAATATTCGCGTTTTCTAGCGTAATTCGGCCTCATTTCGATAGAAATTTAGCCTTGTGTCTCCGATGTGTACAAAGAGTGAGGAAGATGATCTACGTCACGCGCCTCAATCACAAGCCCATTGTTATCAATAGCGATCTGATCGAGCAGATCGAGATGACTCCCGATACCGTCATCAGTTTGACTACCGGCGAAAAAATCATGGTGCTGGAAACTTCCGACGAGCTGGTGGAAAGGATAGTGCACTTCCGGCAGTCCATTGCAGCCGGTCCCTTGACGATCGTTCCGGCTGCAAACACGGTGTCCCCGGGGGAAACACATGGCGGAATCTAAGCCGAAAGCGGAATCTAAGCCGAAAGCGGAATCTAAACCGAAGAAAGGTGGTTCCAAACCCGATCTGGCATCGATCCTCGGCCTGGTAGTGGGCATCGGGGGAATCCTCGGCGGGATGTTGCTGGAGAAGGGCGAACTGCGCCATCTCTACCAGGTTTCCGCCGCGATCATCGTTCTGGGAGGCACCTTTGGCGCGGTGATGGTCACCACCCCGATGAATGTCCTGGTGCGCGCCGTCAAACACTTCATGCTGGTCTTCTTCGACACCTCGCAATCTCCCGCCGCGACCATCGAAGAGATCATCGAGTACGCCACGCAGGCTCGCAAACAGGGAATCGTCTCGCTTGAACAGGCGGCCGGCAACGTTGCCGATCCCTTCCTCAAGAAAGCGCTGAATCTGGCGGTCGACGGCATCGAAATGAGCCAGATTCGCAGCATCATGGAACTCGACCTCTCGCTCGTGGAGCACGATGGTGAGGCGGAGGCAAAGGTGTACGAGGCCGCTGGCGGCTACGCGCCTACCATCGGGATTATCGGCGCGGTCATCGGCCTCATCCACGTGATGCAGAACCTGGCCGACATTGAAGCTGTCGGCAAGGGCATCGCGGGCGCATTCGTAGCTACCATCTACGGAGTCGGTTCCGCCAACCTGTTCTTCCTGCCGGCCGGCAGCAAACTGCGGTCGCGCATGCAGGCCGCCGTCCAAATTCGCGAGTTGATGCTCGAAGGAGTGCTTTCCATTGTCGAAGGACTCAACCCCAAACTGATTCGCACCAAACTCGATGCCTACCTAGTGGAGCAGCACGCCGCCGGCAAGAAGGCGGCGGTGGCTAAGGGCGGCGCGGCCGGCCAGCCGGTCTCGGCGGAGGGCTAAACTTTGGCCCGCAAAAAAAAACACGAGGGTCACGCCAACCACGAGCGATGGCTGGTCTCCTACGCCGATTTCATCACCCTGCTGTTCGCCTTCTTCGTAGTCATGTTCGCCTCCTCGCAAACCGATAAAGCCAAGGCGCGGGCAATATCCGAATCGGTCGAGAAGGCTCTCGATAAAGGCGGCGTGCAGGCGATAGTTCACGAGGTGCTGGGCGGCACCGTCGACGAAAAAGGAAGGGGCAACGCACAGATGAAAGGCCCCGGCGGCTCGCAGGCGAAAAATGTGCCGAACCCACCGCCGCTGCCGGACAACAAGGAACTCCTGCCCAAACTGACCTATCTGACCGAGGCGCTCAAGTCGGAGATCGCTGCCGGAAAACTGGAGATCAGACAGGAGGAGCGCGGACTTGTGATCAGCTTGAAGCAGGCGGCGTTTTTCCCTTCCGGTGACGATACCGTCGACCTCAAGAGCTATGAGGCGATCGACAAGATCGCCGGCATTTTCCGCGACTCCCCGAATCCCATCCGGTTGGAAGGCCACACCGATTCCCGCCCCATTCATACCGATCGTTTTCGCAGCAACTGGGAGCTCTCTTCCGCGCGCGGTATCGCCATGCTCGAATTGCTGGGCACGCGCTTCGGGATCCCGCATGAACGTCTGGCCGTAGTCGGTTACGCCGACACCATGCCGAAGGCGTCCAACGACACGGAGGAAGGACGCGCCACCAACCGCCGGGTGGATATCGTCATTCTGAACAGCCGTGTGGCGCCGGCTACGGCGGCGGCGGAGCCCGCCAAAACTCCGGCAGCGCCGCCGGCCTCAGCCGCGCCTCCCGCCCAGCCCACGAAAAAGTGATCCTCTTCGGCCAGGCAATTGCACATCGCGAGGTTTCGATTCCTTATGCCGCAAATTCGCACTGCATACTTTGGCGAACTCGATTACGCTGACGGCACCGTCTTTCATTTTCCGTACGGGCTACCTGGCTTCGAACACGAGCAGGCCTTTCTGTTTCTGAAGCAGCCGCACACCGAGCCGCTCTTGTTCCTGCAAAGTCTCAGCAATTCCCGCTTGTGTTTTATTCTCTTGCCTATTCTGGTGGTGGATCCCAATTATGCCGTGAATCTGGATGCCGAGGATCTGGCCGCGTTGCATCTCGCTCCCGGCCGCCAACCGAAGATTGGAGAAGACATTCTGTGCGCGGCCATCGTCACCACCGGGAGCACCGAGCAGGGCGAACCGACCGCCAATCTGATGGCTCCGGTCGTGGTAAACCTGAAGGAACAAATCGGCATGCAGGTGATTCAGGCCGACTCTCTCTACTCCCACCGTCATCCCATTCCCATGGGTAAGGAAGCGGCGCCGTGCTCGTAATGAAACGCCGCGCCGGCGAAAGCTTCACCATCGGCGACGAGATCGAAATCGAAGTTCTGGAAGTGGCCGGCAGCCGCGTGAAGCTGGGTATCGTAGCGCCGGATTCAATCGCCATTGTCCGCAAGGAAGCCCGCGTTACGCGCGAGGAGAACATCACCGCATCGCAACCCGTGGCCCCCGATGCTCTCGCCGCTCTGGCTCAACGCTTATGGCGTCAGGCGAAAACCACGCCGTAAGGCAGACGGAAAGCGGCGATGCCGCCCGCCGATGTCAATTGCGGAAAACCGCTCTCGTCAAATTCTTGACGCCCCCGAGTCCTATCGGTACTGAAAAAAACCTTAGAAACCAACAGTACCTTCCCCGATATGAACCGGTGAAAGGCAGATACCTCGGGTATCCACAGTCGGAGAACCCGGAACCGGACAGGATGTCCGGGATGTATCTCACAACAGGACGTTAACCTCATGTCGATTTCATTTCAAACCAATGTTGCCTCGATGATCGCGGCAATGAATCTGAACAACAACAACAATTTTCAGACCCAGACCATCGAACAATTGACCTCCGGATACCGCATTAACAACTCCGGCGACGATGCCGCCGGTTTGGCAGTCGCCAACGGTTATGCCGCCAGCGTTGCGGAACTCACACAGGGCATACTCAATGGCAACCAGGGCGTCAACACCCTGCAGATCGTCGATGGCGGGCTCAGCAACATCAGCACCATGTTGAACCGCATGCAAACGTTGGCCACCGAATCGGCGACCACCACGTTTACCGGCAACCGCGCGACGCTCGATCAGGAGTATCAGACGCTGATTGGCGAAATCAACCGTGAAGCTTCCAACGTCGGGCTGGGCTCCACGAACGCCACTAACGCCGCGCAGATCTCGGTCTACATCGGCGGTGGAAAGACCGCCCAATCCGGCTCGGCGGTCGACATCAACCTGGCTAATGGACTGGTGGATGCGGCCGCTCTCGGTCTCACCGGCACCAGCGTGGCGGGCACTTCTCCCGTCACCATCGGGACCGCGGCCAATGGCACCATCGCCGTGGGCACCACCGAAACCTTCACCGTGAATACCGCGTCCGGCTCCGCAGCGTTTGGGATCACGGGGCAGGCCGGCGATACCGCGGCGAGCCAGCTGGCGGAACTCAACCAGGATCTCGGCACCGTGGGTATTTCGGCCAGCCTCGATTCGTCCGGCAAATTGGCCTTCAGTTCCCCGACTGCCTTCAGCGTGAGCATCACAAACGCCGGGTTAGCCACCGGCGGTGAAGTGGGTATCAACAAGGCGCTGAACAACGGGTCCCTTTCCTATGTCGCGGCCGACGCGGCCACCACGTACACCGTCACCGAGGGTAGCACCACGGCCACCATTAACCTCGGCACGGGCCTGACCGATAGCGCCGCGCTGCAAAAGATCAACTCCCAATTGGCGGCCCAGGGAATCACCGATATCCAGGCTGTGGCCGACGGTACCGGAACCACGGGCGCTTATAGCTTGCAAGGCGCCCAGAGCTTCACCGACGCCGTGACCCTCGGTACCGGTGTTGCCGGAGCCGTGACGGCTGCCGCCGGCGGCGGCGGAGCGCTGGATGCCATCAACGCCGTTACGGCGGCGGTGGGGCTCTTGGGTAAAGTGCAAGGCACCGTTGGGGCGGGCGAAAACGACCTCAACTACGCCATTGGTCTGGCCAACTCGCAGATCACTAACTTCTCGGCCACGGAATCCAGCATCCGCGACGCGGATGTCGCCACCGAAGCGGCCAACCTGACCAAAGCTCAGGTGCTGGAGCAGGCGTCGGTCGCCGCCATGGCGCAAGCCAATGCTGCGCCGCAGGCGATTCTGTCGCTGCTGAAGAGCGCGTAAGCGTCGGCCTTGATGAACTCAACTTAACGTGAAAAGGACCACCTACTATGTTGTTAACCCGCTTCTCAAAATTGGTTTCCGTCGCGGCCGCTCTGGCTGTTTGGGTAACCGCAGGTTATGGCCAAAGCTTAACTGCGAACCCGAGCTCGGTGGATCTGGGCTCCTATACCATCAGCTCCGACCCCGCCGTCTCGCCAACGGCGTCTTTCGTAGTGACGGCCGCCAGCTCGACGGTGTATACGGCAACGGCCACGCTCGGCAGTAGCGCCTGGTACAACGTGACCTGCGGCGGCACGGCCACCGCCGCTGGTGACATTTGCACGATTACTCTGGATGCGAATTACTCCAATGTGGACAGCTTGTCCGCCGGGGCCACCTCCGATATCCTGGTCCTGCAACCGACGGCGGGGGGTAGCCCGACGAACGTGACCGTCTCGCTGACGGCCGTCGCGGCAACTTCGCCGACCACCCTGACCACCGCTTCCACCATCACCCTCACCTACGTCTCGCATGGCGTCGCGAATCAAACCGCTGCCAAGCAGTCGGCGACTATCCTATCCACCGACTCCGGGACCGTTCCCTACACGGTGGCCAACACTCCTCCGAGTTGGCTCACGGTCACACCCGCCACGGGCCAAGTCCCGGTTAACCCCGGCGCCGACACAGTCGCATTCGTGGTGTCGCAAGCCGCCGCTAACGCGCTGCCCCCAGGCGTCACAACCACCACGATCGATCTGGCCGTGGCCGCCGATGGCGGCGGGGTCCTGCCGATTGTGGTGACTTTGAACGTAGTTCCGGCGCAACCGCTGACGTGGTCCAGCAGTTCCACTCCGGTTGACTTCGGATACGTCCGAGCCAGTAGCACAATTCCCCCGGCTATAGACGCGACCATCCAATATGCCGGCGTCGGCTCGTCCACAACCCTGGCCTTTACGGTGAACCCGGCCACCGTGCCGATATGGCTCACCGTTTCGACGGGCACGGGGATCGCTACCTCTTCAGGAGCCACAGCCGTCTTTACGCCGTCCGCGGCCGTGCTCCCGGGGCTGGCCTCAGGCAACTACAGTGCCAACGTGTTTTTCACCTCTTTGGGAGCTCAAAGCTCGTTGAGCATCCCCGTTGTTCTGACGGTATCGAACACCGCGGCCACCGTCTCCATCAAGGAAGGCGGCGCCACGATCGCCGCCATCTTTGCGATGTCGGCGAGCCCGGTTGTGCCAATCCCGACAGTGACGGTGCTCTCCAGCGATGAGCCGGTCTCGTTCGACGCGGTCTGCGCGGTGACCACCACCGATCCGACCTACGTCAACACCGCAACTACATGCCAATTGAAGGGCGCCTCCACCGAGTCCGCCTCCGTTTCCGGAGTGGCTTACACCTGGGGCACCCCGATGACTGCGGCTCTCGCTTCAGGCCTGTTCTCCACAACCACACCGTATGGCGCGCTCATCACTGTGACGGTCACGGTGAAGACGAGTAGCCAGACGCTTGCTCAAATATACACTTACAGTGTGCAGCCAGCGGCTCCGACATTGACCGCCCTCAGCCCGACATCGGCCGCCGAAATTGCCGCCAGCACCTCGCTGGTGGTGACCCTGACCGGCGCCAATTTCGTGGGCCCGGGCAACATCGTCAACCTCGCAATCTCGCAGACCAGGGTGTGGGCCGGAGCTACCGAACTCCCCACCGCCGATGTGGTGGTAATCAGCTCCACCACCCTCGTGGTGAGCATTCCAGCGCCGCTCCCCGCTCTCGGGACCGCCAAGACAGTGAACCTGGTTCTCGGAGTGGCGAATCAGACCGGCGCCTCGGCTCCCCTTGCTGCCACGGCTACCAAGACGTTGGTCATTACAACGTCCCCCGTGGTCTACGCAGTCACCAGCACGGCCACGTACACCCAGCCGACGCCGGGGTCCCTTCCCAAAGTCGCCCCCTTCGAACTGGTCAGTATCTTCGGCGCCAATTTCACCGCCGGCTCTCCCGTGACCGGCGCGGTGGATGCGTTCGGACGGTTCGGCACTACCGTTGCCATCAGCGGTAGCGGTTCCTCGGCCGTCAACTTGTCGGTCAGCTTCAAGAGCGGCACCACCAGCTACTCTGCGCCGGTCCTGTATGCCAGCGCCACGCAGATCAACGCCATCGTTCCGTCTCTCCTGCCTCTGGGCAGCGCGGCCGTCACGGTTACTTCCGGCACGCTCAGCAGCGACGGCAACTTCGGGGTCACCGTCGTTTCCGCCGACCCCGGCATCTTCACGATCTCTTCGGAGGGTGTGGGGCAAGGCGCGATCCTGAACTCGGACGCCACCGTGAACCAGCCCGGCAATGAGACGACAGCCGACGGCACCCACTGGGTCTCCATTTACATGACAGGCCTCGGGGCCCCCAATAGTACGGGGCTCGATGCCGCCAGCAACACCGCCGTGTGGCCGGCCGGGTGCGTCGAGCTCACCGGTGGTACTTCAACAATTGGGTATCTGCAGGTCGCGAATACTAACGGGTCCGCCGAGACGCCGACCTTCACCTATACCAAGCCCACTACCGCATGGACCAACCTTGACGGTGTGGTTATCAATCCGATTCTGCTTCTGGACACCCAGCACCTGTCTCCCTGCTTTTTGAATGGCGCATCCACCGCCGTGAGCGTCACTTTCGGATCGGGGAGCGGCGCCGTAACTCAGACCGTCGGTGCTACCGGCGTCCTCTGGGCCGGGTTTGCTTCTGGTTCGGTGGCTGGTCTGTACCAGATCAACGTGTTCGTGCCTAATCTGGCGCCGTCAAGTCCGACAACCGTTCCCGTCCAGGTTACCCTCGGCACCGAGGGGTTCAGCCCGGCTGGAGTAGTTACCATGGCAATAAAGTAGGCAATTCTTCGGCGCGCCACGCGCCGAAGAAGCCTGCGGCGGCGGGCTTCATTCCCGCCGCCGCTATTTTATTTCCGGTCTTCCGGTTCCGGGAACAAAAACAGAAGGTTGACTCGATGCGGACCACCCCGGACCGGCAGCAAGTTTTCTTAAGGCTGACCGGGCCGGACTCGCAAAGGTTCGGCCCCTATATTGCAGAGGTAGTAACTTATGGGTACCACCAGCAGCACAGCCAGTTCGCTCAGTACTCCAGTCACGTTTACCGGCCAGAGCACCTTTTCCAGCTCCTTTCAGCAGGTCTTGCAGCGGGCTGTTTCCATCGCTTCGCTCCCCATGCAGCAGCTGCAAAGCGAAGTCACCACGCTTCAGTCGCAGCAGTCGGCCCTGGCTAGTCTGGGGTCGTCTTTCGATTCGCTGCAAACTGCGCTGCAGGGTATCGCGACAGCCACCAGCGGCAGTGTTTCGGCCAGTTCTTCCGACACGTCCGTCGTCACGGCCTCGGCGCAGTCTACCACCCTTCCCGGCACATACTCCATCCAGGTAACCGACGACGGCTCGTCCACCACAACTGTCAGCAACGCGGGGGCAACGGCCGTCACCGATCCCAGTTCCGAAAACATCAGCTCTTCCTCGAGTTTCACACTCACAGTCAACGGTGTGGCAAGCCAAATTTCGTTAACCGACAACTCCCTGGATGGATTGGCCACCGCCATCAATGACTCCAATGCCGGTGTGTCGGCGACCATCGTCAACCTGGGGACGAATTCCAGCCCGGATTACCGCCTCGCGCTTAGCAGCACGGAGCTGGGGCCGGACACCATCCAGTTGAACGACGGGACCAGCGATCTGCTTTCCACCGTCCAGGCCGGAACCGATGCCCAATATTCCGTGAACGGAAACACCACGGTCTTGAGCAGTAATTCCGATCAGGTCACTCTGGCGCCGGGCTTGACCGCGACCCTGGTGGGCGCCAATCCCACGGAAACCGTGAATATCACCGTGGCGGCCAGCCAAGGCAATTTATCCAGCGCCCTGTCCAGCTTCGCGACGGCATATAATGCGGCTGTTACTGCGGTGGCGGGCCAAGTGGGGCAGAGCGGAGGCGCACTGGCCGGCCAGAGCCTGGTGTATGAACTGCAAAATGCTTTAAGCAAAATCGCACAGTTTACCGGTGCTTCAGGCGCAGTTCAGAGCCTCAGCGATCTGGGCCTGACTTTGGGTTCTGACGGCAACCTTACTTTCGATTCCTCGCAGTTTAGCTCCCAAAGCGCCTCGGGCATCCAGCAGTTCCTCGGCGGCCTCACTTCCGGTGGATTTCTGCAATCGGTCAACAATACTCTCAACACCTTCACCGACACGACCACCGGCACCCTGGCGGACGAGTACAACAATGTCGGAACTCAAATCACCAACGATCAAAACGAGATCTCCACCGATCAGGATCGGGTGAACCTGATACAGGCCAACCTGTCGCAGCAACTGTCTCAGGCAGACGCGGCCATTGCGGTACTCCAGCAACAGAATACCTTCTACACGAACCTGTTCCAAACGGAAAACGCCAATAACATCGCTGGTCTAGGCTAAGGAACTTCATGATCTCGTCCAACTTGGCTGCCCTGAGCGACGAATTGCGGAAGGCCGCCGCCCGCCGTACCTACGCCGAAGTCGCGCGTCTGGCCTTGAAAGTGGGGGACGCCGCCGCCGAACAAGCTCGCGCCCTTCCCGCCGGTGACCCGGGAGTGGGTGAAATTGCCGCGTGGTTGAAAGATCTGTTCGATCGCACCGAGATCCTGCTCCGTGTAGCTCGCGCCTCCCAGGCCGGCGAACTCCGCCGCATCACGTTCCTGCAGCGCTACCTGCCGGCGGCCGATCGGCGCGCTGCCCACGTGAAGTTGGCAGTGTAGGGATCGAGGGCCTGTCAAACCACTGACGCCGTCAGCCCCTTGACGCCTCGCGGGGCATGCTTTAGCTTGCCCGCGCTGTGTTGGGCGTAGCCGGACGGTCTCAGCAGTCCCGGTGAATTCTGGCCCCACACTTGCACTCCTTCCATTGCCGTGATCGATAGCCTCACCGACAGCCTCGAACAGTACATGAATCTGGTCAGCCTGCGACAGAAGCTGGTGGCGTCGAATATCGCCAACGCCGACACCCCCGGTTACAAAACTCAAGATCTGGATTTTCAGGCCAGCTTCCGTTCCGCCATGGACGGCGGCACGCCTGAAGCGATCCAGGTTACCGGCCTTAAGACCAAGAACGACGGCAACAATGTGGATCTCGACCGGGAAGCCCGGTTGCTGGCGGAGAATGCCATGCGGTTCAGCGTTGCCTCCAACCTCATGCACTCCGCCATCAGTCAGGTGAAAGAAGCCATCAGCGGAGGTGCAAAAAGCTAATGAGCCTGTTTTCCGCTCTTACCGTTAGCGCCACAGGCATGGAGGCACAGCGCACGCGCGCCGCCCTGCTGGTGGAAAACATCGCCAACTCGGAAACCACGCGCACTCCCGAAGGCGGCCCTTATCGCCGCAAAGATGCCATCTTCACCACGCAGGACGTGGGCTCGGCCTTCGGCACCGAAATGGACGCCCAATTGGCGGGCTCGACCCTTTCCGGTGTGAGCGTCGCCGGCATTACGGTCGACACCCGCGACCCCGAAAAGCGCTACATGCCAGGACATCCCGACGCCGATGCCAATGGCTACGTCTCGGTGCCGCGAATCAATCCCGCCGAAGACATGGTCGACCTGGTCTCGGCCAATCGCAGTTACCAGGCGAATGTATCCGCCATGTCGGCGGTGAAGGACATGATTCAGAAATCCATCGACCTGCTGCGTTAGGAGAAATAAGTGAACTCGATAGCCAATATCGCTCCGCTTACTCTGCCGCAACTGACCCATGCCACTTCGCCCGCCGGACAACCGGGCGAATTCCAGAAGGTGCTCACCGGCGCCATCGGCCAGGTGGAATCTCTGAATAACAATGCGGCAGACTCGGTGCAAAAATTCCTCCGCGGAGACAGCGACGAGCTGCATTCCACCATCCTCGCCACCCAGAAGGCCGAACTGGCGTTCCAACTGGGCTTGCAGGTGCGCAATAAGGTGGTGGACGCGTATCAGGAAATCATGAAGATGCAGATGTAGCGCCGCTCATCTCCCATGGACCAACTTCGGAAACTGATCTCCGGCCTTTCACTCCTCCAGCGAGTCTCCATCGTCGCCATGGCGGCGCTGGTGATTGCCGGACTGGTGGCGTTTTCCCACTATCGTCATGAGGGCGATTTCCATCCTTTGTACACCGGCATGGCGCCGGAAGACGCCGCCACGGTAGTCCAGAAGTTGAAGGAATCGGCGGTGGAGTACCGGCTCCTGGACAATGGCGGCACGGTGGCCGTGCCTTCCGCCCGCCTGGCGGAGTCTCGCCTGGCGCTGGCCGCCGCCGGGCTACCCAAGAGCGGCCGCATCGGCTTCGAACTGTTCGACAAGAATAATTTCGGCGCCACCGAATTCGTGGAGCACATCAACTATAAGCGCGCGCTCGAAGGCGAGCTCGAGCGGTCCGTGATGAGCCTCGCCGAAGTGGAGCAGGCCCGCATTCACCTCACTCTTCCCAAGGAATCGGTCTTTCTCGATCGGCAGGAGCCGGCCAAAGCCAGTGTCATGGTGAAGCTGCGCGCGGGCGCACAGATTTCTCCGCAGAACGTTGTGGCGGTAACCAACCTCGTGGCCAGCGCCGTCGAAGGACTCGCTCCGGAGTCCGTTTCGCTCGTCGATATGGACGGCAATCTTCTGAGCAAACCGCGCAAAACCGCCGCCGCCGACGGTTCCGAAATCACCGCCGAATCGCTCGAAGTGCGGCAGCAGATCGAAAAGGCCCTGGTGACCAAAATCAGCGCCACGCTCGAGCCGCTGCTGGGAGCCAACCGCTTCCGCGCCGGCGCATCGGTGGATTGCGACCTGACCAGCGGCGAACAGCAGGAAGAGACTCTCGACCCCGCGAAATCGGTGATGCTCAGTTCGCAAAAGACCGAAGAGGGCGCTGACCATCCCGTGTCCGGCGGCGTCCCCGGAACCGCTTCCAACCTTCCGAATCCGCAGAACAATTCGCCAAACAAAACTACCGCCGGCGTCTCTCGCCGCACAGAGAACATCACCTACCAGACCAGCCGCACAGTGCGCACCACGCGGATTCCGCAAGGCGTCGTTCGGCGCATGTCGCTGGCCGTGCTGGTGGACCACACCTTGCAATGGGACGGCGAGGGCGCCGCCCGCAAGAAAGTCCTCGTGCCGCCCACTCCCGAGACTCTGAAGACCATCCGCGACCTGGTGGCCGGCGTCACGGGATTCAATGAAGAGCGCGGCGATCAATTGATTGTCGAAAGCCTGCCGTTCGAATCCACGGTCAATGCCCAACCGCCCGCCCTCGCTCACCCGCTCAGTTCCAAACCGGCCGTCAAACAGCCGCCGATCCTGGAGTTCTATAACAAATATCGCGATCTGACCCTGCCGGCCGCCCTTGGTCTGGGCCTGTTGATCGGGTTGGCCGCTCTGTTTTTCCGGACCGCGCGCAAGCCGCAGCGCGGCCGCGGGTCAGTGGAAAGCCCGGAAGAGCGCGAGCTGCCGGCCGGAGCCTATACTTCCGGTACGCCCGCTTTACCGGCCGCCGAAGGCGCCGCCGCGCGCCTCGATCTCTCGCCCAAGGCCCAGCAACTCGCCGCCGGCCTGCCGGCTATCGAAGTGGAACGCGATCAGTTGGCCGACCGCGTCCGGGTAGCGGTCAAACGCGATCCGGCGGCAACCGCCAACCTATTGCGCATGTGGATGCAGGATAACCAATAACTGACTCACGGAATTATGACACCTTCCACGGCTTCCCCTTCTTCTCCGGTGCCTGGCGCCCGTAAAGCCGCCATGTTCATCAATGTGCGATCGCCGGCACCCGCGGCGGCGGTGACGAACATGTGGTGTAACGCGTTTCCGAGCCGCGACCGTGAGGGAGCGGTTTGCGATGCTATCTAAAGTCCTCCCCGAAGACTCAGCCGATGTCCAGCCGATAGCGTGGCGGAGGGGCGCTGCGATCTCGACCAATGCCGCCCGGCCAGTCTCCGACAACGCGCCCAGCGATGTTCTGCAGCTTCGCGCGCGCATCGCCGAATTGAGCGCCGCTGCCGAGCAGCAGGCCCGCCAGGCCTACGAAACCGGCCTGCGCGCCGGCGAAGGAGCCGCCCGCAAGGCGCTCGAATCCGAAGTCCGTGCCGCCGTCGACCGGCTTACCGCGATCGTCGCCGACGTCGCCGCCAGCCGCTCCGACGTCATTCAACGGGCCGAAGCCGATACCGTGCGTCTGGCCATTGAGATCGCCCGCCGCGTTCTGCATCGCGAGTTGACGGTGGACGCCAACGCTCTCAAGGCGCTCACCAAAGCCGCCCTTCAGAAGCTACAGTCGCAGGAGATTCACCGCGTGCGGGTCCACCCCGCCTTGGAGCAGATGGTGCGTGCCAGCCTCCAGGAAAGCGGCCGCGGCCAGGACATCGAACTCATCGCCGACCCTTCGCAGCCGCCCGGCGGCATCCTTTTCGACATCGGCCGCGGCGTACTCGATGCTTCCGTCGGCACGCAACTGGACGAGATCGGGCGCGGTCTGGCCGATCGGCTGGAGAACCGCTCATGAGCGCTCCCACACCCGCGCCCATCCCCGCCTTGGCACTGAATTCCTATATCGAGCAGGTGCGAAGCATGCCTCTTCTGCCCTGGAGCGGCGAAGTGGTGGAGCTTGTGGGCATGCTCGTGGCATCCACCGGACCGGCTGCCGCCGTCGGGGATTTCTGCGAAGTGATTACCTCCAGCGGCCGCCGAGTGCGCGTGCAAGTGATCGGTTTCCGCGACGGCCACGTGCTCTCCATGCCGCTCGAAGAGATCGACGGCATCCAACTTCGGGACCGCGTGATCGCCCGCCAGGACGACGCGCAGGTAGCCGTCGGTCCCGATCTGCTGAACCGCGTCCTCGACGGCTTCGGCCGGCCAATCGACCGCAAACCGCGCATTCGTCCCGCCGCGCATTACCGCCTCTATTCTCCACCCGGCAGCCCGCTCGATCGCGAACATATCGATGACCGGATCGTTACCGGCATTCGCGCCATCGATACTGTCACGCCTGTCGGCAAAGGCCAGAGAATGGGAATTTTCGGCGGCAGCGGAGTGGGCAAGAGCACGCTCCTCGGCGCCATGTCGCGGCATAATTCGGCCGACGTCACGGTGATCGCTCTCATCGGCGAGCGCAATCGCGAGGTCCGCGCCTTTATCGAGCACGAGATGGGGCCGGAGGGCAGTAAGCGCTCGGTGGTGGTCTGCGCGACCTCCGACCGTCCCGCGCCGCTGCGCGTGCGCGCCTGTTTCGTAGCTCTGGCGGTCGCCGAATACTTTCGCGATCAAGGCGCCAACGTGCTTTTCATCATGGATTCCGTGACCCGTCTGGCGATGGCGCAGCGCGAAATCGGGCTGGCCGCCGGTGAGCCGCCCAGCCAGAAAGGCTATACGCCTTCGGTCTTCAACCTGCTGCCCAAAATTCTGGAGCGCGCCGGCAATTTTCAGAAAGGCTCGATCACCGGCTTCTTCACCGTCCTGGTGGAAGGCGACGACTTTAACGAGCCGATCTGCGACGCCGTCCGCGCCATCCTCGATGGCCACATCATCCTGTCGCGCCGCCTGGCGGCCACCGGCCACTATCCCGCCATCGACGTGCTGCATTCCATCAGCCGGCTCACCTCCCAGCTCTCCACTCCGGAACAACTGGCGGCCGCGCGCAAGATTCGCGAAGCCCTGTCCACGTACGAAGATTCCAGGGACCTCATCGAGCTCGGCGCCTACACTCCGGGGAGCAATCCGCGGCTCGACGCTGCCGTCCGCATGCAGCCCGAGATTGCATCGTTCCTCCGCCAGGACACCACCCAGGATGCGCCATTCGCGGATAGCATCGCCAAAGCGCAAGCCATTGCCGCGAGATTGTAACCGTTATGCAGACCTTCCGTTTCCGGCTGGCCAGAGTGCTCGAATGGTACACCCGCCAGTACGAACTGGAAGAGCGGCGCCTCACCGAGTGTCTGGCCGCGCTCGCCGGCGCCAAAGCCGCCATCGCCGCCCTGCTGGCCGAGCGCCTGTCGGTGGAACGCGAGATGCTCGCACGCAAATCCATCCCAGCCACCGATTTCGCGGCGTTGGGGCTTTACCGCCTGGGAGTGAAGAAGCGGGGGTTGGAACTCAATGCCGCCCGCGAACGCTGCCAGGCGGAAGTGGAAGCGCAGCGTCTCAAATTGCGCGCCGCCGAGCGCCGCGTGCGCCTGGTCGAGAAGCTACGCGAGCGTCGCCTGGCGGAGTATACTTACGCGGAAAGCCGCGAGCTCGAAGAGTTGGCCTCCGACGCGTACTTCTCGAAGTGGGCTGCGCGGTAAGCGCGTCCGCCGTTGCCCTGCGGGCCACGCGAGCTTCGCTCGCTTGGACAAGCTGAAGAGGGACTTGCAAAATTTCCGGAAACCGCTTGCTAGCGCGCGCAGCTCATTAATCCCGTGTTGAAAAAGCAGCCCTTAATGAGCCGCGACCGCGAGGGAGCGGTGCCTTTCGCCCGATTCAGCCGAGTTTTGCAAGTCCCTCTTTAGCTTGCCCCGCCGGGCGACAGCCCGGCAGTCGTAACCGCTTGCTGACGCGCGCGGCTCGGTAACTTGCTTATTCGCTTAACGGCGCCCGCACGGTGCTGGTCAGCACCAGCTTGAAATGCACCGGATCGCGCCGGATGTCCGGCCGCCGCAGACCGGCCATCAACGCCAGACGATCCAGACTCACGCTACTCACGCCGACGCGTCGCTTCTTCGATCGCACCACCACCCTCGGCATCATCACGGCAGCGTCGAACGCCATGCCGCGCGTGTGATCGGAATCCGTCACCGGCATCTGGGTCGGCATCAATTTATGCCGGTTGAACTCGTCTTCCACCTGCGCGCGCACGGCCTGGCAGCCGGGCTGATGATTGAAGCGCAATTCGCGCATCCACTTAAACCAGACCTGTTGCAGATGCTCCTGGTACGCTAGCGGGCGATAGGCGGACTTGAGATCGAACGTGCCGCCCGCGGAAGTTACCAGTCTGCGAAACTTCTCCAGGGCTTGCGCCATGGCAGGCAGAAGGCCGCCGGTATCGGGACCTTCTTCGTTTTCGAACCGCACCGCCTCGGCATCCACAATCTCCGGCAGCGGCGCGACGCTGCAATGGGGCGAAGGCGAATCGAATTCAATTACCGATAAGTCCGGCTGGGGAATGGTGACATGTTCGACGACCGGCAGGTTGCGCAGGTCATCGTCATCGGGAGCGGCGGCGGCCGCAATCAGCGTGCAGCTCGCCAGAAAAAACCAAGACAAAAAAAGACGGCGAACAAGCAAACCGGGGCTCCTGAAAATAAATTCAAACCACTATTGAATTCCTGATGATATTACAGTTCGCGCCGCAGTGGGGGAATCTCCAACAAAAAACACAAAACTGTTGCTTGCGTTATCATGCCCTTTCACCTTTAGTTAATCTGGGCCTTCTGAAATGACCGTAAGAGATCCACAAGAACCTGCCGAGCGCCGTTTTCTTCCCGTCTTGCTGTTGCTCTTCGCCGCCAGCGGCTGTTCCGCATTGATCTACGAAATCGTCTGGTATCAACTGCTGCAACTGGTCATCGGGTCCACCGCGGTTTCCCTGGGAGTTCTACTGGCCGCCTTCATGGGCGGACTGTGCCTCGGCAGCCTGGGGCTTCCCCGAGTGGCTCGCGCGCGTGAAATGCACCCCTTGCGAGTGTACGCGCTCCTGGAACTGGGCATTGGCGCCTGCGGCATTCTGGCGCTGGTGGTGATTCCCCTCCTCGATGGCGTCTACGCCGCCGCGGTCGGCCATGGCATGCCGGCCATCCTTTTCCGGGCGTTGATCTGCGGAATCTGCCTGATGCCGCCGACAATTCTGATGGGGGCATCGCTGCCCGCCGCCGCCCGTTGGGTGGAATCCACGCAGCAAGGCGTCTCCTGGCTCGGGCTTCTTTATGGCGGAAACACCGCCGGCGCGGTCTTCGGATGCCTGCTCGCGGGGTTCTACCTGCTGCGCGTCTTCGACCTGACGGTGGCCACGCTGGTCGCCGCCGCGATCAACGCGGTCGTCGGCCTTGCGGCTTTGGCATTGGCAAGAAAAACTGCGTTGACGGCCGCGCGCCCGGACACCCTGCCCGCGCCGGCACTTGGGCCATGGCCGATTTACGTGACCATCGCCATTTCGGGCGCCACCGCGCTGGGAGCGGAAGTGGTCTGGACCCGTCTGCTCAGCCTCTTGCTGGGAGCCACGGTATACACGTTCTCGATCATACTCGCGGTCTTCCTGGCCGGCATCGGAATCGGCAGCGCAGCCGCGTCGGCGCTCCTCCGGGGCAATGTGCGCCCCCGAGTCGCCATCGGACTCTGCCAGCTTCTGCTGGCTGGCGCGGTGGCGTGGACTGCCGTGATGCTCTCCGATTATCTACCGTTCTGGCCGGTCAACCCGCTGCTTTCCACCAGCCCGGCATTCACTTTCCAGGTCGACCTGGCGCGCACGCTGTGGACGGTTCTACCGGCTACGCTCCTCTGGGGCGCCAGCTTTCCCTTCGCGTTGGCGGCGGTGGCCGCGCGCGGCGAAGATCAGGGCCGCATGGTGGGCGGCATCTATGCGGCCAATACCGGCGGCGCCATCGTAGGCGCGCTGGCGTTCAGCCTCGTCCTTATCCCCTGGATCGGCACCAAAGGCTGCGAGCAGGCCCTGATCGTGCTCTCCGCGGTAGCCGCGGTCTTCGCCCTTGTCCAAGTGGTGAAGCAATCGCGGGGCATGGCCAGCACCCTTGGACTTGCGGCCGCGCTGGCCATCGCCGGATGGCTGTCCTACAAGGTCTCCGACGTTCCCGGCAATCTCATCGCCTACGGCCGGCGCATCCTGGTCAACGCCAACTCGTCGAAAATTCTATACACTGGCGAGGGCATCAACTCTTCCATTGCCATTTCGCGGTGGAACGACGGCGCAGTACAGTTTCACGTGAGCGGAAAGGTCGAGGCGTCTACCGAACCTTACGATATGCGCCTGCAGCGCATGTTAGGCGACCTGCCCGCCCTCTTCCATCGGGGCGAACCGCATTCGGTGCTGATCGTGGGCTTCGGCGCGGGCGTAACGGCGGGAAGTTTCGTGCCGTTTCCCGGCATTCAGCGCATCGTGATCTGCGAAATGGAGCCGCTGATTCCGCCCATCGCCACCCAGTACTTCGGCAAGGAGAATTACAACGTCATGCACGATCCGCGCGTGCAGATTGTCTATGACGATGCGCGTCATTTCGTCCTCACCACCAACGAGAAGTTCGACATCGTCACGTCCGACCCCATCCATCCCTGGGTGAAAGGCAGCGCCACGCTCTATTCCAAGGAATATTTCGAACTGGTGAAGCAGCACCTGAATCCCGGCGGAATCGTCACCCAATGGGTGCCTTTGTACGAGACCGATGCCGACACGGTAAAGAGCGAACTCGCCACCTTCTTCGACGCCTTCCCGAACGGCTCCGTCTGGGGCAACGACAATAATGGCGCGGGTTACGACACGGCGCTCCTCGGCCAGGTGGAAGAGCCCAAGATCGACGTCGAGGACGTCCAGCGCCGCCTGGTGAGCCCGGAGTACGCTACCGTAGCGCAATCCATGCGCGATGTCGGTTTCAACTCCGTGCTCGATCTGCTGGGCACTTACGCCGGCCAGCGCCAGGATCTCATGCTGTGGCTGGAAGGGGCGCAAATCAATCGCGACGGCAACCTGCGGCTGCAATACATGGCGGGGCTAGCGTTGAACGACAGCCTCGAAGGTCCCATCTACAGCCAGATTCTGAGTTACCGCCGCTATCCGCAAAACATGCTGGTGGTGACCGACGCTTCCCGCGATGTAGTCATGCGAGCGCTACACGGACCGGGGCAGTAGCCAACCGCTTGCTCACGCGCGCGGCTCGGAAAAACGCAGTGTGCCGATACTGAGCCGCGGCCGAAGGGAGCGGTTTGCGGGCTCAGACTGAAGGTCTCTGCGCCACATCCCCGCTCATCTTGAGCGGTCGCACCCTTGTAACCCGTCTATTTACTTAGCGACTGGCCTCCGAAGCCGCTCATCTTGAGCGGAAGCGCGGCCCTTTGGCGAAGCATTGCGGCAAGGTGTAAGATTGATCCTGCCCAGGAGGGGACCCTGTGGAAACTACTCGACGTAACTTTCTTGGAACCGTGGGCGTGGCGACTTCGAGCGGCGGCGGAGCGCGGTCTGGGCCGAACTGGCGGCGATGCCGGCAATCGCGATGAGAGCATACCAGGCTCCCGGACGCATCCTCATGAACCCTCCTCTTGCGCTCGCGGCCGCTGACGTGGCGAGCCGCGCGTCTTGCTAGTATAATCGACCCCACGCCGTCTTCTACAGGAGAGTTGGCATGATTCCACGTGGGCTCCTCGTCGTAGCCGTGTCCGTCGCCGGCGCGTTGGCGCAGTCCGCCCCCGCTCCCAATTCCCAGCCGAATTATCGCACCGTGGAGCGCTGGTATCAGCTTCCTGAGGGGCGGACGATGGGGTCGACCAGTTCCGTTGCCATCACTCCCGACGGCCACATCTGGGTGGTCGACCGGTGCGGGGCAAACAGCTGCGCCGCGTCCGATCTCGCGCCGATATTCGAATTCGCGCCCTCCGGCAAACTGCTGCGCAATTTCGGCGCGAACCAGTTCGCTTTCCCGCACAGCATCACGTTCGATAAGGACGGAAATTTCTGGATTACCGACCAGGGCCGCAACGGCAAGGGCGATCAGGTTTTCAAATTCAGCTCCGATGGAAAAGTGCTGATGACTTTGGGCCAGGCCGGCGTCCCCGGCGACGGTCCGGACACGTTCAACCAACCGAATGCCGTGGCTGTCGCTCCCAACGGCGATCTGTTCATCTCCAATGGCCACAACATGGGGCGGGGCAACGCGCGAATCGTCAAATTTACCAAGGATGGGAAGTTCATCAAACAATGGGGCGGCCACGGATCGGCGCCGGGGCAGTTCGAGATGCCGCACGCCCTGGCGTTCGATTCGAAGGGCCGATTGTTTGTCGCCGACCGCGGCAACAATCGCATTCAGATCTTCGACCAGGACGGCAACTTTCTGGCCGAATGGAAGCAATTCAGCCGTTCCGAGTGGCATCTACATCGACAAAAACGACGTGATGTATGTCGCCGATTCCGAATCGACCGATAAGGACGGCTACGGCAACAATCCGGGCTGGAAGCGCGGAATTCGCGTCGGTAGCGCCAAAGACGGCTCGGTGGTGGCATTCATCCCCGATCCGTCACCTGGGACCGCCGTCACCAGCGCGGCAGAAGGCGTTGCGGCCGACGCGGAAGGCAACATTTTATGGCGCCGAAGTGGGCCCGAAGGACGTGAAGAAATACGTGAAAAAGTAGCTTTCAGCGTGGGTTCATTCCGCTTTCGAGTCACCCATCAGTGCAAGCAGAGGACCGATGAGCCCTTCCATGCCGGCTGCCTCGTTTTGTAGTGCGCTCGCTGACGCCGTGGTTTCGCCGCAGGTTGCCACATTCACCTGTGCGATCTGGTCGAGACTTTGGAATGCGTCGGCGATTTGCCGGACGCGTTCCCGCTGGGCGGTAGTAGTAGCCGCGGTACGCGATGCTCCGGCAGTGACGTCCCGTATGTCCGCTACCAGAGATTTGAAACTGGCGATCATGTCCTCGGCGATGGCCGCGCCCTGCTCGCCCCGGCGAAGGGATTCTTGGATTTCATGGGCCGAATGCTCGGCCGCCGCGGAAGCTCTTTGGGCCAGATTGCGTACTTCGTCAGCCACCACCGCGAAACCCACTCCCTGCTCGCCGGCCCGCGCCGCCTCTACGGCGGCATTGAGCGCCAGGAGATTAGTTTGAAACGCGATCTCCCCGATGGTTTTGGAAATCTGCGACACCTCGCGTCCGGAGGACGAGATTTCAGCCATCGCCGCCGACATGGCCTCCATTCGCTGCCGCCCGGTATCCACGGCTGCACTGGCTTTTTCCATCAATCCGCGAGTGTTTGCCGCCTCATCCGAAGAAGAAGAGATCATCGTCCCCAACTCGCGGAGGGATTCGCCCGTCTGGCGAACATGAATCGCCTGCTCGGAGGCTCCCTTGGCAATCAGTTGACTCGCATCTGACATTCCGCTGGCGGCATGCGAGACCCGCCCAGCCAGCCGGGACAGGTCGACCGTCAGTTTCTCCACCGGCCTGGTCACCGACTGGACCAGCCAAAAAAACAGGGGGCCGCAAACGCAGACGGTCACGAGCAGCGAGCCCACGGAGATCTTAACAATGGAGGCGACTTCGCTCTCCACATCGTCGACGTAGATTCCTGAACCTATTACCCAATTCCAGGAGGGATCGAGCTTCACGTACGAGATTTTGGCAACCGGACGCCTGCTGCCCGGCTTCGGCCAGCGGTAATGGAGCGCGCCGCCGCCGGCCGCGCGGCAGATCTCGACCATTTTCATGAAGAGCAGCAAGCCGTCCGGATCGCGGTAATTACTCAAGTCGCTACCGTTGAGAGCCGGATTGGTGGGGTGCATGATCATTCGCGGCTGGAGATCGTTGATCCAGAAATATCCGCCCGATCCATAGCGTAAGCCCCGAACTGCCGCCAGCGCGGCCTGTTGCGCCTGCTCGCGGGTCATTTGGCCTTGCGACTCCGCAGCCGCAAAATGGGCGACGGTTTGCGCGGCGAGCTCTACCACATGCCGGGTGGTTTCCTCCTTAATCTCGAAGGCGTAGGAGTGTATCCGTATCAGCGACCAGAAGAGCACGGCGCTGAAACAGCAGGTTCCCAGAATCCCGGGGATGAGAAGCCTGGTCGAGAATCGCCGGATACGCAACATCTACGACTACCCTATCGGCGGGCTTCAGCGGAGGCTTTAGGGTAATGCTGCATAGTTTCCCACCTCCGATTTCCGTATAGAAGGTGGCGGGCACCTGCTTCTTTGACGGGAGAGCGGGACGAGGGCGTCCCGCGCGTACCAGGGGGCCGGCCCAACCTTTTTGCGCCTGACACAAAACTAGGCGGCATTAGACTTTAGGGCGGCGAGCAAGATCACCGCTCTAATGAGCCGCGGCCGCGAGGGAGCGTTAGAGGCATTCGCTATTTCGCAAGCACCGCTCCCTCGCGGTCGCGGCCACTAACATCCTTGCCGAGCCGCGCGCATAAGCAAGCGGATTATTCCACGCCGATACGGTGCAGCTTCATCAGATTGGTAGTCCCGGCGCGCCCCACAGGCTGGCCAGCCAGGAAGACCACCAGCTCATTGGGCTTCAGATAGCCGCCTTCCACCATCACACGATTCATCTGCGCCAGCATTTCATCGGTGTTAGAGACATCCGGGGCCAGAATGGGCATCACGCCGTAATTCACGGCAAGCTGCCGGGCCGTGGTGTCGTGCGGGGTGATGGCATAGATGCTGACCGGCGGACGGTAGCGCGAAACCAGGCGCGCGCTGGAACCGGTAGACGTGAAGACCACGATCGCCCCCGCGCCGGAATCGCGCGCGGCATGATAGGCGGCGTCGGCCAGGATCTCGGCATTGCTGGGTTCGGCGTTATGGGGCGGATCCTGATAGCCTTTGTTGCGCAGCGATGCTTCGGTCTCGCTGGCGATGCGAGTGATCACGCTTACCGCCTCCACAGGGTATTTGCCGACAGAGGTTTCGGCGGAGAGCATGACGGCGTCCGTGCCGTCGTAGATGGCGTTCGCCACGTCGGAAACCTCGGCCCGCGTCGGAGTGGAGCGCTCGATCATCGATTCGAGCATCTGCGTCGCCGTGATGACGAAGCGGCCCTTGCGGCGAGCGCGGCGGATGATCGCCTTTTGAATGCGCGGCACCCGTTCGAGCGAAAGCTCGACGCCTAGATCGCCGCGCGCTACCATGACGCCGTCGGTGGCATCCAGAATCGGCTCGATATTCTCCCATCCCTCGGGCTTCTCGATTTTGGCGACGATTCCAACGGGGCGGTTGGCCAGGCGGTCGCGCAATTGCTTCACGTCCTCGGCGGAGCGGACGAAGGAGAGCGCCACCATATCGACGCCGGCGTTGAGCCCGAAGTGCAGGTCGGCCAAATCCTTTTCGGTGAGCGAAGGAAGGCTGATGCGAACCCCCGGAAGGTTGATGCCTTTGTGATCGGAAATGGGGCCGCCGCATATCACCTCGGTGCGTACGGAAACGCCGTCGCTGGCCAGGGCGTGGAGTTCCAGCGCGCCGTCGGCCAGCAGAATGCGGTCGCCGGCCTGAACGTCTTTGGCGAAACGCGCATATCCGGTGGAGGCGCGTTCGGCGGTGCCCAGTAACGGTTCCGTGGTAATGGTGAACTCGGAGCCCTGCACCAGGGTGCAGCCGCCTTCGGCAAAACTGCCGAGCCGGATCTTGGGACCCTGCAGGTCGAGCAGAATTCCCGCGTGAATGCCCAGCTCTTTGGCCGTGGTGCGGACGGCGTGGACGCGCGCCGCGTGGTCGTCAACGTTTCCGTGCGAAGCGTTGAGGCGGAAAATGTTCGCCCCTGCCAGCAGGAGTTGCTTTAATATGCCCGGACCGTCGGTGGCCGGCCCGAGTGTGGCCACAATTTTGGTATTGATAATTGGCATCCCGTACTTTCATTGTCCCAAAGAGTACGGTCAAGCCGTGGACCGGCCATTCTTACTGCAATTATCGGGCGTAATATCCGGCGCGGGCTTGCACCACCAATTCCTTCTTTTTTTGCTTGGCGGTAAGGTGAATGTGCCGGTAAAGCCCCGCTTCGCTGCGTGGGTCGGGCATGTATCCGATGTTGTATTGGCTGCGGAGTTCCTCCTGGATATCCGCGAAAATCTTGTCGAGGTGGTGAAAAGTGCCCACCGAATTGAAGGTCCCGCCCGTTTCTTCGGCGAGCTGCTGCAGGATCTTCTTGCCGTCGGGCCCTTGTGAACCGCTCGGCGGCGGCATCCGGTTGCCGCCTCTTCGGCCCATGCCTCCATACCCCGGATTGCCGTAAGCTTCGGTGTCCGCGAAAAGCACCGAGTACACCAGAGTATCGGCCTTCTGTGCCGCGCCGATGGCTTCGAACAGGGTGGTTTTGCTGCCCGAATCGATCCCATCGGTCAGCAGGACGAGCGCCTTGCGGCCCTGCTGTTTGGCCATCAGGTCCTCGGAAGCGAGCAAGATGGCGTCGTAGAGCTTGGTGCCGCCATGACTGCGGTTGGTCTGCGGATAGCGCCGGCCGCCGCCCGGGTACCCTCCGCCCTGCGGATAGTTTCCGCCCTGTTGCTGGGTCTGCTGCTGCTGTTGCGGTTGGGCCGGCTCCAGCAGATTCAGCGCTTTATCGAGCTTGTCGCGGGAGGGGGTGAAGTCCTGGAGCAGTTCAATTTCGCGGTCGAAATGGATCACGAAAGCCTGGTCCTTATCGCGCAGAATCTGGTCGAAGAACTTGATGCCGGCGGTGCGCTCGTCGCCCAGCACGTGGGCCTGGCTATAGCTGGTGTCGACGAGGAGACCGAGATTCAAGGGAAGACTGCTTTCCGCTTCGAAGAATTTGATGGTCTGCGGTTTGCCTTCTTCCTCCAGCGTGAAATTGTCCTGCGTCAGATCCTTGACGATCTTCGGCGAACCCTTCTCCCGCACCGTCGCAAAAACGTTGACCACCTGCACTTCGCCCGTGTATTTCGGCGTTTCTTCGCCATCCGGTTTGGGTTGCGGCGCTCGCTTCAGCGTCGGCAGTTGTGGGTCTTGGCTCTGCTGCCCTATGAGTAGGCGCGCGCAGGGCAACACGGACAGGGCGGAGAGCACAGCTCTCCTTGTGAGTCTGTTTTCAATAAACACTTCGGGTAAGGAGATGCATGGGAGAGGGTTTGCGTTACCAGGAAGGCTGGATGCGGCCCGGTTGAACGGGGAAAAACGATCTCTCGCAGAGACGCAGAGGCCGCAGAGAAGGACTCTCTTTTCCGTGGCCTCTGTACTACTAACGGACAGAATGATTTCCCGAAAAACGTCCGATCTTGTGCCGGCGTTCGCAGTGCGCTAGCCGCCCCTCAGCGCCCTCTGCCACCTCAGCGCCCTCCGGTTTTGAATTTTGTTCTTCTCGGCGTCTCAGCGTCTCTGCGGTGAAGATCCTCTTGCGCCTATGCCGCACTGTGCCTCTGTGAGAGATCTGTTTCTCAGCTATCGCCACCAGGAATCGCGCATGGCTTTTTCCACAAATCCACGAGCCCGCTCGACATTCGCCCGGGCGGCGTCGCGCCAGGGAGCGGCGGCCATGTTGGTTTCCATAAAGGACAGGTCGCCGCGCGCGTGATCCAGCAGTTCCATCGCCTTGCGGAAGCGGCCTTCCCACCCGATGCGCACGTCGACGGGCGGATGATCGTCGATATTCTTGCCGTCATCGATGGCGGCGCGTTTCGCCTCCGCGATGGCGCGGTCGATTTCTTCAATGGCCGCGCGCTGGTCGCGCATCACCTCGCGGAAATCGTCCCTCCACAGCAGGGCTCTGGCGTAACGCAGATCGGAAAGGGCGCTCAGATAGCGCGGGTGAATGGCAGGCGGAGGCGCTAAAGCCGGCATCATGCTGTCGGTGAAACGGTCGTAGCCGCCTTGGCGCACCCGAGCCATGGCTCCGTCGATGAAGCCGAATGCCCGGTTTCGCCATTCGCGCGCACGCGGATTATCTTCTTCCTGGTCGATATCGTTGCGCGCGCTGGTGAGCAGTCGCAGGATTTCGCGAAAGCGGCTGCCGCGGCCCAAACGCGTATCGACGGGAGGGTTATCGTCGAGATCCCTGCGGTCGAACAAGGCGGCCACATCCAATTCGTGGATGGCGCGTTCCACCATGCCCGTAGCTTCCTGCATGTCGCGCATGACGTTCGGCTCTTCGGGGACCCGCATCAATATGACGGCGCGGCGCAGGTCGGCGCGAGCGTGGATATAGCGAGGGTGCCGGCCCTGCGCCGGGAGTTGAAACGGCAGCATCGCAAGCGCGACGGCCGCGATCATGGTGGCTTTCCGCGAGTAGTTCATCCTGAGAATTATAGACCAGCAATTACCCGGAAGTTGCGCGCCGGATGATTAATCCTGCTTAACGACGATGGGGTTTCCCTTCACGCCTGGGCGCGATAGAAAACGAAGAAGAATATGGTGACGGTAAGGCTCGCCAGAAGATGAATCGCTGCCGCCAGGAGAGTCATGACTGCGATCGCGTCGTGGAAATAGGCGGTGAGATCGTTGAGGAACGTGGACAGGTAGACGACGGTCACGAGGAGCATTCCGATGAGCGCGAAGAACGCGGCGGTCTTAAGTCCCATGCTTGCAGTATACGCGTGGATGGGCGCGTGAGATGGTACGAAAAGGCACCGCTCCCTTGCGGTCGCGGCTCTTTTGAGCGTTTCCGAGCCGCGCGCGTAAGCAAGCGGTCGCCCGGTCCGACGATCTCGCGGCGTACGACGGGACCGCTCCCTCACGGTCGCAACTCGGTAACTGCCTTTTCGGGACCCTTACCGGCCGCTGAGAGCGAGCACCGAATAGGCCGTCGCGGCGTCGCTCATGAAGCGCCCGACGTCGGTGGCAGGATCGCGCAGCTTATTCATCGACGTGCTGAGCCACGCGCCCGAAGCATCCTGGTGCGACTCCAGCCACGCCAGTCCCCGCGCAATCGCGGCCTTCGCAGAGGGCTCGCCCGATTGCTCGAGCGCCGTCACCATCAGTCCGGTGCCGTACCCGTCGCTGGCCGCATCCATGGGCGTCCCGTCGTGGCGCTTCCAATCCTTGATGACGAGCGATGACTCGCTCCATCCGCCGTCCTCCCGTTGCTTGCCGGCGATTTCCCCGGCAATCGCGGCCCGCTGCTCGGCGGTCAGCAACTGCGGCAGCTTGCCCGACGCCCAAAGCGCCATGGCGCGATTCAGGGTCGATTGATTCTGCTGCTCGTGCTGCAAATAATCGGCCAGCATGGCTAGGTTGTCCCGAATTTGGCCGCTCTTGCGATAGCTCTCCGGCGCCCATCCGGCGGCCAGCCCTGCCAGCGTGGCGCCCCAGAATGCGGAGTCGGGGGCTTCCCATGGCTCGTTATGGAAATTCAGCCAGATCCACGAGCCACGCTTCTCGCCGGCCTTCAATTGCAGCGCCCACATATTATTCAGCGCGTCGACGGCCGCGGGCGCGTTGTAGCGCGCCAGCACTAGCGCGTTCAGCACCGCCTCGGTGCCGCGCGATTCCGCCGATTTGGGAGCGCCGTTCTTGGCGTCGCTATAGAACGGCTCCACCTCCTGCCAGAGCGACACGCGCTTGGAGATGTTGTCGACAAAGACGTGCTCGTCGGCGGTCGGGCCGTCCTCGGATAACGAGGAACGGAGCGCTGGCCGCGCCATAGCGTAAGGCAGCGAGGTGTGGCATGAGACGCAAAACGTCTCGTGATCGCGCGCCGCGCTGGGCCACGATTCCCACCAGCTCATGCGGGCGTCCAGATAGGCGGCCGCGGCTTTGCGGTCCCACGATTTTGCGTCGCCGGCCTGAGCTTGCCACGCGCAGAGGAAAGAGATGGCCAAAACAAAGGACTTCATGAGCGCCCCTCCGTTCCAATTAGTGTAGCGGTTTTGCGGGCGGCTCGCTCGCTAACAGGGCGAGCACTTCGAGGATTTCACCGCGTTTGGCCGGGTCGAGACGGAGGAATCTCCGGTCTCCCTGGCCGGGGGTGAAATGAGTCACGCCGTCGGATTCCACTCGCACCGTCCCGGGGTCGGATAGTGTGAAGTAGTCATGCTCGGGACGAACCGCCTCGAGAGCGGCGGTCAGATCCCAGGTGGGCCGATTGTAGGGCATCTTCTGATACTCGCGATAGGATTCCGCAACTGGATGCGGACTGGCGTAGGCGAAATCGTGCTCGATGCTGCTGGCCGGATAGAGAAGCTCGCGCCCAATTTCGAACCCGCTGAAAACGATCGGCGTGGGCCATCGCTCGAAGACTGCCTTGGCGGCATCCACGTCGATCTTGACGTTATATTCGGGCGCGCCGTCAGCGAAGTTGCCCGCCATGGCCACCACCAGCGCCACTTTGTCCTTGGCGAGCGCGGCGCCGCCGGGAGAATCGAGCAGCGCGGCGAGATTGGTGCTGAATCCGGTCTGCACAATGATGACTTTCTCACTCGCGTTAGTGAGCAATCGGCGGAGCACAGTAGGCGCGGGCTCGGCGGTTCCGGAATTATCGGCGCGCATCGTGCGCAGAGCGGCCGACATATAGCCATCCTGCGCGCCGTCTTTCAGAGTCTTGATGGCCGCGCCCACCGGCAGCGCCGGTCGCCCATAGAAGCGATTCAACATGCGAATGTACGGCACCGCCGCGGGACTCGCGTTGGTGAGCGTCACACCGATGAGCTGGCACTCGCCGCGATCGGTCAATGCGTGCAGCATGGCGAGAGCGAGGGCATCGTCGATGTCGTTACCCATGTCAGTATCGAAGATCACCGGACGGGCGGCGAAGCCAACGTTCGCCAGCACGAAGAGAGCAAGAAGGAAGCGGCGCATTACGCGGATCAGTATAGCGCGGCGCGCTATTCGGTCCGTAACGCTTCCACCGGCGAGATGCGGCTCGCTCGTAGCGCGGGAATCAGGCAGGCGAAGAACGCCGAAAGTCCGAGGGCGAGCACCGATATCGCCGTCACGGTGGTGTTGTACGGGCTCATTCCGTAGAGCTCCGCGCCCAGGTATTTTCCGCTGAATATCGCGAGCGGGAGTCCCATGAGCAGTCCGAAGAGAATCAGCCCGAGGGCGCCACGCAGAACCATCGCCACCACCTGCCCGCGGCCGGCGCCGAGCGCCATGCGCAGTCCGATTTCGCCCACGCGGCGTCCGGCATTGTAGGCCGTCACACCATACAGCCCGAGGGCCGCCAGCACGAGCGAAAGAATGCCGAAAAACGAAGTGAGACGCGCAATCATCCGCTGTTGGCTGAAATGCGCGGCCACCTGATCGCGAAGAGTGCGAGCGAGGATGACGGGCATATTCGGATCGACTGCGGCCATGGCGCGACGCACCTCGGAATCCGACAGGCTTGCTCCGGGCTTCATGGCGATCACAATATCGCTCAAATAATGCGAATCGATATCGCCCTTGGTGAAATCCGGATTCGGATACACGTCATACTGCGCTTCCGGCATGAAGAAAAAAGGTTCGATGGGGTTCTCCAGATTGTAGGTGAGGTAGCGCGCGTCCTTGGCGATGCCGACCACTTCATATTGGCGGTCGGCCCCACGCTGCGAGCGGCCGAAGTGCTTTCCGATGGGGTCTTCGTTCGGGAAGAAATGGCGGGCAAAGGCTTCATTGATGACGGCCACGTGCGGGGCTGTCTCCGTGTCCTGGTCCGTAATCCCGCGGCCTCTCACGATGGGATTATTGGTAACGGCAAAATATCCGCCCGTGACCCGGTCGAACGAGGATTGGGCGTCGTCTTTGGGTCCTGGAGAGGGATGCCCGTTCACGTAAATGCTGTCGCTCCAACTACTGCCGCTTTGCGGCGAATATCCGCAGAGAGCCACCGCCGCAGTACCGGGAATTGCCGCCATGGAATCGTGAATTCGCTGGTAGAGCGCGGTCAGCTGCCCGGCTCGATAGCCTGCTAGCTGCGGGTCGAAGGTTACGATGGTGCGGCCGGCCTGTTCAAAGCCGAAATCCTGGTTTTCCAGATTGCGCAACGCGGCGGTCAGCAGGCCTGACGCGGATAAGAGAACGAGGGAGAGCGCGGCCTGCAGCACCACCAGTGTCTTGCGCGGCAGGGAACCCGAGCGCTTGGTGGAGCGGTTGACGCCGCGGAGGGCTTCTATGGGATCGACGCGGGCGGCCATCCACGCGGGGCCAATGCCGAATGCAACGCCGGTAACCAAAGAAATCGCGAAGGCGAATAACAACACGGGCATGGACGGCGAAGCGCTGATCGGCACGCTGGCGCCGCCGAAGGCAGAGAAGGCGAAGTGCAGAATGAGCTGCGTGCCGGCAAAGGCGAATGCGAGACCCGCGGCGCCGCCCAATAGCGAGAGAATGACGCTTTCGGTGAGTGCCTGCCTCACCAGCCGTGACGTCCGCGCGCCTAAGGCGACGCTCAAAGAGGTCTGCTGCCGCCGCTCCATGCCGCGTACCAGCATGAGGTTGGCGACGTTCGCGCACACGATGGCGAGCACGAATCCCGCCACCCACATGAGGATGTGCAGCCAATGCTCATATTGTTCGCGCATGCTGGTAATTCCGGCGCCGCCCGGGCTCAGGTACAACGTCTGACGGGGGAAGTTCGTACGCTCATTGGCGCTCATGTCTCCCCAATGGGAGCGCAGCCACTGCTTCAGCTCCACTCGCATTTGCGCTTCGACAGACGCGGCAGAGACGCCCGGCCGGACGCGGCCGATAAGATCCAGCCAGTGGGTCGTAGGCCGGTTGATCGCCGACGTATCGTTTCGGATCAGGGGCTCGGCAGCCAGCGGCAGAAAGAAATCGGGCGGCGAAGAGGCGAGAGTATCGCCGAAGAACCTCGGAGGCACGATTCCGACAACGGAAAACGGCTGGTTATTGAAATTGAACACCGTGCCGATCACCGCCGGGTCCGCGCCAAAATTCTCGCGCCATAAACGGTAACTCATGACGGTGACCGGGGGCGCGCCGGGTGCGTCGTCGGCCGGGGAGAGCATGCGTCCCGCGAACCCTTTCACTCCGAACATATCGAAATAATTGCCCGAGACATACTTGCCCGGCAAGCTTCGCGCCGCTTCCGTGCTGCCCGCACGCCTCACGCCGAAAAGCGAGGATCCGCCGGCCTGGAACGCGGCCAGTTCTTCGAACCCCTTGGTGTTATCGCGAAAGTGCTTGTAGAGTTCGTAGGAGACCAGCGAGAATTCCCGAGACTGGCCGTATCCGCCCCACACGCAGCAATGCGTCTCCTTCCCCAGGCGGTACAAGTCATTCGGGTTGGAGACGGCCAGCGACTTCATAAGAACCGCATGGACCAGAGTGAAGATCGACGTAGTCGCGCCAATGCCAAGAGCTAGCGTGAGGATCGTAGTGACGGTGAATGCCGGAGCATTTCGCAGGCGGCGAACCGCGTGGCGGGAATCCTGCAAGAGCGTTTCCATAAACGGCAAACTCCTCTGCTCGCGATATTCTTCCTTGATCGCCTCCACGCCTCCGAACCGCAGCATGGCCTGGCGGCGCGCTTCGGCGGGAGACATTCCGGCGCGCAAATTGTCGGTGGTTAGTAGGGCGATATGCTCGGCGATCTCGGCGCGCAGGCGCTCTTCATCGCGGCGGGTTCGCGCCCAGGAGGTCAGCCGCTTGATGAATCGTCGGAAGGTTCTCATTTCAGATCCTCGGCTTTGGCGGCGAAGAATCGCTCGATGATGGCCGCGGTCTGCTCCCAATCCTTCGTTTCGGCTTGGAGCTGCTTGCGTCCGTCGCGCGTCAGCTTGTAGAATCGGGCCTTACGATTGTTCTCTGACGCGCCCCACTCGGAGGCGATCGAGCCCTCCTGTTCGAGCTTCAACAGCACGGGATATAAAGTCCCCTGATTGAGCGTGAGAAGATCGCCGCTGATCTGCTCGATGCGCCGCGCGATTCCGTAGCCGTGCAGCGGTCCGAGTACGTCGAGGGTTTTGAGCACCATGAGCGCCAGCGTGCCCTGGCGGACATCCGTCTTCTCTCTCATTTTGGTTTCCCAAAGGAAGTATGGCACGTCTTGTTTGGGAAAGCAACAGGAGAGAGCTGAAGCATGCCTCACGTGGGACATGCTTCAGCTTGTCCAGTAAGCGCGAAGGCCGGTTTGCGACTTACTCGCCCCCGCCTCGGCCGCCCCGGCCGCCGCGCCCATTCTGCTGCCCGCCGCGTCCGGGCGGAGTCGCCCGATCGCCATCCTGCGGCTTGTCGCGATTGAGTTCCCACATGTCGACGCTCTGGTCGAAATCGCCCAGCAGGTACTTGCAGAAGTAATCGGCGCGGATCCACGAGAAGTACTCCGCTTCCGGCCCGTAGGCGTGGCGCTGGCCGGGCAGGATCACGAAATCGAAACGCTTATTGGCCTTGATGAGTGCGTCGGCGAGGCGCAGCGTATTGCCGGGGTGGACGTTGTTGTCGATATCGCCGGTCGAAATCAGCAAGTGCCCTTTCAGATTCTTGGCAATTTCCGAATTCTTGTCGATGGAGTATTCGAAGGTGACTTTCCCGTCCTTGTCGGTCACTTCCTTCACGCCATGATGCTTCTCGCTCCACGGTGCGTTGTAGATGTTATTTTCGTGGTTGCCCGACTCCGACACCGCGACCTTGAAGAAATCGGGATAGACCAGCATGGCCGCGGTCGACATGAATCCGCCGCCCGAATGGCCCGTGATGCCCACGCGGTCAATGTCGATCCAGGGATAACGCGCCGCTAATTGTTCCACCGCGGCCTTCTTGTCGGCCAGTCCGTAATCGCGGAGATTGCCGTAGCCGTAGGTGTGATACCACTTCGACCGGTGCGGATTGCCGCCGCGATTGCCCACCTCCACCACGATGAATCCCAGATTGGCGAGCGCCACATTCGCCTGCCTCGGCGAGAACGTCTGCGTCACACTCTCGGTCTGCGGACCGGGATAGACGTATTCGATGATCGGGTACTTGCGATTGGGGTCGAAATCGAACGGCTTGTACATCACGCCGTAGATGTCGGTGATGCCATCGTCGGCTTTCACGGTGAACGGCTCCGGGAATTTATAGCCGGCCGCCATCAGCGGACCCACATCTACCTTCTCGATCGGCATATCGGCCGCGCCCTGCGCGTCATAGAGAATCGATTGCGGGACGGTGTTCACGCGCGAGCTGTTGTCGACGAAGTATCTGCCGTTGTCGGCTACTACCACGGCGTGCGACGCGTCGCCCGGATCGAGCAGCTTGATGCCGCTGCCATCCAGATTCACGCGGTAATTGTGCATGAAGTACGGGTTCTCGCCGTCCTCCCTGCCTGACGCGGTCATATAAAACTGGCGCGCCTTCTCGTCGATATACGAGATGTCCTCGGCGACGAACTCGCCTTTGTCTGCCTGGCTTTTCAACGTTCCATCGGAGGCATACAGATAATAATGGCCCCAGCCGTCGCGCTCCGACCACCACAGCAGTTCCGGGCCGCCGCCCACGAACCGCACCGGCTTCTCTTCGAGGTACACGTTCATGCGCTCCTGGACGATGGGCTTCACTTCGCCGCTCGCGGTATCGGCCACGCACAGATCCAGGCGATGTTCGTCGCGGCTCAAACGCGTGAAGTAAATCTTGTCCGACCCTGCCGTGCCGGCCCAGGTGTTCTCGCCCTTTTCGTGTTCGCGGCCGTAGTTAGATGCGCGATCCGACTCGATGCGGACGCGCTGGTCTTTGAACCCGCTGACGTCAGTTTTCATGTCGAGCCGGGCCTTGCTGGCGACTTCGAAAATCTCCAGGTGCGCCTGCGGATAATCGGGATCGCCCGGCATTTCATATTTGTAGGTCTCGAGCGTAGGCCGCGGATTCGCCAGCGAGTTGATCACCCACAGCGGTTTTACCTTGCGGGCATCGGATCGCACCACGGCGAATTTCTTGGAGTCTTTGGCCCAGCTGATATTGGCAGCGCTCCGCTGGCGCCGGATCTGTTCTTCATTCTGCTGCTCGCCGCCGTTGTTTTCCTGTTGCTGCTGTTGTTGCTCCTGCTGCTGCCCGCCCATACCGCGGCCGCCGTAGCCGAAATACTCCTCGCCGTCCTTGGTAATCTCGGTCTCCACAATGGACTTGTCTTTGTCGGTGGGGTCTTTGAGCGCCTTGGCGTAATTGGCGTCGTCCATCACGTAGAGGTTGTAATTGCGCGCGAAGACCACGGTTTTGCCGTCCGGCGAAATGCTGGCCCAAAGCGGTTTGCGCGGCGGCTTCTCGTCGAGCAGAACAAGCTTGCCGGCCGTCAATTCGTACTCGAAGGCGAGCTGTTTCTGATTGCGGCCCGGAGCCGGAGCTTCGGCCACTCCTCCGCGCCCGCCCTGCTGCTGCGGTTCGTCGTTATCGTCGCCTTCGTCATTCTGCTGGCCATTCGCGTCGGTGGATGTGACCACCGTGGTCTTCTTCTCGCCGGGAATGATGGCGTCTTTCGGCACGTTGATTTCGAACTGGATGGAGCCGTCGTTCTTGACGTAGCGGATGGTGGCGATCGGCAGATGCTGCGAATCGTAGGGCAGCCCGGTAGCGGCCGTCAGAGCGGCGGCCAGCTTCACCGCGTCGAAGACGAATGTTTTGGTCTCCTTGACGGGATCCACCACGTAGAACTTGCGCCCGGTGCTGTTCTCGTAGGAATACCAGAAGCGATTGCCATCGGCCAGCCAGTGCGGCGTCACCGCGATGTCGAAGACCAGCTTGGCCACTTTGGACGACGTCCAGCGAGCCGCCAGTTCATAGTTGGCCTTCGTGGGCTTGGAGGGAATGTTGGACGCCGGCTCGTCGGAGCCCGCTCCCGGAATTGAGCCCGCGAGCAGGATGGCAAAACCCGCGGAAACGATGGCGACTCGCGCCCAAGAAAGGCGACGGAACTGGATGGGACGACGCATAGAGAAACTCCTCCTCAGTGGCTGTTCTACAAGGCAGTTTCGACTACTATATCCCAATTGAAACGCCGAGGGCCTCGACCGGCCGTGTTACGATATGTATATACAAGTGCAGTACGAATGGGAGGAGCGTAAGAACCGGCTGAACCAAGCGAAGCATGGAATCTCATTCGAGGTGGCGGCGTTGGCCTTCGAGGATGAAGACTGCCTCGTGCGCCTGGATCGGACCGGCGAAACAGGCGAACAACGCTGGCGCGCAAATCGGCCCGGCCCGGATTGAAGGGGACGCCGCAGTGATGCTGCTGGTTGCCCATGTTTACAGGGAAGAAACCAATGGCGAAGAAATCATCCGCATCATCTCGGCCCGCGAGGCTGAAAAGAATGACATCCGAAGATATCAGGAACAAGCAGTGGAGTAAGGAGGAGCGCGAGGCTCTCCGGCGCCACGCGGCGAGGCAGGCAGCGGGCGACGATTCGGATATCAACTTTGACGACATTCCCCGCCTCACCGATGAGCAACTTGCTCAGATGGTGCGTCTGCGCGACATTCGGCCGAAGGTGCCCGTCAGCGTGCGTCTCGAACCGAGAGTGCTTGCCTGGCTGAAATCCAAGGGTGAAGGGCACCTGACGCGAATCAACGACATCTTGCGGAATATCATGGAGGCCGAGCGGCGCATCGCGCACCGGTAGCGGCTTGTGCCGCTCCTCCTCATGGCGGTAGCCTGAACGCATGCTCCGTCGTTTACCGCTGCTGGCATCCGCCTGCCTCGCCAGCCTGGCGCTTCAGGCGCAGACCGTCAAAGCCCCCGACATTACCAAACAGCCTACGCTTTACGTCGTCCCCTACGCCCATCTCGACACCCAGTGGCGCTGGGAGTTTCCGCAGACCATCAGCGAATTCCTGCTGAAGACCATGCGCGTGAACTTCGACCTCATCGAGAAATATCCGCACTACGTATTTAACTGGACCGGCGCCAATCGCTATCGCCTGATGAAGGAATATTTCCCCGCCGACTACGCCAAGGTCAAACAGTATGTCGCGGCCGGGCGCTGGTATCCGGCCGGCTCGTCGATGGAGGAAGGCGACGTCAACCTCCCCAGCGCGGAGGCGATCGTTCGCCAGGTGCTCTACGGCAACACCTATTTCCGGCAGGAATTCGGCAAAGCCAGCGCCGAATTTATGCTGCCCGACTGTTTCGGATTCCCCGCCTCGCTGCCCAGCATTCTGGCGCACGCCGGCGTGAAGGGTTTTTCCACCCAGAAGCTCTCGTCGGGCTGGCAGCCCGCGCCGAAAGTCGGCGGTCCCGATTCGCCTGAGCAGACCCCGGCCGGCATTCCGTTCAACGTGGGCGTCTGGGAGGGCCCGGACGGCGAAACCATCCTCGCCGCGCTCAACCCCGGCGACTATGGCAGCGACATCTTCACCGACCTCAGCAAGGAGCCGCCACCCGGCCGCGGCGGCGAAGAGAACTGGGTCAAGCGGGTTCACTTGGATGGCGAAGTCACAGGCGTCTTCGCCGACTATAAATATGTCGGCACGGGCGACACCGGCGGCTCGACCGAGGATTTCACGGCGCGCATGTTGGAAGCCATGGTGACCAAGAGCGAGACCGTGCTGCCCAACCCCGCCAGCGGAGAGGGCGGTAATCCCAACCCGCCGCCACCTTCCGGTCCGCCCGTGAAAGTGGGCGATGGACCGCTCACCGTCATCCCTGCCGCCGCCGACCAGATGTTCCTCGACATCAAACCCGAGATGACTTCGCGCATGCCGCGATGGAAGGGCGACCTGGAGCTGATCAATCACTCCGCCGGATCGCTCACCTCGCAGGCGTACCACAAGCGCTGGAATCGCAAGAACGAACTGCTGGCCGACGCCGCCGAGAAGGCCTCGGTTGCCGCCGCATGGCTTCGGTTCGGCCGTCCGTATCCGCGGAAGCGGCTCAACGACGCGTGGACGCTCGTGATGGGCGGCCACTTCCACGACACTGCTGCCGGCACCGCCACGCCGCGCTCTTACGAGTTCGCCTGGAATGACGACGTGATTGCGATGAATCAGTTCGCGGGCGTACTTACCGATGCCACCCAGAGCGTGGCCTCCGCTCTCGACACGCAGACCAAAGGCACCGCCATCGTGGTCTACAACCCGCTGAACATCGAGCGCGAGGATGTGGTGGAGGCCAACGTCGCGCTCCCCACCGGAACGAAGGGTGTGCGGGTGACCGGCCCCGACGGCAAGCAGGTCGCCGCGCAGGTGGAAGGCGGCAAGGTGCTGTTTCTGGCCAAGGCTCCCTCGGTGGGCTATGCGGTTTACGATGTCGAGCCCGCCGCGGAATCCATGCCCTCCACGCTCCAGGTGAACCTGCGGGCCCCCGGACGCGGCGCCGCCAATGCCGCGCCCACCTCGCTCGAGAACGGCCGCTATCGCGTAACGCTCGACAGGAACGGCGACGTCGCCAGCATCTTCGACAAGCTGGTCAATCGCGAGCTGCTGTCCGCGCCCATACGCCTGGCGATTTCGAGCGACCATCCGGTGTATTGGCCCGCCTGGAATATGGACTTCGAACAGGAACAGGCGCCGCCCCGCACCTTCGTCCGCGGCGCCATGGCGCGCATTAAGGAGAACGGCGCCGCGCGCGTCACGGTAGAAGTCACCCGCACCAATACCGAGGGCTCGCACTTCGTTTCCACCGTGAGCCTTTCCGCGGGCGACGCCGGCAATCGTGTGGAATTCGGCGAATCGATCGATTGGAAGACGCTCTATTCCAACCTGAAGGCCACGTTCCCGCTTGCCGCCAACAATGAGGACGCCACTTACAATTGGGGGCTCGGAACGGTGCGCCGGCCGAATGCCGCGGAACGCCAGTTCGAAGTCGCTTCGCATCAATGGATCGACCTTACCGACCGCAACGGCAGCTTCGGGGCCACCATCCTGACGGATTGCAAGAACGCCTCCGACAAGCCCAACAACAACACCCTGCGCCTCACGCTGGTGCGCTCGCCCGGCGTCGACAACGACTTTACCGACCAGGCGAACCAAGATTGGGGCCATCACGAAATCGTCTTCGGGCTCGCCGGTCATCGCGGCGACTGGCACGGCGGCCAAACGGATTGGCAGGGCTACCGCCTCAATCAGCCGCTGATTGCCTTCGCATCGGCCAGGCACGAGGGCTCGCTGGGTAAGCAATTCTCGCTCGTGAGCGTGAGCAATCCCCGCATTCAGATCATGGCGCTCAAGAAGGCGGAACTGAGCGACGAAATCGTACTCCGCATGGTGGAGATGGACGGACGGCCGCAGGAGAACGTTGTTGTGAAGTTCGCCAGCGCAATTCAGGCGGCGCGCGAAGTGAACGGCCAGGAGTTGCCCGTTCCCGGCAATCCGGCCATTTCGAACGGCAAATTGGTAACCAATTTCACCGGGTATCAGCCGCGCACGTTCGCGCTGAAGATCGCACCGTCGGCCGCGAAGGCCGCGGCGGATACCGAGAAGCCCGTCTCGTTGCCGTACGATCTCGCGGTATCCAGCAACGATGACACGAAGACAACCGGCGGTTTCGACGGCAATGGTAATGCCATCCCCGCGGAGATGCTTCCAGCCTCGATCAACTTCGGCCCGGTAACCTTCCAACTCGCGCCGGCCGGGACCGGGAAGGCCAACGCGTTGGCCGCCAAAGGGCAGACTCTGCAGCTTCCAGCCGGGTCATTTAATCGCGTGTATGTGTTGGCGGCTTCGTCGGACGGCGACCGGAAGGCGACGTTCCGGGCAGGCGATAAGGACGTCGATCTGACCATCGAAGATTGGGGTGGGTTCGTGGGCCAGTGGGACACGCGCATCTGGAACCTGCCGGCGCGCGATTGGGCCATTTCCGCCAATCGCGCCGTATGGCCGCCGGCCAATCAGGCGAACGGCGGCGCCGAGCCGCGCTATCCCGAAGACTATGTGGGCCTGACACCGGGCTATATCAAGCCGGCCGATCTGGCCTGGTATTGCTCGCACCACCACACCGCCGATGGGCTCAATGAACCTTACCAATATTCCTACTTATTCGCGTATGCCATTGACTTACCGGCGGGCGCCCGGACACTTACTCTGCCGAATAACGACAAGGTCAAGGTGTTGGCGGTGTCGGTCGCGGACGAAGGTCCGCTGGTGAAAGCCGCCCAGCCCTTGTATGACACGCTGGGACGGTGACCGCTCCCTCACGGTCGCGGCTCGGTAACTCCTTTCCTACCGAGCCGCGCGCGTGAGCAAGCGGACTCTTACAGAGCGTTCAACTCGGCGATTCTGCTGGTCAGCACTTGCGCGAATTCATCCACGTCCTGCGACGCGTATCCCGCCGCGCGGAAAGCGTCGCGGAGCTGATCCGGCGATAGACGCGCGAGCAAGCTGCCCAGCCACTTGGCGTCGGCGCGAGGAATGTTCTGACCGATCCATTCCAGGTGCACGCGCATCCGGTACTCTTTCGGACCGGCCAGGCGCAACAAGCCGGGGCGGGAAGGGGCTGCGAATGAGACGGCCTCCGGCGTAGTCTGCTTGATGAATTTCGACTCGCTATATTCTTCCGGATCGCCTTTGGCGTGCGTAGTAGGCCAGCATCGCCCGGGGCAGCCGAAACTCGCCCCCAAGTCGCTCACCATATAGATCCGCTGGCCGTTCACCTGGTAGACGGCGTTATTATCGTCCTTCACATCCCAGTTGTTGATCGCCGCCATCAACGTGCGCAGACCGTTGAACTCGCGAGTGCCGTCAAAGGGAGTGTTCCGCCACTCCCAGGTCGCGATCTTCTTGTCGTCTTCCCGTCTCAGCCGAACATTCCGAATGGAGCCATTCGGGCCGACCTCCTGCTGACCGCGATGCAAGTGTGCGGGCAGTCCTTGAACCTGTATCTCGGGCAGAAAGTAATCTTCATTGGCATAATACCCGACCGCCCAGACGATGCGCGATGCCGCTGTCTCCGGCCGCGCCTCGATTCCCATCTTCACCTTCCACTCGATCCCGTCCGCGCTTTTGACGGAGAATTTCGGACTGGCGCCGTCGAAATCCTCTTTATCGAAGGTAAAGGGGCCATGCGGCAATCGATTCGCGCCGCCGGGTCCGTGTAGTACATCGCGCGTCGAGATATCCCCGGGATCCGTCCAGAGAACGCCCTTTTCGGAAGGTCTGGCGGCCTCCCTTCCTGCGGCCTTCTTGCCGTCGCCGAACGAAAGACCCGCGGTGAGGCAGCACACCAGGCAAACCGCGCCATATGAGATTTGTTTTCGAAACACGATTCCGCTCCTCCCACCGCTTGACCGCCCAGTTTACCATCGGACGGCGGCCGGCTTTATTGCAGGCCGAGCGCCGGCGGACGATTTGCAACCGTATGGAGCAACCCGGCGGCCTTTTTCGCGCCGGGAGCGGTGAGGACACCGCTGTCCACCGCCTCGCCTCGGCGCGCTTCGACCTGGTGTAGAATGACGCCAGCCGTTTATAAGGAGAGAACAGCATGGGTTCGCATTTGGACGCGGCAGTCAAGGCTTGCGGGAAGTGTCTCGACGAGGCACAGAAAATAGAGAAGCAGCTTAAGGCGGCGAAGACGCCCCAGGATAAAGACAAGCTCAAGAAAATGGCCGAGGCCTGCAAGAAAATGGCGAAGGTGTACCTCGATGGCATAGCGGCTGCCCAAGCTAAGGACGCCCAAGCGATGGAAGAAATTTTTAAGAACATGGGCGTGTAGCGCTTACCGGACCCCATAAAAGGGGTCTGGGCCACACTACCGATTGCGGTGGTTCACTGCGGCTTTGAGATCCAGCAAATCAATCCTGCAACGGCGCCAGCACCGATCATGAGAATCGCCGCTTGGCGAAGCCAGCGAAACATCGAAGGAAAGTACACAAAAACAAGGACTTCCGCTCCTTCCGTAAATCGAAGCCGTACTGTCACCTTTCCGGGCAAATGGGCGGGGAGAGTTGCCCTGCCCAGCCTGGCCCATCGAGGGGCGATTCTGGAACACACGGTGCCCATGGCGTTCTTATCGGCATTTCTGGTGGCGTTTCGAGGGATACCGCGCTTCACAGCGGAGCCGGTGGAAATACTCCGGGGCCGGCCAGCATCGGTGGCAGGCGTTCCAGTCCAGCCCGTCGAGTTTGGGGTGCGCTGGGTCGCGGTAGTGGGACAAGCGATAGGCGAAGCGGGGAAGGGACGGCCCGCCGTTCTGAAGAAGGTGTTTCTCGATCGAAGGCAGGTGTCGATCGTGACAGGCGTCATTCCCTTGGCTCCACAATATCGGTAGTTAAGTCGAGAACCTCACCGGCTTCACCGATACCAGCCAACCCGAACAACACGGTCTGTAGTATTCGCGTAGAGCGGGTTGCTCTGGCTCATCTGGCTACGCCAGTCGCCTTAATCAACTCTCCACGGCCCCGCAGATCAACGGCGAAAGCCTGTACACTCTTGCCGCCCCATTCGACTTCAACGAACCCGAAGACGTTCGCAAAATCATCAGCGACCTGCAGGACAGTGCCAGACGATATGCTCGTCGCAACGCGCCAGCTGTCCTGTTGATGCACCGCAACGGTTGCGGTCCGCAACTTGTAGCGCCGCATACGCACACTCTTTCTCCCGAGCCTGAAGTGGAACTCAACCGAGGACACTCAGGACTCAGCTCTAACCCACGATTGTGCGATCAACCCGAACATGGGCGTGCCTCCGATCCCTACTTGTAGGGGGAGTAGGGAAATCACGCCCGTGCCAGGTCACGCAAAACCACTTTCCTCGCCCCAAAGCGACAGTACACGACCCGATCCTTGCTCTAGCGCCGCTCCGCTCGCTTGTGCTGTGTTGGTTTGGCACGATCACGATATCAGGTCAACGTCTTTTCGTCTGTGCACAATTGCTCACCCAGCACAGGAATTCTTGCCGATACGGCACGTGCTCCAGCCGTGCGCGGTTGGGCTATCCGCCAAGTGGCCCAGCCTTTGGTCCGACGCGGCGAGTTCTGAACTGGTGCCGTTCGATTCGCACGGCGATCACGATGCTATCGGCACGGATGACCACACCCGACATGACCAGTTGCAGCCTTGTTCTCCCGTCGAGCAAGACCGGCCAATCGATGGATGCCTAAGCCTCTGTCCGGTCAGCAGAGGCCCGTCGGTGGTGAAGCTCAGCCCGAGCTACTTAGGTCAATAGTGCGGCCGGTACCTGCTTTCGCGGGCACGCGCCGGCCGGCACGGTGTAGGCAACCGCCAAGCTCAGGGCAAAGCGGATACTGCCCGGCGCTCTGGATTGAAGCCCGCCGGCTCTCTCACCGGATGCTCGCTATTGCGCCCCACGGTTCCAACTATGGGGTGCGATTGGCATTCGGACGTGTACTGCCGGCCGTTGTGGACGTACTGGCGATCGACACGATATTCTCCCCTGCAAATGGGTGTCTTCCTGAAATTGGGCCTCCCTGCAGACAAGGCAGTCAAATACCGGCTAACCGGCCAATCTATTCGATTCCTGTCGCTTGCGTTGTAAGTGGCGGGCCACAAGGATACGCCGCGCGATTCTGCCTGCCGGACATATGTTTGACTGCCCGTACCCATTCCTGTTTTGCTGAATCGTCGCCGGTGCAGGGTGCGGAGTGCCAGGCAGTAACGCCAACCAAGGTATTGTCTCGGGGACCCAATGCGATCACCCTAAGGTGCGCCTGAGTGCGCCGCAAGTGGGCAATGAGTTTCGAAACGCCCGGCAGAGACGCATTCACAACCAACAAATGCAGCCGAGACAAAGGCTTGCGGTTTGCAACCGAGATCGCATCTGAAGGGCTGCAAGCGGGCCACGGGCGGTAGCCTGCGCCAACCAGGGCAGCGCCCAACCAAAAGATGAACCCAAGATCGTTATCTACAATCAGGACGTTCTTCATGGCGCTTGTCACTTGTACCCGTCGGGTAAATCGCAGCGAGTGTAGAGGCACGCCGGTGGCCAAAGCTCTCGTCTTTTGTTTTCAATGCCCCACATAGTCGAGTGCAAGAATTGTTACCAACTTCGTCTAAATTACACACAGAACCCTTTCGAGGACCCGGCACAGCGCATGGCGCCGAATTTTGCGGAATAACGGCTTCGCTCCGGCATGGATCGAGGAGGGCGCGATATCGAGGCTGAAATCCGCTATTTGAAGGCGAACTTCCATCGTCTGGATGACGGCGAGCGGGTCCGCCGGGTGGATCTGCTGAACCGGCGTATCGGGGCGTACAATCTGAAAACGCCCGTAGCGAGCGCGCAAAAGCTGCCGTTCAGCCTGTAAGGTACTGGGCCTTGGGTGCTCTCCGCGCCTTTGGGGGTTTTGTGGCAAACTAGGTTAAGATCCCGGGGACCTCCTCTTATGATCGGCCGTACCGTCTCTCATTACACCGTGTTGGAAAAATTGGGCGCCGGAGGCATGGGTGAGATCTATAAAGCGCAGGATACCCGCCTCACTCGTTTCGTCGCCATCAAGGTGCTGTCCACCGCCAACGCCGGCGACGTGGAGCGCCGCAGACGATTCGTTCAGGAAGCGCAGGCCGCATCCGCGCTGAATCATCCCAACATCATCACCATCCACGACGTGGTCTCGACCGACGGCGTGGAGTTCATGGTGATGGAGTTCGTCAGCGGGGTGACGCTCGACGATCTGATTCCCAAGCACGGCCTCAACGTTCAGAAGAGCCTGGATATTGCGGTGCAGATTGCCGACGCTTTACAGACGGCACATGCCGCCGGCATCGTGCACCGCGACCTGAAGCCGGCCAATGTCATGGTGACCGGCACGGGACTGGTGAAGGTGCTCGATTTCGGAATCGCCAAACTCACTGGGCCGAGCCCCACGGCAGGGAACACGGACGAGACCCTGCCCATCGACTCGCCGATGACAGTGGAGGGATCGATCCTGGGAACCGTCAGCTATATGTCTCCGGAGCAGGCGCAGGCCAAGACCGTCGATCCGCGGTCCGATATCTTTTCCTTCGGGCTGGTGGTTTACGAAATGCTGACGGGGCAGAAGGCGTTTTCGGGCGATTCGGCGCTTTCCACGCTTTCCTCCATTTTGCGGGACGAAGCCAAACCGATCGGCCAAGTAGTGCAGGGCGTTCCTCCGGAGTTGGAGCAGATCGTGCATCGGGCCATGCGCAAAGACCCGGATCAGCGCTGGCAAACCATGCAGGACATGCGCGCGGCGTTGATGGTCCTCAAGCTGAAAGCCGACTCGGGCGTGCTCCACACGCAGTTGGGCGGACCGCCGGCGCCCCCGGTGAAGAAAAAATCGAATGCACTGCCTTTGGTTCTCGCGGCGGCGGCGGTGGTGCTGGCCGCGGGCGGCGGCGGCGCGTGGTGGTGGATGAAACATCGGCAGGCGGAGCAGAAAGCGCCGGTCGCCGAGGCAACGCCAGCGCCGGCTCAGGTGGCGCCCCCGCCGGCTCCCGTCGCGTCGGCGGCGCCCGCGGAAGCACCACCGCCTGTCGATGACAGCATGACGAATCAGCACGTGCTGGACCTGGTGGAGGCGAAAGTGGCGCCGGTCACGATCGTCAATCAAATCCGGTCCGCACCCAAGACCAATTTCGATTTGTCCACCAGCGCTGTGATTCAGCTGACCAAGGGCGGAGTTCCTTCGCAGATTATTGAGGTAATGCGCAATCCCAAGGCGGCCGCACCGTCAGCCCCCTTGACTACGGCGCGCCCCACCGCGACGCCCGCTCCCGCGCAAAGCGCTCCTGCGGCCGTTGTCGCACCCGTCACCACGCCGCCCGCTCCCGTGCAGCCGACGCCCGCAACGCCCGCGCCAGCCGCACCGGTGAGGACGAACACGGTGTTGGTAGTGCCAGACGGTAAGCCCTTCAACATCACGCTCGCGGCGGACGTGCCTACGAAGCTTACGGCCGGTCAGAAGATCAATTTCACCATCACGAACGACGTGAAGGTGGGGGATGTCCTGGTGATCGCCAAGGGAACACCGGTGGCGGGCGAGGTAGTGGAGCCCGGCGACTCGAAGAAGTTCCTGGGGGTTATCGGGGGCAAGGGCAAGGCGTCTTTCAAGCTCGTCAATGCGGACGCCGTCGGGGGCGCTAAAATCGCGATTCGAGCCACTCCGGCACATAGCGACAAGGCCGATCGTCCGATCGAGCTGCAGGGCAACAAGAGCAAGGACGTGTTGGCCCACGCCGGGGCAGAGTACATGGGTTACGTCGATGGCGATCAGACGGTGACCATCAAGCATTGACCAAGGATCGTTACTCTATCAGCCCCGAAACACAGTTCCGGAATGGAACTCCCGGGCGCCTCGTGAAACAGGGCGCGCTGGTTTCCACGCCGTACAATACCATCAACTTCTTACGCACAATTGGAGAGGTTCTGGGACTGCCGCCGATGAACCTGAACGACGCGCTGGCCAAGCCCATGGCCGACATCTTTAATACCACGCCTAGCCCGTGGAGCTTCACAGCCACTCCTTCGGCGCTTCTCTACAGTACGCAACTGCCTCTGCCTCCCAAACCAACCGGCCTTTTCGTGCCCAAGCCGACTCACAGTGCCCGGTATTGGGCGCGTGTCTCGAAGGATATGGACTTCACGGATGCCGATCGTGTCGACGCCGATGACTTCAACACCGTTCTGCGGAAGGGAATGATGGGGAAGAAGGCTTATCCTAAGGCGCCCACCGGACTGGACCTGCGCGAAAACCGGTCCGAACTCCGGGCGCGTTACCAGCGGTCTCTCACGACCAAAAATGCCCAAGAAGCAAACAAGGGCGCCAACCAGGCGCGAGTTTCTCTGCGCGTACGGCCGGAACGCCGACCACGCTACACAGCTTCAACGGAACCGAAAGCGCTTATCTCCAAGGCAGCAGCACGTTTCAAGCCGGCGGGTACCCTGACGGCATCAAGACTGTCCGCACCGACGGAGAAGGCCCGCTCCCTTTACGCTGAATGCGTCGAATCTGGCGGCCGCGGACGGTCGAATCGCGTTTATCGCGTACCTGTGGATCAACCGTTCCCACGTGTCCGCATGGCCGCCAGGAGGTCGAGCCCGGCCATGGCGCCCGCCCCTGGTTACACTGAAGGCACATGGAGAACCAAACGATTGGGCTGGTGGTGCACGCAGTCGGCACCACGGGCGTACTGCATCAATTGACGGGCGTGATTGCGCAGCATCAGGGCGATATTACTTCCGTCGAAATCCTGGCGAACCGGCCCGATGAGGCTCGCACCTACTTCGAAGTAATTCTTCCCGGAAGTGTGGACCCGCTGCTTGAAGGGCTTCGGGCCCTTCCCATCGTACGCGATGTCGAAATCGTCAAAACTCTGCAAGCCATCTACGGCAAGCGCATTATCATCATGGGCGGCGGCGCGCAGGTGGGCCAGGTGGCGATTGGCGCCGTCTCCGAGGCCGACCGCCACAACATCCGAGGCGAGCACATCTCGGTGGACACGATCCCGCTGGTTGGCGAACAGAAACTGGCGGATGCCGTCCGCGCTGTGGCCCGATTGCCGCGCGCCAGAGCGCTGGTGCTGGCTGGATCTCTGATGGGCGGCGAAATCGAAGAGGCAGTCCGCGAAGTCCGGCAGCAGGGCCTGTTGGTGATCAGCCTGAATATGGCCGGAAGTGTCCCCGATGCGGCCGACCTGGTGGTTACGGACCCCGTGCAAGCTGGCGTCATGGCCGTGATGGCGATAGCCGAAACCGCCAAGTTTACACTGGAACGCCTCAAACGCCGGGTGTTCTGATCGCGTTGCTCTCCTGGCCCCCTCAAGGATCCACGCGAGGCTTCTGGCTGCCCAGAACGGATATGGCCGTGCCGACAAGGCCGACTGGCGATGCGATCTCCGGGACCGTCAGCAGCGTCAAGAACGAGGCCGGAGAACGTTGTAAACCAAGCTCGTTCGGCCGTTCAGGGCGGCAGAAGAGGTCCGAGCCCCGCCGATGCCAATTCAGCGACGATAGGATGGAGCGACTGGTAAATCGTCACGCACCTACCGAAGCGAACCGGGTAGGGCCGAAATCATACCGGCAACTCGCGGCTGCCGAAGGCACGTTCGAACCATCCCCGGCGGCGGGACCGAAATCGTGCCGCCAGTGTAAACTCCGCGTGCCGGCGCCCGCCGGAATAGAGCCATGCGGCGGTATCGCAGAAGCTTTCGCAGCAGTATTCGCGCCAGCGGCGGGTTCGCCGGCGGATGTCGCCAGCTCTCAGCGCCTCTTTACGCCACTCGGCCGACCATCCTAGTTCACCCCTTGCCTGGGCGGCGAGTTCGGCCTTCAGAAGCGACTCCCAGGACTGTCGTAAAGGATTGCCGGCGCGCAACCAGACAAAATGAAAAAGTTCATGTACGAAGATGCGGGGGAATTCGGCGCGCGTGCAGTTGAAGGCGATGCGGCGCTGGCGCAGGAACGAGCCTGCGTGTACAGCGCCGCGGCGGTCGCGCAATCTGGGAGCGCTTTCGATCCGGATGGGCGCTCCGGTGAGCGGGGGAAGGCGCTTCAGGATGGTCTTGAGCCGCGCGGTCTCGCCGGTGAAAACGCGCGCCACATCAGGCGGCCTTGGCCAGTTGCGCCGCGTAGTGGTTCAGCTCTGCCGGGGTCATGGTGACCAAGTCTTTGTCCATGTCCTCGCCGGTCTCCACCATGTGAAGCATGTGCAGCTCCGCCAGTCGCGAGCACCACGGGTCGTCCATTTGGCGGCTGGTTTCGCGGCTTACCGCAAGGAGCGCGGCGTGGGGCATGGCGATGGTCTTCTGGATGCGGCCGCCGTTCTCGTCCACCAGAATGAACTTCGCATCCACGGTGTCGGAGTGGCGAATGGAGATGGCCGTTTGCAGCCACTTGAAGAAGACCTGGAATTTGCGGCCGAACGGATCGGGGCCGGCTTCGAACTGGCGAAAATTCTGCATCTCTGCTTATCTTACATCGGGCTATCTTACAATGGATTATCCCTCATTTATGCGAATAGCCGAACTCATAGCACCGCATCGCTTCCGTCTGGTGGATGGGGAGATCGCTCCTCCCGCCGCGGGCGAATTGCAGGTGCGCGTGGATGCCGTGGGAATCTGCGGGTCGGACCTGCACTCCTACAGCGAAGGATCGGTGGGCGACACGCCTGCGGTCTACCCCATGGTATTGGGGCACGAACCGGCCGGAACGGTGGTGCGCGTGGGCGCCGGCGTCACCGGTTGGCAGGTGGGCGATCGCGCCGCGCTCGAGCCGGCGCTCTATTGCTACCACTGCGAATACTGCCGCGCGGGACGCCACAACGTTTGCGCGAACATCCGCTTTCTGAGCACGCCCGGCAATGCCGGATTCTTTCGCGAATTCGTGAATCTGCCGCCTACGAATCTGATCGCCATCCCGCCAACCATGTCGCTGGAGCTCGCCGCGCTGGTCGAGCCGCTTGCCGTGGCGGTGCATTCCATCAAGCTGGCCTCGCCGAAAGCGAGCGAGACGGCAGCGGTGTGGGGCGCGGGCGCCATCGGACTGCTAACGGTGGCGAGCCTGAAAGTCGCGGGAGTGAAGCGCATCTGGTCGGTCGATCCTATTGCGCACCGCCGCGACCTGGCGGTGCATATGGGCGCGGACGCCGCCATCGATCCCACCCAGGTCGACGTGGTGAAGCAGCTTCACACCGATACCGGCGGCCGGGGCATCGATCTGGCCATCGATTGCGCGGCGAAAGAAGATACCGTCAACCAGGCGATCCGGGCGGTGTGCAATGCGGGCCGGATAGTGCTGACGGGGATTCATTCGGGCGCGCTGGTGCCGTTCGACACCTCGAATCTGCGGCGCAAGGAAGTGACGTTGTTCAACGTGCGCCGGTCGAACGACGAGTCTCCGGAGGCGTTGGCGATGATCGCCGAGCGGCCGGCCTGGTTCGCGCCCATCGTCACGCATCGGCGCGGCCTGGACGATATCGGCCATGCGTTCGACATCGCGGAGAGCTATCGCGACGGCGTGGGCAAGATGATGGTGGTGAGCGGGCGCTGAAACGCGCCTCCATCAGTTCGCGGAAGGTTTCGCGGCGCGGTCTATCACCAGGATCTCGGTCGGCTCCTTTGCGGAGGCCAGCTTGAGACCGAGATCTTCGATGGCCGGTTGGATTTCCTGCGGATGCTCCATATCGATCTCGATGGAAAAGTCGTAGTGTCCGGTGAGACCGGTCTTGTCGGATATGGGCCGGTCCACGGTCACCGCGATGAGATCGATCAGTCCGGGGATGGTACGGTCAGTGAAACTCCATCGCATGATGGCGCCGACTCTCACCGGATCCGCGGCGGGCTTTGGCCCAGCGCTTTCCTTCAACTTCGGCCCGTTCTTGGCGACCACCAGATCGTAGACGGCAATTGGCTTGGTTTCGCGATGCAGCTGGAGCTGGAATCGCTCGGCCAGCAAGGTTTGCAGCATAAGCCGGGCCTCGTCCACTGTTGGCGTGGCTTCACCTTCCGTCTTAGCGACGATGTCGTACAACTCGTTCGCGAGCGCTTCGGGCATGCCGTCGACCTGGAAATCCCTCACGTTGTATGCCGCCATTACGAAGCTCTTGAGGTTGCCACCGGTGGTCACGCGGTTGCCGGCGATCTTGATATTCGCCGCGTTGCGGCTGACGGCGAAGAAGGCGCCGGGCGGAAGAGGATGCGGGGTGACGGATGCGACCTCGAAGGAAGGGGCAGTTGCCGCCTGGGCTAAAAAGAGGGCAGAGATGAGCAGGCGCATGCGTCACTTCTCCTTATAGTCAGCAGGCACCAGGAACAGGTCCGGGGCAGGTTCGCCGTGATGCACGTTGGCGAGGCGGAAGGTATCTTCGCCGGTGCGCGGGTCGGTGTGTTTGGTCATGACTACGGTCTGTAAGTCCGGCGAGATCCAGGTTTCGTAGACAACATGGATGGGCCGGTCATTGCCGACTGCGCCGGTTTCGATGGTCTCGGTGGCGCGGGTGCCGTCGGCGGTGAGGCCTTCGATCACCCGCTGGCCGAGACTCTCAGTCAGCGGGTTGTTCCTCCTGGCGAGTTTCGCGAGGGCCTCGCCCAACTGATCCAAATTGGCTTTTAATTCGGCGACGTTGGCGTCGAGTTCGGCTTTGGCTCTGGCGGTCACTTCGGGGTTTGGGGTGATGTCCGTTCTCCAGATAAGAATACGTTTTTGGCGATTGACCAGCGTGCCCATGAGTAATCTCTCGACGGTCATGGTCTTCGGATCGAGCGTATAGCTGTAACCAATCACGGTATCGAAAATGACGATCTTATCGGGACTTTCGCGCCGGACGCGGCCTTGGCTATCGCGATAGACGGTGGCCTTACTTTGGTGGCTGATGCGCGTGCCATCGGCCAGCACCTGCAGGGACTCGGTGATTTCGTCGGCGGAATAGGGCGCGCCCCTAACGGTCTTTCCCATCACGGGGGCAGAGAATGTGGAGATGTTCGGCTGAGGGGTTTCCTGCGCCGCGCCGACTGCCAGAAGAGCGAACATCGCGCTGAATAGTTTCATACCGATGCCTTATCGATTACGCACGATCCGGATGGCGTGAGCGCGCCCATCCGGCCCAACGATCAAATCCGCTTGCAAAGCGCCATCCTCGGCGCTGACGCGGACTACGGTGGCCGTCTCGATCGGATAGTCATCGAGCCGCACGAATTCCTCAGCGGGCTCTGGAAGACGCGGCGCCGGGCGACGCACGGCTGGGTGCACCGCCGGCGCGGCGGTTGGTAGGGGCGCGGGAGGGACGGCCACCTTCGCGACGGCCGGCGCGGGGCGTACGGGAGCGTGTTTCGGCAACAGGAAGAAAGCCATAGCCAGCGTTGCGGCCAATCCTGCCGCACCCACCAGCCACCGCCGCGGACGGGCTGGCAAGGGAGCTTCCGAGAGCTCTATAGTTGCATAGACCCATGCCGCCCGTTCCTCCAGCTTGCGATACCGCGTGCCGCAAGTGGAGCAAGCTTCCAGGTGTGCGGCGATCGCCCGCCGCGCGCCGGGCGCCAGCTCGCCATTGGCATATGCCCGCAAATCCCCATCCTGCCAGCAATTCTTCATACCTGCCCTCCGTAGCGCGCGCGGTATCGGCGCTCGAACTCCTGCTCCGCCCGCGCCAGCATGCTGCCTAGGGAGCCCGGTTGAATCCCCAGAGTCTCCGCCAATTCGCGGTACGACATGCCGTCCGCGCGCAGCAGCAGCATTTGCGCATCCCGCGGTTTGAGCGCCGCCAACACCCGCTGCACGCGCTGGCGGCGCTCCTCGGCGAGCAGCCGTTCTAGCGCTTCCGGTTCCGCGGCGCCGGAATTCGTGGAACTCGCGCGTTCCTCACGCCGTTTGCGCCGCGTGTCGGAGCGGACCGCGTCGAGCCCGGCGTTGATGGCCACGCGATAGACCCACGCGGTGAGGCCCTCGTTACCGGCGCCGCCCGGCTGTTGAGCCAGCTTGCAGAACGCGTCGGCGGCGATCTCTTCGGCTTGCCCACCATCTCCCATCAGCCGCCCGATCATGCGCACAACCCGCGCGTAGTGGGCGCGAAACAGCGCGTCGAACCACTCGGAAGAGTTCAACGCGATCTCCTCTGCGGGCTGCACAATCCTTAGAACGGTATTCACGCCGTATTTGTGACGAGAATTTTAACAGTTTCGCCGCCGCCGGCCAGCAGGCACAATAGAAAGGATGATTTCCTGCCGCAATCTGACGCGCCGCTATGGCGACTTTACCGCCGTGGACGGACTGGACCTCGAAGTCGAAGCCGGCGCCATCTGCGTCTTTCTTGGACCGAACGGGGCGGGGAAGTCGACCACCGTGAAGATGCTCACCGGACTGCTTCCGCCGACATCCGGGACCGTCGAGGTGTGCGGGTTGGACGCGGCGGCGAATCCGCGCGAACTGAAGCGGCGGATCGGCGTTCTCCCGGAAGATTTGGGTTTGTTCGACGATCTCACCGTCGAAGAGCACCTGCTCCTCACCGGCGCGGTCTACGGATTGGATCGCCAGGAGACGCTCCGGCGGACCACTCAGCTGCTCCATACGCTGAGTCTGGAGCACGGGAGGCACACGTTTGCGGCGTCGTGCTCACACGGCATGCGTAAGAAGGCCAGCTTCGCCATGGCGCTGCTTCCCAATCCGCAGGTGCTGTTTCTCGACGAGCCTTTCGAGGCGGTCGACCCGGTCACATCGAGGATCATGCGCGACCTGTTGCAGGCGGCGGCGCGGCGCGGCGTGACGGTGTTTCTCACGGCGCATATTCTCTCCGTCGCGGAGGAGATCGCCACGCAGATCGTGATGATCCGCAAGGGTAAGATCGTGTGGAATTCGCCTGCCGGAGAGTTGCCGCAGTCGCTCGAAGCGCATTACTTCGACCTGGTGGAATCGCCAGTTGTGGAGGAACTGGAATGGCTCGGCTCGCCGCCATCCTAGGAGCGGTCTGGCGGGCGTTCCAGCGCGGCGAGAAGTCCATCGCGTCCCTGGCAGGCAACAACTTTTTCCTGGTCGCGCTGCTGTTTCTGGGAAAGGCGGGTTCGTTCCTGTTCCTCATCATGGGCCTGGTGGTCTTGTTCCCCTTGAGCACCGACCCCCTGCGCAAGATTCCACCGTCGCGGCTGGCGCTTTGGCCGCTCGAAAAGCGTGAGCACTTCCTGCTGCGGGCCATCAGTCCGTGGCTGAACCCGATGACGTGGGCGATCGTCGCGCTGGCGCTGTGGGCGCTGCGCGGCAGCGTGACGGTCGGATTGTGGGGACTGGCGGCGGGACTGGTGGCGGCGGGATTCGTGATTTCCGAGTTGCCGCTGCCGAGAGGCGCGGCGATGTGGCGGCGCGTGCCGCATTTCCCTGGCGAACTCGATCAACTGATCCGTAAGAACCTGCGCGAGATGCTCTCCACCCTGGATTTTTACTGCGCCCTGTTACTAAGTCTGGCGACGGCGCTTTATCGTGTGTTCGGCCCGCCGCTGCCATCGGAAGCATTCATGGCGATGACCGTGCTCGTGGTGATTGCGCTCTCGAGTTATGCGCAATGCTTGTTCGGGCTCGACGGCGAGGGCGGATGGTCGCGGTACCGCCTGCTTCCCATGAGCGGATGGCGGATACTGGCGGCGAAAGACGCGGCGTTTTTGCTGGTGATTGCATTGCTGGTGGCGCCGCTCGCGCCGCTGGCGGGATTGGGCGCCGGGTTTGTGGCGCTGGCGATGGGGCGGCGGCCATCGGTGCTGGATCCGCGCCCGCAGACGAGATGGCGATTCTCCGCGGGGGCGTCGCCGGTCTATGGGATTGGACAAGTGGTGCTAATGGCCTTTGCGGCGTCGGGCATCTTTCTCACCTCGTGGTTGATCTTCTTCCCATGCGTGGCGCTGTGGGCGGGATCGCTGTGGTGGTACGGGCTGAAGATGGAGGAGCGGGACAGTGGAACAGGCTAGAGGCCAGCGAGCTTGATAGCTCCGTCGCAGCCCATCGTTGGCGAAGTCCAAAGAACGCCTTGGAGGAGACCCCTCAGGCCCGAGTTCCAAATCCAGGCATTTCGACATCAGCCGGCGCGCTTCAGACCGTCTCGGATGGCTTGCTTAAGCACGGTCTGGTAGCCGACTCCGGTCTTTTCGGCGATCTGCCGCGCCTGTTCGAGGTCGGCGATAGGGAGACGAATCGAGATGGAGCGAGTCGCGTTGCTTTTAGCCTCTTCCAGGAGTCGCTCCAGCACCTCCGGATCGCTTTTCGCAATTCTCGATCCAGTCGAACGAATCAGAGTCCCGCCCTTGAGCGCCCGGGTAAACTCTCGCAGTGTCTGCCGACGGCCTTGCGGGGTCGCGTACCAGTCGGCTTCTTCGGCGTTTGCTTTCAGCTTCATGGCGTTAATCGATTTGCGGGGCATACCTACTCCTCTCTGCCGCATTCATTTCATATGCAGTCACGGTTCGGAACAGCCTCCGGCAAATAGTGAACACGACGACCAGGTATCGTCCGGATGCCGTCTTGCCAAATAGCTTCCATCGCTTTTCCCGCTTGACAGCTTTCGCGGGGATGGCGAGGCATTTGCCGCCGGATACCTCTTCGACCTCGAAAGGCGAGACGGCGTGGCGAAAAATGTGGCCCACGTTGGCCTCGTCCCAATCGAAGCCCGCGACCTTGTTGAGCACGATTTCAGTATATACGATTAGCGTATATACGGACTCAGGCTCGAATCGGGGGCCTGAGGCGATTTGCCTTGGGAAGTGATCGTCAGGCAAGGGCATCAGGCAGACTTGGGCCTCCGTGAACGTTCAGAAATGGGCGACAGTCAAAATTACAGACGATCGGCGTCCGCACGCCACAATACGTTTTTCGCTCAAACCATGAAATCGAACAAGAAACCGCTTCCGCAAGCGCCGCTGGCGGAACTGATCGCAGGGAAGATGGGGGAAATTGGGGTTTCGATTAATGACTTAGCGGGTGCGTTAGAAATCTCATACGAGCATGCACGTAGAGTCGTTCGGGGCGAGTGTTTGCCATCGAAGCATCTGTTAGCCTCCGTCTGTGAGGCCTTGGAAATCGATCTTGGGCAGGCGGAGCGGATCGCTAGTCTGTACCAGATGCACGCGAAGTATGGAAACTTAGTCGCCGAATCGGCTGGCAAGAATTCTGAATTGGAGCCCATTGAACGAGTGTGGGATCTGCTCACACCGGAGCAGCAGCAAGACGCCATCGCAATGATCCAGGCGTGGGCGAGCAGAAATAAAACGGCCACGGGCCTACCGGACGCGACCCCATTGCCGCCCGAGTCCAAGAAGGCCATTGAGGCTAATTTCAACAGGATTAAGGAATGGCTCGACCCAAAACTGAAGAGGATGGATCTCTCTCCGGAAGAGTTCGCCCGAACGTGCCACCTTTCCAAGGCCTCGATTTATTTCTACCGAGTTGACGCGACGCGGCCCGACGTTCAATCGATGACCAAGATGTGTGAAGTTCTTGGCGTGCCTCTCGAAGAAGGTCTTGCTCAATACACCCCGAGACGTAACGGCCGAATGAAGTCTACATGAGATCACCTGACTGAGTGGTCGCCTTCGCACTGAGTGGGAACGGCTCTTCGCGGCAACAAGCGGTCGGGCGTTCTCCAGACGAGAGCACCACGAGTCGGACCAATCGACTCGACTGTCCGGTGACAGCGCGGCTTATCAACAAAAAGGCCGCTTCCTGCTATAACAGAAGTCTCATGCACGACCTGAAGAAGCTGATCCGCGAGGTGCCGGACTTTCCCAAGCCCGGCATACTCTTTTACGACATCACCACGCTGCTGAAGGATCGCGCCGGACTCGCGGGCGTGATCGACGGACTGAAGGACCACTATAAGGATCTCCATGTCGACGTGGTGCTGGGGATCGAAGCGCGCGGCTTCATCTTCGCTCCGGCCATCGCCTATGCGCTGGGCGCGGGCTTCGTGCCGGTGCGCAAGCACAAGAAACTGCCGGCGGAGATCGTGAGCGTGAGCTACGATCTGGAATATGGCAAGGACGTGCTCGAAATGCATAAGGACGCGGTCGCGCCCGGCACGCGCGCGCTGATCGTCGACGATCTGCTGGCTACCGGCGGTACGTCGGCAGCGGTCGCCAGCATGGTGCGCGAATGCGGTGGTTTGGTGGTGGGAATTGGCTTCGTTGTCGAGCTGACCTTCCTCAACGGGCGGCGGAAACTGGCCGGGAACGACGTCTTCTCGCTGCTGCAATACGACAAATGAGCGACACTCGCCGGGTGCGCCTGCGCGCGTTCGCCAAACTGAATCTCGATCTGCGCGTGCTCGGCAAGCGCTCCGACGGGTACCACGAACTGCGCACCATATTCCAGACCATCTCGCTCGCGGACAGTCTCGAGATGGCTTTCACTCCGGGGCGCAAGACGACGGTCGAACTCGACGATGAGCTCGCGATTCCCGATAACCTCGTGAGCCGCGCGGCGCACCTCGCGCTCGATGCGACGCGCGCCGCCGGCCGCGTGGAGATGCGTCTCACCAAGCGCATCCCCATGGGGGCCGGACTCGGCGGCGGATCGTCGGACGCCGCGGCGGTATTGCTGGCGCTGCCGGTGCTGGCCGGGCGCAGGCTCGATCTCGCCAGGCTGAGCGAACTGGCGCAACAGCTCGGTAGCGACGTGGGATTCTTCCTGCTGGGTGGGCGCGCGGTGGGAATCGGCCGCGGCACGGAACTTTTCCCGCTTCCCGACGGACCGGCGCAAAATGCGCTCGTAGTTGCGCCCGGCGTGCACGTATCGACACCGCAGGCGTATCGCGACTTGAGCCCTCGTTTGACAAGCGAATCGCAACAAAATAAAATATTTAGTTTCCAGTCTCAAGTGTGGGGCAGGGGTGTCGAATCGCTCCCTCGCAACGATTTTGAAGAAGTCGTTTTCCCGCAGCATCCCAGCCTGGCCGCTATCAAGAAGCGCTTGTTGCGGTCGGGAGCTTCGGAGGCTCTGATGACGGGAAGCGGTTCGGCGCTTTTTGGATTGTATCCGGATCGTAACCGGATTTCAGTCGCGCTACAATCGTTGGGTGCCGATAGGGCATTTCCAGTTTCGTTCGTGACGCGGCCGCGGTATCGCCGCACGTGGTGGCGAGTGCTGGAAGAACATATTACCGGGAGAACATGGCCGCCCCAAAGCCGATACGCTCGATGACTCACGACCGTCTGCTTCTGTTTACCGGGAACGCCAACCCCGCATTGGCCACCGAGATCGCCGGCCACCTCGATATGGAGGTGGGAAACTGCATGGTGAAGCAGTTCGCCGATGGCGAAATCTACCTGCAGATTCAGGAAAACGTGCGTGGTGGCGATGTTTTCGTGATCCAGCCGACCTGCACGCCGGTGGAACGCAATCTCATGGAATTGCTGCTCATGATTGACGCTCTCAAGCGGGCCTCAGCGGAGCGCATCACGGCAGTGTTACCCTATTATGGGTACGCCCGCCAGGACCGGAAGGATAAACCCCGGGTTCCGATTTCCGCCAGGCTGGTTGCGGCTCTGCTGGAAACGGCGGGGGCCGACCGGGTTCTGACGCTGGATTTACACGCCGCGCAGATTCAGGGCTTTTTCGATATCCCGGTGGATCATCTGTTCGCGTCGCCGGTGATGATCGAATACTTCAAACGGAATCCCACTGCGGGGATCACGGTGGTATCGCCGGATGCCGGGGGTGTGGAACGCGCCAGAGCGTTCGCCAAGCGATTGAATTGTCCGCTGGCGATCATCGATAAGCGGCGGGAAGAAGCTAACATCGCCGAAGTGATGAACGTGGTTGGCGAAGTGAAGGGCCGGCACTGTTTGCTGGTGGACGATCTGATCGACACGGCAGGCACGCTGGTGAAGGGCGCGGAAGCGCTGCTCGAAAAGGGCGCGATTGGTGTTTCGGCATGCGCCACCCACGCGGTGTTGTCGGGACCGGCGCTGGAACGGATCGAGAAGTCGAGTCTGAAGGAAGTAGTGGTAACGAATTCGATTCCGCTTTCCGAGGCGGGAAAGAAGGTCAGCAGGATTAAGCAGCTGTCGATCGCCAGTTTGATGGCCGATGCCATCCGGTCGATACATGAAGAGACATCGGTTAGTGTGTTGTTTATTTAGAATTTTACGGGCAATCGAACCCACGAAAGCGGACAGGCAAGGGCAAGAATTAGCCGCAGATGAACGCCGATGAAGACAATTAGTATCTGCGTTCATCGGCGTTAATCGGCGGCTAATAATGTCTTCCGCGAACGGACTTCGAACCCGAAGGAGAATGAAGTGGTAAGAGATATCGTAGTCGCTGCCGAGGTGCGTGCCTCGCGCGGCAAGAACGAGGCGCATCGCACGCGCAGTGCGGGGCAAATTCCGGCAGTTATTTATGGATCCCACAAAGATCCCGTCGCGGTTTCCGTGAATCCGCGCGAGATCGCCAAAATCACTCGCAGTGCTACCGGCTATAACACCATCTTCAACCTGCAAGTCGCCGGCGGCGAGACCACCCCGGTGATGGTGGTCGACCAGCAGTTGGATCCCATCCGCGGCACGTTGCTGCACGCGGATTTCAAACGCATCGATCTCACCAAACGTATCCGCATCAGCGTGCCGGTTTTTACCACCGGTGAGGCCAAGGGCGTGAAGGTGCAGGGCGGCTTGCTCGAAGTGATCACCCGCGCCATTGAAATCGAGTGCCTGCCTGACGATATCCCCGAGAAGTTTGTAGTCGACGTCACCGAGTTGATGATCGGCCAGGCCAAGCGCGCGAGCGATGTGGCCCTGAGCGGATCGATGAAGCTGGTCAGTTCTCCCGATACCGTGATCGCCCACTCCGTCGCCCTGCGCGCCGAGGAAGTGGCCGCGCCCACCGAGGTCGCCGCCGTGACGCCTGTCGCCGAAGCCGCCGCTGCCGAGCCCGAAGTCATCAAGAAGGGCAAGAAGGAAGAAGAAGGCGCGGCCGACAAGGGAAAAGAGAAGGGCAAGAAGAAGTAGCTTGCCATGTTCCTGGTGGCCGGTCTGGGGAATCCGGGCGAGGAGTACGCTCTTACGCCGCATAATATGGGGTTCCTTACCGTGGACCGGTTGGCCGAGCGGTGCGGCATCCGCGTCACCCGCAAAGATTCCAGGGCTCTAATCGGTCTGGGCGAGATCGAGGACGAGCCGGTGATGCTGGCCAAACCGCAAACGTTTATGAATCTCAGCGGCACTTCGCTCCAGCCGCTGATGGAAAAGCACTCCATCGAACTGGGACAGCTGATTGTGGTGTACGACGAACTGGACCTGGGATGGGGAGCCCTGAAGATCAAGACGAAGGGCTCGGCGGCCGGTCACAACGGTATGAAGTCGGTAATCGGCAGCCTGGGCACGAATGAGATCGTAAGGGTGCGATTAGGAGTTCACCCGGGCCATCCGTTAAACGGTGGCACGGAATACCTGCTGGCGCCGATGAAGCGCTCGCAGCGCACGGAATTGGACGGCTTCGTCGGCTATGCGGCCGATGCGGTTCGGACCATAATTGCTGAGGGCGTCGAAAAGGCCATGACGAAATACAATCGTCGCGCCCCTGGCTTAAATAACGAGGAAGCATGAGGATTTACGAAGAGCTGTTCATAGTAAAGCCGGATGCGCCGGACGAAGAAGTGGATGCGCTGGTAGAAACGCTACGAACGCAGTTAGTCACTCTGGGCGCCACGGTAGACAAGATCGATAAGTGGGGTAAGCGCCGGCTGGCTTACAGGGTGGATAAGTATCGGGAAGGCACTTACGTGCTGTTCCAGTTCACCGCCGCGCCGGAGCACGTGTACGAGTTCGAACGCCGTTTGCGCGTTACCGACTCGGTGCTGAAATTCCTGACGGTGCGCGTGGATGAAACCTTGAAGCGCCTGGACAAGCGCAAGAAGGAACGCGATAAGCGAACCGCCAAACGGGCCGCCAACGCGCCTGCAGCCCCCGCTCCGGGTCCCGCGCCCGCTTTTGCGCAGCCCGCCGCGTCAGAATCGCCGGTATTGCCCGGCATGCCGAAGGAGAGCTAACCCATGCCGGAATCCAAAGGAAGACCAGGCAGCGCGGGCCAGCGGCCCACCGGCGGCGACAAAGCTGTCGCCACCCAGAAGAAGCAATATTTCCGGCGCAAGAAGGTATGCCGGTTCTGCGTCGAGAAGATCGACGATATCAACTATAAGGACGTGAAGATGCTTCACGCCTTCGT
>Ga0182013_10000228_pt1 | contig 75899 bp, 66 predicted proteins | sample 612S2MmetaG_FD_120487 | JGI IMG/M metagenome (GOLD analysis project Ga0182013, IMG submission 120487) | Permafrost microbial communities from Stordalen Mire, Sweden - 612S2M metaG | ecosystem: Environmental > Terrestrial > Soil > Wetlands > Permafrost | place: Sweden: Stordalen | collected... | reverse complement strand
CGCCAGCCGTAGTTGGAGACGATGTAGCCCTCGAGGGTCGACAGGTCCTTCGGTGGACGCACCCGCACCCACAGGAAGGAGAGCCCGCAGCGGACGGCCTCCACGACACCGAGGTTCGACAGGGCGTTGCCGAGCTTGATCGGGTAGTCGTAGTACTTGCCGCCGTAGAAGATGCGGCTCATCCGGGGACGCAGCAGGAAGTCCTCGTCGGGCAGGATCTCGTGCCAGAACTCCTCCACGGGGACGACCTTGGTGAAGAACCGGTGGCCGCCGATGTCGAACCGCCAGCCGTCGCGTTCGACCGTCCGACTGATGCCGCCGAGGACGGAGTCCTGCTCGAGCACGACGACGGGGTCCCCCGCCTGGGCCAACCGGTAGGCGGCGGTCAGCCCGGCCGGTCCCCCGCCGATGACGACCACTGGGCGGCCCGGCCGATCCGCCTCTCGGGCGTCGGCTGCGGATTCCGGGGTGTGCGGCGTTGCCATGCGGTGCGATCCGTTTCTGCTGGTTGCGTGGGCCGACGCCGTGCGGTGCCGGTCGTTGCCGTGGTGGCCGGGGCCTTGCCCCCGGGGGCGACTGGTGGGCCTGCCGACGACCCGCCTCCCACGGGTCCCCGCCCCGGAGGGGGCGGAGGGGCGCCGGCTGCACCCTGCGGTGCGCAGGATAGTTCGTCCCCCGGGGCTCCCGTCGGAACCGCGGCCCGGTGGACCGTCCCGAGTGCGGGGCACGACGCCGCCCGTGGCGGACATGGCGAGCCGACCGCGGGGGCGACGGACGGCACCGGCACGGTGACCTGGACCGGACGGCGCGCCGTGGCCCCGGTCGCGGCCCCGGACCGGACGCCCGGCTGCGCCGCCGGACCCGACGGGTGCCGGCTCGGGTGCCGGCGGGGTGCCTCCCGGCCGGGGTGCGGACCACCCCCGCGCGCCCGGTCGGACCAGGGACGGCAACCATGGACTGCCCACGGTGCGGGCACTACTGTGCGCCCACGGTGCTCTCCGCCTGTGGCAGAGTCAGTGCCAGCAGGTCCGCCGTCCGTCGGGAGGGGTGCCGAGGTCCCGGCGAGCGGCACGAGGTCACCGACTGGTGGCCGGTACGAGGCACAGGGGGAGTCCGAGTGACCGACAACAACGAGATCAGCCGGCGCACCTTCATGGCCAGGGGAGCGGTCGCCGGAGGTGCGGTCGTACTGGCCGGCGCGGCCGGCGGCGCGCTGGCGGGCTGCTCGTCGTCGACCTCGACGTCGTCCACCACGGCGGCCGGCACCTCGTCCAAGCCGGGTGTCGGCGTGGGCACCCCGGTGCGGGGTGGTGCCCTCAACATCGGCATCGTCGCCGAGATCGACGGCTTCTACCCTCCGAACAACCACTGGGACACCAACGGCTACCTCTACGCCCAGTGCATCTACGACCCGCTCATGGCCATCGCCGCCAACGGCACCATCCAGCCGTACCTGGCGGAGTCCTGCACGCCGAACTCCACCTTCGACACCTGGACCCTCACCCTGCGGCCGAACATCAAGTTCCACGACGGGTCCGCCCTCACCGCCGGCGTCGTCGTCAACAACTTCACCGCCCTCAAGGCGTCACTCCTCACCGGCCAGGCGCTGACCCAGGTGGTGTCGGCCACGGCCTCGGGCGACCTCACCGTGGTCTACAAGCTCCAGGGGCCGAACCCCGGCTTCGCGGCCGGTCTGGCCACCCAGGTCGGCTACGTCGTGGGCCAGGCCATGCTCGACCAGGCGAACGCCAAGGTGGCCAACCCCACGCCGATCGGCACCGGGCCGTTCATCTACAAGGAGTGGCAGCCGAACAACCACTTCACCTGCACCCGCAACCCGAACTACTGGCGCCAGGGACTCCCCTACCTCGACCAGATCACGCTCCGACCGATCCCCGACACCATCCAGCGTGAGGCGACCCTGAAGACGGGCGGGGTCGACATGATCGGCTCCACCGACCCCGACACCATCCACCGGTTCTCGGGCCAGTCCGGCTACCAGGTGGTCGACTCGGCCACGGGCGTGATCGGCGAGCCGTCGATGGCCTTCGTCATGCTCAACACGGCGGTGGCACCCACCAACGACCTCTCCATCCGTCAGGCGCTGGCCAAGGGCCTGAACCAGGCGACGGTCCAGAAGATCTTCGGTGGCGGCTACGCCAAGCCGGTCAACGGGCTCTTCCTCGAGGGCTCGCCGTACTACGTGTCCGACACCGGCTACCCGGCCTACGACCCCGCCGGCGCCCGGCAGCTGGTGGCGCAGTACAAGGCCAAGCACGGCAGCGCCCCCTCCCTCGAGCTGCTCACCATCACCGACCCCCGGCTCGCCCAGGTCGTGCAGATCATCCAGCAGATGTGGCAGGAGGTCGGCTTCGACATCACGATCGGACAGGTCGAACAGGCCGACCTCATCAACGACTTCATCGCCGGCAAGTTCCAGGCGGCGACGTCCTACCAGTTCGGGGCCGTGGACCCTGACCTCAACTACGTGTGGTGGAGCACCACCACCGCCGGTCCGATCGGCAGCATCGCCCTCAACTTCCCCCGCAACTCGGACCCGGTCATCGAGCAGGCCATGCTCACCGGGCGGCACACCACCGACCAGGCCACCCGGGTCACGGCGTACCAGACGGTCAACAAGCAGCTCTGCAAGGACCTGCCGTACCTGTGGCTCGAGCAGTACATCTTCTCGGAGGTGGCCACGAGCCGGGTGCAGAACTTCGCCAACCCCGTCCTGCCGAACGGTATGGCGGGCTACGCGTTCGACGAGGGCATCTTCAGCCCGACGGCCATCTGGCTGTCCAAGTAGCGGTCGGGTCGACGGGGCGCAGGACGAGTTCATGGGCAAGTACCTCATCAGGCGGTTCCTCCAGCTGCTGGTGGTGTCCTTCGTCATCTCCGTCCTGGTGTTCATGCTCGTCCACCTGCTGCCGGGTGACCCGACGGAACAGATCCTCGGGGCGAACGACACCGCCGCCAACCGTGCCATCCTGCTCAAGCAGCTGGGCCTCAACCTGCCCCTCTGGCACCAGTACACGACCTGGCTGAGCGCCGCCTTCCACGGCAACCTCGGGACCTCCTACCTCAACCACGAGTCGGTCACCCATATCCTGGCCACGGGCGCGCCGGTCTCCATCGAGCTGATCGTGATCAGCCAGGTGATCGCCTTCGCCGTCGCCATCCCCCTCGCCCTGGTGGTGTCCCGCAAGCCGAACCGGTGGCTCGACAATGCCTCGACCACGTCGACCTTCGGCCTTCTCGCCCTTCCCCCGTTCGTGGTCGCTCCCATCCTGGTCGCCGTGTTCGCGGTCGGACTCGGCTGGTTTCCGGCCACGGGGTACACACCGTTCACCCAAGCCCCGCTCACCAACATCCACGAGATGATCCTGCCGTCGGTGGCCATCACCGCCGGCTCGATCGCCGTCTACTTCCGTCTGCTGCGCTCGGATCTCATCAGCACCCTCCAGCAGGACTTCATCACCATGGCCCGGTCGAAGGGCCTGTCGAACCGGCGGATCATGTACCGGCACGCCTTCCGCCCATCGAGCTTCTCGCTGCTGGCCGCGGCGGGAATCAACATCGGCAGTCTCATCGCCGGCACGTTCGTGGTCGAGCTGCTCTTCGCCATGCCCGGCCTCGGCTACGCCCTGGTGTCGGCGGTGGAGCAGCGGGACTACCTGGTGGTCCAGGGCCTGTCGCTGGTGATCGCCATCGCCTTCGTGGTGATCCAGTTCATCATCGACTTCATCTTCACCATCGTCGACCCCAGAGTGGTGCGGGAGTGACCCATGCCTGATGACAGAGAGCTCCTCGAGACCCACGACTCCGGACGGCTGCTGGCCAACCCCCTCCCGGGGACGGCGGCGACGGACGAGGCCATCCTCGCCTCGGAGGGGACCACCGCGGCCGACGACCTCCTGGCCAAGAAGCCGTTCGGTTTCCTGTTCTGGTTCGCCGTGGTCTTCGTCGCCGTGGTCCTGCTGTCCGCCGTACTGGCCAACGTGCTGCCGCTGCAGAACCCGAACTTCGGGAACTTCTCCTCGCTCAACCAGGGGCCGAGCAGCGCGCACCTGCTGGGCACCGACGATCTCGGACGCGACCTGCTGGCCCGACTGGTGTTCGGCGCCCGGGTCTCGCTCATCGTCGGGTTCTTCGGCGTGCTCATCGGCCTCGTCTTCGGCGGCACGGCGGGACTCATCTCGGGCTACCGCGGTGGGCGCCTCGACGTCGCCCTCAACGCCTTCTCGTTCATCATCCTGGCCTTCCCGGCCATCGTGGCCGTGATCGCCATCGTCACCTTCTGGGGCGCCTCCCTCCTCCACATCACGATCATCCTGGGCGTCGCCACCATCCCGCTCATGTACCGGGTGATCCGGGCCTCGAGCCTGTCCTTCGCCCAACGGGACTTCGTGGTGGCGGCCAAGACGATGGGCGCCACCGACACCCGGATCGTGCTCCGCGAGATCCTGCCGAACGTCATCCCCGTCACGGTCACCTTCAGCCTCATCACGGTGGCCGGCCTCATCGTCATCGAGGGGACGCTCGCCTTCCTCGGCCTGTCGGTGGCGTTGCCCACACCGTCGTGGGGCAACCTGATCAACGAGGGAACGGCCAACAACGCCCTCAGCACCGACCCGTGGATCATGCTGTGGCCGGCGCTGGCGATGTTCCTCCTGCTGTGGTCGATCAACCTCATCGGCGACCGCCTCCGCCAGCGCTTCGACATCCGTGAGGGACTCCTCTGATGGCCCGCGCCCTGGGCCGGTCGTCCAAGAAGCTCGAGTTCCGCGACGCCGGCACCCACGAGGGCCCGCTGCTGGTGGTCGAGGACCTGCACACGTCGTTCCGGACGCAACGCGGCACCGTGCGGGCGGTCGACGGCGTGTCCTTCGAGGTCCAGGAGGGCAAGACCCTGGGCATCGTGGGCGAGTCCGGTTCCGGCAAGACCGTGCTGTCCCGGTCGATCATGGGCCTGCTCCCCCCTCGGGACGTCATCCGCAGCGGCACGGTGCACTTCGCCGGGCACGAGCTGACGGCCATGGACGACAAGTCGCTGCGCGAGGTCTGGGGTGCCGAGCTGTCGATGATCTTCCAGGACCCGATGACCGCGCTCAACCCGGTCAAACGCATCGGCGACCAGATCTGCGAATCGCTGGTGCTGCACCTGGACATGGACAAGAAGGAGGCCCGGTCGACGGCGGTCGAGCTGCTGCGGTCGGTCGGGATCCCCTCGCCCGAGCAGCGGGTGCGCTGGTATCCGTTCCAGCTGTCCGGGGGCATGCGCCAGCGGGTCATGATCGCCATCGCCCTGGCCTGCGCCCCCCGCCTGGTCATGGCCGACGAGCCGACCACCGGGCTCGACGTGACCGTGCAGGCCCAGATCCTCGACCTGCTGGCCGACCTCCAGCGCGAACGCCACATGGCCGTCATCCTCGTCACCCACGACCTGGGCGTGGTGGCCAGCCGGGCCGACGACATCATCGTCATGTACGCCGGACGGGTCGTGGAGCGGGCGCCCACCCGCACGCTGTTCCACGACACGAAGATGCCCTACACGCGGGCCCTGATGGACTCCATCCCGCGGCTCGCCGACCCGAGCGGTGCCCGGCTCAACGCCATCGGCGGACGGCCGCCGGACCTGATCAACCCGCCGACGGGCTGCCGGTTCGCACCCCGCTGCCCCTACGCCCGCGACAAGTGCCGCGAGTCCGAGCCGCCGCTGCGCACCGTGGGGTCACCCGACCATCTCTTCGCCTGCTGGTTCCCCCTGGTCGACGGCGTGTCGACCGCCCCGCCCGAGGCCGTCACGGTCTCCTCCGGCGGGTCGGACGCACCGGCCGCCGCGGCCGACGGGTCCCGCGCGGCCACGGCCGCCGAACCCACCGGAGGGGTGGAGCCATGACCGACACCGCGACCACCCCGCACCCCGTCCAGGACGGCGAGGTCGTCCTGGACGTCCAGGACCTCGTCGTCGAGTTCAAGAGCGGGCGCCAGCGGGTGCAGGCCGTCTCGGGCGTGACCTTCCAGGTGCGCCAGGGGGAGACCCTGGGGCTCGTGGGCGAGTCCGGCTGCGGCAAGTCCACCACGGGGCGCACCCTGGTCCAGGTCCAGCCGGCGACCTCGGGCGCCATCATCTACCAGGGCACCGATCTCAACGGCATGCGCGGCAAGCAGCTCCGCCAGATGCGCACCAAGATCCAGATGATCTTCCAGGACCCGATCTCGTCGCTCAACCCCCGTCGGCGCATCAAGGACATCGTGGCCGAGCCGCTGGTGATCTGGAAGCGGGGCACCAAGGAGGAGCGGGCCGCCAAGGTACGGGAGATGCTCGAGGCCGTCGGCATCGATCCCGACGTCGCGGGCGACCGCCTGCCCAGCGAATTCTCGGGCGGCCAGTGCCAGCGCATCAGCATCGCCCGGGCCCTCATGGCCGACCCGGACCTCCTCATCTGCGATGAGCCGGTCTCGGCCCTCGACGTCTCGGTGCAGGCCCAGATCCTGAACCTCCTGGCCGACCTCAAGGAGCAGTTCCGGCTCACCATGGTCTTCATCGCCCACGACCTGGCCGTGGTGAAGAACGTGAGCGACCGGGTGGCGGTCATGTACCTCGGCAAGCTGGTGGAGATCGCCGAGTCCGACGAGCTCTACCGGGCCGCGGCCCACCCCTACACCGAGGCCCTCCTGGCCTCCATCCCGGAGCCGGACCCGGACCACGTGTCGAGCCACAAGGCGCTGACGGGTGAGCTGCCGTCCCCGCTCAATCCACCGTCGGGCTGCCGTTTCCGCACCCGCTGCCCCTACGCCCAGGAACGCTGTGCCGCCGAGGAGCCCCCGCTGCGCGACATCGCCCCCGGTCACCAGGTGGCCTGCCACTTCCCGGTGGGCGAGGCGGCGGGCCAGGTCGCCCCACCGGCCGCCGCGGTGCCGGCCGCCCAGCCCCCCGCCTGACGCTCCTGATCCTCCGGGCTCCGGACGCGGTGCCCGGTCCGGTGCCCGGCGACCGGTCCGGTGCCGACGGAGTCAGGTGTCCGTGGACGGGAAGCGCATCCCGTCCGAGGCCAGTCGCCGGCGGATCAGTGCCGCCGTGGCCCGCGGGTCCATGTCGGAGCTGTCGATGACGAAGCGTTCCATCGGGCCGAGGTCGCGGAACTGCTCCCACATGTGCCGGATCGGTGCCTCGTCGGTCAGCGCGTCCCGATGCTGCGGCGATTCCTCCACCCGGGTCCGGGCCCGGGCCAGGCAGGTGTCGCCATCCGGTCGGAGCACCACGTAGCTCACGGCCGCGATGCACGGGGCCAGCTCCTGGCGGAGTACGTCGAAGTGCCACGGTCCGAGGATGCCGTCCAGGACGGTGGCGAATCCGGCATCGGCCATCCGCACCCCGGCCGCCGCCGCGGCCCGGATCACCGCCCGGTTCTGCGCGTCCGCCGCAGGTTCCCACGGAGGGATACCCCCGTTGACGATCGTCGTCCAGAACCAGTCCGAGTGCAGACACGCCGACCGTGGCGAACCGGTCGCCAGGATCGCCCCGACCGTGGTCTTGCCGGCGCCCGGTGGCCCGGTGAGGATCAGCAGGTGGCCGTCGTCCATGCCGCGAACCTAGCGAGCCGTCGACGGCCCGGCCCGGCAGCGCGGACGCGGGGACGACGGTGACGACGGGCTGCTGTCCTCCGTCACACCCGCTTCTGGCGGGCCCGGAGCGCGACCATCGCCTTCTCGACGCGTCGGGTCCGCGTCTCGTCGGTCCTGGCGTCCTCGATGGGAACGATGAAGCCCTTGCGCTGGCTCAGCGTGAGGCCGGCGAAGAACGCGGCGGCCTCGTCGTCGGAGGCGAGGGCCCCGGCGAGCTCGGTGGGCACGGCGACCTCGGCGGGAGCGGAGTCGAGGACGACGGACACCCGGAGCGCGTCGCCCGCCTCCGCCCCGATCAGACCCCGGCGCTCGGCGCTCACGGGGATCTTGGCGGATCCCTTCACGGAGCCGATCGTGGTGGAGAACGTGAACCCGTTGATGCTCACGAGAACGGCCGGGCGCCGGCCGGCCCCCAGTGCCTCGACGATGTCCGGCGGGACGGTGATCCCGGTGGCCGTCGTTCCGTCGCGATCCAAGGTGGCGTCGAAGTCCATGGCATTTCCTACCAAATCCGACGGCTCCGGGCGAGGTCCCGACCGGCCGGGTGGTCCGTCGGCCGATCCCCGGATCCGCTACGTCGGCGGGGCGACGGCGGTGGCGTCGGCGGGGCGACGGCGGTGGCGGCGACCTGCCGCCGGGCACCTTCGACGGGTCCGAGTCGATACCGAGCCCGTATGCCGATCCCGAACGGAATTCGGTCGAACGGCTCATCATCGTCTCCCGGACCGTCCTCGACCCGAGCCGGCTGTCGGACCGGCGCTACCAACGACGGATCGGCCTCGTGGCCGCCCTCCACTTCGTGGTGGACGCGGCATTCATCTATCGCCTCGGCGCACCGTGGTTCGCCCGGGGCCTCGTCCTGATCGGTGCGGCGGTGTACGTCGCCGTCCGGTTCCGGCGTCCCGTTGCTCGCCTTCTGGGCGACCCTGGCCCTCGTGTTGCTGTTCGTGCTCCCTCTCGACGGGTTCAGCGGCAGCGCCGCCACCACCCGGGCGGCCACCTGCCCGTGGATGAGTACCGGTGAGGCCGGGGCCGCCCTCGGTCGGACCGTCGTGGCGGACGCGTCACCGAGCCCGTCCCCCTGCAGTTGGTCCTCGCCCCGCCACCGCGCCGCACCGGCACGGCCCGACGAGCAGCTCTCGATGGTCATCACCCACCCCTCCGAGGTGCCCGCCCCCGCACGCGACGGACGGCCCCGGAGGGCCGTCCGTCCACACGTCGTCGTCCGGTCGTCCCGGACGGGAGTGATCAGCCCTCGGCCGGTGCCTCCGCAATCGGCGCGGCCTCGGCGACAGCTTCGGCCGGGGCCGGGGCCGCCTCGACGACCACCTCCGCGGGGGCCACTTCGGCGGGGGCCACTTCGGCGGGGGCCGCATCGGCGGGGGCCGCCTCGACGGGGGCTGCATCGGCGGGGGCGCCCTCTACCGGGGCACCCTCGACACCCTCGGCATCCTCCGGGCCGTGCTCGGCCACGTAGTCGGCCCAGGCGGCCTGGGCCTCGGTCTCCGGGGTGAACTCCGTCTCGGCGAAGACGGGGCCGACGTAGTTGCCCTCTTCGTCGTAGGCGTGCTCACCGAAGGCCTCGCGGTACTCCTCGGACACCTCGCCACCCTCGGCGGCCTGCTTGATCGACAGGCTGATCCGACGGCGCTGGAGGTCGATGTCGATGATCTTCACCCACAGCTCCTCGCCGGGCGTCACCACCTGCTCGGGCAGGTCGACGTGGTGGCCGGCCATCTCCGAGATGTGGACGAGGCCCTCGATGCCGTCGCCCACCTGGACGAAGGAACCGAACGGCACCAGCTTGGTGATGCGTCCGTAGACGAGCTCGCCCACCTGGTGGGAGTTGGCGAACTCCTGCCACGGGTCGGTCTGGGTGGCCTTGAGCGACAGGCTGATGCGCTCCTTGGAGAGGTCCACGTCGAGCACCTCGACGTCGATCTCGTCGCCGACGGACACGACGGAGGACGGGTGGTCGACGTGCTTCCAGGACAGCTCGGACACGTGGACGAGTCCGTCCATGCCGCCGAGGTCCACGAAGGCACCGAAGTTGACGACCGAGGACACCACGCCGCGACGACGCTCGCCGGGCTTGAGGTTGACGAGGAACTCGCCCCGCTGCTCCTTCTGGGTCTCCTCGAGCCACGCCCGGCGGGACAGCACGACGTTGTTGCGGTTGCGGTCGAGCTCGATGATCTTGGCCTCGATGGTGCGGCCCACGTACGGCTGGAGCTCGCGCACCCGGCGCAACTCGACCAGGCTCGCCGGCAGGAAGCCGCGCAGCCCGATGTCGACGATGAGGCCGCCCTTGACGACCTCGATGACCGGGCCGGTGACGACCTCGTCGGCCTCCTTGAGCTTCTCGATGGTGCCCCAGGCCCGCTCGTACTGGGCCCGCTTCTTCGAGAGGATCAGCCGACCCTCCTTGTCCTCCTTCTGGAGGACGAGGGCCTCGACGGCCTCGCCGAGCGTGACGATCTCGGACGGGTCCACGTCGTTGCGGATGGACAGCTCACGGACGGGGATGACGCCTTCGGACTTGAACCCGATGTCGAGCAGGACCTCGTCGCGGTCGATCTTGACCACGGTGCCTTCGACGAGGTCACCGTCCTCGAACTCGACAATGGTGCCGGCCATGGCATCTTCGAGGGAGCCTCCACCGAGGTCGTCCTCGGTGATGGACCGGGGGACGTACACCCCGTTCTCGTCGAAGTGGCCCATGGCCTCGGGGGACAGCAGGTCGGTGCCGGTGGGCACGACGTGGGTATCGGACATCAGGTAGGTAGCTCGCTTTCCGGACGGGTGCGCCCCGACGACCGGTGGACCGGCCGGAGGGGTGTTGAATTCAGCTGCCACAACCGTTGTGGCAAGGAAGCGATACTACCGCACCGGCGGGGCGCAGCCGCAGGTCAGGACCGGATCGACCCGTGTTCGTCCCGATCAGCCCTTGGCCTCGGCCCAGGACGACCCCCAGGCCATGGCGACCCGGAGCGGGACGTCGAGGTCCGCGGCACCGGTCAGCGCGGCCAGGGTGAGCTGCTCGACGGCGTCGGACTCGTCGGGCTCGACGTCCACCAGGACCTCGTCGTGGACCTGGAGGACCAGGTCGGAGCGGTAGCCGCCCTCCTCCAGGCCGGAGTCGAGCCGGATCAGGGCCATCTTGAAGAGGTCGGCGGCGAGACCCTGGATCCCGGCGTTCATGGCCTGGCGCTCGGCGGCCTGGCGGACCTGGTGGTTGGACGACACCAGATCCGGTAGCGGGCGCCGCCTCCCGAACGAGGTGACGGTGTAGCCGTTGGCCCGGGCCTCGGCGACCGCGCGCTCCATGTAGGCCTGGACCGAGGGGAAGGCGCCGAAGAAGGCGTCCAGGATGCCCTTGGCCTCCTCGACCGGCACGCCGAGCCGTTGGGCCAGTCCGTAGGACTCCATGCCGTAGGCCAGTCCGTAGGAGACCATCTTGGCGGTCGACCGCTGCTCGTGGGTGACGGCGTCACGATCGACCCCGAACACCCGGGCGGCTACGGTGCGGTGGATGTCCTCGCCGGCGGCGAAGGCCGCCGTGAGCCCCGGGTCGCCCGAGAGGTGGGCGATGGCCCGGAGCTCGACCTGGTCGTAGTCGGCCACCAGCAGGCGCCGCCCGGCCGACGGCACGAAGGCCTCGCGGAAGCGTCGGCCCTCGTCGGTGCGAACGGGGATGTTGTGCAGGTTGGGACGGTCCGACGACAGCCGGCCCGTCCGGGCCACGGTCTGGCGGAACGTGGCGTGGATGCGCCCGTCGGGGGCCACCTCGGCGGCGAGCGTCTCCCCGTAGGTGGAGCGGAGCTTCTCCACCTCGCGGTAGCGCAGCAGCACCTCGATGATGGGGTGCTGGCCGCGCAGCGACTCGAGGGTCCGGGCGTCGGTCGAGTAGCCGGTCTTGGTCTTCCGCCCGGGCTTCAGACCCAGGTCGTCGTAGAGCACGGTCCGCAGCTGCTTGACCGAGTTGACGTTGAAGGGGGTGCCGGCCAGCTCGTGCATGGTGGACTCGAGCGACTCGCACTCCGCCGTCAGTCCCACGGCGATGGCGCGCAGCACCTCCCGGTCGACCGGGATGCCCACGACCTCCATGCGGGCGAGCACCCGCACGAGCGGTCGCTCCATGTCCTGGAACAGGGCGCCTTCGCCGATGTCGGCCAGGGCCTGCTGCAGCGGCTCACGCAGGCGGGCCAGCACGGCCGCCAGGCGCACGACGCCCAGTCCGGTGTGATCGAGTCCCGAGGTGTCGGTCCCGTCGCCCTCGTCGCCGGCCTCCTCGAGCAGGAAGGCTCCCTGGCCCTTGGCCCCCGTCCCGTCGTCGACGGAGACACCGAGGTACCGGGGTGCCAGGTCGGACAGGCGGTAGCGGTCGTCGGACGGGTCGAGCAGGTAGGCGGCCACGGCGGTGTCCATGGCGAGGCCGGTGATGTCGACGCCGAGGGGCAGGAGGGTCCGCATCAGCTCCTTGGCGTCGTGGGCCACCACACCCACGCCGTCCCGCCCGAGCCCCGACGCCAGGGTCGCCAGCACCCGGGGCTCGGCCACCAGGTGGCCGCCCGCGTGCGGCCCCAGGAAGACGGCAGGAGACGGGGAGGCGTCCCCCGCCGCGGCCTCGACCACCAGGGCGAGGGCCAGGAGCGGGGTCCGGCCCGCATCTCCCTCCCAACCCGCGGCGAGGGCGACGTTTCCGGTTCCCGACCGGACGGCCGCGAACAGGTCCTCCAGGTCCGAGCAGGCGCCGTCGACGTCGGCGGGCACGGCGCACGTCGGGGCGGCCAGCCACGCCGGTCCGTCCTCGGGACCCACCGGCGGCGCCTCGGCCTCGGGCCCACCACCCTCGACCGACCAGGCCCCGCCTCCGCCGCCGTAGCCGCCCGCACCGGGTGCGCCGAGCAGACCGTCGCGCATGGCCGACTCGAAGCGGGTCCAGGCACCCTTCATCTCCAGGGAGGCGAACGCGGCACGGGCCTCCTCGAGGTCCCACCCGCCGAGCACCAGGTCGTCGACGTCGACGTCCAGCGGGACGTCGCGCACCAACGGGATCACCTCGGCGTTCTTCCGCACCCGCTCGACGTGCTCGGCCAGGTTCTGGCGCAGCTTCGGAGAGAGCGCGTCGAGGTGGGCGTAGAGCGTGTCGAGGTCGCCGTACTCGTTGATCAGCTTGGCCGCCGTCTTCTCCCCCACGCCGGGTACGCCGGGTAGGTTGTCGGACGGGTCGCCGCGCAGCGCGGCCAGCAGGGGGTACTTCGGCGGGAGCACCCCGGTCCGCTCCTCGATGCCGGCTTCGTCGTACAGGGCGTAGTCGCTGACACCCCGGCGGTTGTAGAGCACGCGAATGTAGGGGTCCTCGACCAGCTGGTACGAGTCGCGGTCCCCGGTGACGATGATGACCGGATGGCCGCGGTCCCGGGCCTCGGAGGCGAGAGTGGCCAGCACGTCGTCGGCCTCGAACCCCTCCGCTTCGACCACGGGGATGGCGAGTGCGTGGAGCACGTCGCGGATCATCTCGAACTGGGGCGGCAGATCGGCCGGGGTCTCGTCCCGGCCGCCCTTGTAGTCGTCCACGATCTCGTCCCGGAACGTTCCGCCGGGCAGGTCGAAGGCGACGGCCAGGGCCGACGGCTGATGGTCCTTCACCAGGTTGAGCACCATGGAGGCGAAGCCGTGGACGGCGTTGGTCGTGACGCCGGCGCTCGTCTTGAGGGTGTCGGGCAGCGCGAAGTACGCCCGGAAGGCGAGGGACATGCCGTCGAGGAGGATGAGCGGGCGGCCTGCTCCCGCGCCTGCGGGTCCGGGAGTCGTGGTGGCGGGCATGGGGTGTTCCGCTCCGGCCTAGGGCTCGAGCGTCCCCTCGAGGACCTGCCGGGCCACGTCGACCATGCGCGTCCGCGTCCCCATCGCCGTCTTCTGGATGTAGGTGAAGGCGTCGGACTCGCTCATGCCGTGCCGTTCCATCAGCACTCCCTTGGCCCCGTCCACGAGCCGCCGGGTCTCCAGCTTGTCCTCGGCCATGCCCTGCTGGCCGACGATGCCGTCGGTGACCGCCTGGCGGGCCTCGGCGTCGATGGCCCACTCCTGCTCGCAGCGCGCCATGGCCTGGTCGATGGCCGGGATGAGCTCGATCCGCTGGAACGGCTTCACCAGATAGGCGGCCACTCCGGCGTCCCGGGCCTCGTCGATGAGGTTGCGCTGACTGAACGCGGTCAGGATCAGGACGGCCACCTTGACGTCGAGGTCGCGGATGTCACGGGCGGCCTGGAGACCGTCGGCCCCGGGCATCTTCACGTCGAGGATCACGAGGTCGGGCAGGTGGGCGCGCACCAGCTCGACGGCCTCATCGCCGCGACCGGTCTCCCCCACCACGTCGTACCCCTCGTCGAGGAGGATCTCCTTGAGGTCGAGCCGGATGATCGCCTCGTCCTCGGCGATGACCACTCGCCTGGTCATGGTGTCTTCGCTCCTTGCCACGGGTATGGGCGCTCCTGCCTGTGATCGGGATGGTTGCACCGGGATGTGACGCGACGTCCGGCTGCGGGGGACGGCGGCCCGGTCACCCCGGCACGACACGGGCCGTCGGTGACGGGCCGCCCCCCATACTGCCCGACGGGAGACCTCAACCGGGTCCGACCACCAGTCGCTCGAGCAGATCGTCCTGGCGGCGCTCCAGGTCGGCGATCTGTTCGACGAGCGCCTGGCGGGTCCGCAGCATGGCGGTGGCCTGCCGGCTGGCCTCGTCGTGCTCCTTGGCCGCCACCGGCGTCTCGGCCACGAGGGCCCGGAGGCGGGTGTCATCGGCGATCTCGTTGACCACCACGAGCTGCTCGTCGAGGACGGCCAGTTCGCTCCGGGCGCGCACGAGCCGCTGATGGGCGTCGCTCAGGCGTCGTTCGATGGTGGTCCGGTGCATGGGAGGGCAATTCTACGCACGCCGGGGGCGCGTTCCCACAGGAATTCCGGCAATCCCCGAATCCGCCCCCCGGGGGATCACCGGAGACCTCCTCCGAAGGTGGCGTCCCGGACCAGCAGGGCGTCGACCGCACCCGGATCCGGAGCCGGCGCCACGCCCGGCCCCCGGTGCACGGCGACCCGTCGGGCACCGTCGGACGGGTCGCGGGTGTCGGTCACCGGGTCGACGAGGTCGGCGGCCAGATAGGTCGGCGCCGGAGCGAGATCGCCGGGCAGCGTCGGGCCGGGGAGGGCGGCCAGGGCCGTCAGGACCTGCCGGGCGTAGCCGGACTCGAACATCCCGCCGACCCACCAGGGGACGCCGTGCGCACCGCACCAGTCGACGACGTCGAGGCACTCGGCGATCCCCCCGAGCCGGGACGGCTTGACGCAGACCACGGAACAGGCGTCGGTCGACACCGCCTCGACGACCTGGGCGGGCGATCCGAGAGACTCGTCGAGGCAGACCGGCGTGGTGAGTCGGGCGACGAGCGCACGGTGCCCGGCGAGGTCGTCGCGGCCGAGGGGCTGCTCGATGCAGAGCAGGCCGAGACGATCGAGTTCGTACAGGCCGTCGAGGGTGCCGGAACGGTAGGCCCCGTTGGCGTCGACCTGCACCGGGAGGGCCGTGGCCCCCCGTCCGCCGAGCGCGTCCACGAACAGCTGCTCCGTGCCGGGCGCCACCTTGACCTTGGCCCGTGCGTACCCCTCGTCCTGCAGCCTGTCGAGGTCCGCCACCAGCGAGTCGGTGGAGGTCGGCAGACCGAGGACGGCGCCCGGAACGACGTCCGACGCGGTGACGCCGAGCACGTCGGCGAGCGAGCGGCCGGCCGCCCGGAGGTGGGCGTCCCCGACGGCCATCTCGAGGGCGGACCAGGCCAGCGGCCAGCGGCCCCGGGCCACGTCGGCGGGGAGCGCACCCACCGACGGCACGGACCCGGTGCGCACCGCGGCCGCCAGCAGTGCCGGGAGCAGGACGTCGCGCAGTGCGGCGAACGCCGAGTCGACGTCTTCGGCGTCGTAGGTGGCGTCGGCCAGCGCCGCGCACTCACCCCAGCCGGCGACGGACGGGCCGTCTGCGGTGCGGCAGACGAGTTGCACCAGCACCAGTGGCCGATGGCGGTGCACGCCCCGTGCCGTGGCCAGCGGACGTCGGAACGGCAGGTCGACCTGCACCAGGCGGGCGGACTCGAGCCGTGATCCGGCCCCGGCGCCGAGCCCCCGCCAGGCGGCACCGGTGGGTCCGGCCGCTGGTCCGGCGTGCTCGTCCATGGTCGGAGCCTACGGTTCGCATGCCTTCCGGGTGCATCCGCCGTTGCACCCCACGGACGACGTCCGACCGGCGGACGGACGAGCGGTTTCTTGGGCAACAGGTATGGTCATCGGGCACTTCGTCCGGTATGGTGACAGCAGTCGCTCATGTGTCCGGGTTCCGCCACCCGTCGACCCGAGCGAGGTAACACCGCCAGCCCCCTCCCGCCAGGGGGCTGGCGCGCCCCGACGCCGGTATGCCCGACCGGATCCTCGAGTCACACATACGTTTCACCGATGGGAAGGTGTCGGCTGTCCAGCCGTGGTCCCACCGTCGAGGACCACGGCCCGGACGTCCGGCGACCCACCACCGGTCGCGTCGGATTCGTCGGATACCCTGTCCCACCTTGACCGGCTGGCGCTCCATCACCCCGGACGGGACGCCTCCGGTGCCCGGCCGACAGTGGGTGACGGTGGGCCGGACCGACGTCAGGATGTCGGAGCGGACCAGCTCCGGCGAGCCCGGGTGGCGGAATGGCAGACGCGGTGGACTCAAAATCCACTATCCGAAAGGGTGTGCGGGTTCGACTCCCGCCCCGGGCACGCAGCGGACGGCCCCGCTCGGACGCCGCTCGTGTTCCGGGCGGAATCTGCCGATGCGACGGGGTGGCCCTCGTCGACCGCACCTCCGCCGAATCGCCCGCACCGGGTGACGCACCCCCCTCGTCGCCGACGCCCGGTACCGGTGCGCTCGAGCCCCGGTCGGGCCTGGTCCGGGACGTCGTCGACGAGATCCGCTGGACGTTCACGAAGCGCCTCGGCTGGATCGCCCAGATCGCCCTGAACCTGGCCATCGGGGTGCCGGCGGTGATCGTCACCACGTGGAACCACCACACGGACGATGTGCGGGTCAGCGGGTTCGCCACCTCCTTGGCCGGCTGGGTGCTGGCCAGCGCCCTCAACGGCAACCAGCTCGGCTTCGACGCCGACCGGGCGGCGGCCTCGTTCCGCGCCGGCGACACGGCCTGGCGAGTGTTGTTCCTCAAGAACCTCTCGATCCTCGTGGTCCTGGCCCCGCCGATCCTCCTGGCCTCGGTCGTGTTGCGCCTGACCGTGGCCCATGCCCCGGATCCGATACCCGTGGCGCTCGTGCGCGACCTGGCGGTGATCACCGTGTGGCTCGGCTTCGGCTCGATCCTGTCCGTCCTGCTCCCCTTCCGGCCGCTCGGACTGCGCGGGCGATGGGCCCGCCCGTCCACCTGGGCCCGCTGGTCCGTCTGCCTGGCGGCGCCGTACGTCGTCTACTACCTGCTCGCCCACTTCTGGCACCTGCCGGAGCTGGCCGTCGCCGACCTGATCCTCCCTCACGGGGACCGGCGGCACCTCTGGGACTACAGCCTGTGGATGCTGCTCTGGGGCCTGCTGACCTGGGGACTCGGCCTGGCCCTGTCCGAGGCGTACTACCGCATCCGGCCCACCGGGCTCGAGGACGACCTCGACCGGGAACGGTGACACCGGGCCCGGAAGGCCGATCCGCTCCCCGCCTCCGTCGGCGGTGTCAGGCGACGCGCTCGCCGGGGAGGGGTCGGGGCCGACGCATGGGCCGGGCCACCACCCAGAGGGCGAACGCCAGGACGATGAGGGTCAATCCGATCGAGGCGAGCGAGAGGATCCCGAGCACGAACAGGATCCCGGCCACCACGTAGCCCGAGCGGCTGGGCGCCTCGGAGTCGGTGCGGATGCGGCGGACCAGACCGACGCCGGCGACCGCGCAGCAGGCCAGCAGGAACACGACGAACAGCACCACCCCGACGCGGTCCGAGGAGTAGCGGGTGGTGGTCACCGCATGCCCGCCGACGGGGTGGGACGTGGTCGTGGACGACGCGATCAGCGCGGCCAGCAGCACCGTCCACCCCAGGCCGAGTCCCAGCGCGACCCACCGGTAGGTCACCACCCGCCGGGGCGTCGACGGCACGAGGCCCCCCGCCAGGAATTCCGGGAGGCCCCGGTTCCGGTGCGTCGAGGTCACGGCATCGCCCACCGTGCCCGGCAGGGCCGGGTCGCCGAGGAAGCCGAACTGACTGCCCGGCTCGACGTCGAGTCCCGGGTCGCCGGCACGGAGCCGGTCCGCGTGGGCCGGGCCCGGGCTCGGCCCGACCGCCGCCGGCACCAGCCGGCCCGTCCAGGTCGGCTCGGGTGGAGGGTCCTGGGCCTCGGTGCGCCCGTCGCGTACGAGGGCCGTAGGCGTCCCCTGCGAGAACCAGCGCGACTCGTGGACGCCGAACGGGTCGGCGAACCATCCCTGGGGGAGCTTCTCCGGGGTGTCGCCACCGGTGACCATGCCGCGAGCGTAGACGGGTCGGTTGCCGGCTCCCCACCTGGTCCCACGGTGCGGACGACGGGCGACAAACCACCGATATCGGCCGGCACCGTGACACACTGGGCCGTCAACCGGTCGTGCCGAGGACCGGTCCGTCGTGAGAGGAGCCTGTGGGTGCTGGCCTTTACCTTCCCGGGACAGGGGTCCCAGCGATCCGGCATGGGCCATGCCTGGGTCGACCACCCCTCGTGGGAGGTGGCCGGTGAGGCCTCCGAGATCGCCGGACGCGACCTGACGGCGCTCCTGCTCGATGCCCCCATGGAGGAGCTCACCCGCACGGCCAACGCCCAGCTGGCCACCTTCGTCATGAGCCTGGTGGTGCTGGACGCCGTCGAGCGCCTGGGGCTGACCCCCGGCGCCTGTGCGGGCCACAGCCTGGGCGAGTACACCGCGCTGGTCGCCTCCGGGGCCCTGTCCCTCGCCGACGGGACGTCGCTCGTCATCGAGCGGGGCGATGCCATGCAGGAGGCGGCCGACGCCCGACCGGGCACGATGGCCGCGTTGATCGGGATCGCCGACGACGACGCCGAGGCCGCCTGCCAACGGGCCGAGTCCGACGTCTGGGTGGCCAACTACAACGCACCCGGCCAGGTGGTCATCGCCGGGACGGAGGAGGGCATCGCCCTCGCCACCGGCCATGCCAAGGAGCTGGGCGCCCGCAAGGTGCTGCCCATCCCGGTGTCCGGGGCCTTCCACACGCCGATGATGCTGCCCGCCCGCACCCGCCTGCGCTCCCGGCTCGAGTCCGTCACCTTCCACGCCCCCGAAGTCCCCGTCGTGGCCAATGTCGACGCGCGCGTCCACACCGACGCCGCCGAGTGGCCCGGACTGCTGTCGGCGCAGCTGTGCAGCCCCGTCCGCTGGAGGCACTCCCTCGAGGCGCTGAGCGGCCGGGGCGCGACCTTGATCATCGAACTCGGACCGGGAGGCGTCTTGACAGGAATGGTGCGCAGGGCCACACCTGACGTGCGGGGCGTGCCGGTGGCCGCCCCCGACGACCTCGACAAGCTGATGGACACCTTGTCCGGCGGCGACGAGTGGAGCGCATCGGGACCGGACGGCCAGGGCGAACACCTCTACACGTCAGAACGCGTGGTCGTCAGTCCGGCACCCGGCGTCTTCGAACCGGCCGTGCACCTCGCCGCGCTGGAGAGCACGGCGCTGGCCGAGGCCAACGCGGCGCCCGGTAGCGGGGCGGGCGCCGATCCCGGCTCGCGGCTGGCGGTCGGCGACCAGGTCGGGACCGTCGGCCTGACCGACGTCCGCACGCCGTTCGACGGCATCCTCGTGCGGTGGCTGGCCGTGCGGGGCGAGCGGGTGGTCGAGGGCCAACCCGTCGCGTGGATCCGCACCAAGGGTGGCGGATCGTGACGTTGGCGACCGCCGCACCCGGAGCGGCACGATGAGCGGGCCCGTGGCGACCGACGGCCCGCGGGTGGTCCTGGTGACCGGTGGCTCGCGCGGGATCGGGCTGGCCTGCGCCGAGTGGTTCCTCGCCCGGGGCGACCGGGTGGCCATCACGTCGCGCACCGGCGCGCCGGAGCGGGACGTCGGGGCCGGCCCCGACCGCTTCTTGTCGGTCACGTGCGACATGACCGACGCCGGTCAGGTCGACGCGGCCTTCGCGGCGATCGAGGAGGCCTGGGGGCCGGTCGAGGTCCTGGTGGCCAATGCGGGGATCACCCGCGACGGCCTGGTGCTCCGCATGAGCGAGGACGCCTGGTCCGAGGTGATCGACACCAACCTCACGGCGGTGTTCCGTGTCACCAAGCGTGCGCTCACCAAGATGCTGCGGCTGCACCGGGGGCGCGTGATCATGATCTCGTCGATCGGTGCCTTCATCGGCTCGGCCGGGCAGGCCAACTACGCGGCATCGAAGGCCGGCCTGGTCGGGATGGCCCGGTCGATGGCCCGGGAGGTGGCCAGCCGCGGCATCACCGTCAACGTCGTGGCTCCGGGCCTGGTCGAAACGAATATGCTGGCCGGACTCGACGAGGCTCGTCGGGCCGTGTACGCCGCCCAGGTCCCGTTGGGACGGGTGGGGAGGCCCGAGGACGTCGCCGAGGTCGTCGGCTTCGTCGCCTCCGACGGGGCCGGGTACGTGACCGGTGCCGTGCTGCCGGTGGACGGCGGCCTGGCGATGGGCCTCTGACCCCACGGGGTCGACTGCGGGCGCGACGGTCGCAACCGGGCAGCACGACGACACAGATGCACGACGACACAGACGCACGACGACACAGACGCACGACGACACTGACCAAGGAGACGTAGTGAGCAACGACGAGACGTTCGAGAAGTTCAAGGGTTGCGCCGTGGAGGTGCTGCAGGTCCCGGAGGACAAGATCACCCGGGACGCCCGGTTCGCCGAGGACCTGGACGCCGACTCGCTCGACCTGGTGGAGCTCGTCATGGCGCTCGAGGAGACCTTCGACGTCTCGGTCGACGAGACCGAGCTCGAGGGTATCGAGACCATCGGCCAGGCCTACGACCTGATCGTCGCCAAGCTCTGATGCTGCTGGGCCTCGGCCCGGACGGGCCAGTCACCGGACGCCGGGTGGCCATCACCGGCATCGGCGTCGTCTCGTCGGTCGGGTCCGGAGCGGACGCGTTCTGGGCCGGTCTGCACGGCCCGGCGCCGGAGGGTGAACGCCGGGTCCCCGACTTCGATCCCGAACAGTGGTTCTCCACCAAGGAAGCCCGCACCCTCGACCGCTTCGCCCAGTTCAGCGTGGCGGTCGCCGACATGGCGCTGACCGATGCGGGCGACGTCGCCGCCGATCCCGGCCGCTCCGGCGTGATCATGGGCACCGGGGTGGGCGGCCTGCAGAGCCTGGAGACCCAGATCCTGGTCTACGCCGACAAGGGTGCCCGCCGCGTGTCCCCCCGGCTCGTACCCATGATGATGTCCAATGCCGGGGCCGCCGCCGTGTCCATGCGCCTCGGCTGGCACGGGCCGTCCGAGACGGTCATCACGGCGTGTGCCGCCGGCGCCCATTCGATCGCCCACGCCGCCCGTCTGGTGGCGTCGGGTCGCTGCGACGTGGCCGTCGGCGGGGCCGCCGAGGCCGGCATGACCAACGTGGGCATCGCCGCCTTCGCCAACATGACGGCCCTGTCGACCACCGGGCGGTCGATGCCCTTCGACGTCCGGCGTGACGGCTTCGTCATGACCGAGGGCGCCGGTGCGCTGGTGCTCGAGGACTGGGACCGGGCCGTGGCCCGAGGGGCCCGCATCTACGGCGAGCTGGCCGGGGCGGCCAGTACGGCGGACGCCCACCACATCACCGCGCCGGCCCCCGGTGGCTCGGGCGCCGCCGCGTGCATGCAACTGGCCATGGACGACGCCGGCGTCGACAGCGCCAGCGTCCGCCACATCAACGCCCACGGCACGTCGACCCCGCTCAACGACCAGGCCGAGTCCGACGCCGTCGGCAAGGTCTTCGGGCCCGACTCGCCACCGGTGACGTCGGTCAAGGGCGCCACCGGCCACGGCCTCGGGGCGAGCGGCGCCATCGAGGCGGTGGCGTGCGTCCTGACCATCGACCGCAGGAGCATCCCGCCGACCCTCGGCTACGAACAGCCCGACCCGGAGATCCACCTCGACGTGGTGGCCGGTGCGGCCCGGCCGTGGGAACCGGGACCGATCCTGTCCAACTCCTTCGGGTTCGGCGGCCACAACGGCTGCCTGGTCATCTCCCCTGCCTGACGGGCCGGGCCGTCCACCGGTGGACCCGGTGCCCGCCGGTGGCCCCCACCCCTCTAGCGTGGTGTCCCCATGATCGACCCCGACGCCACCGAGGCCGCTCCCCCACCCGCGGGGCCGGCCGACCTCGCCCTGGGTGCCTTCACGCCCCGGGCGCCCTGGATCGTCGAGCCGCGCGCCATGCCGTGGCGGTTCGGGGTGTCCGGCGAGCCGGACGTCGACACCCTGCGGCGCCAGGCGGCCGACCTGGCCCGGGTGCTCGTCCATCCCCCGCACCTACCCTCGCTCGGGCGTGTCCTGACCGTGGTGTGGCGGCTCGGGGTCCCACTGCTGACGTGGGGGGCCCAGGAGCGGGGCACACCCCAGTCGCGGGCTGGTCTGTCCCGTCGGCTCCGCCCGGCGTTCGAGCACCTCGGGCCCACGTACATCAAGCTCGGCCAGATCATCTCGTCCGGCGAGGGGATCTTCCCCGAGGAGCTGGTCCAGGAATTCCACCTGCTGCGCGACCGGGTGCCACCCGAGCCGTTCACCGTGGTCCGCCGGACCATCGAGGAGGACCTCGGCCGGCCGCTCGCCGAGGTGTTCACCTCGTTCGACCGCACCCCCCTGGCCTCCGCGTCCATCGCCCAGGTCCACTCGGCGACCCTGCGCACGGGCGAACGGGTGGTGGTCAAGGTGCAGCGCAGCCGGGTCGCGCCGCTCGTGCGCCTCGACATCGCGGCCATGGCCTGGATCGCACCGTTCCTGGTCGGCCGGATCCCCGTGGCCGCGCTGACCAACCCACCGGCCCTGGTCGAGCTGTTCGCCGAGACGATCGTGGAGGAGCTCGACTTCCGGCTCGAGGCCCAGAACATGCTGGACATCGCCGAGGTCTTCGCCGGGACGGGCCAGCGGACCGTGGTCGTGCCGCGGCCCCATCCCGAGCTGGTGACCCGTCGGGTGCTGGTCATGGAACACCTGCACGGCTTCCCCTGGAGCGACGCCGCCGGCATGCGTGACGCCGGTATCGACACGGCAGCCGTCCTGCGGTCCAGCCTCATCGCCTTCCTCGAGGGTGCGCTCCTCTACGGCGTGTTCCACGGCGACCTGCACGGCGGCAACCTCCTCGTGCAGTCCGACGGCACGGTGGCCCTGCTCGACTTCGGCATCACGGCCCGCCTCGACGAGAAGAAGCGGCAGGCCTTCCTGCGGCTCCAGATGGGGGCGAGCACCAACAACGTGACCCTCCAGGTCGAGGCGCTCCGTGACCTCGGCGCCCTGCCGCCCGACTCGGACATCGAGGCCGTCATCCGGGACCTGAACCTCGACCGTCCACCGATCGATCCCACCACGCTGACGGCCGAGGAGATGATGGCCGAGGTGCGCGAGGTGACCAAGGCGCTCCTCGCCTACGGGGCCAAGCTGCCGAAGGAGCTCATGTTGTTCGTGAAGAACATGCTGTTCCTCAACGGGGCCATGGCCTCCATGGCCCCCGACGTCGACATCCTGGGCGAGATCCTGGCCGTCGTCACCTACTTCACCGAGCACCACGGTGACCGCATCGCCCGCGAGGTCGGGTTCGAGGTGACGGCCGACACCATCGACCTCGACGGGTACCGGGCGGCGATGGGCTTCACCGAGGAGGCGGACGCCATCACCTTCCGCGACCTCCAGGAGCGCCGCGAGCTCATCGCCAAGCGTCTCGAGGCCCACGAGCACCCCCGTCGACGCGTCTCGACACTGCGCGCCGTCTACCGCATCCTCCGGCCCGACCGGACCTGACTACACCTCTTGCGGTCGGGTCCGGTCCGCGGTCCGCGGCGACGGGTAGGGTCCGGCGATGCGACGCGCTCCCCTGGCCCTGTTCGGCACCCTCCTCGTCCTCGGAGGTGTGCTCACCCTCACCCCGTCCCCGGCGGGTGCCGCCGGGGACGGACCGCGCGCCCTGCGCGCCCATACCGCACCGGTCCGGTCCGGGGCCGGCGGACGGATCACCTCGTCGGTCCCTCCACTGACCAAGGGCTACGTGGAGTACGTCGACCAGTCGGGGCAGTTCCAGTACGTGCAGGGGGCCGTGCAGGCCCCGACCGATCCGAGTGGCAACGGCTCCACGCTCGACCTCGAGATGAACGCCGACATCCCGGACGAGGGGACCACCGCCATCCCGGTGTCGGTCAGCTCCGGCGATCCGGCGACGCCGCTCGCCGTCGGGCACGTCTACGGCACGGGCTACTCCGGGACCGCCTCCGTCCTGAGCTGCTCGAGTGGGACGACCGATGAATCGGTGGGGGTCCAGATCGACCAGCTGACCGAGGTGGCGGGCGTCATCACGTCGGCGGCCGTCCAGGTGGTCTGTGTCGTCAACCCCTCCGCGGCGGGCTACCTCTATCTGGCGATGGCCTACAAGGCCGTGCCGACGACCCCGCACACGGGCTACTACACGTACGAGTCCGACGGGTTCCTGTCCCCGTTCGGCAACGACAGCTACCTCGTCTACCTCGGCGACCTCTCGGCCCAGCCCCTCAACCAGCCCATCGTCGGCATGGCCCAGACGGCCGACGGGGGCGGGTACTGGATGGTCGCCGCGGACGGCGGCGTGTTCGCCTACGGGGACGCCGGTTTCTACGGATCGGCCGGCAACCTGGTCCTGAACAAGCCGATCGTGGGCATGGCGGCGACCCGGGACGGCAAGGGGTACTGGCTGGTGGCCTCCGACGGCGGCGTCTTCGCCTACGGCGACGCCGTGTTCCAGGGGTCGGCCGGCGACATCCACCTCAACCAGCCGGTCGTCGGGATGGCACCCTCCCCGAACGGCCAGGGGTACTGGCTCGTAGCCTCTGACGGCGGCATCTTCGCCTACGGCGACGCCCCCTTCTACGGGTCGGCCGGCAACATCCACCTGAACCAGCCGGTCGTCGGCATGACGGCGACGCTCGACGGCAGGGGCTACTGGTTCGTGGCCTCCGACGGGGGGATCTTCGCCTACGGCGACGCCGGGTTCCACGGGTCGGCCGGCAACCTCGTCCTCCAGCAGCCGATCGTGGGCATGGCGTCCACCGCCGACAACGAGGGCTACTGGCTGGTGGCCTCCGACGGCGGCATCTTCGCCTACGGCGACGCCCCCTTCGACGGCAGCATCCCCGCCTCCGGCGGGCAGGTCACCGACGTCGCCGGACTGTCGACGCTGCCGGGCATCGCCTTCTGACCGGCCGTCCGGGCCCCGGGGGGCCGTAGGCTCGGACGCATGCCCGACCCACGACCGGATGCGGCCCGGGCCTCCAGTTTCGGCGCAGTGGCCGACGCCTACGACGCCTACCGTCCCCGGCCGCCGGCGGGCCTCGCCGCCAGCCTCGGTGCGGTGGCGGGCGCCGATGTCGTCGACGTGGCGGCCGGCACAGGCCTGTTGACCCGGTTCCTCGCCGAACTCGGCGCACGGGTCACCGCCGTCGAGCCCGATGCCCGCATGGCCGGTGTGCTCCGGGACCGCTCGCCGGACGTCCGGGTGGTGGCCGGCACCGCCGAGGCTCTGCCGCTCCCGGACGGATCCACCGACCTGGTGACCGTGAGCTCGGCCTGGCACTGGTTCGACCATGACCGGGCGGCCACGGAGTTCGCCCGGGTGTTACGGCCCGGCGGTCGGCTCGTCGTCCTGTGGAACGGCGTCGACTACGGGTCGGCGGACTGGCTCGCCGAGCTGCGCCGCCGGGTGGTGGTACCGGGGTCGACCGATCCGGCGCGCCGTGCGGTCGACCTGCCACCGGACCTCCCCTTCACGACGCCGACCGCCGAGGTCCATCGCTGGGAGTGGTCGCGTACGCCCGACGAGATCGCCGGACTGCTCGGCACCTACTCCGGCGTCCTGGTCGACGACCCGCCGGCCCGCGACCGCCTGGTCGATGCCGTCCGGGCCGCGGCCGCCGAGCGCTCCGACAACGGTCAGGTCATCCTGCCCATGGCCTGTCGGACGGTGTGGGCCGTGCGGGCCTGAGCACGGGGTCGCCCGGGGCATCGGCCCCCGGTCAGAGCCCCTTCGCCGCCTGGGCCTCCTTGTAGCGGCGGTGCTGCTCCAGGATGTGCTCGTGGGTGGCCCCCTTCGACGGCACGTGCGGATGGTGGTGCCGGCAGAGGATGTAGGGCGTGCCGTCGAGGGCGTGCCGGCCGATCCGCCAACAACCCTTGGTGTGGCAATTGACCTTGCGGACACCGGTGTACACGCCGATCGCCACCGCGCTGATGAGGGTCGCCTCACCGAGGTCCGAACCGAAACCCGACCAGAAGTTGTAGTACTGGTCCGGGCCACCGTGGATGACCCCGGTGTGGAGGGCGATCCAGTGCCGGACGCCGCCGACCGCGAAGGCCACCACGACCACCGCGAGCAGGAACACGCCGAAGATGATCCACAGCTGGGCCGCGCCGATCCTCGGCTCATCGGGAGGGTAGCTCTGCTCGTCCGGCACCGCGGCGGCGGGCGGCGCTGCCGCCGGTGCCGCAGGTGCCGGGGCGCCGGTCACCCCGGTCGTGGCTCCGGTGTCGTCAGTCGTGGTCAAGGACCCCCGCCTCCCGTCGTTCGTCGTCCCCCCAACGGTACCCGGAGGCACCCTCCCGGTCCGGGAACCGTCCCCGGGACGTCAGCCGCGGTCGATGGCGGACCGGAGCGAGCCGACGAACTCCGCCGCCCCCTCGGGCCCGGCACCCTCGAGCAGGCGCCGCACCAGCGCCGAGCCGACGACCACGCCGTCGGCCACCTCGCACACGGCCGCGGCCTGCTCCGGCGTGGACACGCCGATGCCGACGCACACCGGCAGGTCGGTGTGGGCCTTGATGCGCACCGCCACCCGGCGCGCCGAGTCGGCGAGGACGGACTGCTCGCCCGTCACCCCCATGCGGCCCACGGCGTAGACGAAGCCGCGCGCCCGCCTGCAGATGGTGGCGATCCGCTCGTCGGGAGTCGACGGGGCCACCAGGAGCACGGTGGCCACGTCGTGGGCGTCGGCGGCCCCGGCCCAGCCCCCGACCTCCTCGAGCGGAAGGTCCGGGATGATGGCCCCGCGCACCCCCGACTGCTGCATCGATCCGGCGATGCGCTCGTGGCCGGCCCGGTAGATGAGGTTGTAGTACGTCATCACCACCAGGGGGACGCCGACGTCGACCCGGCTCAGGTCGGCCAGGACCCCGTCGGGGGTCGTGCCCCGCTGGAGCGCCCGGAGTGACGACTCCTGGATGACGCTGCCGTCGATCATCGGGTCGGAGAACGGGATCCCCACCTCGATGGCGTCGGCTCCGGCACCGGCCAGCGCCTCCAGCACCAGCAGCCACTCGTCGTCGAGCCCACCCGTGAGGTAGGGCACCAGCAGCTTGCGACCGGCGTCACGGCTGGCCCGCAGGGCTGCCTCGAGGGTACCGGGGCCGCGGGCCGTGGCCGGCGCGCTCATGCCCGGCTCCGCAGGATGTCGCGCACCTGGGCGACGTCCTTGTCCCCCCGGCCCGACAGGTTGATCAGGACCGTGGTCCCCGGGGCGAGCTCACCCGACCCGGCGGCCGCCACCACCCAGGCGAGGGCGTGGGAGGACTCGAGGGCGGGCAGGATGCCCTCGGTCCGGGCCAGGAGCTGGAAGGCCTCGAGCACCTCCTCGTCGCCCGCGGCGACGTAGCGGGCCCGGCCGATGTCGGCCAGATGGGCGTGCTCCGGGCCGATGCCCGGGTAGTCGAGACCGGCCGAGATCGACTCCGCCTCGAGGATCTGCCCCGCCTCGTCCTGGATGAGCGCGCTGCGCATGCCGTGGAGCACGCCGGGGATCCCGGTGGTGACCGCCGCGCCGCCGGCGGCCTCGACGGCCACCAGCTCCGACGGGGTGGCGTCGGCGAAGCCGGCGAAGATGCCGGCGGCGTTGGAGCCACCACCCGCGCAGGCCACCACCACGTCGGGGTCGGCCCCGTCGAGCAGGGCGCGGCACTGCTCCCGGGCCTCGTCACCGATGACGCGCTGGAACTCGCGCACCATCCACGGGTACGGGTGCGGGCCCATGACCGAGCCCAGGCAGTAGTGGGTGTCGGCCACCGAGGCCACCCACGAGCGCATGGCCTCGTTGACGGCGTCCTTCAGCGTCCGGCTGCCGCTGGTGACCGGCACGACCGTCGCCCCGAGCAGCTCCATCCGGAAGACGTTGAGCTCCTGGCGCCGGGTGTCGACTTCGCCCATGTACACGGTGCACTCCATGCCGAACAGCGCCGCGGCCGTCGCCGTGGCCACCCCGTGCTGACCGGCCCCGGTCTCGGCGATGAGCTTGTGCTTGCCCATCCGACGGGCCAGCAGGCCCTGGCCGACGACGTTGTTGAGCTTGTGGGACCCGGTGTGGGCCAGGTCCTCGCGCTTGAGCAGCACCCGCACCCCGAGCCGGTCCGAGAGGCGCCCACAGGCCGTGACCGGCGTCGGTCGACCCCCGTAGGTCCGCAGGATGCCGTCGAGCTCGGACCGGAAGGCCGGGTCGGCCCAGGCGTCGCGGAACGCCGCCTCGAGCTCGATGCAGGCCGGCACCAGAGCCTCGGGCACGTAGCGTCCGCCGTAGTCGCCGAACCGGCCGGTGGGGCCCGGGTCGCCCATCACGGGTCCGGGGGTGGTCGTGTCAGTGGTCATCGTCTGCCGTTCGCTGTGGTTCGTCGTTGGTTCGGGTGCGGTGGCGGGTGGTCCCGGCCACCGGGGCGGCCGCCCCGTCGGTCGTGGTGCCGGTCAGGTGTCGTCCTGCCAGTCGAACAGGTCGGTCGACCGGCGCGGCCCCGTGTCGTCGCCGGGGCCGTCGGACACGGCGTGCTCGGCCGCCACCAGGCGCCCGGCCTCCCGGGCGGCCACGATGAAGTCGCGCATCCGGCCGGGGTCCTTCACCCCGGGCGCCGACTCGACACCGGTGGCCACGTCGACCCCCCACGGATGGAGGTGGGCCACGGCCGCAGCCACGTTGTCGGGGCGGAGGCCCCCGGAGAGGAGGAGGCGGGACGAGTCGACCACGCCTTCAGCCAGCCGCCAGTCGAAGAGCTCGCCGGAGCCGGGGTTGGGCCCGTCGACCATGAGCGTGCGGGCGCCGTAGTGGACGAAGCGCTCGATGTTCGGGTGTCCGGCGGGAAACACCTTGATCGTCCACGGCACCCGCTCGGCCACCCAACGCGACTCCTCGGCCGACTCGTGGCCGTGCAACTGCACGGCTCGCAGGCCGATGCGGCCGGCGATCTCCACCACCCGGCGCGGCGACTCGTCCCGGAACACGCCCACGGTGACCGTCTCGTGGGGCAGCCGCTTGACGATGTCCGCCACGGCGGCCGGCGCCATCTGGCGGGGCGAGGGAGCGAAGATGAATCCCACCGCCGACGCGCCCATTCCCACCGCCAGCAGCGCATCGGCCTCCGAGGTGATGCCGCAGATCTTGACGAACAGTTCCGGTGCGTCGTCGGCGGGGGAGGTCATGCCCGTGCGCCGAGCAGGCCGTCGACGGCGGCGGTCCGGTCGGCCGAGCGGACCAGCGTCTCCCCCACCAGCACCGCGGTGTAGCCGACGCCGGCCAGTCGCTCGACATCGACGGCGTCCCGGATCCCGGACTCGGCCACGGCCACCACGCCGGCGGGCATCCGCTCCCCCATCCGTAGCGCCCGGGCCCGGTCCACCTCGAAGGTGCGCAGGTCCCGCTGGTTGACGCCCACCAGATCGGCGCCCGCGGCCAGGGCCCGGTCGAGCTCCCCCTCGTCGTGGACCTCGACCAGCGGGGCCAGCCGGAGGCTGCGGGCCAGGGCCAGGAGCGAGGTCAGTTCCGCGTCGTCGAGCGCGGCGACGATCAGCAGGACGGAGTCGGCACCCATGGTGCGGGCGTCACAGACGTCGAGCGCGGACACAGTGAAGTCCTTGCGCAGGACGGGCAGCCCGCAGGCGCCCCGTGCCGCCCCGAGGTCGGCCGGACTCCCTCCGAAGAACTCCCCGTCGGTCAGTACGGACAGGCACGACGCGCCGCCCGCCTCGTAGTCGGCCGCCACCACGGCGGGATCCAGGTCCGGGTCGAGGTCCCCCTTGGAGGGCGACCGCCGCTTGATCTCGGAGATGACGGCCATACCCCGCGCCTCCCGACCGGTCAGCAGGGCGGCGGTGAAGTCGCGTGGGGCGTCGGGTCCCCCGGACGCGGTGACGGCCTCGAGGTGCGCCCGCGCCGCGTCGACCGTCGCACCGGGGTCGCGCCGGTCGCGTGCGGTGACGGCGCGATGGGCCGCGAGGATCGAGTCGAGGTAGGCCGGCATTCCCGGCCAGCCTACCGGCGCGCCACCGGCCGCCGGTGGTGACCGCCCCCCCGGCGGGCCACCGCGCCCGGTGGTCCCGCCCGATGCGCCTCACACTTCCCTAACGGTGGCGCCACGCGTGCCGGCGACGATGGCAGGCTGGTCCGATGGTGAGCGTCGAGGTCGGCATCGTGGTGATCGAGGACGACCACCACATCAGTGACCTCGTGGCCATGTACCTGCGACGCGACGGCTTCCGCGTCGTCCAGGCCGACGACGCCGAGCGCGGGCTGGCTGCCGTCGACCGGGAGTCGCCCCGACTGGTGGTCCTCGACCTGGGGCTGCCGGGAGAGCTCGACGGGCTCGACGTCTGTCGACGACTCGCCGCGGCGACCCCACCGGTCCCCGTCCTGATCCTGAGCGCCCGCGACGACGAGGTCGACCGGATCCTGGGCCTCGAGCTCGGTGCCGACGACTACGTCACCAAGCCGTTCAGCGCCCGCGAGCTGGTCGCCCGGGTGCACGCCATCCTCCGGCGCTCCGGGGCGGCCGGTACCGCCGGGCCTCCGGCCGTCGTCGGTTTCGGGTCCGTGACCGTGGACACCGGGCGGCGCGAGGCCCGCCGCGACGACGACGTCGTTCCCCTGGCCACCCGGGAGTTCGACCTGCTGGCCTTCCTCATCGACAACCAGGGCCTGGCGCTCAGCCGCCAGCAGCTCCTCGACGGTGTCTGGGGTGAGGGCTGGTTCGGCGACGAGCGGACCGTCGACGTGCACGTCCGCCAACTCCGCAAGAAGCTCGGCCCCGACCTGCCGCTCGCCACCGTGTGGGGCGTCGGCTACCGGCTCGGATGAGCGCCGCCCCACCCGGTCGAACGGGCGTGACCCCGTGAGGAAGCGCCTGACCATCGCCATCATCGCCCTCGTGGTGGTGACCGTCGCCCTCACCAGCATCGGCAGCTACGTGCTCATCCGGAGGGCCACCATCTCCACCGCCGAGCGGGAGCTGAGTGGGGAGGCCAAGGCCATCTCCACCACCTTCTCCGACCGGAGCGGCCTGACGAAGGTCACGTTCCGCAGGGAGTTGGCCGTCGTCTCCAGTGCCGGCAACTTCACCTCCGTGCAGTTCGTGCTGCTGGCCCCCGACGGGACCATCGCCCAGCCGCTCGACGCCGGCCTCACCACCGCCGAGATCGACCCGCAGGCCCTCCTGGCCGGTGAGCAGGTGACGGGCCACACGACGGGCCTGCTGACCTACTCGGCCGTGCCCACCCCGCTGCAGGCCACCACCGACGGGACACCGGTGCTGATCGTGTCCCGTCAGGTCCACAGTCCGGTCGACGGGATCCGCTACTTCGGCCTCATCGGACTCATCGGGGTGGCGGCGGCCGCCCTCGTCGCCGCCGCACTGGCGCGCCGGTTCTCCCGGCCCGTCGTGGCCGCCGTCGACACCACCCGCCGGATCGCCTCCGGCGACCTCGACGCACGCGTCGCGGTGCGGCCCCACGAGGATCCCGAGTTCGCCCAGCTGGCCGAGGCGATCAACACGATGGGCGGGACGCTCGCCCGGGCCCGCGACCAGGAGCGCCAGTTCCTGATGTCGGTCTCCCACGAACTTCGCACCCCCCTCACGTCGATACGCGGCTACGCGGAGGCCGTACTCGACGGTGCCACCGACGACCCGCACGCCGCCGCCGTCGTCATCAGCGGCGAGGCCCGCCGGCTCGAGCGCCTCGTCCAGGACCTGCTGGATCTCGCCCGGCTCGATGCCGACCGCTTCACGCTCGACCTCCGGACCGTGGACGCGGCCCTCGTCGCCCGGCAGGTCGTCGGCGGATTCCAGCCCCGGGCGACCGATCTGGGCATCGGACTCGGACTCGCTCCGGGCACCCCGGCGGCCTGCCTGGTGCAGGCCGACAGCGACCGGCTCGGCCAGGTGCTGGCCAACCTCGTCGAGAACGCCGCCTCCTTCGCCTCCCACCGTGTCGAGGTCGGTCTGGCCGAAGGCCCCGGTGGCTCCGTCCTGTGGGTCGACGACGACGGTCCCGGCATCCCGTCGGACCAGCTCACCCGCGTGTTCGACCGGCACGTGACCACCGACCGGGAGGGCTCGGCGGGATCGGGCTCCGGGCTGGGACTGGCCATCGTCCGTGAACTGGCCACGGCCATGGGGGCGACCGTCCATGCCGAATCACCGTTGGTGGCCGGAGCCGGGACGCGGATGGTCGTGGAGCTGCAAGCACCCGGGGCCGCCGCGGGCTGACCCCGGACCCGCGCCACGCGCCCCCGACTACACCGACGGCGAGGACCGTCGGAAGTAGCTGATCATGTTGCCGGCGACCAGGGTGGCGCCGATGACCACGTCCGGGTCCACGGGGCCCCGCGTGGGAACCGCCAGTTCCACCAGCTCGAACCAGCGCCACGTCGGGAGGGAGGCGAAGCGCAGCCGGAAGTGGACGGTTCCCCTCCCGTCCACCGCCGACAGGACCGTGTCCTCAGGCCGCGACCCGTGCACCGGGAACCGGAGCGTCCCCCGGTCCGGCTCGAGCTCGACGAGCGCCCGCTCCGCCAGATCCCAATGGCGCGAGACCATGAACAGGACGGTCTCCCCCGTCGAGCGGTCGACCACCTCGGCCGGCGGCGCCACCAGGCTGCCCAGCCACAGGGACCACGGCAGGCCGGACGGGTTGTCGAAGCGCGGGTACCGGACGTCGTACGTGCGGCCTCCGGTCTCGATGCGGGTCGGCACCCACCGCCGGTACCACCGGCCGTGCAGGACGGCGACGACGGCGTGGCCGTCCACGAACTCGTAGGTCTGGTGACCCGTCCGACGACACCGCAGGTGACGTCCGGGCAGACCGGGGAAGTCGAGCCACCGCTCGACGCACTCGTCGGCGTACCGCGCCCGGGACAGCCTCCGTGCGTTCCGGCCCACCCCGCCCGACTCCCGCGCCGCCACGTCCCCAGGCTAACCAACACCGACTGCCGGGCGCCGGACCACGCGTCCGGGCCTGAACGTGGCGGTGGACGCGCCGCCCGCGGGCTGCGCCCGAGCACCAGCTCGACGGACCCCACCTCCGACCGGACGCGTCTTCCCAGCTCAGAGGCAACCATCACCCTCTACTTGAGCATCACCCTCCCGTTGACGGTCACGGTTCATCCACAGGAGCAACCAGGGGTGTCAGTCGGACGACCAGCTGCACGGGCCCGCACTTCCGTCGGGCGATCCCCGCACCGGGGGGCCCACGGTGCCCGCTCGGTGCACGGTGCGACCATCAGTCACAGCGCGGGCGGGGCCGTCCGGCGACTCACAGGGCGACGCCCTCCCAGTAGCTCCCGTCGAGCATCCCGACCAGGGTCGCCCGGTGGATGATGAGGTCGTCGACGTCGTCGGGGACGGCGGCCTCGCCGAAGAAGATCGACCGCTCCGTCACCCGGCGCATGATCACGCCGTGCCGCATGGCGGCATAGGCGATGTGCCACTTGAGGTCCCCCGGCTCGTGGCCGGCCGCCTCGGCGTACGTGGCCCGCACGTCGGTCGGTCGGAACATCTCCGGCAGTCCGGGGGCTCCCAGCTGCACGGCCAGGTCCTGGAAGAACAGGTGGAGGTAGCACATCCACCCGAGATCGACCTCGGGTGGCGCCACCGCCGCCATCTCCCAGTCGAGCACCGCCACGACCTGGTTGTCGCGGAACATCATGTTGCCGATGCGACCGTCCCCCCAGGACAGCGCGTCGGGGCTGGTGTCGTCGGGCAGGTTGTCGGCCAGCCAGGCGAAGCAGTCGTCCAGGAGCTGCGACCGCCGGTCCCCCACCACCCAGTCGAGGTAGTCCCGCCAGTGGTCCAGGCTCCGCTCGAGTGCGGTGGCACCCGGCTGGTCGAGCTCCAGGAAGGACAGGTCGTGGTCGGTCGGTCGGATCGAGTGGATCCCGGCCATGGCCCGGACCGCCGAGCCCTGGATCGTCCGGCGGCCCGCCTCGGATCCGTCGAATACCCAGTTGTCGCCGAAGGTGTAGGGCAGCACGTCCGGCGGGACCAGGCCGTCGACGCGGTCCATGACGAAGAACGCCCCGCCGAGCACCGTCGGGTCCGGCTCGTACCAGTGGGTCGCCGGCACCGGCACGTCGGTGTGCTCCTCCACCAGGCGCATCACCCGGAACTGCATGTCGAGGTCGTAGGTCGTGAACACCGGGTAGTCGGTCGCCGGGGGCTCGACCCGGGCCACCAGGCGACGGGAGACCTCGGCCCCGTCCTCGGTCCAGACGGCATCGACCAGGAGCGTCTCCGAGGACATCCCGTTGCTCTCGGGGCTCGTGAGCTCCACCACCCGGGCGTCGCTGCCCTCGGGCAGGGTCGCCCGCAGCCAACGCTCGAACTGGTCCCGCATCTCCCCCGGGTCACGGGTCGAGGTGGTGATGCGCTCGGCATCCATCTCCACGGTGCCCCCGGGGCCACCCGCGCCCTCCGGGCCCGTCGGTGCATCGGTCGTCATGTCGTCTCCCCCACGTCCTGGCCACCACCGTGCGACCGGTCGGCGGCCACCGGCCATGCGGGGCAACGTAGCGCGTCCGCGACGCCCACCGGGACGGTCAGCCGGCGTCGGTCAGCGGCAGCGGGTACGCCTCGGCCGCCGCCTCGGTCGAGTCCCACCGCACCACCACCGGCTCGGGTGGCACCACCCGCCGCTGCAGGGTGGCGAGGGCCACGGTGGCGCCGCGGGCCGCCGACCAGGCCACCGACGAGAGCGCACCGACTTCGTGGGCGCCGTCGGCGGTCCACACCGCGGCACCCACCGGCGGCCGGGCGCCGTCGGCCACCACGACGCCCCGGAGGTGCCGCGCCACGTTGGACCCCCGGGAGTCGAGGCGGGCCACCAGCTCCTGACCGGTGAAGCACCCCTTGGTGAACGACACGGTGCGGTCCACGAGGCCCGCCTCGGCGGCGATCGTCGACCCGGTGACCTCGCGTCCGCCCACCGGCACGCCGGCCTCGATGCGGGCGGCGTCCCACGCCTCCGCATCACACCGGACGGCCCCGTCGGGCAGCCAGGTGGCGAGCTCCGGATCGTCGGCCGGTGTCGGGCCCAGGAGGTCGACGCCGGACCACCCCGGCCACGTCACCGGTGCGGCCAGCACCGGCCCTCCCGGGGCCCCGGGGGCCGCCGGGGCGACGGCCGCCGGTCCGCGCAGGGCGAGGCAGGCCCAGTCGACCTGTTCGAGGTCGACGGCGACGCGCAGTCGGAACCGCAGGAGCCGGGCCAGCAGGTCCGCCCCGCAGCCCTCGTCGGTGTCGAGGACGAAGGCGTCGTCGGCCGTGCGGGTCACCCGCACGTAGGCGTCGACCTTGCCCTGCGGGCTGAGGACGAGCGACTCGATGCTCTCCCCCACGCCCAGGCCGTCGAGGTCCTGGCTGCACTGGCCCTGGAGGTAGGTGCGGGCGTCGGGACCGGCGGCCGTCACGACGTCGCGTCGCACCACCCGGGCCGCCGTGGCGGACCGCAGGGCCTCGGCGCCCGCCGAGCTGGTCGACGCGGTCACGACCGGGCCGCCGTCGTCGCGCGTGCCATGGCCACGGCCGACAGCAGGGCGGCGGCCTTGTGCGCGCACTCGGCGTTCTCGGAGTCAGGATCGCTGTCGGCCACGATGCCGGCGCCGGCCTGGACCGAGGCCCGGCCGTCCGGGGTGACGGTCATGGTGCGGATGGCGATGGCCGTGTCGAGGTTGCCGCTGAAGTCGAGGTAGCCGACCACGCCGCCGTAGACGCCCCGCTTGGTGGGCTCGAGGTCGTCGATGATCTCCATGGCCCGGACCTTCGGCGCGCCCGACAGCGTGCCGGCGGGCAGCGTCGCCCGGAGCACGTCGATCGGGCCCTTGCCCGGCGCCAGCGTGCCGGACACCTGGGAGGTCAGGTGCATGATGTGGCTGTAGCGCTCCACCACCATGACCTCGTCGACCACCTCGGTGCCGAAGGTCACCACCCGCCCGACGTCGTTGCGGGCCAGGTCGATCAGCATGACGTGCTCGGCCACCTCCTTGGGGTCCTCCACCAGCTCGCCCTCCAGGCGGGCGTCCTCCTCCGGCGTGGCGCCCCGCGGGCGCGAGCCGGCGATCGGCCGGGAGGTGACCGTGCCGTCGCGCAGCCGGACCATGGGCTCGGGCGACGCACCGACCACCGTGACCTCGGGGAACCGCAGGAAGTACAGGTACGGACTCGGATTGACCAGCCGCAGCACGCGGTAGACGTCGAACGGGTCGGCGCCCAACCGGTCGAGGTCGAAGCGCTGGGACAGCACCACCTGGAAGATGTCGCCGGCCAGGACGTGCTCCTTGGCGGCCAGGACGGCGTCCCGGTAGAGCCCGTCGGACATGGTCCGCACGACGTCGTCCGGCGGCACCTGCCGGGGTGGCAGGGGCCGGGGGTCCTCGATCGTCGGGCGGACGCAGTCGGCGGCCAGGTCGTCGAGTCGGACCTCGGCCGCCGCATGGGCGGCGTCGAGCTCGGCATCGCCCCACGCCGGGTCGATCACCACGTTGTCGATCAGCACCACCCGCTGGCGCCAGTGGTCGAACGCGGCCAGCTGCCCGATGACGCTCAGGACCGCGTCGGGTTGGCCGAGGTCGTCGGGCGGCGTGTCGGGCAGGTGCTCGACCTCGCGGACGACGTCGTAGCCGAGGTAGCCGACGAGCCCGGCGTGCAGCGGCGGCAGGTCCGGGAGGTCGGGCGAGTCCACGGCGTCGAGGATGGCCTCGAGCGCCGACAGCACGCCGTGGTGGCCGGTGACGCCGCCACCCACCAGCGCGTCGAGGTCCACGCTCCCCCGGGTGGTGACGTGGTGGCCCTGCGCCACCACGGTGGCCAGCGGGTTCCGCCCCACGAACGAGTACCGACCCCACCGCTCGCCCCCATCGACCGACTCGAGCAGGAAGCCCGTGGTGTCACCGGTGCCCACCAGCTGGAGGAAGGCGCCGACCGGGGTCACCGTGTCGGCCACCAGCTCGCGCCACACGGGCACGATGCGGTGGGCGCGGGCCAGGGCCCGGAAACTCGCGGCCCCCGGTCCGACCGGAGCGGTCACGAGGCGTCCGGACCGTCGCCGAACGCCCGGTAGAAGCAGCTGCGGTGGCCGGTGTGGCAGGCGCCCGCGCCCTCCTGGTCGACGGTCACCAGCAGCGCGTCACCGTCGCAGTCGTAGCGGACGCTGCGCACGTACTGGCGGTCGCCCGACGTCTCACCCTTGCACCAGTACTCCTGGCGGCTGCGGCTCCAGAACCACGTCCGTCCGGTCTCCAGGGTGCGGGCCAGCGACTCGGGGTTCATCCAGGCGAACATGAGCACGGTGCCGTCGGAGGCGTCCTGGACGATGGCACCGACCAGGCCGTCGGCGTTGTAGGCGATCGACCCGAGCTCCTCGGCGGTGTGCGGCACGGGGATGGCGGCGAAGGCGGGCGGGCTGGCGGGGGTGGTCACGACTGGCTCCTGGTGGTCCGGATGGTGGCGGGTGCTCGGTCGGGCCCGGCTCAGAGGTAGAGGCCGGTGCCGCCGTCGAAACGGGTGGCGGCGACGGCGTGGACGTCCCGTTCGCGCAGGATGACGTACTCCTCACCCTGCACCTCGACCTCGAAGCGGTCCTCGGGGTTGAACAGCACGTTGTCCCCGACCTTGACCGACCGCACGTGGGGCCCGACGGCCACGGCCCGGGCCCAGGCGAGGCGGCGCGACACCTGGGCCGTGGCCGGGATGAGGATGCCGGCCCGGGACCGCCGCTCCCCCTCGGCCTGGCCCACCTGGACGAGGACGCGGTCGGCCAGCACGTTGATGGCCAGCGGTGCGTCGTCGCCGTCCGCCCCGGTCACCGGGGCCTCCGAGGTAGTGGTCGCCACGCCCGCAGGCTACCGCAGGCCCACACCCGCCCGGTCCGGCGCGGGTGTCCCGCCAGGGTGCCGTGACGGTGGTCGGCCGGGTTCAGACGGGACGCACCGCTACGCCGGCGGCCGCCAGGTGGGCCTTGGCGTCGGCCACCGTGAACTCCCCCAGGTGGAAGATCGAGGCGGCCAGCACCCCGTCGGCGGCACCGTCCCGCGCGCCCTCGACCAGGTGGTCCAGCTCACCCACCCCGCCCGACGCGATGAGCGGCACCGGGCAGCGCTCGGCGATGGCCCGCGTCAGCTCGAGGTCGAATCCGTCGCGGGTGCCGTCGCGGTCCATCGACGTCACCAGCAGCTCGCCCGCCCCCAGCGACGTGCACCGCTCGGCCCAGGCCACGGCGTCGGACCCGGTGGCGGTCCGGCCCCCGTGGGTGAAGACCTCCCACGCCGGGTCACCCGGGGTGTCCGGGCGGCGCCGGGCGTCGATGGCCACCACCACGCACTGGCTGCCGAACTCCTCGGCCAGCTCCGTCACCAGGCCCGGGCGTTCGACGGCGGCCGAATTGACCCCGATCTTGTCCGCCCCGGCGCGGAGCAGGACCCGCGCGTCCGCAACGGCCCGCACCCCGCCCCCGACGGTGAGCGGGATGAACACCTGCTCGGCCGTCCGGGCCACCACGTCGACCATGGTCGACCGGTTGTCCGACGACGCGGTGATGTCGAGGAAGACGAGTTCGTCCGCGCCCTGGGCGTCGTAGCGGGCGGCCAGCTCCACCGGGTCGCCGGCGTCGAAGAGGTCGGTGAACCGCACGCCCTTCACCACCCGACCGGCATCGACGTCGAGGCACGGGATCACCCGGACGGTGCGCACGCGGCCACCCCTTCCTCGACCGTCATCCGCCCATCGACGAGCGCCTTGCCGGTGATGGCACCGGTCAGCCGACGGCGCGAGCCGTCGGGGGCCGACACCTCCAACGCGGTCAGGGCCACGATGTCCGAGACCGAACCCACGCCCCCGGAGGCGATGACGGGCACGTCGGTGCCGGCCAGCACGGCGAGGAGCCCGTCGACGTCGGGACCCGTCAGCATGCCGTCCCGCTCGATGGACGTGACGACGACCGCCGCCAGCGCGGCACCGGCCACCTCGGCGAGCAGGTCCCCCACCGTGCGGCCTGATCCTTCCTCCCATCCGCGCACGGCCACCTCGGCCCGGCCGTCGGGCGTGCGGCGGTAGTCGAGGCCGAGCGCCACCCGGCCGGGGTACGCCTCCGTGGCCCGCCGCACCAGTCCCGGGTCGTCGAGCGCGGCGGTGCCGAGGACGACGCGTGCCGTCCCGCCGTCCAACAGCTCGGCGACGTCGTCGAGCGAACGCACGCCCCCACCGGTCTGGACGGGGACGTCCACCGCCGCGGCGATGGCGAGGACCGTGCCGCGGTTGACCGGACGGCCCGAGCGGGCGGCGTCGAGGTCGACGACGTGCAGCCACGGCGCACCGGCCGACGCGAAGCGGCGGGCCAGGTCCACCGGGTCGCCGTAGTCGCTCTGACGGTCGAAGTCCCCCTGGGTGAGCCGGACGGCACCGCCGTCGCGGATGTCGATGGCCGGGTAGAGGTCCATCAGGCGGCCGTTCGGCCGACGGCGGCCACGAAGTTGGCGAGGATCCCCAGCCCGACCGTGCCGGACTTCTCGGGGTGGAACTGGGTGCCCCACACCGGGCCGCGCTCCGCCGTCGCCACCACCTCGCCCCCGTAGTCGCACGTGGACGTGGTGTCGTCGGTCCGCTCCGGGGCGAAGGAGTGGACGAAGTAGACCCAGGCGGGGTCGGGGACGCCGGCCAGCAGGTCGGAGCGGCCGATGTCCAGGGTGTTCCACTGCATCTGCGGGTGCTTGACGCCGGCCGGCAGACGCCGCACCGTGCCAGGCAGGACGCCGAGGCCGGTGGCGGTGGGGTCCTCCTCGGAGCCCTCGTAGAGGAGCTGGAACCCGACGCAGATCCCGAGGAAGGGGATGCCCCGGGCCACCGCGTCCTCGGCCGCCGCCCCCAGCCCGGTGCGGGCGAGGGCCGCCGCGCAGCGGCCGAAGGCGCCCACCCCGGGCAGCACCACGCCGTCGGCGCCGGCCGCGTCGTCCGGGTCGTCCACCAGGCGGGCGTCGGCGCCCACGCGCTGCAGGGCCTTCTCGGCGGAGCGCAGGTTCCCGATGCCGTAGTCGAGGACCGCGATCACGGGGTCGGGCGGCGCGTCACAGCGTGCCCTTGGTGGACGGGATGCCCCCGCCCTCGACGCGCACGGCGTCCCGGAGGGCACGGGCCACGGCCTTGAACGAGGCCTCCACGATGTGGTGGGTGTTCCGGCCGGTGACCAGGCGCACGTGGAGGGTGACGGCCGCCGCCGTCACGAAGGCCCGCCAGAACTCCTCGGCCAGCTGCGGGTCGAACGGCGGGGTGCCGAGGCCCGGTGTGTCGGGGGCGAACTCGATCCCGTAGGCGAGGAAGGGTCGGCCGGACAGGTCGAGCGCGACGTCGACGAGGGCCTCGTCGAGGGGCAGGGAGACGGAGGCGAACCGGCGCACGCCCGCCTTGTCGCCGAGCGCCTCGGCGAACACGCCGCCCAACGCGATGCCCACGTCCTCGACCGTGTGGTGGGCGTCGACGTCGAGGTCGCCGGTGGCGGCCACCGTGAGGTCGAACCCGCCGTGCCGGCCGAGCTGGCTCAGCATGTGGTCGAAGAACGGCAGCCCGGTGCCGATGTCCGTGGCGCCGGTGCCGTCGACGTCGACCGAGACCTCGATCGAGGTCTCCTTGGTGGCCCGGGACACCCGGGCGGCACGGCGGGGCGTGAGAGGGTCGGCAGTGCTCATCGCAGGCTTTCGGTCAGGGCGGCCAGGAACCGGTCGTTCTCCTCGGGGAGCCCCACCGTCACCCGCAGGCAGCCGGTGAGGCCCGGCCACGACGAACAGTCTCGCACGAGCACCGAGGCAGCCACGAGATCGGACCACACCTGGCCGGCCGGCTTCGTGGTCGGGCGGAAGAGCAGGAAGTTGGCGTCCGAGGGCCACGTGTCGAGCGGCAGGTCGGCGAAGGCGGCGGCGATCCGGCCACGCTCCTCCGCCACGGCCGCCACGCGGCGCTCCATCTCGTCGACGTAGCGGAGGGCCAGCCGACCGGCCACCTGCTTGGCCGCGTCGAGGTGGTACGGGAGGGCGACCAGCTCGCAGGCGGCGACCACCTCCGGGTCGGCCACCAGGTAGCCCAGCCGGGCGCCGGCCATGGACCAGGTCTTGGAGAACGTCCGGACCACCACCACGTTGCGATGGGCCACCGGGTCGCCGGCGCGCAGCGCCAGCGCGGTCGAGGGGGCGAACTGCCCGTAGGCCTCGTCGACGACCAGGAGCCCGGGCACGAGGCGGGCGATGGTGGCCACGTCCTCCGGACGGTCGGCGCGCCCGGACGGGTTGTTGGGCGAGCAGAGGAAGGTGAGCACGGGGTCGGACGCGGCCACGACCTCGGCCACGACGTCGAGGTCCAGCGCGAAGTCGTCCCGCCGGGCGCCGGCCGCCACCGACGTCCCGGTGATCCGGGCGATGTGGCGGTGCAGGGTGTACGTCGGCTCGAACAGCGCCGCGGTGCGCCCGGGCCCGCCGTAGGCCAGCAGCAGGCACTGGAGCACCTCGTTGGAACCGTTGGCACAGAAGATCTCGTCGAGCGTCACGCCGTGGCTGTCGGCCAGGGCCTGGCGGAGCTCCACGGCCGCGCGGTCCGGATAGCGGTTGAAGTCGATGGCGGTGACGGCCTCGGCCAGTTCCCGCCGCCACGCCTCGGGCGGCGGCAGCGGCGACTCGTTGGTGTTGAGACGGACGTCGACGTCCACCTGGGCCGAGTGGTAGCCCTCCAGCGCGGCCAGATCCGGGCGGACGGGTGGCAGCCCGCCCGTCATCCCGGCCACCGCAGCCGGACCGACTGGGCGTGGGCCGGCAGGCCCTCCGTCTCGGCCAGGGTCTCGACGTGGGGACCGAGGGCGCGCACGGCATCGTCGGTCAGGCTCACGGCGTGGATGTGCTTGCGGAAGTCGTCGACCCGCAGGGCGCTGGCGAAACGGGCCGTCCGGTTCGTCGGCAGCACGTGGTTGGGTCCCGCCAGGTAGTCGCCGATGCTGGCCGGGGCGTTGGTCCCGAGGAAGACCGCGCCCGCCGAGTCGATGTGCGAGAGGAGCGACGGGGCGTCGTCGGTGAGGATCTCGAGGTGCTCGGGGGCCACCACGTTCGACACCGCACAGGCCCGCTTCGGACCGTCCACCAGGACGGCGTAGCCCCCCGATCCCAGTGTGGCCTCGAGGTCCGCCCGTCGCGGCGACGCGGCGACGATCCGGTCCACCGCGGCATCCACCCGGTCGATGAGCTCCTCGGACCAGGTGATGAGCCAGGCGAGCCCGTCGGGACCGTGCTCGGCCTGGACCACCAGGTCGATGGCGGCCAGCTCACTGGGCGTGTCGGGTCCGGCGATGACGACCACCTCGGAGGGCCCGGCGAACGCCGAGGCGACCCCGACGACGCCCGACACCTGCCGTTTGGCCTCGGCCACATAGCGGTTGCCCGGACCGACGATGACGTCGACGGCGGCGATGGACTCCGTTCCGTAGGCCATGGCGGCGACGGCCTGGGCCCCGCCCACGGCGTAGACCTCGGTCACGCCCGCCACGGCCGCGGCCGCCAGCGTGGCGTCGTCCACCCGGCCGTCGGGGCCCGGCGGCACGCACAGGACGATCTCGCGCACCCCGGCCACGTGGGCGGGCACGGCGCACATCAGGACGGTCGACGGATAGCGGGCGCGTCCACCCGGTGCATAGCAGCCGGCGCGGGCGACGGGCCGGATCAGGTGGCGCACGGTGATCCCACCGTTCGTGAAGTCGTCGGGCGCGTCGGACGCCTCGTGCGCGTGGTACGCCAGGATCCGGTCGTGGGCGACGTCGAGGGCCTCCTGCAGATCGTGCGGGATGCGGGCCAGGGCGGCGCTGATCTCCCCGGTCGGGACGCGGAGCTCGTCCAGCTCCACGCGGTCGAAGGTGGCGGTCAGTCGACGCAGGGCGGCGTCGCCGTCGGTCCGGACGTCGGCGATGATGGCCGCCACCGCCGCCGACGACCGGTCCTGTTCGTCCACCGGACGCGGCAGCAGGTCGGACAGCGCCCGGCGGTCACCGTCGAAGCCGCGTAGGTCGAGTCGTCGCAGGGCCATGGCCCGTCGATGCTACCGGACGCCCACCCGGCCCCCGGAGCCCCCGACGGGGGGTGTGGTGCCGGGCGACGGCGGTCGATGGCCCCGGCGGATGCCATGATCGGACCATGGCCGCCACCTCCGCTGAACTGTCCTCCCTCGCCACCGCGCTCGACGAGCTGACCCGCCGGGTCACGGTGCACGCGGAGGCGGCGGACACGGCCAAGGACGAGGAGACGGCGCGCGAGCTGTTCGCCATCGAGCGGTCGCTGGCCAGCGCCAACCGCCGCCTGTCCCGGCTCGCGCTCGCCCTCCGTCGCCGCTGACCCCGGCCCGTCCGGGAGCGTGCACCGGAAGCTCACCTGGGGATCCGTGCCCGGACGCGGCGAAGGCACCCCGAAGGGTGCCTTCGCGCGAGCAGGTCGGGCGGCGGATCCCGATCCCTACTCTGTGGAACCAGTTGGCGGGAACTGGTTCGCCATTCATCTCATCACAAATCCCGCGCACATGCCAGTCACCCGCGTGCGAGAAATTCCGGAAGCGGACGCCCCGCCATGGATTTCGTGTGTTCTCCGACCGTCTGCTGCGGAATCCATCGCCACGACTGCGATAGACGACAGATGGACCTTCCGGGCGTAAACACGTGTTCCACCAGGAACTTCGAAACGGCCGGCGTCCCGGTGTCGCGCCCGTCGGCGGCTCCCCCACCCCGTGCCGCGCCCGCCCTGATCCACGGGTCAGGCCGCCGCCACGGCGCCCCCGAGCCCCGCCGACGGGCAGATGTCGGCGAGCAGGCAGCCCGTGCAGCGGGGCGACCGGGCCCGGCAGGTCGCCCGCCCGTGCAGGATCAGGCGCAGGCTGAAGACCCCCCGCTCACCCGCCGGCACCATGGTCCCGAGCGCGTGCTCGACCTTGACCGGGTCGGTCTCGTCCGTCAGTCCGAGGCGGCGCGCCAGGCGCTGGACGTGGGTGTCCACCGGCAGTCCGGGCAGGTCGAAGGCGACGCTGCGGAGGACGTTGGCCGTCTTGCGGCCGACGCCGGGCAGGGTCACCAGGTCCTCCATCCGGGTCGGCACCTTCCCGTCGAACCGCTCGACGACCGCGTCCGCCATGCCGAGGAGGCTGCGGGTCTTCGCCCGGAAGAAGCCGGTGGGTCGGATCAGGGCCTCGACCTCGTCGACGGGTGCCGCGGCGAGCGACGGGGCGTCGGGGAAGCGCGCGAACAGACCGGGGGTGGTCGCGTTGACCCGTTCGTCCGTGCACTGGGCCGAGAGGATCGTGGCCGCCAGGAGCTGGAACGGGTCGGCATGGTCGAGGGCGCACAGTTCGGCGGCGCTCCCCGGAAAGGCCTCGGCCAGCCGCTCGTTCACGACGCGCGCCCGACCGGCGGGGGTGCGGGGTCGGCCCATGGGCGGAGGCTACCGGATGCCGCCGGCACCAACGTTGGTAGGTTCTCTCCCGTGGAGGCACCGGTGCTGGACGTCGTGGCATCGGTGGGACCCGGGATGCCCGACGAGGTGCGCGACCTCCTGGCCCGGCAGACGGCGAGCCGTGGACATGCCGGCCTGAGCGAGAGCCGGCTGCGCGCCCTCGATGCCGCAGCCCGAGACGACGGCGACCTGGTGGCCGCCTCCGCCCGCCGGGCGGACGACGGGGCGCTGCTCGGCTGGGCCCAGGTGGACGGCGGCGGCGACGGCCGGGTACCCACGCTCGAGGTCGTGGCGCTCGGGTCGACCGGCCAGGAGGACGGGCCGCTGCTCGGGCGGCTGGCCGATGCCGCCCTGGCCGCGTCCGGCCGGCCGGACGGGTCGCCGGTGCGGTGGTGGGTCACCCACGCCGGCGCCGACGACGACACGCGGGCCCGGACCCGGGGCTTCCGCGTCGAGCGCGACCTGCTCCAACTGCGCTGCGCCCTCCCCCTACCCGGTCGGGAGGGGCGCGCGGCCCACCCACCCGTGACCACCCGGGCGTTCCGGGTGGGGGACGACGAGGAGGGCTGGCTCGCACAGAACAACCGTGCCTTCGCCGACCACCCCGAGCAGGGCCACTGGGACCTGCCCACCCTGCGGGAACGGGAGCACGAGCCCTGGTTCGACGCCGACGGGTTCCGGGTCCTCGAGGCCGACGGACGCATCGCCGGCTCGTGCTGGACCAAGGTCCACGCCGGCGAGCCGCCGCTCGGCGAGATCTACGTCATCGGCGTCGACCCCGACTTCCACGGGCGGGGCTGGGGCCGGGCGCTGACCGAGGCGGGATTCGACTGGTTGGCCGCGGCGGGCCTGACGGACGGGATGCTCTACGTCGATGCGGCCAATGCCCCCGCGGTCTCCCTCTACCGCTCATTGGGGCTCACCACCCATCACGTGGACCGGGCCTACCTCCGCGGATCCGTCGACGGCTGAGCCCGACCGGGCGCGCCCCTAGTGGGTGCCGACCAGGTGCCCGATGGAGTACGTGACCCCGGCCGCCCCCGCCGAGATCAGGAACTGGCGGGACGCCGACCAGAGCCAGGACCGCCCGGTGAAGATCGACAGGGCGGCGCCGACGGCCAGCGAGGCCACCGCACCCAGGCCGATCGACCACAGCGTGGCCTTCGTGCCGCTGGTGATCAGCCACGGCAGCAGAGGGATGAACGCCCCCAGGGCGAACATCACGAAGGAGGACAGCGCGGCCTGGATCGGATTGCCCGTCTCGCCCGGGGCGAAGCCGAGCTCCTCGCGCGCGTGGGTCTCGAGGGCCAGGTCGGGATCGCGCATCATCTTGACCGACAGCTCGTCGGCCATGTCCGGCTCGACGCCGCGACTGCGGTAGAGCGCGGCGAGCTCCCGCCGCTCGTCCTCCGGATCGGCCAGGATCGCCCGGCGCTCGACGTCGAGCTCGCGCTCCATGAGCTCGGACTGGGCCCGCATGGACACGTACTCGCCGGTGGCCATCGAGAACGCGCCGCCGACGAGCCCGGCGATGCCGGCCAGGCGCACCGACCCGGCCGACGCGTGGGCGCCGGCCATGCCGAGGATCAGCGAGACGTTGGACACCAGACCGTCGCTGATCCCGAACACGGCGGCGCGGGCCCCGCCGCCGCTGATGTTCCGGTGCTGGTGTTCCTCGTACACGCGACGATCGTACCGACCCGTCGCCGGTGAGGAGGCACTGCGCGCCGACCGTAGGCCGGCCTCAGAGCGGGCGACGCCGGGTGGTCCGTCGCCTCGGCGCTCCCCTACAGTCGGGCCCATGGCAACCACCGTGCAGGGCATCGCAGCGTTCAACGACCTCGTCGGACAGCACCTCGGCTATTCCGGATGGCACGTCGTCGACCAGGCGCAGGTCAACCTCTTCGCCGACGCGACCGGCGACCACCAGTGGATCCACGTGGACCCCGAGGCGGCCAAGAGCGGTCCCTTCGGCGGGCCCATCGCGCACGGGTACCTCACCCTGGCCCTGGCGCCGGTCTTCCTGGGTGAGGTCCTCGTGGTCGAGGGCATCTCGATGGGCGTCAACTACGGCTGCAACAAGGTGCGCTTCCCGTCCCCGGTCATGGTCGGCAGCAAGCTCCGGCTGGGGGCCGCCGTCGCCGAGGTGGAGGACGTCACCGGCGGGGTGCAGGTCGTGCTCGATCTCACCCTCGAGACCGAGGGCGCGCCCAAGCCGAGCTGTGTGGCCCAGGTGGTCTACCGCTACTACGCCTGACGGGACGACCCACCCGGCGCCGGTCGGGCCGGGGGCCCGCCCATAGGTGCAGGTCAGGCCCACTGTGGGTGTGCGTGCTCCGACAATACGAGCAGACACTCCTAGAGTGGGTGCATGGAGATGCGGGTCGAGCAGCTGTCGGCGCAGGCCGACGTGTCGGTGGACACCATCCGGTACTACCAGTCCAAGGGCCTGCTGGCCCCGCCCCGCCGCGAGGGACGGATCGCCTGGTACGGCGACGAGCACCTCGAGCGTCTCGGCCGGATCCGGTCGCTGCAGCAGCGGGGGTTCACCCTGGCCACCATCGCCCGCCTGGTGTCGGGCGAGCTCGACGCCGCCGACGAGGCGCTGCTGGGCCAGCTGACCGGCGTCACCCCGGCGGCCGGAGGCGCCGACCCCGGTGTGGTCGCCGACGGCGCCGGGGGCGAGGGGTCGACGCTGCTCACCCTGGCCGAGCTGGCCGACGTCACCGGGATGCCGCTCGCCCTGCTGAAGGCCCTCGAGGCGGAGGGTCTCCTCATCCCCACCCGGGTGGCGGGCCAGGAGCGGTACACCGACGAGGACGTGGACGCCTCGCGGGCCGGTCTGCGACTGCTCGAGTGGGGCATCCCGCTGACCGACCTCCTCGACCTGGCGCGGCGCCACAACGAGGCCACGGAGGCGACCGCCCGCCAGGCCGTGGAGCTGTTCGCCCGCCACGTCCGGGACCCGCTGCGCACCGGATCCCGGCCTGACGCGCTCACCCACGGCGACCCGGCCGGGGCCGCCGACGCCGTGGACGGCCTGCTGCAGGCGTACGCCGAGCTCCTCCCGGCCGTCAACACCCTGGTCGGCCACCACTTCACCCGGACCCTGGTGCGGGTGGCCCTCGACCACGTCGAACGGGAGGGCTCGGACCGCGAACGCGAGGCGGTCCGGGACCGCATCCGGGCCGAGGGCGGAGCCGCCGACCGGCGGGCCGTCGACGCCGGGAGCCCGGGCCGGTGAGCGGGACCACCGACTCCCCACGGGCCCCGGACGCCAGTCCGTCCTCGGTCGGCATCTCCCTCGAGGCCGCCGCCCGCGCCCGTGATGCCGACCTCCCGACGGGCGCCGCCAAGACCGAGCTCGTCCGCTCGATGTTCGACACCATCGCCCCCCGGTACGACCTCGTGAACCGCACGATGACGTTCGGCCTCGACGTGCGTTGGCGGAAGCAGTCGCTGCGGGCCCTCGGGTTGCCGGCGGGGTCCCTCGTGCTCGACCTGGCCTGCGGTACCGGCGACTTCCTCAGGCTGCTCCGCGCCGGCGGCTACCGCGCCGTCGGTATGGACCTGTCGTGGGGCATGTTGGCGGCCAACCGCACCGGGCTCCCGCTCGCCCAGGCCGATGGGGCCGAGCTGCCCGTGACCACCGCCTCGATCGACGGGGTGACGTGCGGCTACGCGCTGCGCAACTTCTCCGACCTCGCCGGCGTGTTCGCCGAGTTCGCCCGCATCGTCCGGCCCGGGGGGCGCATCAGCCTGCTCGAGGTGTCCGAGCCCGATGCCGGCCTGCTCCGATGGGGCGACCGGTTCTGGTTCCGACGGGTGGTGCCGCTGATCGGGGGACTGCTGTCGGACCGTGACGCCTACCGCTACCTGCCCCGCTCGACCGCCTACCTGCCCGGCACCGGCGAACTCCGGACGCTCCTGGGCGAGGCGGGGTTCTCGGCGGTCAACCGACGGGCCCTGTCGGGTGGGCTGAGCCAGCTCGTGACCGCCACGCGGACCGGTCGCCCGTGACCCCCGTCCCGGCCCCCGCCACCTCCGACACCCGACGGGCGGCCGGGTCCGTCGGCCGTCTCCCCACCGTGACGGCCCGGCGGGTGGCGCTGCCCCCGGGGCCGGCCATCGACCCCTGGTCCCTGGCCGGTGACGACGGCATCGTCCTGGCCGACGGCGGGCGGGTCCTGATCGGCCTCGGCCGCGCCGTCCGCCTCGAGCTGCCGGGCGGGTCCGCCGACCCCGTCGGCGCGGCCCGGGCGGTGGCCGACCTGGCCGGCATCCCCTGCGACGACCGGCTGCCCCACGGGTCCAGCGACCTGCGTCCCGTGCTGGCCTTCGGCGCCCTGCCCTTCGACCGCCACCGCGCCACGGGGTTGACCGTGCCCGCCGTCCTGTACTGCCGGGAGGCCGACGGCTCGGAGTGGGCCACGGTGGCCGCCGGCCCGGACGGAGCGCCGGACGAGGATCCGGGCCTCCTGCGCGAGCGCCTGGTGGCGCGGGCCCGCACGGCCCGGCCCGGCGACGGGCCCATCTCGTGGAGGATCCGGCCACGCACCACCGACGGCGAGTTCGAGGACCGGGTGGCGCAGGCCGTGGCCGCCATCGACCGGCACGAGGTCACCAAGGTGGTGCTCGCCCGACGGGTGGACGTCACGACCGGGCGCGCCCCGGACGTCCCCGCCGTGCTGGAGCGGTGGGCCGCACTCGAGCCCAGCTGCACCCTGTTCGCGCTGCCGACGCCCGACGGGCGGTTCGTGGGGGCCAGTCCGGAGCTCCTGGTCGAGCGTCGCGGGCACCGCTTCCGGAGTGTGCCCCTGGCCGGCACCACCGATCGGGTGCACCCGGCCGACAGCACCCTGCCCACCGCGCTGCTCGACTCGGCCAAGGACACCGAGGAGCACCGGCTGGTGGTCGACGCCATCCGTGACGCCCTGGCACCGTGGAGCGAGGACCTGGACGTCCCTGCGCACCCCGAGCTGGTCCACCTCCACAACATCACCCATCTCGGCACCGCCATCGGGGGGACGCTGCGCACCCGGCCCGAGGGAGGGGTCCCGGACGCCCTGCACCTCGTGTCCCTCCTCCACCCGACCCCGGCCGTGGGCGGCGTGCCCCGCCAGGCGGCCCTCGAGCTCATCGACCGGCTCGAGGACGGGGCCCGGGGTCACTACGCCGGACCGGTCGGCTGGATCGACGGGGCGGGCGACGGTCGCTTCGTCGTCGGCATCCGGGCCATGACGGTGGACGCCGGTTCCGTGGCCCTGACCGCCGGCGTCGGGATCGTGTCCGGTTCCCGGCCCGAGGTCGAGTTGCGGGAGACCGGCCTCAAGTTCGCCGCGGTGTTCGAGGCCCTGGCCCCGGGCGTTCCGTTCCACACCACGACACCCGGACCCGGGGACGGACCCGTCAGCGACTGACGGCCGTCTCCCCCGTCTCCCCCGCCACCCGGGCCACGATCCGGGCCAATTCGTCCGGTGCGTCGCGGGCCACGAAGTGCCCGGACCGGGGGAGCTCGATGAGCTCGGCGCCCGGCACGGCGACCGCCAGCGTCCGCCCGGCCGAGGGGCGGACCACGACGTCCCACCGCCCGACCACCACCGCGGTCGGCACCCGGATCCCGCCCAGGGCGGCGTGGACCTCCGGCAGCTCCTGCAGCAGGGCCCGTTGCTCGGCCGCGAACGTCCGACGGTGGCGGCCGAGCGCCCCGCGCTCACCACCCAGCACCCCCCGATCGGGCAGGGTCGCCCGGACGGGGTCGCGCAGGCGCGCCGGCAGACGGGGCGTCAGGCGGCGCGCCCGGGGCAGGACCTCGCCCAGGGCCAGCAGCCCCGCCACGGTCAGTGCGTCACCGACCGCGGGCAGCCCGAGCAGGCGGTCGATGGCGTCCAGGCTGTCCGGTGTGCACGCCGCCCCGACCAGGACCAGTCCGGAGACGAGTTCGGGACGACGGACGGCGAGGAGGACGGCGACACCGCCGGCCCAGCTGTGGGCCACCACCGTCGCCGGTCCGCCGCCGTGGGCGCCCAGGAGGTCGGCGGCGTAGTCGACGTTGCCGGCGAACCCACGCGCCTCCCCCGTGGTGCGCCCGTACCCGGGGCGGTCCGGGGCGAGGACCCGGAACCGGTCGACCAGCCGATCGGTCAGCGGGTCCCACGAGGCCCCGGTCCCCGGCTGGCCGTGCAGCAGGAGGACGGTGGGCCCGGACCCCCGGTCCACGGTCACCGGGCCCGTGCCGGAGGGGCTCACCCGCACGCCGGCGGGGGCATCAGACGTGTTCGACCTGCCGGGAGCGGCGCAGGCCGCCGAACAGCCGCTCGATGCCCCACAGCGTCACCAGGCCCAGCGCCTCGACCACGATGAAGGTGGACATCTTCGACTCGCCGTCGACCCGGTCGACGAAGCGGATCGGCACCTCGAGGATGGATGCCCCCGCCTTGCGGGACTCGTACGTCATCTCGATCTGGAAGCCGTACCCCTCGGCCCGGACGGCATCGAGGTCGAGTCGCTCCAGGAGCGGGGCGGCGTAGCAGCGGAACCCGGCGGTGGCGTCCGACACCCCGAGGCCGAGCAGCGCGGAGGCGTAGAGGTTGCCGCCCCGGGACAGCAGCCGCCGGTGCCAGGCCCAGTTCGGGATCACCCCGCCGGGGATGTACCGCGACCCGATGACGAGCTCCGCCCCGTCCTCCAGGGGCGCCACCAGGCTCGGCAGGGCCTCCGGTTCGTGGGAGAGGTCGGCGTCCATCTCGATGCAGGCGTCGAAGCCGTGGTCCAGACCCCAGCGGAATCCGGCCCGGTAGGCGCTGCCCAGGCCGGACTTGCCCGCCCGGCGCATGACCTCGATGCTGCCCAGCTCCTTGCCCAGGATCTCGGCCTGGTCGGCCGTCCCGTCCGGGCTGCCGTCGTCGACCACCAGCACCGTGGCCTCCGGCAGGGCGGCCCGGATGCGCCGCAGGACGCGGTCGATGTTCTGGGACTCGTTGTAGGTCGGCAGGACCACCAGGACGGCCATCCGCGTAGCTTACGGGAGCGCCGGTGGCCGGACTAGTCGTGATCCGGGAGTCCGGGAGGCTTCGCGACCTGGGACTACCGCGGTGCGCTCGGCACCGGGGCCGGATCCCCGGTCCCGCCGGCCGCCACCGTGCCGTCACCGGGAGCACCACCCTCGGACGGCTGGGCCCGGGACCGCTCCCACACCTCACGGAACACGACCTGGATGGCGCCACCCACCGGGATGGCCACCAGCGCCCCCGTCAGCGCTCCGAGGCTCGACCCGAAGACACCCCCGAGGTTGGCGCCGATCAGGACCGACAGCAGCACCCACAACGGGTTCATCCGCACCGTGCGGCTCATCACCACCGGGTAGAGGAAGTGGTTCTCGACGAGCTGGAACCCGATGAACACGATGACGGTGACCACGCCGGCCGTCGGTGAGTGCAGGAGGGCCAGGGCCACCGTCGGCACGCCGCCGATCAGGCCGCCGACGAGCGGGATCATGGCGACCAGGGCCACCCAGAGGCCGAGCAGGAGGGCGAAGGGGACCCCGAGGATCACCAGGGTGACGAAGACCACGAGACCGAACAGGAGGCCCATCGCCGCGGTGCCGAGCACGTAGGCCGTCACCGAGCGGGACACCGTCCCCGCCACGTCCGTCACGGTCCCCCGCAGGCGGGGGTTCATGTTGGCGAGCAGGCTGCGCCGCAGCAGGGGGGCCTCGAGCAGCATGAACAGCGACAGGAAGGCGATGGTGGTCAGCGCAAGGATCGTCGAGAAGACCGCCTTGCCCAGGTTGGTGCCCACGGAGAGCGCGGGCTTGCCGAGGTTGTGGGCGGCCTGCTTGAGGCGGGGTGCATTGGTCTGGACCCACTTGAGCAGCCCGAACCGCTGCAGGGTGTGCGCCAGCCAGCCATGGCCCCGCTGGACCTGGTCGACCATGGTGGGGAGACGCTCGGCGACGTGGGTGAGGGAGTTGACCAGCGGATAACCGAACAGGGCCAGCAGGCCGGCGAAGATGCCCACCGCCAGGGCGAAGACGACCCCCACGGCGGCGCCCCGCCGGAAGCGGTGGCGCTGCAGCGCCACGACGGCCGGATTGAGCACCAGCGCGAGGAAGGCGGCGATGAGCGTCCACAGGATGACTTCCCGCAGGCGGCCGAGCAGCCGGTACATCACCCACGTGGCGATGACCACGAGGTCCACGGTGAGGATGGTGCGCAGCGGTACGCCCCGGGCCGACGCCGCGGCGAACAGCCGCTCGCGGCGCGGCGCGTCGGGCCCCACCTCACGGTCCTTGCGCTCGACCGACGACTCACTGACGATCGTCGGTGGGTCCAGGGGAGTCCCGTCGCTCTCCTCGCTCGGCACGGCCACGCACCCAGCATGGCAGGTCCGGGGGTGTCCTCCGTGCCAACATGGGGCGGATGGAGGCCGACACGGAAGAGGCACCGCGGGGTGGCGCGCGGCGCGACCGGTGGTGGCACCGCGGTCCCTTCGTGCGCCGTGACGTCCGGCTCAGCGTCGGCACCGTGCTCGTGTTCCTCTTCTTCTTCTACGTGGCGCTGCCGCTCCTCGCCGACCATCGCAGCCAGATCGGCGCCCTGGCCCACATCAACGTCGCCTACCTCGCCCTCGGCGTCCTGCTCGAGGTGGCGGCGCTCGTCGCCTACACACAGCTGACCCACTCGGTCCTGCCCCACGGCGGCCCGTCGCGCCGGCGGCTGTTCCGCATCAACCTCTCCACGCTGGCCCTGAGCCATGTCAGCCCGGGCGGCACGGCGCCGGGCACCGCCCTCGGCTACCGGCTCCTCACCCAGTCCGGGGTGACCGGCGCCGACACCGGATTCGCGCTCGGCACCCAGGGCATCGGCTCGGCCGTCGTGCTCAACGCCCTGTTCTGGTGCTCCCTGGTCGCCTTCCTACTGACCCACGGCTTCCGGGTCCCGGGGGCGCACGGGCACGGCTCGACGTCGGCCTCGATCCTCCTCCTGGTCGCCGCGGTCGTCGGCGTGGTGCTCCTGGGCGCCTTCGGCGGCCTGTTCTACCTGCTGACCCGCGGCCAGGAGCGGGCCCGTCTGATCATCCACGCGGTGGCCGCCCACCTCCGCTTCCTCGACGCCGACCGGTTCACGTCGCTCGTCGAGCGCCTGGCGCACCGGTTCGGCATGCTGATGGAGGACCGCGGGCTGCTGGCCCGGGCCGGGGGCTGGGCGGCGGCCAACTGGCTGCTCGACGCGGCGTCCCTGTGGGTGTTCGTCGCCGCCTTCGGCCACGTGATCTCTCCGGTCGACCTCCTGACCGCCTACGGGCTGGCCTACATCCTCGCCGCCGTGCCGATCACCCCGGGGGGACTCGGCGTGGTCGAGTTCGTCCTGGTGTCGCTACTGGCCGGCTTCGGCCTGACCGACGGGCAGGCGCTCTCGGCCGTGCTGGCCTACCGCGCCGTGAACTTCTGGCTGCCCATCCCCTTCGGCGGCCTGGCCTACGCCTCCCTCGAGCTGGAGCACCGCTCCGTGCGGATCCGGGTGAAGCGTCGGGTCCTCGAGCTGCAGGCCCGCTCCACCGAACTGCTCACCACGGCGTTCACCCGGACCGGCCGACGAGGCGACGCCACCACCGGCGACCGGAGCCCGGTGTCGGCGGCCGGTCCTGCGGCACCGACGGCCCGGGTGCGGCGGCGGACGCCGACGGCGTCCCATCCGTCGGTGCTGGTACCACCGGCGGCGCCACCGTCCTGACGGACGGCACCACCAGGTCCGCCTCGTGGCGGGCCTGCAGTGCCTCCAGTGCGAGCTGGCGACAATGGTCCTGGAGACTGAAGCCCTCGCCGACCGCACCCGGCGACGGCGACGTGCGCACCCAGGTCCCCGCGGCGGTGAGCGACCACGAGTTGGCCTCGTCACGTAGGGCGTCGTCGAGGATCCGCACCAGCCGCTGCTGGATCGCCGGGTCGACCACCGGGACCACCGCCTCGACGCGCCGGTCCAGGTTGCGCTCCATCATGTCGGGCGACCCGAACCAGATCCGCAGCGGCCGGCCGTCGTCGCCCCCGAAGCGGAACAGCCGCGAGTGCTCGAGGAACCGGCCGACGATCGAGCGGACCCGGATCCCGTCGGACAGCCCGGGCACGCCGGGCCGGATGCCGCACCGGCCCCGGACGATCAGGTCGACGGGGCACCCGGCCGCCGAGGCGCGGTAGAGGGCGTCGATGACGTCGGGATCGGTCAGCCCGTTGGTCTTCAGCACGATCCGACCGCCCGGTCCGGCCGCGGTCTCGGCGTCGATGGCCGCGATCACCTCGCGGCGGGTGGTCACCGGTGACACCACGAGACGGCGCAGCTCGAGCGCGCGGCCCGAGCCGGTCAGCAGGTTGAAGACCTCGGCGACGTCGGCGCCGATGTCGGGGTCGGCCGTCAGCAGTCCGATGTCCTCGTAGGTCAGCGCCGTCACCGAGTTGTAGTTGCCGCTGCCGACGTGGCAGTAGCGCCGGGTGGCATCCCCCTCGCGGCGGATGACCAGGGACATCTTCGAGTGGGTCTTGAGGCGGGCCAGCCCGTAGACGACCTGGACGCCCGCCTCCTCGAGGGCCCGGGCCCAGGCGATGTTGGCCCGCTCGTCGAAGCGCGCCTGGAGCTCGACCACCGCGGTCACCTGCTTGCCGGAGTGCGAGGCGCGGATGAGGGCGGCCACGATCGGGCTGTCGGTGCCGGTGCGGTAGAGCGTCTGGCGGATGGCCAGCACGTCGGGGTCCGCCGCCGCCCGCACGACGAACGCCTCGACGGAGGCGGCGAACGACTCATAGGGGTGGTGGAGGAGGACGTCGCTCTCGGCGAGCACCTCGAACAGGTCTCGGTGGCCGGCCAGGGGGGGCGGCGCCAGCGGCACCCAGGGCTCCGGCGCCAGCTCGGGGCGGTCCACCGCGGCCAGGTCGCGCAGTCCGCCGAGGTCCAGCGGGACATCGGAGAGGAAGACGTTGTCCTCGGGGACGTCGACCTCGGACACGAGCATGTCGAGAAGGTCGGCGGAGATACCGGAGGCCACCTCGAGGCGGACGGCCTGGCCGAAGCGGCGCCGGTGCAGCTCGAGTTCGACGGCGGCCAGCAGGTCCTGGGCGTCGTCCTCGTCCACCGACAGGTCGGCGTTGCGGGTCACCCGGAAGACGTGGTGCTCGGCGATCGACATGGCCGGGAACAGGGTGTCGAGGTGGGCGGCGATCACCTGCTCGACGGGCACGAACCGGTTGCCGTCGGGCAGGGCCACGAACCGGGGAAGCAGGGGGGGCACCTTGACCCGGGCGATCCGCTGCTCGTCGTTGGTCGGATCGACGACGCGCAGCACCAGGTTGAGGCAGAGATTCGAGATGTAGGGGAACGGGTGGCCCTGGTCGACCGCCAACGGCGTCAGGACCGGGAAGATGGATCGCGTGTAGACCTCGTCGAGGTGGTCCCGGTCGGAGTCGGCCAGCGTGTGCCAGTCGTCGATCAGGATGCCGGCGCCGCGCAGGAGCGGTTCGACCCCGTCGGCGAAGATACGGTTCTGGCGGGCCACCAGGGTCGTCACGCGGGCAGCGATGGCGGCCAGCTGCTCACCGGGGCCGAGACCGTCGGGCGAGCGGGTCCGCAGGCCGGCCGCCACCTGGTCCTCGAGCCCGGCCACCCGCACCTGGAAGAACTCGTCGAGGCCCTCGGTGAAGATGGCCAGGAACTTCACCCGCTCGAGGAGCGGCTGCCGCTCGTCGTCGGCCAGGTCGAGGAGCCGGTCGGCGAACTCGAGCCAGGACAGCTCGCGGTTGGCGAACCGTTCCGTGGACTCCGCCAACGGCACCCCTTCGGGCACGGGCGGGCGGGCGTCCGGCCCCAGGCCCAGCTGCTCCCATGCGCTCCCCCGGCGCCGGGCCTCGTCCGCCCCCGCCGGGTCGGGAACGGCCGGCGCACCCCCGTGGGGGACGTCCCGGAGCCGGGCGGCCGGGGCCGCCGCAGGTTCCGTCATGACCACACCCCGCCGGGGCGGTCGGATCGGGGGCGGAGGCGGGTCATCGTCGCCTCATGGTACCTCCGGGCCGGGGCCGGCCCGGAGGGTGCGCCCGCCGGGCGCAGTCGTCGGTCCCCCCGTCCCCGGGGCGCCCCCCGGTAGGGTTGCCCCAGTGCCGGTCCTGACCCTGCGATCCACGACGAGCAAGCGGCCGCGCCGCGGCATCAAGGCCAGGCGCCGCACGGAGCTGGGCCTGATGGTGGCCGCCGCGGCGATCATCGTGGCCGCCTACGTCCTGATGATCGTCGGCAACACCTCGAAGTTCCCGTCGAACCTGACCCCGCTCCTCCTCTGCATCCTCGGCCTCGGCGCCGCCACCCACCTGGCCAACCGGGTCTTCGTGCCGGATGCGAACGCCGTGGTCATGCCGATCGTGTTCCTGCTCAACGGGCTCGGCTACGTGATGATCGCCCGGATCGACCAGGCCCTGTGCCACGTCTCGACCTGCCACCCCCACTACCCGTACTACGCGCCCCTCCAGGCGGCGTGGACGGCCGGCGGGGTGGCCGCCTACGTCGTCACCCTGGCCGTGGTGCGGCGGTCCCGGGACCTCGACCGCTACCGCTACCTGCTGCTGGCGGTGGGGGTCATCCTGCTGCTGCTGCCCCTCGTCCCCGGGATCGGCCGCAACATCCAGGGTGCCCGCCTGTGGATCCAGATCGGGTCGTTCGAGTTCCAGCCCGTCGAGATCGGCAAGATCGTCCTCTGCATCTTCTTCGCCTCCTACTTCGCCGAGAAGCGCGAACTCCTGACCATCCCGACGGCGCGGTTCGGCAACCGCCTCGTCCTCGACCCCCGTCCGATGGTCCCGATCGTCCTGGCCTGGGGGTTCGCCATCCTGGTGATGAGCCTCGAGCACGACATCGGGTTCTCCGCCCTGCTGTTCACCCTCTTCATCGGGCTCCTGTGGGTGACCACCGGCCGCACGGGCTACCTCGTGTTCGGCCTCCTCCTGTTCGGCGTCGGGGCCTACGTGACCGGCAAGTACTTCGCGCAGACCCACATCCGGGTCGAGGACTGGCTCAACCCCTGGCCGCTGGCCAACGGCACCGGGGGCCAGCTGGTGCAGTCGTGGTACGCCCTCGGCAACGGGGGCATCGGCGGCACCGGGTTGGGGCTGGGCCAGGCCGCCTACCTCGTCAGCAACTCGAACACCGACTTCATCTTCGCGGTGATCGGCGAGGAGATGGGCCTGCTGGGGTCGACCATGGTCGTGGTCGCCTTCCTGCTGCTGGCCGGGACCGGCCTCCACATCGCCCAGACGGCGCGGTCCGAGTTCGCCAAGCTGGTCGCCACCGGGCTCACCATCATCATCGGGTTCCAGGCCTTCTTCATCATCGGGGGGATCGTGCGGATCCTGCCCCTCACGGGGATCACCCTGCCGTTCATCTCCTACGGCGGGTCCGCGCTCATCGCCAACTACATCCTGGTGGCCCTGCTGATGCGCATCTCCGACGAGGGGACGGCTGCGGTCGACGCGGCCGAGCAGGCCAAGTACGAGGCCGACCTCGAGCGGCGTCGGAGGCTGCTGACCGGCAACTAACCGGCCGCGCCCGGGGCGGACACGCTCAGACGGTGCCGGGTGGGGGTACGTCGCCGGTGCCCTCGAGCAGGCGGGCGTCGATGAGGATCGGCACCTGCACCGGTTGGTGGAGGGCCAGGATGAGGGCGTCCGTCGGGCGGCACGAGTGCACCGACCGGCCGTTCCGGCCCCGCAGGTCGAGCTCGGCGAAGTGCACCGCCCCCAGGCGGCCCACGATCCGCACGGCCACCAGGTCGATGTCGAACCGCTGCAGCACCTCGCCCATGAGTTCGTGGGTGAGGGGTCGGGGCGTCGGGATCCGGCGCTGGGCGTGGGCGAGGGCGACGGCGTCGGGCATCCCCACCGCGAAGGTGAGCTGCCGGCGGGGGGACTCGAGCTCACGCAGGCAGACCTGGGGGTGCTGGCTCGGGAGGTCGAGGGTCACCGACGACACCACGGCCATCCGGAAGTCGGCGGCACCGTCCGGTGGACCCGGGGCCACCGGTGGGTCGGCCACGCCGTCGGCGGCGGCGGCCGCCTCCTCGGCGACGGCGGACGCCGGGACCACCGGCTCGGGCCCGGTCACCGGGTGCTCCGGTAGTTGACGCTGGTGACGATGCCGATGGCGGCCATGAAGCCGATCATGGAGGAGCCGCCGTAGGACAGGAACGGCAGGGGGATGCCGGCCACGGGCATGATGCCCATGTTCATCCCCACGTTCTCGAACACCGAGAACATCAGGAGGGCGAAGACGCCCGAGCAGAGCAGGCGTCCGAAGGCGTCCTTGGCCATCTGGGCCGTCCGCAGGATGCGCCAGGCCAGGATCCCGTACAGCAGCAGCAGGATGCCGGCTCCGACGAACCCCAGCTGCTCCCCCACCGCCGAGAAGATGAAGTCGGTCTGCTGCTCGGGCACGTAGGCCAGGTTCGTCTGGGCCCCCTTGAACAGGCCCTGGCCGAAGATCCCGCCGTGGGCGATGGCCGTCTTGGCCTCGTTCACGTTGTAGGTGACGTCCTGGCTGGACGAGTTCGGCGAGATGAAGCTGGTCAGGCGCTGGATCTGGTAGTGCTTGACCAGCCCGAGGTTGAGGGCCACGACGACGACCACCACCGCACCGACCACCAGCAGGATGAGGTACCGCCCCGGCATGCCGGCCACGGCCAGCATCACCAGGAGGATGACCGTGCAGACGATGGCCGTGCCGAGGTCGGGCTGCTTGATGATCAGCACGATGGGCAGCGCGGCCATGAGCACCATCCGGACCAGGTCCCGGAACTCGAGTCCCTCGGGTCGGCGGGCGCAGTACGTGGCGATGGCGATGATCAGCACCAGCGTGGCGAATTCCGACGGCTGCAGCTGGAGCGGCGAACCCGGAATGGCGAACCACCGCTGTGAGCCGAGCGCGGAGGAGCCCACCGGGGACAGCACGGCCAGGAGCGCCAGCACGATGCCGACGTAGAGGATGGTGGCGAGCTGCTCCCACCGGCGGTAGTCGAACAGCGACACGGCCACCAGGACGACCAGCGAGATCACGAAGAACAGGACCTGGCGCTTGAGGTAGTAGTGCGGGTCGAGCCCGGCCAGGGCGAGCTTGCCCTTGGTGGCGGAGTAGATCATCACGATCCCGGTCAGGGCCAGGACACCCGTCGTGACCAGCAGGATGGGGTCGATCCTGGCGGTGACGTGACGGGAGCGTGTCGCGAGTGTGTCGGTCGTATAGGTCACCAGGGAGCTCCGGGTCGTAAGGCTACCCGCCCCTCCGGGACCCCTCCGGGCGACCCCGCCCCGCCGTGGGGGCTCAGGTCGGACCGCCGGGCGTGCCCGGGTCCGTCACCGACGCCCACATGGCCTCGACCGGGGCCGGGTGGCCCGTCCACCGTTCGATCTGCAGCGCGGCCTGGTGCACCAGCATCCCCAGACCGTTGGCCGTGCGCGCCCCCCGGTCCGCCGCCGCGGCCAGCCACGGGGTGAGCGCCGGGTGGTAGACGAGGTCCACCACCAGCTGGCCCGGCCCCAACCGGTCCGGGTCCACCGGCCACGTCGTCGGGCCGTCCGCCACGTCGTCCATGCCCGCCGGGGTGGCGTTCACCACCAGATCGCAACCCGGGGCGTCGTCCACCGTGCCCGTCCGGCCGGCCGGACCGGCCAGGCCGGCCGCCACCTCGCCCCGGGCGGGCGTGCGGTTGACGACCACCACCTCGGCGGCGCCGGCGTCGCCCAGGGCGGCGATCACGGCCCGGGCCGCCCCACCGGCGCCCACCACCAGGCAACGGGTCGCGTCGGGGGCGAATCCATGACTGCGGGCGAGTGCGGCCAGCAGGCCGGCACCGTCCGTGCTGTCACCGTGCCACCCGCCCCCGTCGTCGACCACGCAGTTGACCGCCCCGAGGCGCGCCGCGGTCGGACTGCACGAGTCGACCGACGCGGCGACGTCCTCCTTGTGGGGCATGGTCACCGACAGCCCGACGATGCCCAGGGCCCGGGCCCCGGCCAGCGCGGTGCCGGCCTGTCCCGCCGGCACGGGGAACCCGACCGACACCCAGTCGAGGCCGAGCTCGGCGAAGGCCGCGTTGTGCAGCCGGGGCGACAGCGAGTGCGCCACCGGGAACCCCATGACGCCGACCACGCGCGTCGCCGCCGACAGCTCGCGGCGGACGTCCCGATCCACTCCGCGGTCCCCGGTCTCCACCGCTCAGCCCAGCCCGCGCTGGGTGGCCAGCGCCTCATTGGCCTGCTGGCCGGCGAACGTGTCCGAGAAGGCCTCGGTGCCGTCCTGCTGGACCACGACGAAGTACAGCCACGTGCCGGCGGGCGGGTGCAGCGCCGCCTCCAGGGCGTCCGGCGACGGGAAGCAGGTCGGTGTCGGCGGCAGCCCCTTGTGCAGGTACGTGTTGTAGGGGCTCTGGGTCCGCAGGTCCGCCGCGGTCACGGTCCCCCCGTCCCGGCCCAGGGCGTACAGCACGGTCGAGTCCATCTGGAGGGGCATGGCGCGGTCCAGCCGGTTGTAGACCACCCGCGCCACGGGGCCCATGTTCTTGGTCAGGACCCCCTCCTTCTCCACGATGGAGGCCACGGTGACGACCTGGTAGGGCGTGTAGCCCAGGGTGGCGGCCCCGGTGGCCAGGCCCACGGATGCGGCCTGGGCGTCGAACCGGTCCACCATGTGCTCGAGCAGCTGCCGGTCGGTCTCGCCGGGCAGGACCGTGTACGTGCCCGTGGCCAGCAGGCCCTCCAGGCTGGTCACGCCGGTCGGCTGCCAGGGCGAACGCACCACGCCACTCGTGGCCACGTGCAGGAAGGTGGAGGCGTCGTGGCCCGGCAGCTGCCCCACGCGCTCGGCCAGCTCGGACACCGTGAACCCGGGGGGCACCACCAGGGGGAACACATTGGGGCCGGTGGCGAGCACGTTCCGCACGGTGTCGAAGGACGAGTGCTGGTCGAACGCGTACGTGCCGGCCTGCACGCCGGGCACGCTGTTGAACTGGCTCCACAGGCGGAAGGCGAACGAGCTCCCGATCACGCCCCGGGCCGCCAGCAGCGACCCCGTCGAGCTGACGCCGGCGCCGGCCGGGACGGTCACCAGGACCTGGGGACCGGGCGGGCCCGAGGGGGACGCCTCGTGCTGGACCCAGACGTAGCCCCCCACGAGGAGCACCAACCCGGCCAGGATGATGACCAGGGCGGCGATCCGCCAGGGGTGCCGGCGGCCGCGTGCCGGGCCCCGGGCGCCGCGTGGCGGTGGGCGGCGCGACGCCGGGCCACCCGCCCTCCCGTCGGGGGCGACGTCGTAGGGGACGGCGTCGTCGGTGCCGGTGCCGGCACCGGCTCCCGGGGCCCCGCTACCGTCGGGCGCCGCCCACACGTCGGCCGCCTCCACCGCGTCGGGCGGTGCCGCGGGCGGCACGGACGGCACGCCCCAGGGGTACTCCTCGGGGTCGACCGGTCCGCTCACCGGGCCCGCCGCGCATCGCACCACGCCGTCAACAGGATCGCCGCCGCCGTCTGGTCGACCACGGCCCGTTGGTCCCGGCCGCGGGTGCCGCCGGCCGTCAGGGCCTGGTGGGCACTGACGGTGGTGAGCCGCTCGTCGAACAGCTCGACGTCGATGCCTCGGTCGGTGAGCAGGTCGGCGAGGGCCGCGGCCTCCGCCTCGGCCGCCCGTGCCGCCGGGCCCCGGGTGCCGTCGAGCGACAACGGATGGCCGACCACCACGACGACCGCCTCCTCCTCCAGCGCCAGCTCCACCAGGGCGCGCCGGTCCCGGGCGGCGTCGCCGGTGCGGGCCACCGTGCCGCGCGGGGTGGCCAGGGTCCCGGCCGAGTCGCTCACGGCGATCCCGATGCGGCGGGCGCCGAGGTCGACCCCGAGGGCCCGTCCCGGACGGGCCGGGCGGTCGTCCGTCACCGGTGGTCAGGCACCTGTGGTCAGCCGGCGGGCCTCGGCCAGCGCCCCGTCGATCCCCGAGGGGTCCTTGCCGCCGGCCACGGCCAGCTCGGGCTTGCCGCCGCCTCTACCGTTCAGCAACGGCGCGATCTGCTTGACGAGGTCCCCGGCGTGGGCCCCGGTGCCGTCCGCGGCGACGGCCAACGAGGCCTTGGTGCCGTCGGGGCTGCCGCCGAGGACGACGACCCGGAGGTCGCCCTGGCTGCGGACCGCCTGGGCCAGGTCGCGCAGCTGGTCCGGCACCAGGCCGTCCCGCCGGGCCACCACCGCCCCGTCGACCGCCGCGGCGACCAACGCGCCGGCCTCGGCCAGGAGCTCCTTCGACCGGGCCTGCTCGAGCGCCTTTTCCGCGACACGCTGGCGCTCGAGCAGGCGGTCGATGGCCTCGCCTACGTGTTCGGGGTCGGTCCGTAGCAGGGCGGCCGCCTCGGCCAGGAGGTCCTCCCGTTCCGTCATGCGCTCGAGCGCGCCGGTGCCCGTGACCGCCTCGATGCGCCGGGTGTTGGAGCCGATGGAGGCCTCCGACACCACCGTGATGGGACCGATCATGCCGAGGGCCCCGACGTGGGTGCCGCCGCACAGCTCGACCGAGTGGGGACCGGCCCGGATCACCCGGACGCGTTCGCCGTACTTGTCCCCGAAGAAGGCCAGGGCGCCCATGGCCTCCGCCTCGGCCTTGGAGGTCTCCACCACCACGACGGGCGCGTCGGTCAGCACGTCGGCGTTGGCCAGGGCGGTGACGGCACGGAGCTCCTCGGGTGTGACGGCGCCGTGGTGGCTGAAGTCGAAGCGCAGCCGGTCGGGGGCCACCAGGGACCCCTGCTGGCGCACCTGGTCGCCGAGGACCGTGCGCAGGGCGGCGTGCAGCAGGTGGGTGCCGGTGTGGTTGCGGCGCAGGGCGTCACGCCGGGGTCCGTCGATGGTGGCCAGGGCGTCCTGTCCGGCGAACAGCTCGCCGGTGACCGTGGCGCGGTGGGACGTCAGACCGGGCAGGGCCGACACGGTGTCGTAGACGTAGGCCGTGCCCGTCTCGGTGACGATGGTGCCGATGTCCCCCATCTGGCCGCCGCCCTCGGCGTAGAACGGGGTGCGGTCGAGGAACACCTCCACCTGGCCGACCCGCTCGGGGTCGTTGTCCACCAGGACGGCGACGACCCGGGCCGGCGCGGCGTACCCCTCCGGCGACTGGCCGACGAAGACGGTCCGCCCCTCGGTGTCGAGCACCGACCGGTAGGCCTCGTCGCCCGCCGTGGCCCGTCCGGCGCGGGCCGCCGCCCGCGCCTGGGTCCGCTGGCGGTCCATGGCCTCCTCGAACCCCTCGAGGTCGACGGCCGACCCGGCCTCCGAGGCGATCTCGACCGTGAGCTCGACGGGGAAGCCGTAGGTGTCGTGCAGGCGGAAAGCGACCTCGCCCGGGACGGTCGTGGCCCCCGACGCCAGGACCTCCTCGAGGATGGCCGAGCCGGTGGCCAGGGTGCGCAGGAACCCCTCCTCCTCGCGCCCCACCACGTCGACGATCAGGCGGTGCTGCTCCGCCAGCGATGAGTGCGCGGCACCCAGGACCCCGACGGCGGTGTCCACCAGGCGCTCGGTGCACGGTGTGTCCACGCCGAGCTGGCGGGCCCGGCGCACGGCGCGCCGGATGATGCGGCGCAGCACGTAGCCCCGGCCCTCGTTGGAGGGCAGGACCCCGTCGGCCACCAGCATCGACATGGCCCGGCCGTGGTCGGCCATGATCCGCAGCCCGACGTCGGTCGCCTCGTCGCGACCGTACGTCTGCCCGGTGATCGACTGCGCGACCTCGAGCATGGGCACGTACAGGTCCGTGTCGTAGAGGGAGTCGACCCCCTGGATGACGGGCAGGATCCGTTCGAGCCCGGCACCGGTGTCGATGCTCGGGCGGGGCAGGGCCTCGGTGTCGCCGTCGGCACTCCGGTTGTACTGCATGAAGACGAGGTTCCAGATCTCGACGAACCGCTCGGAGCCGCCGAAGGCGGGCCCGCCGTCGGCGCCGTAGGCCGCGCCCTTGTCGATGAAGATCTCGCTGCTCGGCCCGCAGGGGCCGGTGTCGCCCATCTTCCAGAAGTTGTCGTCGCCGAGCCGCTGGATCCGCTCGGGCCGGACACCCACGGCATCCCGCCAGATGGCCTCGGCCTCGTCGTCGGTCTCGTAGACGGTGACCCACAGGCGGTCGCCGTCGATGCCGAGGACCTCGGTGACGAGCTCCCACGCGTAGGGGATGGCGTCCGCCTTGAAGTAGTCGCCGAAGCTGAAGTTCCCCAGCATCTCGAAGAAGGTGCAGTGGCGGAGGGTGGTGCCGACGATGTCGATGTCGACGGTGCGGAAGCACTTCTGCACCGAGGTGGCCCGGGACCACGGCGGCACCTCGTCGCCCAGGAAGAAGGGCTTGAAGGGCACCATCCCGGCGATGGTGAACAGGACCGTGGGGTCGTGCGGGATGAGGCTCGCCGACGGCACGGCGGTGTGGCCGCGCTCCACGAAGAACCGGGTGAATGCGTCGCGCAGATGATCGGCGTCGGGCGCCGTGCCAGGGGTCACGACCGAAAATCCTAGTTGCCCAGGTGGGAAGGGGATCTCCGGGCGGCCCGCCGGGCCCGCCGGGTCGGTGGGTGGACGGGGTCCCCGGACGCGGGGTCGGGGACGTCCCGGCCCGGCGGGGGGACCGGACCCTCGGCGGCATCGGTACCGTCGGCCGCGGTGCCGAGCTCGGCCCACAGCTCACCTTCGCGGCGACGCTTTTCGAGGCGCGCCGTGGCCACCGCCTCGCGCACCCGTTCACCGGTGCTGGCGGCCGCCAGGCGGGCCGTCCGTCCGACCTCGACGACCAGTGCGTCGGGCTGCATGCGGGCCTGGGCGGCCTCCAGGGTGCGCCGGAGCTTCCGCTCGGCGTACAGCGACGAGGCGGCGCCGGCCACCACCCCTGTCACCAGCCAGACCGTGCGCCGGGGCACGACTACCGGCTCCGGTCCGGGGCCACGGTGGCACCGTTGCGGTGGGTCAGCGACGGATCGTCGGAGCCGGCCAACCGTCGGATGCCCGAGGCGGCGCCGGCCCGCACGGCCAGCACCTTCACGACCGGGTTGGCGAAGGCGCGGTAGGCGAGGCGCGAGGCCGAGTCCACGGTGGCGTGCACCGACTCCGTGGTGTCGAGGACGGCGCCGACCCGCTCCATCTCCGTGGCGGCCTGGCCGACCACCCGGTGGGCGTCGGCCACCAGGGGCACGGTCTGGCGCTTGAGGTCGTCGGCCAGGGCGCCGACGCGGGCCACCTCGCGCCGGAGGGAGGTGATGGCCACCAGCAGGCCCACCACGGCGAGCAGGCAGGCGAGGGAGGCCACCAGGACGGCGATCTGACCGGAGCTCATGATCGACTCAGTGTAGAGGGCGCCACTCCACCACCGGGGGGAGACCCGGTCCGGTCACGTGGCGGCCATGCCCACCACCGGCTCGTTCAGCACCAGGTCGCCGGCGGAGCCGTAGAAGCCGGCGTCGCCGTAGGCGAAGATGCCACCGTCGGAGGCCACCAGCCAGTAGCCGTGACCCGTGAGGTCGACGGCCATGCCGACCACGGGCCGGTTCAGCACCAGGTTCCCGGCCGAGCCGTGGAATCCGGCGTCGCCGTAGGCGAAGATGCCGCCGTCGGTGGCGACCAGCCAGTAGCCGCCGCCGTCGGGGGTGGCGGCCATGCCGACCACGGGCCGGTTGAGCACCAGGCCGCCGGCCGAGCCGTGGAAGGCGGCGTCGCCGTAGGCGAACACCCCGCCGTCGGAGGCGACCAGCCAGTACCCCCGGCCGTCCGGGGTGGCGGCCATGCCCACCACGGGCCGGTGCAGGACGAGGTTCCCGGCCGAGCCGTAGAAGCCGGCGTCGCCGTAGGCGAACACCCCGCCGTCGGAGGCGACCAGCCAGTACCCCTGCCCGTCGGGCGTGGCGGCCATGCCCACCACCGGGTGGGCCAGGCCGATGCCGCCGGCGTCGCCGGCCCACCGGGCGCTGCCGAAGGCCAGGACCGTGCCGTCCGCCCCCACCATCCAGTACCCCGTGTCGCCGGGGGCCATGGCCGTCCCCACTGCGGGGCCGGACGGGAAGCGGCCGCTGCCCGAGCCGAAGAAGCCGGCCGCCCCGAAGGTGAAGGCACCGCCGTCCGATGCGGCCAGCAGGTAGCCCGGGAGTGCGTAGTCGTAGGCCGCCCCGGGCGTCGCCGGGCTGGTGCCGGCCGTGGGCACGGTGACGTGCACCGTGACGGTGCCCCCGGCCGACGGACCGCGCGGCACCACGGCGGTCACGGTGGTCGGGGAGGTGATCTGGAACGTGGTCGCCACCGAGCCGAACGTCACGGTGGTGGCACCGGTGAACCCGCTCCCCTCCAGCGTGACGCGCCCGCCGCCACCGGTCGGACCCTTCGCCGGGGTCAGGGAGGTGACGAGGGGCGACGTGAAGGTGAACCGGGAACCGGGAACCACCGGGCTGGTGCCGGCCGCCGTGCCGCTGGTGGTGACGGTCACACCGACGGTCCCTCCGAACACGACGTCCGGGGTCACCACGGTCACCGAGGTCGGCGTGGAGGCCAGGACGTGGGCGGCGGTGCTGCCGAAGTCGACGACCGGGGTGCCGGTGCCGAAGCCCGACCCGGTGAGGGTCACCGTGGTGCCGCCCACCGCCGGGCCCGACGTGGGACCGAGCGAGGTGACGGTCGGACAGCCGGCGGCCGAGCCCGAGAGGAGGCCGAGGAGGGCTGCGGCACGGGGACTCCCCCAACCCGAGGCGAGGTCGTAGCCGGCCCGTGCCGTGTAGGCCGATCCCCCGAACAGCGCGTTGGTCCCCGTGGTCACGTCGTTGAACGAGGACGCCGCCCCCGGGCCGTACAGGGCGGCACCGAGCTGCCCGGCGGGGCTGGCGCAGCCCTGGTCCGTGACGGCCACCAGCGCCGCCCACAGGGGTGACGCCTGGCTCGTCCCGCCGAAGATCCACCAGGTGCCCGACCAGAAGACGTAGTCGCCGTGGGCCGGGTCGGCCGACGCCGACACGTCGGGGACCGCACGGCACTGCGTGGTGTGGGCGGCACCGCAGGTGTAGCTGGTGTCGGGCGACCGGGCGGCCGCCACCTGCTGGTACGCCGGCGCCACGAAGTCGGTGGAATTGCCGCCGCCGCCACCGGACGGCGGCTCGCTGCCGGGGTCGTCCCACACGGTCTCGGTCGGCGCCCCCGGGGTGGCGGCGGTCAGGGACGTTCCGCCCACACCGGTCACGTTGGGCTGGTCGGCCGGGTCGTCGACGGCCAGCGTCGTGTCCGGACGGGTGTGCGTCCAGCAGTCGCTCGAGCCGGTGTCGCCCGACGCCGCCAGGATCGACTGGCCCTGGGCCGCCGCCTGGGCGAACAGGGTGGTCTCGAGCGACCGGTCAGCCGGGTCCATCAGGGCCTCGCACTCGCCCCAGCTCGTCGAGAGGACCTTGGCCACGTCCTGGTCGACCATGGCCCGGTAGGTGTCGATGGGCCCGGTGCCGTTGTCGTTCGGTCCCGAGTAGACGCGGATCGCCACACCCGGAGCGAGCCCGGCGATGACCTCGATGTCGAGCGTCGCCTCGTCCCCCGGCCCGTCGGTGGCGCCGCCGTCGACGGGGACGGTGGTGACGGGGACGCCCGTGCCGTAGCACTCCTGGTACGCCGCGATGTCCGAGGCCGCGAACGGCTCGAGCTCGAAGACGCCGACCGTCTGGCCGGCGCCCACGCGGCCGGCGGCGTACAACGACGACAGCCCGTACGTCTGGGCCAACGCGGTGGCCGTCCATCCCGCCGGGTAGCCGCTGATGGCGGCGCACGGCTGCGGTCCGACCTGGCCCCCGGGCGACCGCGGCGATCCGCCGGGTGTCGGGGCCAGGGGCGCATCGCCGACGATCTGGGGGGTCGCCGTCGACTGGTCGCCGAGGCCGACCACACCGGTCACCCGGGCGGCCAGAGCCGCCGGGACGAGAGGGTCCCGGGTGGCGATCCGGGCGGTCCGCCCCGAGGCCAGCCGCGCCTGTACCAGCGGGACGGCGAAGGCCGACTCCACCTGGGCGGTCGTACCGGACACGGGGACGACCAGGCCGTCCTCCGAGGTGTCCCCCACCGTCAGCCCGGTGCCGGCCAGCCACTGACGGACGGCGACGAGCGTGTCGGGGGTCGGTCCGAAGGTCGAGGCGAACATCCCGGCGCCCAGGTAGCGGTGGTACCGGGGGCTGGTGGGGGTCGAGACGGCGGCGACGAAGGCGTCGAGGGCGGACGGGTCGCGCGGACGGAGCCCGACGTCGACGGTCAGACGGGCGGACCCGTCGGCGGGGCCGAGCACGGTGGACCCCGCCGGCACGGTCACCACGGTGCCGGCCAGCCGCACCATCGGCACCGGGGCCGCGCCGGCGTCGACCGCCGGCGTCAGCGCCGTCCCGACGGCGAGGAGCGCGGCCCCGGCCACCAGGACGCGCGGGACGGGCCCTGACGGGCGATGCCGGGTCCTGCTCACCCCCGCAGTCTCTCCCAGGCGCGCCCGGTGGTGGACGCGGGCCCCGTCACGCGCCGTCGGACGGCGGGGGCGGCGGGGCCGGGTCGGACGGCGGGGGCGGCGGGGCCGGGAGGGCCTCCTGCGGGTCGGGTGCGCCACCGCCCCGCAGGCGCTGCAGCCGTTCGGCCACCACCGCCTCGTGGCCCCGGTCGCTCGGTTCGTAGTACCGGGTGTCGGCGACGGCCGCCGGCCGGTACTCCTGGTCCACGTAGGCGTCCGGGTGGTCGTGGGGGTAGTCGTAGCCCTGGCCGTGCCCGATGGTGGCCGCGCTGCGGTAGTGGGCGTCGCGCAGGTGGGCGGGCACGTCGCCCCGGGGCGCCTCCCGGACGTCGCGCTGGGCGCGGCCGAGGGCCACGGTCACCCGGTTCGACTTGGGGGCGCAGGCCAGGTGCACGACCGCCTGGGCCAGGTTCAACTGGGCCTCGGGCAGGCCCACGAACTCGACGGCCCGGGCCGCGGCGTCGGCCACCACCAGGGCCAGCGGGTCGGCCTCCCCCACGTCCTCGCTGGCCAGGATCACGAGGCGCCGGGCGATGAACCGGGCGTCCTCCCCCGACTCGAGCATGCGGGCCAGCCAGTAGAGGCCGGCGTCGGGATCCGAGCCGCGGACCGACTTGATGAACGCGCTGACCTGGTCGTAGTGGTCGTCCTCGCCGTAGTGCTGGAGGCGGGTGTGCCGCGCCCGCTCCACGTCCTCGAGGGTGACCGGCCGGTCACCGGCCAACGCCAGGGCCACCTCGAGGGTGGTGAGCACGGCCCGGGCGTCGCCGTCGGCCAGGCCGACCAGGGCGGCCACGGCGTCGGGTTCGGCCGTCGACCCCTCGGCGGCCAGGCCCCGGGCGACCACCTCCGCCAGGTCCTCGTCGGTGAGCGGTTCGAGCCGCCACAGGGTGGATCGGGACAGGAGCGGGGCGTTGACCTCGAAGAACGGGTTCTCCGTCGTGGCCCCGATCAGGACCAGGAGTCCCTCCTCCACCGACGGCAGCAGGGCGTCCTGCTGGGAGCGGTTGAACCGGTGGACCTCGTCGAGGAAGAGGATGGTGCCCCGGCCCTGCTCACCGAGGAGGCGCCGGGCGCCCTCGACCACCTCGCGGACGTCCTTCACCCCGGCGGTGACGGCCGACAGCGGCACGAAGTGTTTGGCGGTGGCCGTGGCCACCACGGTGGCCAGCGTGGTCTTGCCGGTACCGGGTGGCCCCCACAGGATGGCCGAGGTCAGGCGGTCGGACTCGATGAGCGCCCGCAGCGGTGCCCCGGGGCCGACCAGGTGGCGCTGGCCGACGATGTCGTCGAGCGTCCTCGGCCGCAGCCGGGCGGCCAGCGGGGCCCGCGACGCCAGGCGGTCGGCGGCCGCGCCGGAGAAGAGGTCCTCGGCGGCCACCCTCGCCTCAGTCCAGCGTCGGGATCGGCTGGAGCCCGAGGTCACGCAGCGCGCCGGGCGCCAGGGGCTTGGGGGCGTCGGTCATCGGGTCCCAACCCGACTGCGTCTTCGGGAAGGCGATGACCTCACGGATGTTGTCCTCTCCGGCGAAGATGGCCACCAGGCGGTCGAGCCCGACGGCGAACCCGGCATGGGGTGGGGCGCCGAAGCGGAACGCACCGAGCAGGAAGCCGAAGCGGGACGCCGCCTCCTCGTCGCTGATCCCCAGGGCGGCGAAAATCCGGCTCTGGATGTCGGCCCGGTGCACGCGGACGCTCCCCGAGCCTAGCTCCCAGCCGTTGAGGACGAGGTCGTAGGCCTGACTGCGCACGGAGGCCGGGTCGGACGTGAGCCGGTCGATGTCGTCGGGGTGGGGCATGGTGAACGGGTGGTGGGCGGCGACCGGGTTGCCGTCCTCGTCCACACCGTCGAACAGCGGGAAGTCGACCACCCACAGGTACCGGTACGGGCCCTCGGACACCGGGCGCCCGCCGAGCTCGAGGCGCAGCGCCCCGAGCACGTGGCAGGTCAGGCGGTACTCGTCGGCCACGGTCAGCACCAGGTCACCCACACCGGCGCCGGTGGTGGCCACCAGGCCGGCCTTCTCCTCGTCGGACAGGAACTTGGCCACCGGCGAGTCGACGTCGGTCCCGCCGCCCTCGCCCTCGACCACCTTGAACCACGCCAGGCCCTTGGCGCCGAGCGCCTTGGCCCGGTCGGTGAGCCCGTCGAGCCGCGACCGGGACGACGACGCCCCGCCCTCGAGCACGATGGCCTTCACGCAGGGGGCGGCGAAGGCCCGGAAGCCCGTGGCCGAGAACACGGCCGTCAGGTCGACGAGCTCCATGCCGAAGCGGATGTCGGGCTTGTCGGTGCCGTAGCGGTCGAGGGCCTCGGCCCACGTCATGCGGGGCACCGGACCGGGCCGCTCGCCGGTGACCGCCTCGGCGGCGTCGAGCACGGCCTCGGACACGAACCCGAGGATGTCCTCCTGGTCGACGAAGGATGCCTCGATGTCGAGCTGGGAGAACTCGAACTGGCGGTCGGCGCGCAGGTCCTCGTCGCGCAGGCAGCGGGCGATCTGGTAGTAGCGGTCGACGCCGGCCACCATCAGCAGCTGCTTGGCGAGCTGCGGGCTCTGGGGCAGCACGTAGCAGGCGCCGTGGTGGAGCCGGCTGGGCACGGCGAACTCCCGGGCGCCCTCGGGCGTGGGCGCCCACAGCAGCGGCGTCTCCACCTCGACGAAGCCCTGCCGGTCCATGGCCGCCCGCAGGGCCCCGTTGACCGTGGCCCGGAGCCGCAGGTTGGCCTGCATGGTGGGCCGCCGCAGGTCGACGAACCGGTGCCGGAGGCGGATGACCTCGTCGACGTCGACGCGGTCGTCCACCGGGAACGGCGGCGGCTCGGCGGCGTTCAGCAGCCTGACCGTGCACTCGCCCAGCTCGACCTCGCCGGTCGGCAGCTCCGGGTTGCCGGTCCCCACGGGACGGAGGCGTACCGTGCCCTCCACGGCCACGACGTACTCGGACCGCACGTCGACCGTTCCCGGCACCACGCACTGGATGATTCCCGTGTGGTCGCGGACGTCGAGGAAGGCCAGGTGCTCACCGTGCTCGCGGCGCTTGGCCACCCAGCCGCACACGGTCACCGTCCGGCCGACGTCGACCGCCCGCAGCGTGCCGCACAGGTCGGTGCGCATCGACGTGGCCCCGCTCGACGGCTGGGCTTCGGGGGGAACGGTCACACTGGGTCCTTTCGGGTGGCCCCACCGGAGAGGGCCGTGGTCGTGCTGTCCCCGGTCACGGGGCGTCCGGGAAGGCGCCGGGGCGGGTGGCCGCCCGCACCGCGGCGACCACGTCGGCGACCGGAACGGTCCGCTGGTCGCCGGCGTCGCGCAGGGGCCGGAGTGACACCGTACCCGAGGCCGCCTCGTCCGGGCCCACGACCAGGACCCAGCGGGCCCCGGAGCGGTCCGCCGCCTTGAACTGGGCCTTCATGGACCGGTCGTCGAACGCCCGGTCGGCCGAGAACCCGGCGTCGCGCAGGGCGGCGGTCAGGTCCCGGGCGGCCGTGCCCCCGGTGGTGTCGACCACGAAGGCGTCGAGCGGCGTGGGGTCCACCGGGAACGCGCCCTCGGCGTCACAGGCCAGGAGGATGCGCTCGATGCCCAGGCCGAACCCGATGCCCGGCGTCGGCGGGCCGCCGAGCAGCTCCACCATGCCGTCGTAGCGACCGCCCCCGCCGATGCCGTTCTGGGCCGATCCCAGGGCGTCGGACGAGAACTCGAACGTCGTGCGGGTGTAGTAGTCGAACCCCCGCACCAGGCGGTGGTCCACCGCGTAGCCGACACCCAGGGCGTCGAGCCCGGCCAGCACGCGGGCGAGGTGGGCGCGGCACGGCTCGCACAGGTGATCGGCGAGGGTCGGCGCGTCGGCGGTGGCGGCCAGGCAGGCGTCGCGCTTGCAGTCGAGCACCCGCAGCGGATGCGCCGCGGCCCGCTCCTGGTGCTCGGGGCACAGCTCGTCCCGACGGGCCAGCAGGTACCCGCGCAGGAGGTCGAGATAGGCGGGCCGGCAGTCGGCGTCCCCCATCGAGTTGATGCGCAGGCCGTAGGCGGTGAGGCCGAGGGCCCGGTAGAACCGGTCGGCCAGGGCGATGACCTCGACGTCGAGGTCGGCGTCGGCCGTGCCGAGGGCCTCCACCCCCACCTGGTGGTGCTGGCGGTACCGTCCGGCCTGGGGTCGCTCGTAGCGGAAGGCAGGTGTGGCGTACCACGCCTTCCACGGCAGCGGTGGCCGGTGCTGGACCCAGGCCCGCACGATCGGTGCGGTCCCCTCGGGACGCAGCGCCAGCGGGCGGCCGCCCTTGTCCTCGAACTCGTACATCTCCTTGCCGACGACGTCGCTGCCCTCGCCGGTGCCCCGGCGGAACACCTTCACGTCCTCGAAGATCGGCGTGTGGGCCAGGCCGTAGCCGGCGCGTTCGGCGTGCTCGGCGAACAGGGACAGCAGTGCCTCCCAGCGGGTCGACTCGGGCCACAGGACGTCGTGGGTGCCGGTCGGGGCGCGCGCCGCCAGGCTCTTGTCGGACACGGAAGGTCAGTCCTTCTTTCCGGGGAGGATCCGGTAGACGTCGTACACGGCGTCGAGGTGGCGGATCAGGTTGAGGACCGACTCGAGGTGGGCCGGGTCGGCCAGCTCCACGTCGAAGCGCATGCGGCTGATCCGGTCGGCGTCGGTCTGGGTGTTGGCGCTCACGATGTTGAGGTGGTGCTCGGACACCACCTTGGTGACGTCGGCCAGCAGACGGGAGCGGTCGATGGCCACCACTTCGATGGTGGCCACGAACACGCTCGACGACCGGTGGTCCCACTCGACCTCGATGAGACGCTCACGGGAGCGACTGGCCAGTGACGCGGCGTTGGCGCAGTCCGCCCGGTGCACCGACACGCCGCGTCCCCGCGTCACGAAGCCGATGATCTCGTCGCCCGGCACCGGGGTGCAGCACCGGGACAGGCGCACCATCATGTCGTCGAGGCCCTCGACGTAGACGCCCGCCGAGTTGCTCCGTCCCGACCGGGCCGCCTGCGGCTGCTGGCGCGCGGTGACCGGCAGCTGCTCCTCGTAGATGCCGCCCCGCAGGTCCCGCAGGATCCGCTGGGTGACGGCCCGGGCGCTGATGCGGTTGTCGCCGATGGCCGCGTACAGGGCCTCGACGTCCGCGTAGTTCATCGACGCCGCCAGGGTGCCCAGGGTGTTGTCGGACGCCAGCTTCTGGACCGGCAGGCCCTCGCGGCGCAACTCCTTGATCAGTTCGTCCCGCCCGAGCTCGATGGCGTCCTCGCGCCGCTCCCGCGAGAACCACTGCCGGATCTTCGAGCGCGCCCGCGACGAGGCGACCATGTGCAGCCAGTCGCGCGAGGGCCCCGCGGTCTCGGCCTTGGAGGTGAAGATCTCGACGGTGTCGGCCGAGTTGAGCCGGGTGTCGAGGGGCACCAGGCGGCCGTTCACCTTCGCCCCGATGCACTTGTGGCCGACCTCGGTGTGGATGCTGTAGGCGAAGTCGACCGGCGTGGCGTTGGCGGCCAGGGCGATGACCTTGCCCTTGGGCGTGAAGACGTAGACCTCGTCCTCCTCGAGGTCGAGCTTCAACGCCTCGAGGAACTCGATCGGGTCCGTCGTCTCGTTCTGGAAGTCGACGATCCGCTGCATCCACTCGATCTCGGCCGTCGTCGACGACGTCTCCTTGGCCAGGGCGAGGCGTTCGGCCCGCCGGTCGCGCTCGACCATCTCGGCCCGCTGGGCCGGGGTCATGCCGGGGACCTTCTTCTCCGGCTTGGCCTTGCCGTCCTTCGGCCGCTTCGCCTTGGTGCCCGTGCCCCCGGTGTCGGCACGCGGCCCGTGCGATCCGTCGGACCGGGAGCCGCCCTCCTTGTAGCCCCAGTGGGCGGCGATCCCGTACTCGGCCCTGCGGTGCATCTCGTGGGTCCGGACCTGGACCTCGATGGGTTTGCCGTCGAGACCGATCACCGTGGTGTGCAGCGACTGGTAGAGGTTGAACTTCGGCGAGTTGATGTAGTCCTTGAACCGTCCCTGCACCGGTGGCCAGATGGCGTGGATCGAGCCGAGGGCCGCCCAGCAGTCCTTCTCCGACTCGACGATCACCCGGATGCCGACGAGGTCGTAGAGCTCGTCGAACTCCTTGCCGCGGACGACCATCTTCTCGTAGATGCTCCAGAGGTGCTTGGGTCGTCCGGTGACCTCCGCGTTCACCCCGGACGCCACCAGCCGTTCGCGGACGGCGACCAGGACCCGGGCCAGGAACTCGTCGCGCAGCGGGGCCCGACTGGCCACCATCTGCTCGATCTCGGCGTAGCGCTTGGGGTGGAGTGTGGCGAAGGCGAGGTCCTCGAGCTGCCACTTGACGCCCTGGATGCCCAGTCGATGGGCCAGCGGGGCGTAGATGTCGAGCGTCTCCTGGGCCGTGCGGCGCTGCTTCCACTCCGGCATGACCGACAGGGTCCGCATGTTGTGCAACCGGTCGGCCAGCTTGATGATCAGCACCCGCCAGTCGTCGGCCATGGCCACGAGCATCTTGCGGACGGTGGCGGCCTGCTGGGCCTCCTTGGAGTCGAACTGGAGCCGGTCGAGCTTGGTGACACCCTCGACGATCAGGGCCACGGCCGGGCCGAAGTCGCGGTCGATGACCTCGGTGGTGACGCCCGTGTCCTCCACGGCGTCGTGCAGCAGGGCGGCGGCCACGGTCT
>Ga0182013_10000227_pt1 | contig 75934 bp, 64 predicted proteins | sample 612S2MmetaG_FD_120487 | JGI IMG/M metagenome (GOLD analysis project Ga0182013, IMG submission 120487) | Permafrost microbial communities from Stordalen Mire, Sweden - 612S2M metaG | ecosystem: Environmental > Terrestrial > Soil > Wetlands > Permafrost | place: Sweden: Stordalen | collected... | reverse complement strand
GAAAAAGGCCGCCAAGCCCCAGGCGAAAAAGGCCGCCAAGACCAAGGCGAAGAAGGGGGCGCAGAAGGCCATTGCGGCCAAGGCTCTGAAGCCGAAGTCGAAGCGGCCAGCCAAGGCCAACAAGCCGGCCAAGACGAAGAAGCCGGCCAAAACCAAAGAGGCGGCCAAGGCGATCGAGCCCGCCGTCGAGGAGAAGGCGCAGATCCTCAGCTCCGAGGTGGTGTTCGAAGGGCCGCTGTTCCAGGTGCTGCGCGACCGGCTGATCGAGCCGGGCGCCCCGGAAGCCACCCGCGACATTATCCGCCACAACGGCAGCGTGGTGGTTCTGGCGGTGGACCACGGCAAGAACAAGAAGAACCCCTGGATCGTGGTCGAGCGCCAGTATCGCCACGCCGCCAACCGCTTCCTGTGGGAGCTGCCGGCGGGCAAGCTGGAGGTGGGCGAGGCCCCGCTGGAGGGCGCCAAGCGGGAACTGGAGGAAGAGACCGGCTACCGGGCCAAGAAGTGGAAGCCGCTGGTCGAGTACTTCGCCAGCCCCGGTTTTCTGGGCGAATCGATGAAGGTCTTTCTGGCCGAGGGGCTGGTGGCCGGGGACGCGCATCCGGAATCCGACGAGCGGATCGAGTTGCGCCTGGTCAAACTCTCCGAGGTCCTGAGCATGATTTCAAAGGGCGCGATTCAGGACGGCAAGACGCTGACCAGCGTGCTGCTGTATGCCCGACAGATCGCGGGCAAGCACGGCAAGTAGCGGGCCGCGGCGGCGTCGCGCGCCATCGAACCTCCATTGCGGGCCGGTGCTCTTTGCCGGCCCGTCTCATTTTGTGAGACCCCTCTTTTTCAATTTCAAACAACCTTTCCCTCGCTTTTCGCCGTCATAGTTCGTAGCGATGAGCACTCCCCCCAGGGTTTTTGCCGTCGCCACCTCACGCAAGATGCAAGAAAGCAGGGGCCTGTGGCTCAGCACAAAGGGAAGGTCAAGTGGTTTAACAACGCCAAGGGCTACGGATTCATCGGACGCGAAGACGGGCCGGATGTATTTGTCCACTACTCGGCAATTCAGCTGGACGGATACAAAACCCTGAAAGAGGGCGATGACGTCGAGTTCGACATCGTCCAAGGTCAGAAAGGCCCCCAGGCGGATGCGGTCATCCGGCTGCGGGACGCCGCCGCCCACAACGCAGCTTGACGGCCGGACGGCCGGGCGCTGCAAGTGAAACCGCCGCCAGGCGGTGGGCATGAACTGCGCCTGAATTCAGTTCTCTCGTCACAGCGCCTGGAGCATCGGCACAAGCGCCGCGGTTGGGTTGGCGCGCCGGTTCGGTGCGCGCGAGCCCTTGCGAGATCGTCTCGGCTGCATGACGATCTTCGGGTTCCCGGCCTGGCTTGCTGAACGAACCTGTGCGTGGAGACCTTTCCCATGGACAACCCCACCATGGCCCGCCTGCTGGCTGAGACCGCGGACCTGCTGGAGATCGACGGCGGCGATGGCTTTCGCATCCGCAGCTACCGCCGCGCCGCCGAGGCCGCCGGGCAGACCACCGTGGATCTGACGGCCGCGGCGGCCGACACCGCCCGGCTTCTGGAGATTCCCGGCATCGGCAAAGGCATGGCCGCCAACCTGCAGGCCATGGCCGCGACCGGCAATCTGCCCCTGCGCGAGGAGTTGCTGGCCAAGTACGGCGCGGGCCTGCTGGAGCTGTTGAAGCTGCCCGGCATGGGCCCCAAGACCGTGGCCCTGCTGTGGTCCGCGGCCCAGATCGCCAGCATCGACCAGCTCGCCGAGGCCATCGCCGCCGGTCGCCTGGCCGGCCTGCCGCGCATGGGCGAAAAGCAGATCGAAAAGCTGCGCAAGGGCATCGACGACTATCGCCGCAGCGCCGGGCGCTTCCGCATCGACGAGGCGGAGGACGCCGCCCGCCGCATCGCGGACTACCTGCTGGCGTTTCCCGGCCCGGGCGTTTCCGGACCTGAATCAGGCGGCGCAAAGTCAGGCGGCGCTGGCTCGGGCGGAATCGACAGGGTGACGCCCGCCGGGTCGCTGCGCCGGGGCCGCGAGACCGTTGGCGACCTAGATCTTCTCGTCACCGGGCCGGCCTGCGCGCCCGAGCATACCACCGCCGCGGTGGAGTACGTGGCCGCTTACCCCGGCATTCACGACATCATCGCCAAGGGCGAAAACAAGGTCAGCTTCCACCTGTCCAGCGGCCTGCAGGTGGACGTGCGCCTGCTGCCCACGGCCAGCTACGGCGCGGCGCTGCAGTACTTCACCGGCTCCAAGGCGCACAACGTGGCGCTGCGCCAGCGGGCTCTCAAGCTGGGCTACACGTTGAGCGAGTGGGCGCTGGCCCGCCTGGACAATGATTCGCTGGTGGCCGCGGCCACCGAGGAAGAGATCTACGCGGCGCTGGGCATGGACTGGATTCCTCCCGAACTGCGCGAGAACCTGGGCGAAATCGAGAGTGCCGCGCAGCACACCCTGCCCCGGCTGGTGGAGCGGGCCGATCTTCGCGGCGACCTGCACATGCACACCACGGCCAGCGACGGCCACAACAGCATCCGCGAGATGGCCGACGCCGCACTGGCCTGCGGATACGGCTACATCGCCATCACCGATCACTCCAAGAACCTGGCCATGACCAACGGCCTGGACGAAAAGCGGGCCCTCGAACAGGTGGAGCGCATCCGCGCCGTGGACCGCGCGATGGAGGGCCGCATCCGCGTGTTCTCCGGCATCGAGGTGGACATCCTGGCCGGCGGCTCCCTGGACCTGGACGACGAAGTGCTGGCCCAGATGGAGGTGGTCATCGCCAGCGTCCACACCCGCTTTGAGCAGAGCAGGGAAGAGATGACCGCGCGGGTGCTGCGGGCCATCGAGAACCCCAATGTGCGCATTCTGGGCCATCCCACCGGGCGCCTGCTGCTGCGCCGCGAGCCGTTCGCCCTGGACCTGGGCGTGGTGTTGCGCCGGGCGGCGGAACTGGGTGTGGCCGTCGAGCACAACGCCGCTCCGGAGCGGCTGGACCTGAACGACCGCGACCTGCGCCTGGCCCGGGAACTGGGCTCGAAGATCGTCATCAATTCCGACTCTCACGATGCCCGCAACCTGGGCAAGATGGACTACGGAATCCGCCAGTTGCGGCGCGCCTGGCTGGGACCGGAAGCGGTCTTGAACACGCTCGGCGCGGAGGATTTTCTCGCCGCGCTCAGGCCCCGGCCTCGATCTGAGCCCCGATAGTACCCACCCTCAGTGCAAACCCGTGCGACATTTCGCCGCAATGCATCCGATTGTGTGGCCCAAATTGCATGGGTAGGCATAAGATAAGTTCGCTATGAGCCTACTTCATCAGGATTCTCCAGCAGAAATCGACGATGCCGCCCGCGGCGAGGAATTCACCAAGGGCTCGAGCCACGTGGTGATCGCCGGCATCCTGGCCGCCGTTCTGGTTTCCATCGCCATCGCCATTTACGTGAAAGCCGGGGATAAGCCGCCGGCCGCCACCGGTGAGATTGTCCAGGTGTGGTCCCACCCGCTGCACACCGAAACCTCGGGGATCGACGCCAACGGCGCCCCCATGGCCAAGGAGCACTTCGACCAGGTGCTGGTGATCACCCACGTGAAGCTGCGCAACCAGAGCCAGCAGCCGCTGTTCCTGCACGAGGTTCTCACCAACGCCAAGCTGGACGACCAGATCCGCTCCAGCTATGCGGCCATCGCGGCGGACTACGAGCGGGTCTTCCAGCTTTATCCGGAGCTCGCCAGCCTGCACGGGCCGGCGCTCTCTCCCAGAACCACCATCCCCCCAGGGCAGACCGTGGATGGCAACATCATCTCGTCCTTCCGGCTTACCAAGCAGCAGTGGGAGGCGCGCAAGGACCTGAACTACACCTTCGCCTTCCAGTACCAGCCCAAGCTGGTGCTGACGCCCAAAGCTCCGGTTGTGCCTTTTCCCGAATAGAGCGGCGCCGTCCGCAGCGGCAGTCTCATTCCAAAAACGCCACCACGCCCCCAAAACACGCTCCACCCCGCGGATCGCTTCGCGGGGTGGAGCGTGAAAGCGCCCGGGGCCGCGCTGGGCGGCCTCGGCGCACCTGCCTGAAGCGTGTTTACTGAACGCCTGGTGTGGGCGCGCCCTTGGGCGACGATAGATAGCCGGTCACGGTGTTCTTGGCGCTCACCGAGTTGACCACGATCTCAAACAGCATGGGCGATTTGCCGCTGTAGAACTGCAACGGCTCGTTCAGGTTGCGGTCCTTCTTCTCGTACTGCTTGTCGTCGGAGTACACCACCACGGTAAAGCGGCTCTTCTTGTTGTCGGCCTTCTTCAGTTCCAGGCTGACCGTGCCCACCGGCTTCTTCTGGCCCTTGGTCAGGGTGAACTCGTAGTAGTTCCGGTCGCCCTTGTGCTTCAGCGTTTCCAGCTCGTCGTGATTGCGGGCGATCAGGCTGCTGTGATCGCTCAAGTCTCCCCTCATGGAGGTCAACTGGCTGATGGCGGCGGCCAGGTCGTTCTGCGTTTTGGCCACGTCGGTCTTGACGCCGCCCACATCGGTTTTCACGGAGGAAACGTCGCTGGCCACGGCGGTCACCTGCTGCGCGGTCTGCTTCTGGGCGGACTCCAGCCGCTGGCTGTTGGCTTCCTGGGCCGACTCGCGGCGGATGATCTCCTCGGCCTTGGCGTCCATCTGCTTCTGGGTCAGCCCCAGGGAGCTGCCCAGTTCCTCGGTGGCCACCTTGAGGCGGGCATTGGTTTCGCGCAGCTCGGCGGCCAGCTTCACGTTCTCCTGCTTGGCGTCGGCCAGGTCGGCTTGTTGCGTGCTCAGCCGGCCGCTCAGTGAGTAGCTCCAGATCAGGCCGCCCAATCCGGCCAGCAGGGCGACGGCGATGGCCGCCAGCAATGCGCCGGAATAGGTGCGGGGGGTATTGTCAAGTTCGCTCATGAAGTGCTTCTCCTTGGCGGCCCGTCTCGCGAACCGCTCGTGGTGTGATGGCGTCCTGCTTTCCGGTTAGACGCCGCCCAAAGAATTCTCTCCCTGGAACATCCCGCTCCAGTTCTGAGATTCGGCCCGGAGTGTCGATTTCGCGGGTTTTCAACCCCGCACTTCTGGGGAATCTACAGCATATCGAATGTTCTGCTCCCGTGCGGGGAAAACTGGCCGGCGGCGGATTTCGAATACGGCACAATGCGGCACCAGAGAGCGCCTGCGCCTCTCCCCGCGCCCCTGCCGTCCCGGATTCCGTGACAACCATGGAACCGTTCCGTTATAAACATCTTTACCGCTCTGCGGGAGCCTGACTGTGCAAGGAAGCTCAGGAACCTCGCACCAACGGACCAGAAATCACTGCAAGGGGGATTTCCAAAGGCTATGTCGACTGCTGTCGCTGGTAAGGGATTGGAAGGGATTGTCGCGGCGAACTCCGGGATCTGCTGGATCGACGGAGATGCGGGCGTGCTGGCCTATCGCGGAATCGATATCCACGAGTTGGCCGTCAATTCGACCTTCGAGGAGACCACCTACCTGCTTTGGAACGGCATCCTGCCCAACCATTTGGCGCTGCGGGAGTTCCAGTCGCAGTTGACGCTGGCCCGGTCGATCGACCATCGCATGATCGAGATGCTGCGCACCTTTCCCCGCACGGCAACGCCCATGGAGGTGCTGCGCACGGCGGTCTCGGCGCTGAGCTTTTTCGACGCCGACGAGAAAGACAACTCGCACGACGCCAACGTGCGCAAGAGCTACAATCTGACCGCGCAGATCGCCATGCTGGTGGCCATCTACGACCGCATCCGCAAGGGGCTGGAGATTGTTCCGCCCGACCGTTCGCTCTCCCACTCCGCCAACTTCCTGTGGATGCTGCGGGGCGAAAAGCCTTCCGAGACCGCCACCCGGACGCTGGACATTGCCCTTATCCTGCACGCCGACCACGAGCTGAACGCCTCCACCTTTGCCGCCCGCGTCATCGCCGCCACCCTGGCCGACGTTCATTCCGCAGTGACCGGAGCCCTGGGGGCGCTGAAGGGCCCCTTGCACGGCGGCGCCAACGAAGGCGTCATGCGCCTGCTCTATGCCATCGACAAGGCCGGCGCCGATCCGGTGGAATACGTCAAGAGCATGCTGGCCGCCAAGCAGAAAATCTCCGGCTTCGGCCACCGCGTCTACAAAACCGAAGATCCCCGCGCCACCCACTTGCGCCGCATGAGCGAGCAGTTGGGCAAGGACGCCGGCGTGCCCAAGTGGTTTGAGATGTCGCGGGCCATCGAGATCTACATCAACGCCGACAAGAAGCTCAATGCCAACGTGGATTTCTACTCCGCCTCGACCTACGCCACGCTGGGCATCGACATCGACCTCTATACGCCCATCTTCGCCATCAGCCGCATCGCCGGCTGGGCCGCCCACATCATCGAGCAGTTGGACGACAATCGCCTGATTCGCCCGCGGGCCGAGTACATTGGGCCGGCCTACCCCTCGCACTGGATTCCCATGGAAGAGCGCGGGTAAGCCGAGCATGGCCGGACCGAGCGCGGGTCACACGATCCCCCTCCTGGCCCAATAAAAATCCGCGCGCCCCAGGCCCGGTTCGCATCCAATGCGCAAGGCGGGTGTGCGATGGCGATTCGCAAGTTTGTTGTAGAGAGGCTGAGCCTGGTTACGGCCAGGCCGTTTGGCGAGGTCGTGGCGGTGATCGAAAAAGCCATCGGCCATCCCGATATGCGCAAGTTCGGCGCGAGCGTGGCCGCGGCGTCGAGCTGGCAGGAACTCGAAGAGACGGTCCAGAACGCCATCGGGCCTTCGGGCTTCATGGAGTTTGCGCGCTTCAACCTGGGCCAGATCATCGAAAAAGCGCGCGGCGCGGAGGCGCCCAAAATCCTCCGCCTGGTCATCGGCAATCCGCTCATCATGAAGAAGATGGCCGAGCATGTGCCGGACACGGCGTCCTATGCGCCGGTGACGATTCTCATCGACCAGCGCGCGGATGGAGTTCATCTCAGCTACGATTCGATGGCCAGCTACCTGGAGACCTACGGCAATCAGGATGCGCTGAAGGTGGCCCGCGAACTGGATGCCAAGGTGGAAGCCCTGCTGAGGACGGCGGCGAATTAGGGCCGTGGCGGGCTACTGCCGCGCCTTCCACAGCAGGTAAAGGGCCCACGCCGACAGTGTGCAGTTGTCGCGGATCGCGCCAGCGAGCATCATCCGCTCGAACTCTTCCACCCCCAGCGAGCGAACCACCAGGTCGTGCTCCTCGGCGTCCGGCTCACGCTCCGATTGGGTCAACCCGGTGGCCAGAAAGACGTGCTGCCTTTGCCGGGTGAAGCCGTAGGCAATCCACAGCCATCCCAGGTAGGTCATTTCCGCGGCTTCCAGGCCCAGCTCCTCTTTCAGCTCGCCGCGCGCCAGCTCTTCGGGGTTCTCGACCTCCATCTCCCAGCCGCCCTGGGGCAGCTCCAGCGCTCGCTCCTCGATGGTGTAGCGGAACTGCTCGACCAGCCAGACGCGGCCCCGGTCGATGGGCAGGATGATGGCGGATTCGTCCTTGTCCACCACGCCGTAAATGCCCATTTGGCCATTGGAGCGGAGAATCTGATCCTCGCGCACCCGCATCCAGCGGTTGCGGTAGACCTCGCGGCTGGAAAGGGTGGTGATGGCGGGGCCGGCATTGCCTGGAACCGGATTCATGCTTTCTCCTTGACGCCGGGTGCGCCGGCGACGCGGCGATGTGTGCGCGGCGGGCGAGTCCTTGCCCTGGGATGGCGCGATCTTAGAGGCCACAAGAAGATTCATCGCCACAAAAGAGCGCGGCATGAGCCTGTGCGCCGCCCCAGACGCCGATCAAGGACAGTTTATTCGCTCTGCAGGCGGAACTTGCGCAGCCGCCCCACCAGCGAGGCCGGACCGCTGACTACGAGGCGGACCAGGTTGCCTTCGTACTCCCGGCTATGCACGACCATGCCCGCCTCGATGGCCGCCAGCGCCGCTCCCTCGTGCTGCGGAACCCGGAACTCGGCGTCGATGACCGGGTCCGAATGCAGGGCGTCGTCGATGGCCGCAAGCAGCGCCTCCATGCCTTCGCCGGTGCGCGCCGAGACGGCCACTTCGCGATGCGTCTTGAGCCGGGCCTGGGAGTGGAGCCCGTGACGCTGATGCTCGTCCAGCAGGTCGATCTTGTTCAGCACCTCGATGCGGGGCTTGCCCAGGGAATCGAGCTCGCCCAGGACCTTTTCGACCTGGGTTTTCTGCTCCTCGCCGTAGGTCGATGAGGCGTCGCGGATGTGGAGCAGCACCTCGGCCTGGGCCACTTCCTCCAGCGTGGCGCGGAAGCTGGTGACCAGCGTGTGGGGCAGGTTGCGGATGAAGCCCACGGTGTCCGACAGCAGGACCTTGCGCCGGCTGGGCAGCTCGATCGCCCGCAGCTTGGGGTCCAGGGTGGCGAACATGCGCGGCGATTGCAGCACCTGGGCGCCGGTCAACTGGTTGAAAAGCGTGCTTTTGCCGGCGTTGGTGTAGCCCACCAGGGCCACCGTGGGCACGGGCACCGACTCGCGGCGCTGGCGCTGCTGCTTGCGCACGCGGCGTACCGAATCCAACTCGCCCTTCAGGTGGTCGATGCGGCTTTGAATGCGCCGGCGGTCGGTTTCCAGCTTGGTTTCGCCGGGGCCGCGGGTGCCGATGCCGCCGCCCAACTGGGACATGGCCTTGCCCTTGCCGGTCAGCCGCGGCAGCATGTACTCAAGCTGCGCCAGCTCCACCTGCAACTGCCCCTCGCGGGTGTGGGCGTGGCGGGCGAAAATGTCCAGAATCAACTGCGTGCGGTCCAGAACCCGGCAGGGAAGAGCAGCTTCGAGATTGCGCAACTGGGTGGGGGTGAGGTCGTGGTCGAAGAGCACCAGGTCGGCCTGGACCGAGGCCACGACGCCGGCGATCTCCTCCACCTTGCCGGCGCCGACCAGGGTGGCCGGATCGGGCCGGACACGGCGCTGCATCAGCTCGGCGGCTACCGTGCCGCCGGCGCTCGACACCAGTTCGCGAAACTCGGCGAGAGACTCTTCCGGGTCCAGTTCGGTCTGCGACCGCGCACCCGCCGCTGGAACCGCCAAGCGCGGCGAATCGGCGGCGCCGTCAGGCTCCCGCGCATCCTCATTGAGGAATTCCGGGTCCGCCGACAGAGCCGCCTGCCGCGCGCCCGCCTGGGCTGCGCGCTTGCCGCGGGAGCGGGTGTCAAGATCAACCCCCACCAGAACGGCACGCTCCGGTCCGCCATCCCGGCGGCCAGACTCGGTCGCCGGAGATCCCGAACCTGCGCCGGAAGCGCCGGTCCGGCCTTCCTCGACGGTCAACGGTGACCTCTCCCTGACCGCTATCGCGGCTCCCCAATAGCGGCAGGAGCGGGCGGCGCAGCCGGCGAGGCGACGGCTGAGGGCCCGAGTCCTGAAAATGCGCCAGCCGGACGGTGCTCGCTATGCAGCACGCTCCGGTTGCTCACCACGGTCGAGATGGCGTGTTTAAAGATCAACTGCTCCTGGCTGTTGTTCTCCAGAAGCACGGAATACTTGTCAAAAGACCGGATTTTTCCAGTGAGCTTGACGCCGCTGACCAGATAAATCGTGATGGGGGTTTTGTCCTTGCGAACCGTGTTCAGGAACGTGTCCTGAATATTTTGTGCCGGCTTGTTCTCCATTTGCCGATCTCCTACTTTCCTCGTGAGTGATTGGATAGAGCTTGATATCCGATACGTGTACAAATCGGCGGGCACGGCGCCAGAAACCCCGGAGCCGCCAGATCCCGCAATGTGACAACAATATATGTCTTGCCAGACCTTTTCAACCGTGGCGCATTTTTCGCCTCAGTCAAATGTTCGCGGACCAGCCTTTGGTGTTCAAGACAACTACCGTAACAGCGGGTGGAAATCCTTTTCCCCCGAGGGGGAAGGCTCCTTTCCTCGGCTGCTTCGCCGAGCATTCAAAAGGCCGCGCTTCGGAGCCGGGAAAGAGGCGAACCCAGTTCTCGGCGTGGGACGGAGCGCACACCACGGCTGGTACCATGGTGTGGTGAAAACCGCGCCGAACCCGCCTCAGAATCCCGCCCCAACGGCCCAACCGGTACCCATGCTGGACCTCAAGCGCCAGTACCGTCCGCTTCACCAGGAACTCGTGGAAGCGGTAGCGCATGTTCTTGAGACGCAGCAGTTCATTCTTGGCGAGCCGGTGGCCGCTTTCGAGCGGGAAGCGGCGGCGCAACTGGGCGTGAAGCACGGGCTGGGCTGCTCCTCGGGCACTGACGCCTTGTGGCTGGCCCTGGCTGGCGCCGGCATCGGACCCGGCATGGCCGTCGTGACTACTCCGTTCAGCTTCTTCGCGTCGGTGAGTTCGATCCTTCGCGCCGGAGCCACGCCCCTGTTGGCAGACATTGAGCCCGCCACCTTCAACCTGGACCCCAAAGCCGTGACGGCTGTTCTCGACGGGCCCCAGGGCGCAGCCGTGCGCGCCATTCTGCCCGTTCACCTCTACGGCCAGACCGCCGACTGGACATCGTTTGCGGCACTCGGGCTGGAGCGCGGGCTGAAGCTGATTGAGGACGCCGCCCAGGCCTGGGGCGCGGAGTGGCAGGGCGTAAAAGCCGGCGCTCTGGGCGACGCGGCGGCCTTCAGCTTTTATCCCACCAAGAACCTGAGCGCGGCGGGCGACGCCGGCATGGTCACCACGAATTCAGACCAGATTGCCGAGCGGGTCAAGATGCTGCGGCAGCACGGAATGCGCCGCCGCTACTACCACGACGAGGTGGGGTGGAACACGCGCATGGACGGCTTCCAGGGCGCCATTCTCTCGGTCAAGCTCAAGTACATCGACGGTTGGAACCAGGCCCGCCGTACCGCGGCCAAGCGCTACCATGCGCTGTTTGCCGCTGCCGGGCTGGTTGAAGCCGGCCCCTACCCAACTCATGGCGTCGTTCTCCCGCAAGAAGTGCGAGGCAGCCGACCCGTCTGGCACCAGTACGTCATCCGCACGCCGCGCCGCGACCCGTTGCGCGAGTTTCTGGCCAGCCGCAAGATCGGCTCGGAGATCTATTATCCGGTGCCGATTCATTTGCAGGAAGCATTGAAGGGCCTGGGCTACGGCGCGGGCAGTTTCCCTGAAGCGGAGCGGGCCGCGCGCGAGGTTCTGGCGCTGCCCATCTACGCGGAGATTCGCCCGGACGAGCAGCAGACCGTGGTGGGGGCGATTGCGGAGTTTTTGAGCTGAGCGACTGGATTCCCCCGTCGTAATTTAGGGCTGTCGAGGAGAGACGGAAGATGCGAGAAAACCTTCTATACCTTTCGCAAATGCTCCAAGAGAGTGGCGAAAGTTCCTACGCTGCGACGATTGACGATGTGATCTCAGCCCCAAGTCACGAACGGGATGCGTTTCTTGTGTCAAACGAATTATGGGGCGGGGCGGGCTCAATTGCGGACCAGGCTGGATTGGTCGATGTGCGTCGCACCGACGGAACCCGGAAGATTCAACATGCCCTTATCCAACTCGGCAGCGAGCAGATTCGAATGGGGAAGATAAATCCGCGCACCAAGACGTGGGTGGAAGTTTTCAAGAAATGGGAAGACGCGGGTATCTAACAAAAATGAACATCAAGTTAGCTCAGGCGCACCATCAGGCGCGAGGGTCATGCAGTTGCTTTGTAACAGGGCATGGCTTTAGCCGTGCCTATTGCACGCAACGTCTGGGCGGGCTTTAGCCCCTGCCATCTTTGCTCTCCGCGACATGCAGTTCTGCAGGGGCTGAAGCCCGAACGGGGAAGCGGGAGGGCTTTTGCGGCACGGCTAAAGCCATGCCCTGTTACAAGACCCTACCCTTTGACCCTTGGAACGCCATACTGGAGCTGGCTTGATATTTATTCCAAGGAAATAGGCTTTCGCGTCACGCTGCATAAAGGACTTGCTCCTGCTCGGTGACGCTCTGGAGAACATACGGATTCCGAATCGCGCCGTCTTCGATCAGGTCCATGGGGCGAGACAACAGCACGCCAAGGGCCTCGCGCAAGGCGAGATAGTTCTTCATCCTGACCGCAACCGGAACCGGCTCGAACTCCACCAGAAAGTCGGCATCGCTGCGCAGCGGGTCGAAGTCGATGCGAAGAATCGAGCCAAAGACCGCCAGACGCCGAACCCGATACTGCAGGCAGAGGCGGACGATCTCTTCGAGATTGCGTTCAATGAGGCTTTGCATAGCGATTCCGCAAGCAGAATAGCATTGGAAGGGCGGGTGGCACATCCCGCCCCTCCATCCCTACCGGAAGAGGTTGGTGCGGGCCAGATCGACGATCTCGTCTCCACGGCCGTTCAAAATCGCCTTGATCATGTACAGGTTGAAATCCACGATCTGATCGAGTTTGAGGCTGGGAGGCATGGCCAGTTCCTGGCGGTTCACCGCGATATCGATCAGTGCGGGGCCGGGATGCGCGAAAGCCTGCTCGAGCGCCGGCCGAACCTGCTCCGGGTCATCGACGTGCAGACCCAGAATCCCCGTCCCTTCCGCGATTTTGGCAAAGTCCGGGTTCACCAGGTCGGTGGCGTGGCTCAGGAAGCCGGTGGCCTTCATCTCCAACTCCACAAAGCCCAGCGAGCCGTTGTTGAACACCACCACCTTGACGGGCAGGTTCAACTGGCGCAGCGACAAGAGGTCGCCCATCAGCATGGAGACGCCGCCATCGCCTGAGAGCGTGACCACCTGGCGGCCGGGATGAGAAATCTGCGCGCCGATGGCCTGCGGCAGGGCATTCGCCATGGACCCGTGATTGAACGAACCCAGCAGCCTGCGGCGGCCGTTCATGGTCAGGTAGCGCGCCGCCCAAATCACCGGAGTTCCCACGTCCGCCGTAAAAACCGCGTCTTCGGCGGCCAGCTCATCGATGACCTTGGCCACGTATTGCGGGTGGATGGGCAGTTGTCCCGGCTTCCCGGTGGCCAGATCGTCCAGGTCCTTGCGGGCCTCGTGATAGTGGGTCAGCGTTGCGTCCAGGTGGCGGCGGTCCTGCTTCTGCTCGATCGCGGGCAGCAGCGCGCGCAGGGTTTCCGCGACGCCGCCCACCACGCCCAGATTGATGCCGGTGCGCCGTCCCAGTTGCTCCTCGCGCAGGTCGATCTGCACGATGCGCGCTTTTTTCGGGTAAAACTGCTGATAGGGGAAATCCGTTCCCACCATCAGCAGCGTGTCGCAGTTCATCATGGCGTGGTAGCCGGAGGAGAAGCCCAGCAGGCCGGTCATGCCTACGTCGTAGGGGTTGTCGTATTCGATGAACTCCTTGCCGCGCAGGGCGTGCACGATGGGAGCCTGCAGCGAGCCGGCCAGCGCGACCAGTTCGTCATGCGCTCCGGCGCAGCCCGCCCCGGCCAGGATGGTCACCTTCTTAGCGCCGTTCAGCTCCGCGGCCAGCAGGTCCAGCTCTTCCCGGCGGGGAACAATCTCCGGCTGCGCGTAGGTGAAGGCGACGCGGCGATCCTGGTTGACGGCATCGGAGAGCGCCACATCGCCGGGGATGACGATGACCGCGACACCCTTCTTCGCCAGGGCCGTCTGGATGGCGATTTCAAGAAGGCGCGGCATCTGCGAAGGATGCGACACCAGCTCGCAGAAGTGGCTGCACTCCTTGAACAACAGCTCGGGGTGCGTCTCCTGAAAGTAGTGGCTGCCAATTTCCGCGGAGGGAATATGCGCGGCGATGGCCAGCACCGGCACGCGGCTGCGCTGGCAGTCGTAGAGGCCGTTGATCAGGTGCAGATTGCCCGGCCCGCAGCTTCCGGCGCAGACCGCCAGCTTGCCCGTCAGGGCCGCTTCGGCTCCGGCGGCGAAGGCGGCCGTCTCTTCGTGCCGCACGCCGACCCACTCGATCCCGCTGCGCACTCGAACAGAATCGGTGATGCCGTTGAGAGAATCGCCCGCCACGCCATAAATGCGCTGCACACCGGCGGCGGCCAGAACGTCCGTAAACAGCTCTGCAACTTTCTTCGCCAAGGTCTCGGATTCTTCCGCCGGCTCAACAGGAAGCAGCAACCCTCCACTTTGGCCTGCGGAAGCCTTTCTGTTGTTGTAGATGCAAGCCCGCCGCAGGCGTTGCCGCAAATGCGCAAATGACTACGGGCTTTAGCCCCGGCCGCGTTTGTTTTCTGATCGTTGAGCTCAGCAGCGGCTAAAGCCGAGATCCAATCTGGCTTTTTATCGGCACGACTGAAGTCGCGCCCTGTTACAAGACGGACTTGCACCACCGACGGTTAGTCCCTATTGCCTGGTCCCTCGTCCAGCCTTCGCATCCATGTCGTAGAATCCACTCAGCATGAAGTGTCCTTATTGCGGTTTCGGGCAGGACCGGGTTGTGGATTCGCGGGAGAGCAAAGAGGCTGACTCCATCCGGCGGCGGCGGGAGTGCGAGCGCTGCAACCGCCGCTTCACCACCTACGAGCGCATCGACGAAATCCCCTATATGGTGGTGAAGAAAGACGGCCGGCGCGAGCGCTTCGACCGCAAGAAAGTACTCAACGGGCTGATGCGCGCCTGCGAAAAGCGCCCCGTGCCGTCCCTGCAACTGGAAGCCATTGTGGATGCGGCGGAAACCTACCTGGTGGACGCGCCGGAGCGCGAACGGACCACGCGCGAAATTGGCGAACTGATCATGAAGCACCTGAAGGGGCTGGACACGGTAGCCTATATCCGCTTCGCGTCGGTCTACCGGGACTTCAAGGACGTGCGCGAGTTCAAGGAAGAGCTGGAAGGGCTGCTGGGCGGGCGCGGCGGCGGCAAGGCGAAGAAGTGAACAGTGGACAGTGAACAGTGGACAGTTTCCTGCGGAACGCTATCAGCTTTCCGCCTTGTCTTTGCCTGTGCCTCTCGATTTCACGCGGAAGTTGCATCCGGCAAGAGCGGCTTGAATGCTGGGCACTGACCACTGACCACTGTCCACTGACAAGGGAGAAGCTATGGCAGACGCAAAAACGCACAAGGTGACTCTGATTCCGGGCGACGGCATCGGGCCGGAGGTGACGCAGGCCGTGGTCCGCATTCTGGAGGCCACCGGGGTCAAGTTCGAGTGGGAGCGGTTCGCGGCCGGCGCCGAGGCCTTTGAAATCTTCGGCGAGTACATTCCGGCCGAGCTCACGGAGTCGATCGAGCGCAACGGCGTGGCGTTGAAGGGCCCGGTCTCGACCCCCATCGGCGGCGGGTTCAAGAGCATCAACGTCACCCTGCGGAAAAAGTTCGACCTGTTCGCCAACTTCCGGCCCATCAAGAACCTGCCCGGCCTGGCGACGCACTGGCCCGGCGTGGACCTGATCATCGTGCGCGAAAACACCGAGGGCGAGTACCTGGGCCTGGAGCACGAGGTGGTTCCCGGCGTGGTGGAGGCCATCAAGGTCATCACGGAAAAGGGCTCCACGCGCATCGCCAAGTTCGCTTTCGAGTACGCCCGCAAGCACGGCCGCAAGAAGATCCACTCCATTCACAAAGCCAACATCATGAAGCTTTCCGACGGGCTCTTCCTGCGCTGCGCGCGCACGGTGGCCGCGGGATTTCCGGACGTGATTTACGGAGAGCACATCATCGACAACACCTGCATGCAACTGGTGATGAACCCCTACCAGTACGACACGCTGCTGCTTGAAAACCTCTACGGGGACATCGTGAGCGACCTGTGCGCGGGGCTGGTGGGCGGGCTGGGGCTGGTTCCAGGAGCCAACCTGGGCCTCCACTGCGCCATCTTCGAGGCGGTGCACGGCTCGGCTCCGGACATTGCGGGCAAGGACGTGGCCAACCCCACGGCGCTGCTGCAATCGGCGGTGCTGATGCTGCGGCATCTGGACGAAGAGGCCGCTGCCGACCGGGTCCACAAGGCGCTGGAGACGGTTTACGCCGAGCGCAAGACGCTGACGCGCGACGTGGGCGGCACGGCTGGCACGAGCCAGTTCGCCGATGCCGTGCTGGCGGCTATGGCGTAGGGCGCAAGACAGGAAATTCCCCATTCCTTTGCCTCGCAAGGACAGAATGGGGGTAGAATTTGCCGGAGAGTTTTGGTATCGCAGCGTATCCCGATGCAGCTTTTCTCGACAAAGGAGCCGACTCGATATGCCTGATGAGAACGCCATTCCTGCCGCCCAAATCCCGGCGGCGGCCATGGCATCCGACCCCATCTTTGACCGACTCGAAGACCAGATCGACTGGTACGACCGGAAGAGCCGCTCGGCGCAGCACGTCTTCAAGCGCATCAAGGTGGTCGAAATTCTCTCCGCCGCGGCAATCCCGTTTCTGGCGGGGCTGAGCTACCGCTACGACAAGCTGGTCACCGGCGGCCTGGGCGTCCTGATCACCATTCTCGAGGGTCTCTTGCACCTCAACCAGTACCAGCAGAACTGGACCAACTACCGCTCCACCTGCGAGGCACTGAAGCACGAGAAGTACGTCTACCTGGCCAAGGCCGGGCCCTACGCCACCGCCCAGGACCCGCACGCACTGCTCGCCGAGCGCATCGAATCCACCGTTTCGCAGGAGCACGCCCAATGGGCCTCGGTGCAGCAGCAGGCGGCCAAAGGCCAGGGCGACACGGCACCGCCAGCCGCCTGACAGCGCAGGAGCCCGCCGCGGCCAAAAAAGAGAGCTTCAATCCGTCCAAGAAGAGATGCGGCCCATCAAACAGGGTTATTGCACCCGCTCAAACTCCGACTTGCGGCTGCTGGGACCCTTCTTTGCGAAGGTGTTTTCGACCAGCACGCTGAGTTTGTCGCCGTTTGCGGTGACGGTGACCCGCGCCACGCGGCCCGAGCCGGGCTTTTCGCCGCCGTCCGGCAACGCGGCAAAATCCCAGGTGGCCGTGGCCTTGCTGTCCCCCTCCGGCGCCGCCACCTGCGTTCCCCAGTCGCAATTGGAGCAGGCTCCCCAGGCGTGCATCTTGATCTCGTCCCGCTTGCCGGCGATCTTCAGCCGGGCCAGCTCATTGCCCCTTTTGGGCTGCATGGGGGCGTTCATCGCATTGGCTGCGGGACTCGCCGATTCTTCTGCGAGCACCCATTCTCCTATGAGCGGGCCACCCAGTTTGCCGGCGTTCGAGGCGTTGTCGTTCGTGATCGGTGTGGGCGCCGGAGGCGTAGCGCTGTTGGATCCGCGCATGGAGAAAAACAGGATCGCAACCACCACTACCACCGCCGCCGCTCCGGCCCCGGCGATCACCTTGGTCTTCGAGCCCTTGAGCGGCGGCGGCTGCTCAGCGGCCGTGTTGGGCGGCGGAAGCTGCACCGACACGGTGGCATGGACCGGCTCGGTATTGGTGGCGCTTGACGGCGCGACGTACTGCGCCAGCGCCTTGGTCAGTAGTTGCACGTCGGAGTTCCAGCGCGCATGGGTAATCTCCACGCTGTTGCGATAGGCCAGGTCCTTCAGGTTGTCGGGCAACTGGTCGGGATGGGGCATCTTGGCGTCGTGCACCAGCACCGGAATCACGGCGATATTGCGGGCCAGGGCCGAAGCCACTTCGAGGCGCACAAAATCGTTGGGGTCGTCCAGGCGTCGCGTGCCGGAGCTGCCCGCGATGCTGGTCCAGCCGGGGCCGATCATGGCCAGCAGCACGCCGCAGGTGGCCACGTTGTCGTCGATGGCCTTGCGGAAATCGATGCCGGGGTTGATGCCCGCCACGTCCATGAAAACCGAATCGTCGCCAAAGGTGCGAGCCAGGTCGTCGTAGAGACGTCCCGCCTCGCCTTCCGTATCGTCCCTGCGATAACTGATGAAGATCGCGCGCCCCACGTCGCCTCCGTTGAACCGGCCCAATCCAGACAGTCCTTTGCCGATGCCAGAATAGGCGGAAATGGTTCGCTGGGCAAGAAAGAACGGCGTGGGCCGGCAACTATCTCTCAACATGCCCTTCGACAGCCCTCTGCCCGCTCCCGGCGATGGGGGCAGGACCGGCGCGATTCGGGAATTCAGACCGTGGCGCCCCAATTCCGTTTGGGGGTGAGACACTCGCTGTTAGAGTTCTCCTGCATGGCCTCCTTTCTGGGGAGCTTGCGACTAATGTACGATACCGGAAAGCAGTTCATTTGCCCTGAAGAGGCGGTCTGTGTACATCAGCAAGATTTCGTTGAAAAACATCCGCGGCTTCGAGTCCTTGGATTTTGATCTCGACAGAGGCGACGGCCAATTTGCTGGTTGGACGGTGTTCACCGGAAGTAACGGCTCGGGGAAGAGTACCCTACTCAAGGCGATTGGGTTTTGTCTTGTGCCGCCCGATGCAAGGATCACTCTGTCTAACCCCTTATACTTTCCAAGTAGGAATCCTATCGGCCCCGATTGCGGGATCGATCTGCGTTTTTTGCGCTCAGAAACTGACGATGAACTTCCTAGTGCTGAAGGCTGGCCGTATCCCGACTACCATGAGGGCATTTCCTTCCGCGGTCTAATTGGATGGAACGAGGGCGGGATTTTTACATGGACCGAGCATAGTGCTGATAGGCCCCTCAAAGGCTGGTTTTCCTGTGGCTACGGCCCGTTCCGCCGCATTACCAGCCCGAAAGAAAATGTCGAACAGGTCCAGCGGTCGAAGGACTCCGAGCGATTCGCAACGTTGTTCTTCGAAGCTGCAACACTCTCCGAAATTGACCCTTGGTTGACTACGCTTAAGTTTCAACAGCTTGAAGGATCGGAAGTCGCTGCGGGGCAACTCACCTTTTTCCTGGATCTAATCGGGGACAGTCTCTTGCCTGATGGCTTTTCCGTTGATCGGGTCGATTCCAAAGGTCTTTGGCTTAAGAACTCAGACGGCGTAGAGCTTTCCTGGTTCGACATGAGCGACGGGCACCGGGTCGCAATTATTCTGGTTGCCGACATAGTACGCCACATGATTGCGGCTTACGGCCTTGAAGCTCTCTACGACCGCGATGCAGAAGGAAAGCTCTTCATCAAGCGTAGCGGCGTGGTCCTGATCGACGAGATTGACGCCCACCTGCATCCTGAGTGGCAGCGAGAAATTGGTTTTTGGCTCAAGGATCATTTCCCAAAGGTTCAATTCCTAGTGACGACGCACAGCCCCATCATTCTGCAAGCTGCTGACCCCAATGGGCTATTTGTTTTGCCCGAGCCAGGAAGCGGAGAGAAGCCGCGCCCGCTCACGCAAGAGGAGTATCAGAAGATCATTGCTTCGAGGCCGGATTCCATTCTGCTGTCGCCTGCGTTCGGTATGGAAAATACGCGCTCTGAGCCTGTAGTGGAGAAGCGGGCTCGTTACTCGCATTTGCAAGCAAAGAAGCGGGCGGGCGGCAAACTCTCTGCTGTCGAGGCTGACGAATGCATGAATTTGCTTCCATTCGTCTCTGTGGATGGAGAGGCATAATCAGCGATGCGACGGATAGAACGAGTGGCCTTGGCCCAGGAAACGGGCAACGCACTTCGGTTGCTCCAAGAGGAGGTCGATGCCCAGAGAGGACAGACAGTCTTCGATCCAGGGGAACACTGGAAAGGAAAACGCACCTCGCGGCCCATTCTCGCCGTATATGCGAGCTTGAAACTCATGGCGGGTGCGCGCGAGCGATGCATGTACTGCGTAGACTCCGCGGGCAGCGACATCGAGCATTTCTGGCCAAAATCTCCACACTGCGACCGAATGTATGTATGGGAGAATCTTCTGATTGCATGCACGCCATGCGGGCGCTTCAAAGGAAGCCAGTTTCCGCGCACTGAAGATGGAGCGCCGTTGCTGATCGACCCGACCGCTGAGGATCCATGGGAGTATCTTGACTTCGATCCGGTTACCGGAAATATAAATGCCCGCTATTTGTTGACGACAGAAGCATATTCTCCCAAAGGGGAGACCACAGTAAAGGTGCTTCATCTGGATAGGCGGGAGGGAATTTCCGCTGGCTACCGTAAGACCTATAAACGTTTGTGTCAGCTTGTCACGGATTGGACCGATCGACAACTTCCGGTGGAATATCTCGAACGACTGCGTGAAACCGATGACCACGGGCTCCTTGGATGGTTCCTGCACGGTTCGGGTCAGAATGAGCCTGCGTTCTCGCGTTTTCGCGAACGGCATCAGGAGGCTTGGGCCGTCTGCCAGCAATCATTCTGTTGACCGGAACGACCCTTGATTGAGGCCAGATCGCCCGTATGCACTTATCGAGCGCAGACAGGGAACGAAAGTCCCCCAGAGTTCATCTGTTTGCCTACACGGGGCTTCAACTGTTGACGGCCCTCACCGCTCGGTCATGGGTTCGTACCGATCTGTCACAGACTGACCTGCGCCGGAAAGGGTGGGCGACGCGGAAGCTGGCGGGCGGCCAAGGTGCCGGTGATTTGCGGCGCGGAGGCTGTCCTCCTGTACACTGGAGTGTTTATGGCCATGAAAAACAAATATCCCATCGGCATTCTGGGCGCGACCGGCATGGTCGGGCAGCGGTACATTCAGCTTCTTGAGAGCCATCCGTGGTTCGAGGTGGCCTGGCTGGCGGCCAGCGACCGGTCGAGCGGCAAGCTGTACGGCGAAGCCGCCAACTGGCGCCTGGACACTCCCATGCCCAAGCGCATTGCCGCCATGACGGTGCAGCCCGCCGATCCGGTGGACGCGCCCAAGATCATCTTCGCCTCGGTGGATGCGGCCTATGCGCGGGAGCTGGAGCCGCGGTTTGCCGATGCGGGCTGCGCCGTGCTTTCCAATTCCAGCGCCTTCCGCATGACGCCCAACGTTCCGCTGGTGATTCCGGAGATCAATGCCGACCACCTGCACCTGATCGAGGAGCAGCCGTCGCGGAAGTTGTCCGGCGGCTACATGGTGACCAATCCCAACTGCTCCACCATCGGGCTGGTGATGGCGCTGAAGCCCATCGAGGAGCGGTTCGGCATTGAGCAGATTTTCGTCACCACGATGCAGGCGGTCTCCGGCGCGGGCTACCCCGGCGTGCCCTCCATGGACATTCTGGGCAACGTGGTGCCCTACATCGGCAGCGAAGAAGAAAAGATGGAGGCCGAGACGCTGAAGCTGCTGGGCAGGCTGGAAGGCCACTCCGTCACGCCGCTCGACGCGCGCATTACGGCGCACTGCAACCGCGTCGCGGTGGAGGATGGGCACACCGAATGCGTGAGCATCAAGCTGGGCGGCAAGCTGGGCCGGCCGGCCACGCGGGAAGACATTCTGGCCGCATGGGCGGAGTTTCGGCCGCTGGCCGGGCAGGGATTGCCGACGGCTCCCGAGCAGCCCGTTGAGTGGGCGCCGCAGAACGACCGTCCCCAGCCGCGGCTGGACCGCAATCGGGCCAACGGCATGGCGTCGACCGTGGGCCGGTTGCGGCCGTGCGGATTGCTGGATTGGAAGTTCGTGGTTCTGTCGCACAACACAATTCGCGGGGCGGCCGGAGCGACCATTTTGAACGCCGAACTGCTGGCCAGCATGGGCAAGCTGGAGCCGGTGGCGGAGGCGGTTGCTTGAGTGTGTGAGAGTGTGAGTGTGTGAGTGAGAGTGTGTGAGTGTGGGTGAACGACCCGAACAATCGGGGGCCTTGGCCCCAGAAGTACGCTAGGACAAAGCGCATGAGCCTGGTAGTGATGAAGTTTGGCGGCACCTCGGTGGAGGACCCGGCAGCCATCGGTCGTACCGCGGCAATCGTGGCCGGGCGCGTCGCCCAGGGCAAGCAGCCGGTGGTGGTGGTCAGCGCCATGGCCAAAGTCACCGACCAGTTGCTGCGCGCCGCCGCGGCGGCCTCGGTAGGGGACCGCACCGGGGCGCTGGCCATCAGTTCGCGGCTGCGTTCGCGGCACCGCGACACCGCCGTTGCCCTGGTCAAAAACCAGGCCGACCTGAAGTCGCTCACCGATTTCGTCGACCAGAAGTTCGACCAGCTCGACGAGATTCTGCGCGGCCTGGCGGCCATCCTAGAATTGACCCCGCGCATCTCCGACCTGATTGTGAGCTTCGGCGAACGGGTCTCCAGCCGCATCGTTGCCGCCGCTTTCCACGAGTTGGGGATGGACGCGGTCCACGTGGACGCGCGGGAGATCGTTATTACCGATTCGCAGTTCCAGAAAGCGGTTCCGCAGGACGTCCTCATCGAAAAGCGCGCCGCGGAGAAGCTGCGCCCCCTGACCAACAAGGGCCAGGTGCCGGTGATGGGCGGCTTCATCGCTTCCAACGAGGCGGGCATTACCACCACGCTGGGCCGCGGCGGTTCGGACTTCACCGGCGCCCTCATCGGCAGCGGTCTCTCGGCCGAAGCCATCGAGATCTGGACCGACGTGGACGGCATCATGACTTCAGACCCCCGCGTCTGCCCGGATGCCCTGCGGGTCAAGACCATCAGCTTTGAGGAAGCGGCCGAGCTGGCCTACTTCGGCGCCAAGGTGCTGCACCCGGCTACCATTCTGCCGGCGGTCAAAAAGAACATCCCGGTGCTGGTGCTCAACAGCCGCAACGCGGAGTGCGAAGGCACGCGCATCACTTCGCTGGCCCCTCCCTGCAAGAGTCCCTTCAAGTCCATCGCCGTCAAAAAGAAGCTCTCCATCATCGACGTGGTGGCCAGCCGCATGTTGATGACCCACGGCTATATGAAGGACATCTTCACGGTCTTCGACAAGCACCAGTGCCCGGTGGACATGGTTTCAACCAGCGAGGTCTCGGTTTCTCTGACCGTGGACTCGAACGACAAGCTGCCCTCCATCGCCGCCGATCTGGGGCAACTGGCCGACGTGAAATACGAGGGCCGCAAGGCGCTGGTCTGCCTGGTGGGCGACGACATTCGCGGCCGCTGCGGCATGGCGGCGCAGGTTTTCAGCGCCATCCGCCACATCAACGTGCGGATGATTTCGCAGGGGGCGAGCGAAATCAACATGAGCTTCATGATCGACGAAGACGACGCCGACGAGGCGGTTCGCTCGCTCCACGCCGCCTTCTTCCAGGACCCCGACCCGGCCATCTTCGACGTCGAGGCGCGCAAGGCGAAGACAGCCGTTAGCCTTTAGGACCAGCTTCTAGCTGCTCGCTACTAGTTTCTAGCTACTCCGGTTCGTTTTTTGAGCTAATAGCTAGTAGTTAGCAGCTAGAAGCTAGCAGCTTGAATTTCACGAGGCTCCCATGCTCTTTCTGATTCTAGGCAAAGGAAAAACCGGTTCCCTGGTGGCCGAAGTGGCCCGCGAGCGCGGCCACGGCGTCCGCGCGCTGGACATTGCGGAGAACCAGCATGCCTCGGCGCTCACGGCTCCCAACCTGGCCGGCGTGGACGTGGTCATCGACTTCACCGCGCCCCAGGCCGCGGTAGAAAACATGCGCGCCGTGCTGGCCCTGGGCGCGCGCATCGTGGTCGGCACCACCGGCTGGTACGAGCACCTGGAGGCCATGAAAGCCCTGGCCGAGAAGCGCGGGGGCGCCCTGCTCTATGGAACCAACTTTTCCATGGGCGTGCAAAAGCTTTTCCGCCTGACCGCCGAATTGGCGCGCCTGGAAGGCTACAGCTTTTCGATCGACGAAACCCACCATGTGTCCAAGCTCGACGCTCCCTCGGGCACCGCCATCACCTTGCGCGAGATCGTCCAGGCCGCCCATCCCGGCCTTGAAGTCCCCATCGCCTCGCACCGCGTGGGCGACGCCAAGGGCGAGCACATCGTCACCGCCACGAGCGACACCGACACCATCAATGTTCGCCACGACGCCTTGAGCCGCCGCGGCTTCGCCCTGGGCGCCGTTCGCGGGGCCGAGTGGCTGGCCGCGAAAGAGGGCGCCTGGGAGTTCCGCGAAATCTTCGACCAACTCTAGGGCGGCGCAGGTCACCCGGAGGGTCGTTTATGTTTTGAAAGGGCAAGGCTTTAGCGGTTCGTGATGAAAGTCGAGGCTATCTGAAACCACCCCCCCAGGGGCTAAAGCCTACGTTGAATTCGCGACACTTTCGGCAAGACTAAAGCCGTGCCCTTTCAAGACAACGAATTGCGCCGAGGCTCCCTAATCCTCGATGGCGCGCAGGGCGCTGACGCCGGCGCCGAGGAGGGCGGTTTCGTCGTCGGGGGGCAGGATTTCAAGCGAGAAGCTTTGCAGCGGGCTCATCTTGACCATGGTCTCCAGGTGGCTGCGCAAGAGGGGCAGTTCGAGGAAGCCGACGTTGTGGCCGGTGAAGTAAAAGCGGCCGGGGCCGGCCAGGTGGATGAAGGAGGCGGTGCCGGCGGCCAGGGCGCGGTGCCAGAGGTCCACAAACTCCCGGCAGCGGGTGTCTCCCTGGCGGGCCAGGGCGAAGACTTCCTCGGGTTCGAGGTCGAGGAAGCGCATGCGCATGGCGCGGTAGCCCATGATGCCCTCGAGGTGGCCCGCGCCGCCGCAGCCGCAGAAGCGCTCCCTGGGGTCCAGGGTGACGGTGATGTGGCCGCCCTCCCAGACGCCCTCGACGTAGGGCCAGCGGCCGTAGCCGATGCCGTTGCCGATGGTCCAGACGCGGGTGAGGCGGTCGAGCTGGCCGCGGGTGGCGGCCACCCCGGCGGCGATGGCGTCGGCGTCGTTGGCGATGCGGACCGGCGCCACCACGCCACGGCTGACCAGCACCCTGCCCAGTTCCTCGGCCAGCCGCATTCCCTTGAGCTGGGGCAGGTTGGGCGACTCCTCGACCACGCCGCCGCGCACGATGCCGGGCACCGCGACGCCGATGGCGTCTACCGGACCGGCGCCATTGTTGGCCAGGGAGCAGATCTGCCCGGCCAGCAAATCGACCAGCTCGCCGCTGGGGATGGCGGTGAGCGCGTCGGCCTGGTCGGCGTTCTCGGGATAGCGCAGCAGAGGGCCGATGAGACGATTGTCGTCCAGCCGGCCGCTGACAATGTGTTCGGTCATCACGACGCCGATTGCGGTGGTCATTCTGCCCTCCTGGGGTGGGTGGGGAGATTCTGTGCGGTCAACCTGCCTGGTAACGATGGAGGCGGCCCAGGCCGTTGAAGGCGGCCACCTTGTAGCACTCGGCGAGGGTGGGGTAGTTGAAGACGGTGTCGATGAAGTAATCCACCGTGCCGTTGAGGATCATGACCGCCTGGCCGATGTGGACCAGCTCGCTGGCCTCCTCGCCGATGATGTGCACGCCGAGGACCTTGCGGGTGTCGCGATGGAAGATGAGCTTGAGCCTTCCGGTGATGTCGCCGCGAATCTGGCCGCGGGCGGTTTCGCGATAGTAGGCCATGCCGACCTCGTAGGGCACGTCTTCGTCGGTCAACTGCTCCTCGGTCTTGCCGATGAAGCTGATTTCGGGGATGGTGTAGATGCCGTAGGGATAGAAGCTGGGGTTGGAGGAAGTGGCGTTGTCATTGAAGGCGCGGGCGGCGGCGATGCGGCCCTGCTCCATCGAGACCGAGGCCAGGGAGGGGAAGCCGACCACGTCGCCCACGGCAAAGATGTGCTCGACCTTGGTTTGATAGTGCTCGTCGACGGCGATGCGTCCGCGGGAATCGGCTTCGAGGCCGGCGGCGGCGAGGTTGAGGTCGTCGATGGCGCCCTGGCGGCCCACGGCGTAGAGCAGGGCATCGCCGGAGACGCGCTTTTTGCTCTCCAGGTTGGCAACCACGGTGCCCAGGGTCAGCTCTTCGACGCTTTCCACCTCTTCGCCCAGGCGCAGAGTCACGCGGCTGTCGCGCAGGTGGTAGCTGAGGGCTTCGATAATCTCCTGGTCGGCGAACTCCAGCAGCCGCGAGCGCTTCTCGATGAGTGTGACGCGAACGCCGAGGACGGCGAACATGCAGGCGTATTCGACGCCGACCACGCCGCCGCCGACGACGATGAGGGTGCGGGGCAACTCGGGAAGGTCGAGAATCTGGTCGCTGTTGACGATGGTGCGCCCGTTGATGGGCACCTTGGGCGAGGCCGCGGGGCGGGTTCCGACGGCGATGATGATGCGGTCGGCGTCCAGCGTGGTCTCGGTCTGCGGACCCTCGACGCGCAACTGCTGGGGACCGGCGAAGCGGGCGATGCCGTGGATGACGTCGATGCCGTTGCGCGACAGTTGCGCCTCGGTCACGTCCACCTCGGTCTTGATGACCGCCTGGATGCGGAAGGCCAGGTCGGCCATGGTGACCTTTTCCTTGACCCGGTAGTTGATGCCGTAGACGGTGCGGTAGTTGTAGCCGGAGAGGTGGAGCACGGCCTCGCGCATGGTTTTGGAGGGGATGGTTCCGGTGTTGACGCAGACGCCGCCGACCACCGAGCGGGACTCGACGACGGCCACTCGCTTGTTCATCTTGGAGGCGGCTACGGCGGCTCGCTGCCCCGAAGGGCCTGAACCGATCACGGCCAGGTCATACTTGTTGGCGCTCATGCGAGTCATACCCCCAGGGAAGTCGGAGCCAGCCTCTGCCGCAAGGTGTTTCGGCGCGCGGCGGCGACAAGTCCTCAACCGGAGGCTAACATAGCGCGGGGCGGCGGGGAACGGGGAGCACTGAGCGGACGGCATTTAGAGGTGGCGGCCGGGGGCTCGGACAAGGCGGGCGAACCCCTGTGGCACGGTTGTGCCGAATGAGTTCGCCCGCCCTGCGGTTGCCGGATTGCGTCCGGCATCCGGCTTAGGGCGTGAGTTTCTTTTTGAGCACCAGCACGGTGCCCAACTGGTTGAGAACCGCCTCGGTGACCTTGCCGCTGGGGTCGCGCTTGAATTCGATGGTGATGCCGGCCAGGTCGGCGAGCTGGAAGGTGGTTCCGCGCTTGGGATTCAGCTTGTAATCGGGCTGCCCCTGCACGCTGATGATGAGGGAGTTTTCGCCGCGCAGCGAGACCTTCAGAGGCACCGGAGAACCCTGAATTTCGTAGTCGCCGGCAAAGGGCTCGATGAAGCTGCGCTGGGTGAGCTGGCGGTCGGGCAGGCGGGTGAAGACGATGTCTTTCACGTCAGGCTGCAGCGGCATGGAGATGCTGGAGATGTCGCCGTCGTAATCGGTGAGGAACATGACCTTCATCTTCTGGAAGGGATCGAGCGGGTCGGCGGGCACCTGGAACTGATCGTAGTGATAATGCTCCAGGGTGCGGGTGATCTTGTTGAGGGTGAGCTTGAAGGTGTCGCCGGCGGGCTCGATGGTGAGGTTGCCGTAGCCGGGGTTGGAGTAGTCGCCGGGGTAATCCTTCAGGTCGTGCGAGGGATGGGTGCCCAGCTTGCGGCTGCTGTAGCCCTTGTCCTTGGCTTCCAGTTCGGATTTTTTGCCGCCCGCCTCGGAGGCCAGCATGCGCTGGTTCCAGGGAACCTGGTCGAGGCCGAGCAGGCGGTCGAAGATATTCATGGCCACGATGTTGGGCACCGGGTTGCCGTCCAGGTTGGTGAGCACCACGACGCCGATTTTCTCGTTGGGCAGGAAGGCGAGGTTGGCGCTGAAGCCGTCGATGTTGCCGCCGTGCTCCACCTGCTTGTGGCCCCGATAGGTGGAGAGGAAGAAGCCCATGCCATAACTGCTGTTTTCGCCGGTCTCCTTGTAGGCGGGCGAGCCGGGGATGGCCATCTGCGGAGTCTGCATCTGGGCGGAGTTGTTTTCAGAGAGCAACTGCTTGCCGTCGGCTTTGCCGAGGCTCATGTGGAAGAGCAGGTACTTGCTCATGTCGGCCACGTTGGAGTTGATTTCGCCAGCCGGGCCCATGGCGCAGCGGTTGGGGCATTGCGCGTCGAAGGGAATGCGCTTCAGCTCGGCCTTGAGGTCGCGGCCCTTGCGGTAGGGCTGGCCGAAATCGGCGCTTTGCTGAGTTTCAAGTTCGGAGAAGTTGGTTCCGGTCATGCCCAGCGGCTTGAAAATGCGCTGGATGACGGCGTCTTCCCAACTGGTTCCGTTCAACTGGCCGGCGATGTAGCCGGCGGTCATGAACATCATGTTGTTGTACTGGAAGGTGGTGCGAAGGGGCTTGCTGGGCTCCAGGAATTGCAGGCGGCGGAGGATGTCTTCGCGGGGAAAGTCCGACGAATACCAGACCAGGTCGTGGCGGGGCAGCCCGGTGCGATGGGTGATGAGGTCGCGGATGGTGACCTGCTCGGTCAGTTCCGGGGTGAAGAGCTTGAAGGTGGGCAGATAGTCGCGCACAGGCTTGTCCCAGTCCACCTTGCCCTCGTCCATCTCCATGCCCAGGGTGGTGACGGTGAAGGACTTGGTGATGGAGCCGATGGCGAACAGGGTGTTGGGTGTGACCGGCAACTGCTTTTCAAGGTCGCGATAGCCATAGCCCTTGAGCAGCGTGACCTTGCCGTCCTGAATGACGGCCAGGGCCAGGCCGGGGACCTTCCAGTCCTTCATGGTCTGGTTGACGAACTCATCCAGGCCATCGAGCGAGGGCTTGGCGGCCGGTGCCGCGGCGGAAGCGGCAGGGGCGCGTTTGAAGTTCAGTTCCAGGGGCTGGCCCTGGGTCCAGGTTCCGTCAATCTCCGTGGCATCCTTGTTGACCGTCCCATCGTAGGTTCCGTGTACGGCGTCGATGACCAGAGAGAGCTTGGAATCCTTGAGGGCGGCGGTGGTGATGGGGATGCCGTTGGCGCCCTGATCGACGCTGTCCAGAGAGCCCGAGAGGCTTCCGTCCTTGGCCGCGGCGAGGTGCAGGACGAGGTGAAGCTGCGCGCCGCCGGCGCTGAGCGTTCCCTGCCAATCTCCGGCAACCTGCGACTGCGCGCTCGAAACCGACGTGAGGGCCGCCAGGGCAAATGCCAGCAGTGTAAGTCTCCGCATGAATCTGGTTTTCATCTTTCTCCTATCTTGTGTGGAGGGCTCCTGAGCGATCTCCAGGTGATTCCAGTGGGTGGTTGACGACAGGCGGACAAAGAACGGAGCCGCACCGATAGAGCGTACGAGCCGGCCGGGAGAAAAGTTCAGCCGCCTGGGGGAGGCGAACTCCGGCGGTCAGGCTGCCGCCGGGGTGCGGCCGGCAGCCTGCGCTGTACCTCGCCAAAAGAACCAGGCTGAGGGAAACTAGGCCCAGGTGCGGATGCCGACGATTCCCCACCAGGCCAGGTAGAGAGCCGCGATCAGCAGTCCCGCGGTGGCCAGGGCCGAGAACCAGCGGACGCCGCCGCGAACTTCTCTCTTCCAGCCTCGGATCGCAGTCCAGACGCTCGCCAGAGAGGCCAATGCAAAGGCCAGCGAGGCGAGGAAGATGCCGAAGGACCAGATGGTCAGGTTTCCCAGGCGGTCAATGGCATTGTTGTTCGACAGGATGAAGAGTGCGACAAAGGCCAGCAGGCTGAGCACCGCGAGCAGAGGCCAGAGGCGCATGGCGCGCTCTTGCGGGCGGCGGCGCTTTTTGATGAGGCCGCCGATGGTCCAGAAGGGCGCGTAAAGCAGGATGGCGGCAAAGGCCAGCAGGAACCATGCGGTCAAGCCGATTTGCGTCATCGCGAGCCAGGTGGGGATGCGCCGCATGGCGCCGCCGATGAAGGCGAATCGTCCCTCGGCATTGGGAGCGAGCAGGGCCGCGGTGGCGATGGGTTCGGCGGCCTCTTTTTTGGGAAGGTAGCGGAACTGGTTGCCGCTGACGGGAACGAAGGGCTGGTCAATCTGGCCGAGGCTGGTGAGGAGCAGGTTGCCGTGATCGAAGCGCACCCGGCTCAGCCCCAGCAGGTTGGAAAGGAAATGAGTGAATTCGCTGCGCGGGGCGTCGGGCAGGTACCATCCGGCATAGTCCTCGACGTGGGCGGGGAGCCCGGCCGCGACGGGCACCGGCTGGCGCTGGAAAGAGCGGGTTACATAGGCGCGGATGGCATCGCCGATTTTGCCGAAGGCGTCGCCGTTGCCGGCGTTGATGCTATAGAAGAGGCCGACGCCGTGCTCGGGCAGGTAGGCCATGTCGGTGAGCCCGCCGTCCACGCCGCCATCGTGCCCGTGATAGACAAAGCCGTCGTGGACGCTGGTGTAGTTGCTGAGCCCATAGCCGGCCTTGAGGCCCTGCTGCGCCTCCCAGGTGCGGGTGGGGGTTTCCATGCGGTCGATGGAGGCCGCTGGGGCCACCTCGACGCCGCCCACAGAGCCGCGATTCAGATAGAACTGCAGGTACGCCGCCATGTCCCTGGCGCTGGCGTTGATGGCCCCGGCCGGACGCTCGAGGATGTTCCAGTAGGGGTAGGGCGTCTTGCCGTCGGAGTGATAGAGGGTGGTCAGTTGCGGCGACGGCTGCTCGAAGTAGGTGGCCGTCTTCATGCCGATGGGACTGAAAAAATTCTCTGTCACGTAGTCTTCAAAGCGCTTGCCGCTGAGCTTTTCAACGATGTAGGCGGCCACCGACGGCCCGGAGTTGCAATAGGACATGCGGGTCCCGGGGCGCCAGCGCGAGACGCGGGAGCGCCGGTAGTATTGCAGGCCGTCGTAGAGGCTCATGCCCTTGGCGTCCTTGGCATACTCGGCCAGATGCATGTCGTCCCAGCCGGTGGTGTGTTCCAGCAGGTCCACGACGCGCACCGGGTCGGTGTCTTCCCAGCGGTTTTCAAACCAGATCTCCGGCACGAGCTTGCGGACCGGGTCCTGGAGCGACAGCTTGCCCTCGCCGGCCAGCTTGAGGATGGAGAGCGAGGCGAAGGCCTTTGACGTGGAGCCGATGCGGAACAGGGTTTCATCGGTCGCGGCATGGTTTGAGGCCACGTCGGATTTGCCCAGCCCGGCGACCCACTCCGGGCCGTCGCGGTGGACAATGGCGACCGAGACTCCCGGCGTATGGGTGTCGGCGAGAATCTTCTCCAACTGCTGGCGCAGTTCCGGAATGGACTGTGCGGGTTTGGGCTTGTCGTCTTTCTTGTTCTGGGCCTGGCCGGAGGCGGCCGCAAGCCAGAACAGGACGGCAAGGAGAGCGGAGTTGAGACCCAGGCAAAGCAGCTTCTTCTTCATTCGCGAACTCCGAAGATGGCGGATTTCTTTTGGCAAGGATGGTAGCACCAACGGCCAAGGCCGCATGGTCCTGCCGAAGGGCCGAGGCTGAGGGGCTGTGAAAATGGCCGCGAAGCGCTTACAATTCTGGGTAACCATGGCCAAGGCGAAGGAAAGAATTCTCGAAGTTGCGTGCCCGGATTGCGGAGCGATGCTCAAGATCGACGCAGCGACCGGGCTCTTGGTGAGCCATACCTCCGCGCCGCGCAAGAGGATGTTCGAGGACCTGGAGACGGCGGCCAAAGCCATGCGCGAGCAGGAAGAGCGCAAGGAGTCGATCTTCCGCCAGTCGGTGGAGGCGGAGAAGAACAAGGGCGACCTGCTCGAAAAGAAGTTTGCCGAGGCCCTGCGCAAAGCCAAGGACGCGCCCGACGGCAAGCCGCTGCGCGACTTCGACCTGGACTGAAGCCGTGCCCCATCAAAACCCAACTTTCACCGCAGGCTGCTAACGCGCTTGAATCAGTGACGTTAGATTCAAGTTTGCGGCGAGCTTTCTCAGTGGTAAGCTCTGGAGGATGGTTTTTCGATAGGAGGCTGCATGGCTTCAGTTACCGGCTTTGGCGGTGCGTTTGTTCGAGCGAATGATTCACAAGCTCTGTACAAGTGGTACGAGCAGCACCTCGGTCTGGTGAGGTCCGAAGGGTGTTTCACTTTTGCCGCCTCGACCCAGCGCGCCCAGGTCGTCTTGGCCTTCTTCAAGCAAGATGACAAGTATTTTCCCCTGACACAGAAAGCGATGATCAATCTCCAGGTGGATGACCTCGATGGGGTGCTGGACCGTTTGGCGGACGAAGGCGTCACGGTCGATCCCAAACGCGAAAGCTATGATTTTGGAAGGTTTGGCTGGTTCACGGACCCGGAAGGAAATCGCGTCGAGCTTTGGCAGCCCGTCACAAAGGGTTGATGCCGGGCCGACCCGGACTCGAGCGAAACCAGAATCCCTTTGGCCGGTTCGATTTTGTGCCGGGTTGCCGCTCCCTGGCGGTTGCGTCAACTTGAGTGCCGCGGGTTGGGGAAGCATCGACTCTGGTTTCGCTCTGGTCCCTGCAATCCGGCTTTTCGACTGCTTCCCTGGTTCCAGCGCGCTTCGGGGGCGGGCCGGAATCTGTGGCTTGGGGGAAGAGGGAAACAGTGGAAGGGGTGGGCCGCCAGCCGCGGCCGTCCCACGCAAGCAAAAGCGCCGCTCCCGGCTGGGAGCGGCGCTTTTGCTTGCGTTGCCGAAGGCTGGCTACTTCTTTTTTGCGGGGGCCTTGGGGGGTCTGGGAGCCAGACGCCGGGGCTTGATCTCGGCCAGGGCCTCGGGGGTGGGGTCGGGGATGACTTCCTCTTCCTTGGGAGCGAAGAAGCGGACGCCTTCGAGGTTGTGCTCGCCCATGACGTGGAGGCGGAGGAAGTTGGTGGAGCCGGACTTGGTGCGGGTTCCGGCGACGATGGCGATGACCTCGCGGGGGCGGACGAAGCCGCCCTGTTCGAGCAGGCTTTCGGCGACGTCGACCAGGGCCTCGGTGGTGTTGACCTTGGGGCAGCGGATGGGGGTGGTGCCCCACAGCAGGTTGAGGCGGTTGATAGTGACGTCGACCGGGGAGAGGGCGAAGATGGGCGAGGTGGGGTGGTACTTGGAGAGCTGCCGGGCGGTGACGCCGGACTCGGTGAACAGGGCGATGCCGCGCAGGTCGAGGTCGTCGGCGGCGTGGGCGGTGGCTTCGCAGATGGTTTCGGCGATGGAGAGGTGAACGCCGCGCTCGCGGGTCTCGGAGTAGTTCTGCTCCTTGATGTGGCGCTCGGCATCGGCGACGATGCGGGCCATCATGGAGACGGTTTCGACGGGGTACTTGCCGACGGCGGACTCGCCGGAGAGCATGACGGCGTCGGTGCCGTCGTAGACCGCATTGGCGACGTCGGAAACCTCGGCGCGGGTGGGGCGGGGGTTCTCGATCATCGACTCCAGCATCTGGGTGGCGGTGATGACCGGCTTGCGGAACTCGGAGGCGCGGCGGATGATGTGCTTCTGGATGGCGGGGACCTTCTCGGGCGGGACTTCGACGCCGAGGTCTCCGCGGGCCACCATGATGCCGTCGGCGGCGGTGAGGATACCGTCCAACTGCTCGATGGCCTGGGGTTTTTCGAGCTTGGCGATGATCCAGGTTTCAAAGCCCAGGGCGGCGACGCGGTTGCGGACCAGGCGGACGTCCTCGGCGGTGCGGACGAAGGAGACGGCGATGGCGTCGGCGCCGCTCTTGAGGGCGAATTCCAGGTCCTCGGCGTCCTTTTCGGTGAGGGAGGGGACACGGACGGGAATGCCGGGGAGGTTGATGCCCTTGTTTTCGCCGAGCATGCCGCCGTTGACGATCTCGCAGACCACGTCCTCGCCGAGGACTTCGTGGACGCGGAGTTCGATGAGGCCGTCGGAGAGCAGGATGCGCGAGCCCTGTTCGACGTTTTCAGCCAGGGTTTTGAAGGTGGTGCCGACCATGAGGGCGGTGCCCTGGACTTCGCGGGGGGTAATGGTGAGGCGTCCGCCGGCCTTGAGCAGCACGGCCTGGTGGTCCTTGAGCTTGGAGGTGCGGATCTTGGGCCCTTGCAGGTCGGCCATGATACAGAGCGGTTTGCGCTCTTCGCGGCTGACCTTGCGGATCATCTGGATCAAGGCCAGCTTCTCCTCGTGGGTGCCGTGAGAGAAGTTCAGACGCACCACATCGACACCGGCCTTGACCAGCTTTCGGAACACGGGCTCGGTATTGGAAGCCGGGCCCAGGGTGGCTACGATTTTGGCGCGGCGTTGCGATGGTTCATCGGTCAGGCTGAGTTCAAACGACATCGAGGTCACTCCAGAGGGGGCTTGAATTGTGTAGAGGAAGTTGCTGGAATACGGCCCGTTTCATTGTACACGGGACTAGACCCACAGGCTCCCTTATGCAGCTTGCATCGATTGATGCGCAATGGTCGGTGAGAGCGGTCACAGAGGATTGGGCTCGGCATCTGCATCGGCGTCGGCCAAAGCGGAAGCGCGCAACCGGCGCTCGCGGAAGAGGACGCCGTTCAGCTCGGCGCCGAGGAGGGCGCTGAAGGCGGTGATGTAGAGCCAGACCAGGGTGGCGATTCCGGCGCCAAAGGAGCCGTAGAACATGGAGTAATCGGCGATGCGGGTGACATACCAGCCGAAGGCCAGGGTGGCGGGGAACCAGACCAGGGTGGCGGCGATGGCGCCGGCGCCGACCCAGATCCAATGCTCTTTGCGGCGGGTGCCGAAGTGGTAGAGGGCGCCGAGCACGGTGACGCTGGTGACCAGGGCGACGGCCCAGCGCGCCAGGCGCCAGAAGACGAGCACCATCTGGCGCATTTCGTGGCCGGCGTTGTCGATCATCCAGCCCTCGATCTGGCGGCCGAAGACCAGCACCAGGGTGGCGAGCGAGAGCGGGACCAGGACGATGGGGACCAGCAGGAAGGCCCGGATGCGCCGCTGCCAGAAGCCCCAATCGCCACGCGGCAGGCGGTAGGCGCGGCGAAAGCCCTCCATCAAGGAGAGCATGAGGCCGAGTCCGGCGAAGGCCGAGAGGCTGGCGGCGGAGAAGATGAGCTGCACGGAGTGGATGCGGCGGGTTTCAAGCGAGGTCTGCAGCAGGGCCATGGAGTCGGCAGGCAGAAACTGCTCAAAGGTGGCGCGCACCTCGCCCACCAGGGAGGTTCCTTCGGGCACCTGGGCCAGCAGCGTGGTGAGGACGACCAGGGCGGGGAACATCATCAGCATCCCGGAGTAGGCGGCGGCCTTGGCGGTGTTGAGCACATCGTGGTCAAGGGCCAGCCAGATTGCGTTGCGGAAGTGTTTGGCAAACCGAGTCATACGAGTCTCAGGCAAGAGTAGAGCATCCGCGCGGTGTTGGGCGAGGGGTGTTTGCGGAGGGCGGGAAAGCGGAGTGCGGTCTTCGGGCTGGAGGCGGCGACGACTTGAGCGGGGTACCCCGGTGTCTTGACTTTGCAGCAGGGACTTGCTAAAGTTCGTGGCCTGACAAGGCCGCCTCTCCCAAACCTGGAGACAACCTCGCCGAGATGTGACCACGCCGCGATCAGCCTGCCGCGATCGACCTGTTGTGATCGACGGCGTCGTTTGCAGTCACCTCAGCCCGTCCTTTGGTCCGAACGGCAAAATGCCGTGCGGCCGGGGAAACTAAAGTAATGGCTCCAGGCGAGCCACCCGGGCCCCGAGCGAGCGCATCTAACCGACCAACATCTTGCTCCGACACATGGACTCATTCTTCCCCAGATGGAGTAGACACCGTGCAGAACGAAACAGGCGGCGCAAAGTCTCATCTCTTACCCCATGATTTCGGCCTTCCCATCGTTCCTACCGACCCGGAACTCTATAAGAAGCTGCTGGATCAGATGAGCGATGGCGTCTACATTGCGGACCGGAACCTGCGTTTTCTGTACTGCAATGAAGCAGCCTTTCGAATGACCGGATACAAGGCGCAGGAGATTACCGGCCGCACCTGCGAGGAGCGGGGAGTTTGCCCGATTGGCTCCATGGGCAAAAAGCTGTGCCAGCCGGGCTGCATTCTGGCCGAGTGCATGAAGGACGGCGAGACCCGGGAGGCGCAGGTTTTCCTGCGCCACAAGCAGGGACGGCGCGTTCCGGTGTCCTTCCGGGTGGAGCCGATTCGCGCGGCGGACGGCTCGATTGCCGGGGTGGTGGAGATCCTCAAGGACGACTCGGCGCGTCACGATGCGAGCCGCAAGGCCGAAGCCATGGAACGGCTGGCGTTTGTCGATCCACTGACGCAGACGCGGAACCGCCGCTTTCTGGCCATGGCGCTGCATACGGCGGTGCGGGAGTTTCAGATCACCAGGGTTCCCTTCGGGCTGCTGATGATCGACCTGGACCACTTCAAGGACATCAACGACAGCTTTGGGCACGGGGTCGGGGACGATGCGTTGAGGCGGGTGGCGAAGGCCCTGGTGAGCACGCTGCGGCCCACCGATACCGTGGGGCGGTGGGGCGGCGACGAGTTTTTGGCGATTGTGCGGGAAGTGAACCAGGAGACTCTGCAGGAACTCTCCGAGCGCTGTGTGATCAAGGTGGCGCGGATTGCCATTCCGGGCAGCGACGGCAAGTTCATTTCAACTTCGATTTCGGTGGGGGGGACGCTCATCCTGCCCGGGGACTCGTTCCGGTCGCTGGTGAAGCGGGCCGACGAGCTGCTTTACGAGAGCAAGAAAGGCGGCCGGGGCCGGGCTACGGCGAGCTAAGCGGGGAAAATGCCGCCCAGCGCGACTGAAGTCGCGCGCCGTCGTTGCTCTGGCAGAGTCGAGTGAGTCAATGGTGTGAAGACGCGGCCATTTGACGCGCCGACGAGTGGGGTTCGTGGTTTCCCAGGTCTCAGACTCGAGACCTGGAGCGCCCGGCGGCCGGCCATGCGCGGGACGGGGGCAGGAAAAGGCGCGACAAAAATGGACGGCAGCCTTTATTGAACCGGTTTATGATTGAAAGCGCATGAATACTGCCTCGCGTTCTCTACGGAATCTCTTTGCGTTTGCGTTGCTGGCGATGTCCGGTTTTGGCATGCTCACCGGCGCGGCCCAGAGCCGGCCTTCGCGCAATGCCCAGTTGGCCTCGAAGGAACTGAATGCGCGTGTCGAGTCGCTCTTGAAAAAGATGACGCTCGATGAAAAGGTTGGGCAACTGGTGCAGTACTCGGCGGGGTACGCAAGCGGTCCGAACGCCTCCAACCTGCGCTACGACGAGCTGGTGGCCAAGGGGCAACTGGGGTCGATGCTGAACGTGGTGGGCGAGGAAGCCACCAACCACTACCAGCACATTGCGGTGGAGAAGACCCGGCTGCACATTCCCATTCTTTTCGGCCAGGATGTGATCCACGGTCACCGGACCACCTTTCCGATCCCGCTGGCGGTTGCGGCGAGCTGGGACCCCGCGGCGGCCGAGACGGTGGCGCATTTTGGCGCGGTAGAAGCCCGCGCCGACGGCATTCCCTGGGTCTTTTCGCCCATGGTGGACATTGCGCGCGACCCGCGCTGGGGTCGCATCATCGAGTCCAGCGGCGAGGACCCCTACCTGGGTTCGGCCATGGCCCGCGCCTGGGTCAAGGGGTACCAGCAGGGCGATCTCTCCAAGCCGGACTCGGCCGCGGTGAGCGTGAAGCACTTTGCCGCCTACGGCGCAGCCATTGCCGGGCGCGACTACAACGCCGTGGACATGGGAGAGCTGACGCTGCGCCAGGTTTACCTGGAACCGTATCGCGCGGCGGTGGAGGCCGGAGCAGCGACGGTGATGAGCTCGTTCAACTCCATCAACGGCGTTCCGGCGACCGCCAACCCCTTCCTGCTGACCCAGATTCTGCGCAAGGAGTGGGGCTTTGAAGGGTTTGTGGTCTCGGATTGGGGCGCGGTGGCCGAACTGCTGAACCACGCCATCGGCCCGGACGGCGCCACCGTGGCGAGGAAGGCCCTGGAAGCCGGCGTGGACATGGACATGGAAGGCAACCTCTACGGAACCACGATTGCGGGCCAGGTGACGGCAGGCAAGATCCCGGAGAGCGTGGTGGACGAGGCGGTGCGCCGCGTGCTGCGCGTGAAGTTTGCGCTGGGCCTGTTCGACCACCCGTATACGGAAGCCGGCCCCGCTTACGACGCCACGGCGGAGCGACGCGCCGCCGCCCGCCAGGTGGCCGACGAGACGTTTGTGCTGCTGAAGAACGATCCGGTGGAGGGGGTGGGAACGCTGCTGCCGCTCACCGCCAAGGCGAAGAAAGTGGCGCTCATCGGCCCCATGGCCGACTCGCAACGGGAGTTGCTGGGCGCCTGGGCCGTGACCGGCGACCCCAAGTTCGTTGTCACGCCCAGAAAGGCTCTGGCCGAGCGGCTGGGCGACCGGCTGCTTTATGCGGAGGGCTGCGGTCTGCTCTCCGGCCAGGACGCGAACGTGCTGAAGCGGGTCAGCTTCAGCGGCCCGGTCGCCGAAGACGACCATGCGCCCGTCCCCGACGACGCGGCCACCATTGCCGAGGCAGTGGAGACGGCAAAAAAGGCGGATGTCGCCATTCTGGTGCTGGGTGAAAGCGCCAACTGGATGGAAGGCGAGGCCTCCAGCCGGACGACCCTGGGCTTTACGGGGGCGCAGCAGCAACTGCTGGGAGCCGTGGTGGCTACGGGCAAGCCGGTGATTCTGGTGGTCGCGGCCGGGCGTCCGCTGGAACTGAAGTGGGCTTCGCAGCACGTGAGCGCGATTCTGGAAATCTGGAGCCCGGGCATCGAGGCGGGCCCGGCGCTGGTCGACGTGCTGTTTGGCGACGTGAATCCCTCGGGCAAGCTGCCGGTGAGCCTGCCCCGCGCCGTGGGCCAGGAGCCGCTCTACTATGCGCAACTGCCCACCGGACGCCCGGCGCACGGCGATCTGAGCCACATGCCGGCGACCGCCGAGGAGAAGTTCCTGTCGCGCTATATGGACGAGGACAACGCGGCGCTCTATCCCTTCGGGTGGGGGCTGAGCTACACCCGCTTCAGCTATTCGCAGCCCACCGTGAGCACCGCCGAGGTGGCGGTGAGAGAAGTCGTGGCTTCCGGCCACAAGCCGGTGGCGACGGTGGGCGTGGATGTGAGGAATACCGGCAGCGTGGCGGGAACCGAAGTGGTTCAGCTCTACATCCGCAACACATCGGCCTCGGTGGAGCAGCCGGTGCGCGAGTTGAAGGGCTTTGCCCGGGTGAGGCTGGAGGCCGGCGAGCAGAAGCACGTCGAGTTTCCGCTGGGCTTCGATGAGCTGAACTTCTATAACGCGGCGGTGGAGCGCACGGTGGAGCCGACGACCTACAAGATATGGGTAGGCGGCAGCTCGCTGGCCACGGGCGAGACCAGTTTGAGGGTGGAGGAGTAGAGGGGAAGGCAGGGAATAGGGATTAGGGGTTAGGGATTAGGGGTGGTCCGTGCTTTCGGGCTCTTTGGGAGCTGCTCAGCCGATCAGATGCAAGGTCTGCGCACCGTTGACGACGGCGTCGGTCACCAGAAGGCGGTCGAAGGTGGCTAGCTTTCCACCGTGAGCCGAGGCCAGCGCCAGCAAATAGGAGTCGGTTATCTGGCCGGAGTGGAGCAGGCGCTGGCCGTTGATGCGTTGGGGATCGAAGAGGGTGACATCGTCTGGCCAGAATTCATGGCTATCCTGGGCGAGGAAGCCCGCAATCAACGCCGCAACCGCCGCCGGGGTGCCGGGCGAATTCGGGTAACGCGCGGAACCGACAATGCGCAGAACCCCATTCTCGGTCAGCGGACAGGTGGCCCATGCACGCTGGCCCTGTGTGGCGAACCATTCATGCGCACGGTCATGCTGAACGTGTGCCGGGTCGATCAGCGCAATCAGCACATTCACATCCAGCAGGAACCGGGTCACTGCAGTTCTTCCTCGAGTTGACGGACCAGCTCCGAAGTCACTGGCGGGCTGCCTGGACGCACTGCGAGCAAGGGCACGCCGTTGCGGGTGGCGCGGCTCAAAGGGATGGGCAGCAATGTCTGGCGAGCCAAGGAGGAGATGACCTGGCCTACGCTTTTTCGCTCGGTGGCCGCCATTTCCCTGGCGGCAGCAAGAACATCGTCATCGATAGCGAGGGTGGTGCGCATAGCATCCTCCGGAATAAACATCACGCATCAATCATCATACATCACTCTCGCGCAGGTTTGAGGCTCCAGCTTTCCAGGTATCGGGAGCGGAATCCTTCGACCGGCCTGGGGCAGGCTCTTGGGCGCCCGGCGGTGAGCTCGGTTCCAGGCGGATCTTCGTGCGTGCGGGGCGGAAGTGTCTTGTTTTGAGGCAGTCTCTAGTACTTTCGTGATTGCGCCGGGGGGAAAATCTGACGGATTCCGCTGAAGTTTATGGGAATTCGGCCCTACATTGGAGATAGATTAGCAATCGCTTAGACTGCGGGAGACCGATGGATGGTTGACCGCGATTTTCCCCTCTGCTTGTTTGGCAGGAGACCCTGAATTGTCTGGACTGAATTGGTTGATGGCCGGAGCGCTGGCGCTCACGGTGATGCCCTGGTGTGCCCGGCCGCAGGCGGCTCGGTACCAAATCGACGAGGCGCGGGTGGTGACGCTCACGGGCAACACGCACCCGCAGGCCCGGTCGGAGTTTGACCTGGGCGGGGCGACGGCCCAGACGCGGCTCGACCGGATGGTGCTGCTGCTGCGGCCCTCGGCCTGGCAGCAGGCGGCGCTCGATGCGCTGGTCGAGGCGCAGCAGGACCCCAAGTCGGCGGAGTTTCACCGGTGGCTGACGGCGGAGGAATATGGGGCGCGGTTTGGGGTGAGCGCGGGAGACCTGGGGAAGGTCACGGGCTGGCTGCGGGGGCATGGGTTTACGGTGGAGGAGATTGCGGCCAGCCAGCGGCTGGTGGTGTTTTCGGGGACGGCGGGGCAGGTTGAGGAGACGTTTCACACCGCCATGGACCGCTACCAGGTAGGCGGAACGGTGCATCTTGCGAACAGCGAAGACCCGCAGATTCCCGAGGCGCTGGCCGGGGTGGTGGGCGGGGTGGTGTCGCTGCACGATTTTCGCCGGACTTCGATGCTGCGGTCGCGGCGGGCGCTGGGAGGCAGTTTGCCGGAAGCCCGGCCGGAGTGGAATATGGGCGGGGCGCACTATCTTTATCCGGCCGATTATGCGGCGATTTACGATCTGAATCCGCTGTATGCGGGCGGGAGCAGCGGGGCCGGGGCCTCGATTGCGATTGTGGGCCGGAGCAACATCAACGTGGGCGACGTGCGAGCGTTTCGCGCGGCTTCGGGGCTCAAGGCCCAGGACCCCGCGGTGGTTCTGGACGGCGCCGATCCGGGTCTGGTGGAAGGGGACCAGGACGAGGCGACGCTGGATGTGGAGTGGTCGGGCGCGGTGGGCGAGGGCGCGGCGGTAAAGCTGGTGGCGGCGGCCTCGACGGGGACCACGGACGGGGTGGATTTGGCGGCGGCCTACATTGTGAACCACAGGCTGGCGCAGGTGGTGAGCGAGAGCTTTGCCAGTTGCGAGCAGGAGATGGGCGCGACGGAGCTGGAGTTTTACTCGAGCCTGTGGGAGCAGGCGGCGAGCCAGGGGATGACGGTGCTGGTGGCTTCGGGCGATTCGGGCGCGGCGGGGTGCACGGCGGCGACCTCGGCCAGGTCGTCGGAAGCGGGGGTGAACGGGCTGTGCAGCTCGTCCTATTCGACCTGCGTGGGCGGGACGGAGTTCAACGAGGGCGGGAAGGCGGCGGAGTACTGGTCGGCGTCGAACGGCGCAAGCCAGGGGTCGGCGGTGGGGTACATTCCCGAGACGGTGTGGAACGAAAGCGGGGCGGACGGGGGGACGGAGCTATGGGCTTCGGGCGGCGGGGCGAGCCGGATCTATGCCCAGCCCGTGTGGCAGCAGGGGGTGAGCGGAACGGGGGCGGCGAACGGGATGCGGGCTGTTCCGGACGTGGCCATGACGGCGGCCGCGCACGACGGGACGATCATCTACGAGAACGGCGCGTACTGGATTGTGTCCGGGACATCGGCCTCGGCGCCGTCGTTTGCCGGGGTGATGGCGCTGGTGGTGGAAGCCCAGGGCGGGGTGAGCCAGGGCAACGCCAACCCCGGTCTGTACTCGCTGCTGACGGCCAGGAGCAATCCGTTTCATGCCACGCCTTCGGGCGGCAACGGGGTTCCGGGAGTGGCGGGGTTTACGGCCGGCGGGGAGGCCTATAACCTGGCGACCGGGCTGGGCTCGGTGGACGGGGCGGCGCTGGTGAACAACTGGGGCGAGCGTGCGGGGAGCGTAGCGGCGGAGGCGCCGGGTCTGACGCTGACGGCGGGCGAGAGGCTGGCTGAGGTGGTGCGCGGAGGGGCGGACTCCGTGGTATTCAGCGTGGGCACGGCGGGCGGGTTTACGGGTGCGGTGACCCTGAGCGTGTCGGGATTGCCGGCCGGGGTGATGGCGGCGTGGAAGAGCAGTTCGCTGACGCCGGTCGCCGGCAAGTGCAGCTCCACGCTGACGCTGCGGGCCAGCCCCATGGCGCGAACCGCGGTGGCGGTGGTGACGGTTACAGCCAAGGGTGACGGGGTGACGGCGGTGGAACAGATTCAGGTGGAGGTGCGGCCCAGTCCGCGGGGGGTGGGAATGCCGCCGGTCCCGGTGATTCCGGTGCGGCTGCGGCGGTGAAATTCAACTGGAATGCAAATCAGTCGAGGAGTTCGAAGGCCTGGCGGATTCGGGCGGGGAGATCGGCGGCGGGCCCAGCGAGGGTGTGGCTGACTTCGAGGACCATGGCGGGGGGCGCGGGCAGGGCGTTGAGGGCCTGGATTGTGGCCGGCCATTGGATGGAGCCGTCGCCGGGCCACAGGTGCTCGTCCTTGATGCCGTGGTTGTCGTGGGTGTGGACGGAGACGATGCGGCCGCCGAAGGTGGAGATGGCATCGGCCACGCCGACGGAGATGTGCGCATGGCCCAGGTCGAGGCAGGCGCCGACCTGGTCCAGGTGGGCGATTTCGAGAATGCTGACCAGGTGCTCGGGCGAAGCGATCTCTGCGGGCAGGTTTTCGACCAGCAGCCGCACGCCCAGCGGGCGGGCAAATGCGCCGAGATGTTCGAGGGCGGTGAAGGCGTACTCCATGGCGCGGGGTGACCACTCGTCGCCGCGCTCACCCAGATGCAGAACAAGATGGCGGAAGGGAATGGTCTCGGCGGTTTCCAGGGCCCGCTTGATCTCGTCCATGGCGTTGATGCGGCGGGTTTTTTCAGGATGCAGCAGATTGACGGACGGAGCGCCGGCGCGGCCCATTTCGCGGTCGGGGAAGAGGGGCGCATGCATGGAAAAGGCTTGAAGGGAATGGGAGCGGAACCAGGCGGCGAGCTCGGCGACATGGTCGCGGCTGGTGTAGTCAAAATGCTGGCGGGCGGCGAAAATCTCGACTGCGTGGGCCCCGGAGTTGGCCGCAAGTTCCAGCAGCCCGGGGTGCAGGCGCTGGCTCAGGAACAGATGCGTCGACAGGACTCGCAACTTGGCCACAAGGATTCCCCCGCGCCGGGACGATGGGTAAAGTGAACCGGACGCTGGCTCTATTGTCGCATTTTGGCGGCAAGTTACGTTGCGCGGGGTATTGCGCAACCAGGTGCGGAGAGGGGGCGGAGGGGGAAGGGACCGGGAAGCGGGCGGAAATGAATCGAGCTAAATTTTTACTAAAGGGAAAAAGGTTTCGATGTTCTGAAAGCCAAGTGAGAAAAAGTGAGCAAAAGAGAACACACGAATGCATCTCAGCAAGCGACGGTTGGAATGGATTCCAATTCAAGAACGCTCCAGCGTTGGGTGCGGAGGGTGGTGTCACTCGGGCAGTTTACGGAAACACCCCAGACAGGATCGCGATGGGGAGCAGGGGACTCGAATGAGCGATCTAAGGCAGGCTCGGTTCGATCCGGCAATTTTCCTGGCGCAGGCCGGGTTGGGTCGGAGGATTGTGCAATTGAAGGCCAAGCGGGCGTTTTTTTCTCAGGGCGACCCGGCAGATTGCGTTTTCTATCTGCAAAGCGGACGCGCAAAGCTCACAGTGATATCGGAGACGGGCAAGGAGGCAACCATCGCGCTGCTGTCGGCCGGCGATTTTGTGGGCGAGGAGTCGATGGCGCAAACTCCGGGGCTGCGCATGGCCACGGCCACGGCGATGTCCAGTTGCACGGCGCTGAAGATTGAGCGGAGGGAGATGATCCGCGCGCTGCGCGAGGAGCACGTATTCTCCGATATGTTTCTGAAGTTTCTGCTGGCCCGCAGCATGCGCACCCAGGCTGACCTGGTGGATCAGTTGTTCAATTCCAGCGAAAAGCGGCTGGCGCGAATCCTGCTGCTGATGGCGGAGTTTGACCAGCCGGGAGAGTCGGAGTCGAAGATTCCGAAGATCTCGCAGGAGACCCTGGCGGAGATGATCGGGACCACGCGGAGCCGGGTGAGTTTCTTCATGAACCGCTTTCGCAAGCTGGGATTCATTCAATACAACGGCGGCATCCACGTCCACAAGTCGCTTCTGAATGTGATTCTTCACGATTGAGGCGGGAGTTGCGGGACGGATGCAGTCCGGGAAGGTCAAGCAGAAAAATACGAGCCCGCCGACTACCAGAGTGTCGCGGGCCCGTTTGAGTAAATCAAGTTTCGCATTACTGGGGATGAGACTCGTAGTGTTCCGGGGGAGGTCGCCGGGAATCCGCAGTGAACGAACCGCGCAAGCCCTGCGAGTCAATGTTGCGTTGGGGGCCCAGTGCGCAACAGCGGACGATCCGCCGTCCCAATTCCCTGTGGCATCCTTCGCCGGATGCATAGGGAACCGCACATTCTGGAATTTATGCCCAACTGGAATCGGGTGGCTGTTCAGTTTTGGCCATTTGTGGAGGAAAAGCCGGAATATTTTGCTGGGAAACGTATGGCCCGATGCAGTCCGGAGGGAGTTTGGACGAGAAGGGATCGGCGCGAGAAGGGTTGAGGGTTTCCCAAGGTCTTAAAAGACGATATCTGGAGCGCCCTGCTATTGCGGGCGGAAGCTGTGAAAGAACCTTCGCGGGCCGAGGGGCTGGCTTCCCGTCCTTGCGCCAGAAAAAGGCGCGAGGACGGGGTTCGAGGATTGGTCAGCTTGGAGCGGTCAAAGATCGCGGCACCTGGGTAGAGGGGCCGAGCTCCCGTGGCTCGGTGCGATGGGCAGCCACCTAGAAGACACCGGCCAGGTAGTTCTCTGTGGGGTGGCGCGCCTCCTCCGGGACGCCGCATCCGGCCAGCAGGGCTGGCGACAGCGTGACCACCGGGCAATGCGCGTAGGCCAGCACCTTGTAGTCGGTGGCGGCCCGGCTGACCAGGGCGAAGTGCGAGGCGGGCTGCGCACCGAGCACGATCAGATCGGCCTGCTCGGCTCTGCTGCGGACCAGCAGTTCCTCGGCCGGATCGCCCACCAGGACCTTCGAGCGCACCTTCAGGTTGCGCTTCAATCGCGGTGAAACCAGGGGAGGCAGCTCGGCCTCAACCTGCTCGATGGTGCGGCCGGCAAGAAGCTCGGCGCGCCGCTGCGGCGGGATGACCCGCTGCAGGATAAGGCTGGCGTTTTGCCGGGAGGCCATTTCCGCGCAGAAGTTGGCCAGCACGCCCTGGGTTTCCTGCCTGCTGACATCGCAGAGAATCTTGCGGGCGTCGGAACTGGTGGAGGTGTCCTGGTCCACGTTGGGGCCGACGATGCAGACCGGCACGTTGGCCGCACTCAGCACGGCCTCGGCGACCGAGCCCACCAGCACCTTGCCTGTCCGGCCGGAAGTGTGGGTGCCCATGATGACGCGATCGATTCTCCGCTCGTGCAGGAAGGCGAGGATTTCGTCGCCCGCCGGTCCGGGCCGGACCACGGTTTTGCAGCGCACGCCGAGGGCCTTGGCGCGGTCCACCAGCGGCTCAAGGCGGCGCCGTTCGGCGCGGGCCGCGGCGTACTCGTACAAGCGCATGGCGGAGGTGTCCGCCGGGGGCAGGTCCAGGCTGTCGTGGGCATGAAAGAGGATGAGTTCGGCGTCGAATTCGGCGGTTTGAGCCAGGGCCAGGGAAAAGGCCTTTTCGTTGGCGGGAAACTCAGAAGCGAAGAGGATGGTGGAGGGTTTGCTCCACCCAGGCTTGAGAGCGGTAGTCATAGGAGCCTCCTGGGGTGGACTTTCCTAACCAAGACAATCGTACGACTTCAAAATGTGAGATCAGGGTCGTAACAACAAGCTCTCGCGAAGTGCTCTTGCGTGTGTCGGCGAGGGTTCCGGCGGGACCATCGGGCGCCCTTGCCGAAGGCGGGGGATCAGCATTTGTGGTCTGCTGGGTTTGACACCCCACAAGGAAACCATAGCCCTCATTGGAACCGCGTGTCTGTCTCTTTCCGGACAAATTTTGAAGAAATGGACACAGAACCAGCGAATTCAAGGGTCGGCGTCGCCTTTTCACCGTTCGGCCAGCGGAGGTCAGCGGTCTTCCAGCCCTTGGACAAGAAAGGCGGGGGAAGGATGGGACACGGAACTGGTCGTGCCAACTGGCCCTAGTAGCCGGCGGCTTTGCCGTAGTGGCTGCGGTGGTCCTGGCCGGCTTCCAGTTGGCCGGTTTTTGGATCCACGGCGATGCATTCGCCGTTGGACCAGTGGCCGTCTTTGATGTCGATCTTGTAGCCCATGGCGCGGAGGCCCTCAAGCGCTTCAGGGGAGAAGCCGGGTTCGAGGTAAAGCGTGTCGGGCTCGTATTGGTGGTGGAAGCGGGGCGCGTCGACGGCCTGCTGGATGTTCAGGCCGCCCTCGGTGGCGGAGAGCAGGATGTTGGCGACGGTGGAGATGATGCGCGCGCCGCCGGGGGAGCCGAGGACGAAGCGCAGGCGGCCGTTTTCAAGGACGATGGTGGGGGTCATGGAACTCAAAGGGCGCTTGCCGGGGGCGATGGCGTTGGCGGGGCCCTGGATGAGGCCGAACATGTTGGGCGCGCCGAGCTTGACGGCGAAGTCGTCCATCTCGTCGTTGAGCAGGAAGCCGAGGGAGCCGGAGGTGACGCGGGAGCCGAAGCTGTCGTTGAGGGTGGTGGTGACGGCGACGGCGTTGCCCTCGCTATCGACCACCGAGTAGTGGGTGGTGTCGGGAGACTCGGCGCGCCGGCCGCCGGTCTTGGGCGCGGGAGGCAGAAAGCCCTGGGGGCGGAGGAGGGTGGCGCTGGGGCTGGCCAAGCCGGCCTGGATGCTGTTGCGCCAGGCGCCGGCGTACTTTTTTGAGGTCAGCTCGGCGACGGGGATGGGGTTATAGTCCGGGTCGCCGAGGTAGTCGGCGCGGTCCATGTAGGCGCGGCGAAAGGCCTCGACGATCAGGTGCATGGACTGCGGGGTGCGGTCGCCGAGGCGGGCGAGGTTGTAGCCTTCGAGGATGTTGAGGGCGCTGAGCAGGACAATGCCGCCGGAGGAGGGGGGCGGGGCGCTGAGGACGGTGTAGTCGTGGAAAAGGCCGACGACCGGCGCGCGCTCGACGACGGTGTAGCGGGCCAGGTCTTCGAGGGTGAGCAGGGAGCCGCCCTTTTTGAGGTCGTCGACCAGCTCATGGGCCATTTTGCCGCGGTAGAGGTCGTCGGGGTCGGCGGCGATGCGACGGAGGGTGCGGGCCAGCTCGGGCTGCTTGAAGGTTTCGCCCTCCTGGTAGAGGCGGCCGTCGCGCTGGAAGATGCGTTTGGAGTCGGGGAAGCGGGAAAGGTCGGGGTCGGTGAGTTCGTGGGCCTCTTCGGCGGAGAGCTCAAAGCCATCGGCAGCGAGCTGGATGGCCGGGGCGAGGACGCGGCGCAGGCCGAGCTTGCCGTACTTGCGCTCGGCGTGGACCAGCCCGGCGACCGAGCCGGGGGTGGCTATGGAGCGGTAGCCGACGACACTGGACCATGCCGCCGACGAAGGATTTTCTCCGGGGGCCCCGGTTCTTGCCTGGTCGTCTGGGGTGAGCTGGCCCTTGGCGTCCTGGTACATGGTTTCGGTGGCCTTGAGGGGGGCTTTTTCGCGGAAGTCGATGAAGGTGGCTTTGCCGTCGTGGGTGCGGAGGAGCAGAAATCCGCCGCCGCCCAGGTTGCCGGCGGCGGGGTGGACGACGGCCAGGGCAAAGCCGGTGGCCACGGCGGCGTCGACGGCGTTTCCGCCCTCGCGCAGCACTTCGAGGCCGGCGTCGGAGGCCAGGTGTTGGACGCTGACCACCATGCCGTGCGAGGCGCGCACGGGTTTCTCGTCGCGATAGGGAAGCACGTGGCTGGCGTCCTCCTGGGCGGCGGAATGGAGCGGGATGAGCAGCGCGGCGAGGAAGCCGCAAGTGAGGACGGAGAATCGGAGCCGTCGAATCATACTGTTGGTGACAGGATAACCCGGAATGGAGCTGGAGCAAGGCGGGCAGCTTCGGGCCGGAGTTGCCGGGGAATTGGGGACTGGGGGTATCATCTGGCATGTTCTTGCCTTGCAACCGGCATTTTTTCGCGGCGGCCGCGGTTTTTCTGATGGCTGCCTCGGCCTGGCCACAGGGTCCGGGCGCGGCCCAGCCCGCGCTGACGGCGGCGCAGATTGTGGACCAGATGCAGCGCCACAACCAGGCGCGGGCCTCGGCGCTGAAGCATTACCAGTCGGTGCGCCACTACCAGGTCGAGTACCGGGGCTACGCGGTGAAACTGGCGGCGGAGATGGACGTGGAGGTCAACTTTGACGCGCGGGCGGGGAAAAGTTTTCGGATTGTGAAGCAGAGCGGCTCAAAGGTTCTGGGCGAGAAGGTGCTGAAGCGGGCCGTGGACAGCGAGAAAGAAGCCTCGCAGGCGCAGGAGGCGACGGCTCTGACGGCGGCCAATTACCGGTTCCGGCTGGTGGGGAGCGAGAATCTGGGCGGCCGGCCGGCGTATGTTCTGGAGGTGGAACCGCTCACGCCAAGCAAGTTCCTTTATAGGGGCAGGGTCTGGGTCGATGCGGCGGAGTTCGCGCTGGTGAAGATCGATGCGGAGCCGGCCAAGAATCCTTCGTTCTGGATTGCGCGGACGCTGATCCGGCAATCGTTTGCGAAGACGGGAGATTTCTGGCTGCCGCAGGAGAATCGGAGCGAGACCAAGGTCAGGGTGGGGGGGAACGCGGTGTTCGCCATCGACTACGGAACGTACAGGATTGAGTCGAGCAGGATGGAGCCGAAAGGGGGGCACTGAGCGGCGAAGGGAGCGGTGGGGGCCGCGCGATGAGGCTCCGGCAGCCGTGCCCGCCGAGCGGCGCGCTGTGTTACCGTTGCAATACGGCGTCCCTGAGCCGGGCGTTTTCTTCGCGCGCCCTGGCGGAACGTTTGCCGGGCCGGATCTGCGGGCCGGCGGGAATTGGGACGCGGGCGAATACCAAGAATGCCTCAACAACCGGAAATGACATCGACCTCCATCGCAGCGCAACGGGCTTCATCGCCTGGGGCCGCGGCCGGGTCCGCATCGGGGCTCGCGCCGGGCCCGGTGCCCGTGGCTCCGCCCGCGCCGCATGGGCATCGGCACGGGCCGCAGCGGATTCCGCGCTGGCTGGAGCGGGCCGAGCTGTTCCTGCGGGTGATGCTGAGAATGTATATCGGCCTGGCCATCTGCTATGCGCCCTGGTCGCACATGTTCTGGGACCAGAACCCCTTGTTTCTGCGCTTTCCCACACTGGCGGTCTATGCGGCCAATGGGGCGGTGCGCGGCCTGGTTTCGGGGCTGGGGCTGTTGAATCTGTGGATTGCCTTTCACGATGCCCTGCGCCACCGGGATGGATGAGACGGGGAAGGCAGTGGACAGTGAACAGGGAGCAGTGGACAGAGGCTGACGCCGGATTCGACGCGGGAGGCGGCTGCGGCAGTGGGTCGCATTCCCGGCGACGGCGCCGCGCGGGGCTTGGAGTTGGCCGCGGTAGAGTGACATTTTTCGATTGTTAAATATTGAATTCACGATTATTCTTTGCAACATTCCGGGAAAGACTTTCCCAAGGCGAAGGGAAACCTCCCTCATCCGCCATTGATCGAGAAATCCAGCGACCGTTTCCCCACGGTCCCAAGTTGCTCACGGAGGTCGTGGAGCGATGAACCGCTATTCCCTTGTGTTTGCGATGGTGGTGGCGTCCACCTTTGCCGTGCATCCGACGCCGGCCGGCGATGTGAGCGCCGCCGCGGACGAGACGAAGAAGGGCGCGCCGCAGCACCAGGTGGAGCCTTTGACCGAGGAGCCGGTGAGGTTTCTGCAAGGGTTTCTGGAAAAGGCCGAGGCCGGGGCTGGAAGTGGCCCTGTAGCGCTACAGGTTCTGTTCGCGACGGTGCCGCATCCGGTGGAGACGCACCTGGCGGCGGAGTTCGACGGCAACGTGGAGGCGCTGCAAGACGGGCTTCAGGAGTCGGGCTACCTGTTCGACAGCGCCTGGATTCCGTGGCACCGGCATGAGCCGCGCGATGGATTCGAAGACGACAAGAAAGAGAAGCACGCCAGGGAGCGGGAGAACGAGTCGCCGGGGATTCTGCTGTTCCGGAAGAATGGGCCGGCCCAGGACGCGTATCCGCAGGGGCTGGTGGTGTTTCTGATCAGCGAGAAGCCGACCGAGGGGATCGCGTTTCCGGAGGTGGAGACGGCGGGGGCGGTTCTGAAGCTGAGCCAGATCCCGTTCTCCGGGCCGATTCGGATTCTGGGGCCCAGTTTCAGCGGGTCGTTTGCCTCGCTGGGGCCGGTGGTGAGCTTTCTGCACCAGCAGAATCCGGCGGCGGAGGTTCTGATTCGGAGTGGCTGCGTCAGCGGGGGGAACGCGGCGGCGAAAGGGGTGGGGGAGATTGCGCGGCAGTTGGGGGCGGGGACGCGTGTCGATTTCGGCAGCACGTTCCACGACAATGCGGACTGGGTCGGCGCGGCGGTCAGAGTGTTGACGGGGCTGGGCATCGACCGTTCCTCGATCGCCTCCCTGAGTGAAAACGAGTCGTCGTACGGCTACGATGTGGCGCCTCAGCGGATCGAGGCCGAGCAGGCGGCGACACAGGGGGCAAGCGAGGCGGCAACGAAGGCTTCGGGCGCGGCGCCGCAAGCCCCGCCGCAATCGTCCCAGGGGGAGGCGTCGAAAACCATCAGCCAGGAGAACCTGACGGGTCTGTGGACGATGGGGTTTCCGCGCGATATATCGAGCCTGCGGCAAGGATATGAGCAGCAGGGGATACTGAACCAGAACGCCCCGGCACAGCCCTGGAAGCGCTTTCTGAACCTGAAGAGCAACGAGCAGAACGAGGGGGACTCGATTCGTCATTTCGGCGACGAGGAGACGCTGGCGAGCCAGGAGGCGGTGCTGTTCGGGATCTCGGAGTTTGTGAAGGCGCACGGGATTCGGGCGGTGATCGTGTCGGCGACCAACAAGGAGGACCTGCTTTTTCTGACCGAGTTTCTCCATGCCCACAACAGCGGCGTGCGCGTGGCGGTGATCGGGAGCACGCGCATCTTCATGCGCGGCTCGACGGCGCAGTTCAGCGGGGACCTGATGGTGGACAGTTTCCCGCTGCTGCCGCGGCTGCCGGACTGGACGGGGAGCGGGGAGGATCACACGTCGCACATTTTTGCCGATGACGTGTCGGAGGGAACGTATTTTGCGGCCATCGATTTGTTTGAGCAGCCGCATTGCACGGGGGGAACGCCGGAGGAGCCCTGTCCTTCGGCTGGGACGCCGCGGCACAGGTGGTATCCAGAGTATGCCGCGCCGAACTGGGAACCGGGCGCGACGCCCGTCGAGCAGCCGCCGATGTACGTGGTGGCGCTGGGCAGCAATGCGACGTGGCCGGTTTCAGAGGACGCAGGGAGGCAGTTTGGCGGCTTTCCGCCCGATCTGACGGCTGCGGCTGCGGGCCACGCCTCCGCGGCAAAGGGCCAACCGAGCGCCGCTCAGGGCAAGCCAGTGGGCGGCAAGGGGCAGCCGGGCGCGGCGCCGGAGAATCCGGGCGTGTTCCAGGTGGCGCTGCCGTTTGGGCTTTTCGGGCACGATCGCTCCCAACCGAGGGAAGGGGCGCCAGGCCCCACTCCACAGCAATTCAACGTCGGACGCCGCTGGAAGGACCTGTTCGGCCTGCTGGCGCTTTTGACAACGATTTATTGCGCCTGTTTCCGCTATGCCGATCCATTGACCCGGGTGGTGCTGTCGAGCTTTACTCCCTTGCCGGAGTGGCGGTTCTGGCTGTTGAAGGTGACCATTCCGGCGGCCGTGACCGGGGCCGCGTTCCGGGTGATGGCCTGGGCGGTGGAGGTTCCAGCCGTGGCGTCGCCGCAGGCGCTGATGTGGTGGCGCTTTGCCGAGATCCTGACGGTTCTGGCGCCGTTGGCGATTGCCGTGTCGGCGGTGAGCGTGGCCGACTTTGGCGAAAAGCACAGGTGGACCGCGGGGATGGTGTTATCGTTTTTGCCTGCCGGGGTGCTGGCGGTGTGGTTTTGCGCGTCGGGATTCTTTGCCAGGGACCCCTTCGCAGGGCGTCCTATTGGCGTCATTTTCAACACCTACCGGGAGATGCACTGGGAGTCGGGGCTTTCACTGCTGCCCACCTGGATGTTCTTTCTGTTGGCGGTATGGGTTTGGTCGTCGCAGGGAGGCAATGGGGGAGCGCTGTTTGAGGCGGCGCCGAAGCTGCCCGAGATTCCGAACAAGGAGCGGATTTCGCAGCGCAGGGCGGAGATGGTTCAGGCGATCGGGCAGCCCTTGCCGGGCCTGCGGGCGGCCGGCTGGCTTTGGGGCGCGTGGGGCGTGTATGCGGTTTCGATGTTGTACGCGCATTTTCGCTTTCCGCCGTTCGTGCAGATCACGTCGCTGGAATCGAGCGGATTGACCAGCCTGGTGCGCGCCATGTGCGCGGTGATCAGCTCGCTGATGCTGCTGGACGTGCTGCAGTTTGTGGGGATGTGGGGGGAGTTGCGCGGGTTGCTGCGGGCGCTGGACCGGGAGAAGTTCAAGCGCAGCTTTGTGCCCATCCACGACTTCAACTGGCGCAACCTGTGGTCGATGACGGGCACGTCGCTGAATGATCGCCGGAACATATTGGGATTGCAGATCGACTGCGTGCTGGCTCTTGAAGACGAGCCCGGATTCAGGGTGCCGGCGGCGCGCCTGAAGTCGGTGGTGAAGCGCTACAGCAAGATCGATTTTTCACCGATCGACAGGAAGCAATACCGATGGAACCTGAAGCGGGTGTATCGCGACCTGGCGGCGGCCGGGGCGGCGGCAGCCGAGTTGGCGCTTCATCCGCTGCCCGCTGCGCCCGAGCGGCCCCTGAGCCCCAACGTGGCGGCTCTCGTGCAGGCGCTCTCATGCCAGTGCAAGGAGAACGGAAGCCGGTACAGCGACGAGGCCGAGGAACTGGCGAAGCTTCCTGAGCGGCAACAGGTGGCCGAGCGGCTGCTGTGCCTGATTTATATCGGGTTCATCCAGACGGTGGTGGCGCGGCTGCATACACTGCTGGTTTCAGCGGCCTTCATGTTTTCGCTGGTGACGCTGGGGGTGGCGATTTATCCGTTTGTGCCCATCGCCCCGCTTTTGGCGGCGGGCATGGCGATGCTGGTGCTGATCGCCTTCGCGTTCTTCAAGATTTTCAGCGAGATGGACCGGGACCCGATTCTTTCGCGGATTGTGGACGGGGACGACCGCAAGCTGCAGGGAAGCTTCTATATGAAGTTCGGTGAGGCGATTGCGCTGCCGCTCTTGACGCTGGGCAGTTCGATGCTGCCGGGAGGAACCGGCCGGCTGCTGGAATTGGTGGAGACGCTGCTGAATCACGGGCAGTAGAGTGTGAGTGGGAGTGTGAGTGTGAGTGGGAGTGTGAGTGTGAGTGGGAGTGTGAGTGTGAGTGGGAGTGTGAGTGTGAGTGGGAGTGGGAGTGGGAGTGGGAGTGTGAGTGGGAGTGTGAGTGGGAGTGTGATGTGGCGCGGGCAGGCTGGCGGAAAATTGTGAAGGCGGAACACCGGTTTTTTTCTGGAATTCAAGAGGTTTCCCGGTAACTTTCTGGATTCTTTTGTGAATTGAACCGGCATTCGCCTTACGTTCATCCTCCGTTGATGGGCGACGGTGGATACTGACTCCAGAAATTCCAGATCGCAAGCGGAATTGAGGAGCAGATATGACCTGTTCGACAATCTCGTACCTTTGGCGCGATAAGAAGGCGGCGGAAGGCTTTCGGTCGGGTGTTTCGCTGCATAGTCATACCAACCAGTCGCAGGAGACGCTGGACTTTCTGGCCAACCTGGGCAACCAGTACCCGGTGATTCGTCCTCTGCTGTCGCGGCTGGAACAGCGGTCGGAGCGGTTTCATGGGATACGGCTGAACTACGCGGCCAGCTACTGGACGCCGCCGATGACCCCCAAACTGGCCTTCGACCTGGAGATCCGGCAGATTGAAACGCTGGACCTGGCGCCGATGGTTTCGATCACGGACCACGACAACATCAATGCGCCGATGCTGCTGCGCACGGTTCCCAGCGCGCGGCGGATTCCGGTTTCGGTGGAGTGGAGCGCTCCGTACGGCGAGCAGTCGTTTCACCTGGGGGTGCACAACCTGCCCAGCGCCCGGGCCGCGGAGTGGATGAAAACGCTGTCCGATTTCACGGCCAACCCCAGCGATGCAAGGCTGACGGAGATTCTGAAGGCGCTCGATGAGGAGCCGAACGTGCTGGTGGTGTTCAACCACCCCTTGTGGGACCTCTACCTGATCGGCCAGGAGAAGCACGAGTTTCTGGTGGGCGAGTTTTTGCAGAAAAACGGGAATTACCTGCACGCGCTGGAGCTGAACGGGCTGCGCAACTGGGACGAAAACCGCGCGGTGCGGCGGCTGGCGGAGAAGTGGAACATGCTGCTGATCTCCGGCGGCGACCGGCACGGCGTGGAACCCAACGCCAACATCAATCTGACCAACGCGACCAGTTTTTCAGAGTTTGTGCAGGAGATTCGGCGGCAGAAGAAGAGCGACATGCTGTTCATGCCGCAATACGCCGAGCCGTGGAAGCACCGTATTCTGCAATCGACGGTCGACGCCATCCGGCATTATCCGGAGTTTCCGCAGGGATCGCGGACCTGGGACGAGCGCGTTTATCATCCGGATTCGAACGGCGTGATCCGGCCACTGAGCGAATTGTGGCCCAATGGCGCGCCGCCGCGGGCGATGAGTGTTTTGATTGGCGCGGTGCAGATGATGGGCGCGGGGCTGGTGTCGGGCGGGTTGCGCATGGCCTGGAGCGAGTCGCACCAGTTGCGGCTGGCGCTGGGAGAGAACGACGGTTGAGAAGGGAATCGACCGGGCCGGGCTGGAGACGGCTGCTTGGGATTTAGGCTCAAACTATGAACGATACCGTGCCGCGGGTGGCCTACTTTCCCGACTCGTTTCACGAGGTCAACGGGGTGGCGCACACCAGCCGCCACTTCGAGGCCTTTGCGCGGCGGCGGAATCTCCCTTTTCTGTGCGTGCGCGCGGGAGATCGCGGCCAGGCTCTCACGGAAGACGGGAACGTTTGGACGCTGGAGCTGCCGCGCGGCTTTCTCTCCTTTGCTCTGGAAAAAGACCTGCGCTTCGACCCGGCGTTTCTGCGCCACATTCCGCTGATCGGCGATGTGCTGGAGCGGTTCAGGCCGGATTTGATCCACATTACGGGGCCCAGCGAGGTGGGGATGCTGGGCGCGGGGCTGTCGCACCACCTGGGGCTGCCGCTGGCGGCCAGTTGGCACACCAACGTGCATGAATACCTGGCCCGGCGGTCGGAGTGGTTTCTGCGCTGGCTCCCGGAGCGGCAGTCGGCGGCGACGGGGCAAAAGATCGAAGACCTGACCATGGCCGCGGCGGCCAAGTTCTACTCGGTGGCGCAAGTGCTGTTTGCGCCCAATCCGGAGCTGTGCGGGCTGTTGGAGCGGGCGACGGGCCGGCCCTGCCACCTGATGCCGCGGGGAGTGGACGCGGAACTGTTTCGTCCCTCCAAGCGCAGGCGCGACGGGGCGGACCGGGATCATGTGCTGGGATTTGTGGGGCGGCTCTCGGTGGAAAAGAACGTCGCGCTGCTGGCGCGGGTGCAGGAAGAGCTGGAAGCGATGGGGCACCGGAGCTTCCGCTTTCTGATTGTGGGCCACGGCGCCGAAGAGGGCCGGCTGCGCGAGCGGCTGCCGCGGGCGGAGTTTACCGGGGTGCTGAAGGGCGAGGCGCTCTCGACGGCCTACGCGAATATGGACCTTTTTGTCTTTCCGTCGCACACCGATACGTTCGGGAATGTCGTGTTGGAAGCGCTGGCCAGCGGCGTACCGGCGATTGTGACTCCCGACGGCGGGCCGCCGACGATTGTGCGCGATGGGGCGACGGGGCGCGTCGTGCCGGATGGGGAGTTTGCCGAGGCGGTTGCGGGAGTGTTGGGCGACACCGGCCGGCACGCCGAGATGCGGCTCGCGGCCCGGGAGTATGCGCTGACGATGAGCTGGGACTCGGTGTTCGAGGGGGTTAACTCGGCGTATCAGGCGCTGCTGCCGGCCCGTTGGGCACAGCGGCAGGAAAGTGTTGCGCACGGGTAGGATGACTGCGCGGTCCTGTTCAGCGGGCCGGGGAAGAGCGGCATCGGGGCCAACGCCGGGCGCGGCTCATTGGCAGGAGATGGTGAAGCGGTTGACCGATGCGCCGTCCCATCCGGTGTTCATCGGAGAGCGCGTGTAGAGAATGTAAAACTGCTTGCCCAGAATGCTGGGGTTGTCGCCCATGCCGACGGGGACATCGTAGACCGATGGCTTATCCGGATCGTTGCGGAAATCGTAGAGCACGCTGGGAATCGACCAGTTCAGGCCATCCGGGGATTCCGCATAGGCGATCAGGACTCCCTGATTGATGAACATCTGGTAGCGCTTCAGGTCGGTGTTGTAGGCGACCTGCTGGTTGCCCACGTAGGCGCCCTTGGGATTCATATCCTGCGAGTAGCCTCCGAGCGCCTGGTTCAGATTCCAACCCTGGTAGTACTTCTCAAATGCCGCGGCCCGGGGGTGGTCTCCGAAGGCGTCGTTGAGAACCGAGGAGATGGTGGCCCGCGCCACGGAGAGAACAGTGACGGTGTTCCCCCAATGCGTGGTCCCGTTGGCCCGCCAATCGGAAAAGTAGATATAGAAGTACTTGCCGTCGGGGGAGACGACGAGGTTGGCGTCGCCGATGTCGTAGCCGTCCATGTCGGTGCGGTAGCCCTGATTGATGCGGACGATCTCGCCCAGGTCGGTCCAGTTGAATCCGCCGTCGGAAGAGGAAGCCAGAGCCAGAATCGAGTAGAAGCTCTGCGTGGTGATGGTGGGGATTTCGGCGTGATAGACCAAGAGGAGCTTGCCTGCTCCGGGCATCCCGGCAGGGACCAGATAGACGGGTCCGCCGCCCATGTAGTCGTAACTGGAGTAGAAGGGATTGACCGACGGATCGGGATTGGCATGGATGGTGACATCGATGGGCGGCTCGGTGCCGAGCGGATTGTCCAGCGTGCCGATGGTGCGGGTGATGGACCCGTACTTGTCGTTGCCGAAGGTCTCACCCTCCCAGAACTGGCGGGCATGATAGCCGCCGTCGCTGCCGAAAAACACATAGCCCCCGTCGGCCTTGATGACTCCCAGTTCCGTATCCGGCCAGGCGAAGCCGTCGGGCACATCGGTGAGCGGCGGCCAGGCGCGGTTTCCCGCGGCTTTGCGCTGGGCTGGAGTGACCAATTCCCGGCTGGCGATGATTTTGGGGGTGCAGAGATCCGTGACGGTTTCCGCGCTGGCCGGGATGGCGAGTTTCGCCGCAACCGGCAAGAAAGAGACCACGGCCAAGGCGAGGGAAAGCTGGCGACCAGTCAACATGAGGCCCTCCTGTCCGATAGAGAGATCGTTCAATGACCTGTCGAGCGTCTTGAATCTTGGGAAAACGGGCGGCAAGGCTGCCCCGCAAACGCCGTAGGTGCGGGTCACAACCCGGAACACGAAGGCCCGTTGGGGGAATTCTATCCCAGGTTTGGCTGTTGCCCAGGCGAAATAAAAACCCCGGCGCCGAGGTCGAGCGTGAACGGGGTTTCCTTGTCGGTGAGCATTTGCCAGCCGAGGCCGTGGAGGACGCCGCTCTCGATGGAGGTGACGGTGACGCCTTCGTCGGAGAGCTTCTCCGATTGCCAGGCTTGGCCTGCTGGGCCCCAGGCGAGGATGGCGTGGTGGCCAATGAAGAGCAGCAGATTTGCCTCGGGGAGCGGGCGGAGTTCGAGCACCGGGCGGAAGGGGAGCATGGTGAAACGGTCGGGATGGGCGGTGTCGATCAGGTAGGCGTAGCCGCCGGAGACGGCGCAGATTTCCTGAGGGTTCGGCGTGGACCAGAGGCCGGTGGGGACGGCCGGATCGCGAAAGCCGAGGGCGCAGGTGGCCAGGAAGGGCTGCGGGTCAAGCGAAGGTTGCTCAGATTCCCCGGTCTCAAAAGAGAGACCGGGGGCACCCGGCTCGAGCGGCGCATGGGGCCGGATGAGGATTTCCAGGGCGCCGCGTTCGACTTCTTCGGCGTGGCGGGGATAGATGAAGTGGCGCGGCGGCAGGATGAGCGGGCGGCGGGGGAGGATTTCAGCCTGCCAGCGGCGGGGAAAGCTGAGGTTGACGGTGGAGATGGGCGTGGGGCTGGGCGTGGGAGTGGTCATGTTGGTCAGGGCTTGGCCTGGTAGCGCAGTATCCAGTCTTCCTGTTCCTGGGTGTCGGGGACGGTGAGGCCGCGGGCTGCTTCAATGGCGGCCAGAGCGGCGTGGGGCGGCCAGCCGAGGTGAATCAGGGTGCAGGCGGCGGTAACGGTGGCGCGGCCGATACTGCCTCGGCAATGGACGCCGATGTGCTCTTGGGCGCGGAGGCGGGTGGCGAGGCCGGAGACGAAGGCGCGGAAGGCGGCCGTGTCGGGGGGCGTACTGACATCGGGAATGGGGTGGGAGAGAAAGCGCATTCCATTCTGTTCGGCCAGAGGGCCTTCCTGGGAGAGGTTGAGCATTTCGGCCTCGTCCTGTTCGAGGAGAGAGACCAGGGTTTCGATGCCGCCGCTTTTGAGGGCCAGCATTTCGTCGTCGAGCCAGGAGCCGCCGCGCGGGCAAAGGACGATGGCGAGCGGCGCGGGGACGAGCGGCGCGGGCGGATGGCGTTTGATCCAGAAGATCTCTTCCATGGCGGTCAGACCCCGACAAAGCTTTCGATGCGCTGGCGGACGCTGGGTATGGCGAGGCCCAAATCGTCGTCCAGAGCGGCGCCGTCCTCAATGAGCGGGATGAGCTTGTCGAACGCCGGGCCGGAGTGTGCGCCGGTGAGGGCGATGCGGATGGGATGGAAGAGCTCCTGGCCCTTGACGCCGGTGGCGGTCTTGACTTCGTTGAGCCAGGCTTTGAAGGCTTCCGGGGTAACCGGGCCGGTGTGGGCGCGAACGCGATCGGCCAGCTCGGCGAGCACGGTGCGGGCGGATTCCTCGGCCAGGATGGCGGCGTTTTCCTCGTTTTTGCGAGCCAGGCCGAGGTCGAATCCGAAGACGGGAGCGGTCTTCAGCGGGAGCTGGTCGAGGTGATCGACGGCGGGAACGAAGAGGGCGACGAGGCGGGCAAACCAGTTGCGGAGGGGCTCGGGGGCTTCATCGATGGCCGGGAAACGGTCGCCGAAATAGCCCCAGGCGAGCGCGGCCACCCGGTCGGGCGCGGCCTGCTTGAGGTGGTGGCGGTTGAGCCAGTTGAGCTTGTCAAAGTCGAAGATGGCCGGCGAGGGCGTGACGCGTTCCAGCGAAAAGGCGCGGGTCAGCTCGGGGAGGGTGAAAGTCTCGGTCTTGCCGTCTTCGGCGCCCCAGCCCAGCAGGGCGAGATAGTTGACCAGGGCCTCGGGCAGGTAGCCCATCTCGCGGAAGGTGGAAATGGAGGTTGCGCCATGGCGCTTGGAGAGCCGTTCGCGGTCCGCGCCGAGGATGGTGGAAAGGTGGGCGAATTCGGGCGCCGGCCAGCCGAAGGCCTGGTAGATAGCCACCTGCTTGGGAGTGTTGGAGATGTGGTCGTCGCCGCGGATGACGTGGGTGATGCGCATGAGCGCGTCGTCGATGGCGACCACGTAGTTGTAGACCGGGACGCCGGCCGAGAGGCTGCTGGCGGAGCGAACAAGGATGGGGTCGGAGACGGTTTCGGCGGGGAACTCGACTTCGCCGCGGACCAGGTCGTGGAAGCGCAGGGGCTCGGGGCCGATCTCCAGGCGCACGGCGAAGGGCTTGCCGGCGGCAAGGTTGGCTTCAACCTGGGCCGGCGTCAAAGCCAGGCAGCGGCGGGAGTAGATTTGCGGGCCATTCTCGGCGACGGCGATTTTGTGCTCGGCTTCCAGGTCTTCCGTGGTGCAGAAGCAGCGGTAGGCTTTGCCCTCGGCCAGCAGGCGAGCCGTGTGCTCGGCGTAGATTTCAAGCCGCTCGGACTGGCGGTAGGGGCCGAAGCTGCCCTTGTCGGGCGCGCCGGGGTCGCCGGGGCCTTCGTCCCAGTCCAGGCCCAGCCAGCGGAGGTCTTCGATGAGCTGGGTTTCGTAGCGGGTCTCGGAGCGTTCGAGGTCGGTGTCTTCAATGCGCAGCAGGAACTGGCCGCCGGTGCGGCGGGCGAAAAGCCAGTTGTAGAGGGCGGTGCGCGCGTTGCCGACGTGGACGAGGCCGGTGGGGGAAGGGGCAAAGCGGACGCGGGTTTCTGGGGTGCTCATGACTGATTTGATGATAGACGGAGAGAGTGGCGGGGTTCCGGAGGGCTGGATTGCCGGGGGCGGTCAAGAACGAGTACTTTACTCTCGTTCAGACCCCGCGATACATTGTAGATACGGAGGGATCATGCAGGCACAAGTGTTGAAGTGGGGCAATAGTCTGGCGGTCAGGATTCCGAAGCTCGTGGCGGAGGATGCCCATTTTCAAGTTGGAGATCCACTGGAGATTGCCGTAGGCGCCGATGGGGTTGTGCAGTTGCATCGGGTTGGCGATGTGCCTACCTTGGCGGAATTGGTGGCTCGGATCACCCCGGAAAACAGGTATTCCGAGGTATCCGTCGGACCCGAGACAGGAAGGGAAGCGATCGAGTGGTAGCGCCTTATGTTCCGGACACTGGCGACATCGTCTTCCTCGATTTCGATCCTCAAGTTGGGCGGGAGCAGGCCAAACGGCGCCCGGTTCTGGTTTTAACGGATTACCGGTACAACCGGGCATGCTGTCTGGCGGTCGTCTGCCCCCTGACATCGAAGGTCAAGCCCTATCCCTTCGCGCTGCCAGTCACCATAGGCGAGGTCGAGGGAGCAGTATTGGTTGACCAGATCAAGAGTTTGGATTGGTCCGGGCGCGGAGCCGAGTTTCATTCGAAAGCCCCAGCGTTCCTGGTTTCCAAGGTGCGCCAATATATCGCGGTATTGCTGCAAATACCGGCAAAATAGGGCGCTCCAAAAGAAATGGCTCGCAAAGCAGGATGCGGTTGCTGGTGCAAAACCTGCCTCTGCAAACGGACCGAGAAACCAAGAGGCAAGATGATGCTCCGATATTGGGACACATAGAACGGCACACATAAAAGGTCACGATAAAGATTCCAAAGCAGCCCCAGGAAAAGGACTTGACCATCCGATTCCAGGCCGTTCTGAAGCGCGTTGCGGGGCGTTTCCCAATCCCGGGGTCTCAACAGACCGGTCAAGATGCAAGCATGCGCAAGTACGTGCTATCAATGAGTGCCTAATTTATAGAATGATGGCATACTTGTGTCGGAGGTGGTTGGATGCCGAGTTTGACAGTCCGGAATCTACCGGAAGAGACTCATCGAGCCTTGCGGCTGAGGGCGGCGCAGCATGGCCGCTCCACAGAAGCAGAGGTGCGTTCCATCATCGAACTCACGGTATTGCCTCCCGAGCGAGTGAAGTTCGGTACCGAGCTTCGCCGGATCAGCCAAAAGGCCGGAGGCATCGAAGACCTGGAGCCTTTGCCGCGCAAGGAATTTACGGGGGAAAACTTCCAGTGATCGTTCTGGATACAAACGTAATTTCCGAGATGTTCAAACCCACCCCTGATTTACATGTGACGGAGTGGCTGGACCGGCAGGAACTGGAGACCTTGCACATCAGCGCCGTTACTCAGGCGGAATTGAAGTACGGCGTATACCGTCTGCCTGAAGGGGCACGAAGAAAACGGCTCTTATCGAGCATTGAGGAGGTACTGGCTTTATTGGGGGGCCGCGTGCTCCCGTTTGATGCCACTGCCGCAGATCAGTTGGCGATGGCCGGGGCGAAGGCTGAGAGGCTTGGAGCCAAAATGGTTGCTCCAGATGCTTACATCGCCGCGACGGCGCTGGCCAGGGGATTTGCAGTTGCTACCAGAAACACAAAGCATTTCGAGCCTATGGGGGTTGTCGTGATCAACCCCTGGGAAGAATAATCCTGCATTTTCGGAGAGCCTTCATGGAGCACATCCTTAGTGAAGCGGAGACTCGTCAGTCGATTAAGGTCCTGCGGCCGGCGCCCCCGGAGAAGAATCCGTTTGAGGCCTTTGCCGGTGTTCTTCCCGCGTTCTCGAGGAAGGAAGAGATCAATGCCTGGATTCGCGATCTGCGGGACCCTGAAGAGCCAGGGCAGGCTGCCCGCTCTGTTCCGTAGATTTCTCCGCGTCGAAGCGCTGCTGGGCGGCGAGCATCTGGCTGATGTTGGTCTCGGCCCATGCGCGGAGGGCCAATAAGCTCGTTGGGAATTACCGTGGCCCTGACAACCGCGCCGCGTCGAGACCCAACGACAACAAACAAGGGAGACACAGAATGAAAGTCGTATTGTTTGGCGCGTCCGGTATGATCGGGAGCCGCATTTTAGAGGAACTTTTGAGCCGCGGCCACCAGGTGACGGCGGTGGTTCGCAACCCGGAGAAAGTGACGGCCAAGGGCGCGACCGTGGTGAAGGGCGATGTGACGGACGCGGCCAGCGTGGCGGCCGCCGCCAAGGGGGCGGAGGCGGCGATCAGTGCGTATGCTCCGCCGCAAGACCAGCCGGAAAAGCTGTTGGCGGCGACGGGGTCGGTGCTGGAGGGGCTGAAGGCGACCGGTGTGGGGCGGCTGATCGCGGTGAGCGGCGCGGGCAGCCTGGAGGTTGCGCCGGGGGTGCAACTGGTGGACACGCCCAGTTTTCCCGCGGCGTGGAAGCCGATTGCGCTGGCGCACCGGGAAGCGCTGTCGATTCTGAAGGGTTCGAGTCTGGAGTGGAGCGCGCTGAGTCCGGCGGCTTTGATTGGGCCGGGCGAGCGGACGGGCAAGTTCCGGTTGGGGGACACGGCGCTGGTGGTGGACGAGAAGGGCGACAGCCGCATCTCCGCCGAGGACTACGCCGTGGCTCTGGTGGACGAGTTGGAGAAGCCGCAGCATGTGCGCCGGCAGTTCACAGTGGCCTATTGAACTGACCGGCACGGAGGCAGGGCGGAATCCGAGGCCGAATTCGGTCCCGAATCAGGAAAAGTGTTCCCAGCCGCTGGGCATGAGCGGCTGGGGGCCCTGGGGAGTGAGCAGGGTGACGGAGGGCTGGCCGGGGCGGGATTTTACGATGCGGCCGATTTGGGTGATGGGGACACCGGCGATTTGGCGGGGCAGGCGGGCAGAGGCGGGCGCGGTGAAGAGCAGTTCGTAGTCTTCGCCGCCGTGGAGCGCCTGCGCGAGGGTTGCTCCGGAGTGGAGAGGCAGCAGGGCGGCATCGACCTCGGCGGCCACGCCGGACTCTTCGCAGATGTGGGTCAGGTCGGTGGAGAGACCGTCGCTGAGGTCGAGGGCGGCGGAGGCCAGGCCGCGGCGCTGCAGTTGGAGACCCTGCGCGATGCGGGGTTGGGGGTAGAGGTGCGGGGCGAGGAGAGCCTGGAGTTTCTTGGGGATGCGGGGCGGGTTGGGGCGGGAGGTTTGGGCCAGTTTGGCGAGGCGGGCGAGACCGGCGGCGGCTCCGCCGAGGGCTCCGGTGACGTAGAGCAGGTCTCCGGGCCGGGCGCCAGAGCGGAACAGGGCTCGGCCCCGGGGGACGGCGCCGACCAGCACGATGTCGGCCAGGGCGATTGGAGATTCGGCCAGGTCGCCGCCGGCTAGAGGGGCTTTGTGGGCCGCAGCCAGGGTGAGCAGGCCGTCGAGGAAGCGCCGCACCCAGGCTGGCCGGCGGCTCGTCGGCACGGTGAGGGAGCGCGGCAGGCCGAGCGAAAGCAAGGCGGCCACGGGACGGGCGCCCATGGCGGCCAGGTCGCTGAGGCCGCGCGCCAGCACGCGGTGGCCGACGGCTTCAGGCGCGTGCCAGTCGAGGCGGAAATGGCGGCCTGCGATGGACAGGTCGGTGGTGACGGCCAGTTCTTCGCCAGCGCGGGGAACGAGCAGGGCGCAGTCGTCGCCGATGCCCAGACGCAGTCCGGCGGATGAGGAGCCAGCGGCGAGGCGGCGAATCTCACGGAGCAGGGCGAGCTCGCCTCGGTCTGGGGTGGTTTCAGAATGGAACGGCTGGATGCGCACCTACTGAGAATAGGGCAGGGAGGCGGGATTCTTCCCGCGGGGCACACTTCTGTTCAAGATTGCACTGAAATTTGTGGTGGAATAGCCGATATTCATTGCATCAAAACAATTGACCCCGCAAGGCCTGTTTTGTTAGCCTTAAGGGACGTTGTGCAAAGTGCCCCAGGAAGTGTTTGTGTTGTTTTGTGGGTTGAACGGCCCATCCGACTTGCGCTTTTATTCGGTACTCGGCGAATTGCGGCCCCGCAAACGGCGGGGATGAAAGGCAAGAAATGCTACGCAAGCGCTATTACATAGTTTTTGTATCCAGAGATGACGATGGGCGGCTTCGCAAGATTCCGCTGCCTATTCAATACGTGTATGGATTTGTTGCCGCCGCGCTGGTGGGAGCGTTCACCATTGTGGGACTGGCCGGTTCCTACACCCGGATGCTCTTGAAGACGGAGAGCTACAACCAAGTGCGCCAGGAGCGGGAGACGCTGCGCAAGGACTACAAGCAGATGGCGCAGATCGCGCACGATCGCGATGTGCAGGTGGCGTCGCTGGGCGCCCTTGCCAATGAAGTGACGGCGCTTTACGGACTGCGGCAGAACAAGTTGGCCACGAGCAAGGCGGCGGAAGCGGCGAGCGCCGCGGCCCAGCCTACGCCGGCCAGTCTGGGGCTGACCGACGAAATGGACCAGCAGCAGGTCAAGCTTTCCATCGATCAGTTTTATACGCTGCGGGCACAGGCGCTTTCCGGCCGCATTACGCGAGCGCTGGAGAGCGGGCTGTCGCCGAGCTTTATCGGCGATTGGACGGAGCTGGCCGACGCGCCCTCGCTTTGGCCGCTGGAAGGCCGGGTGGGATCGAGCTTTGGCGAGCGCCAGGACCCGATCAATGGGGAAGGCGCGTTTCATTCCGGCATTGACATTGAGGCGCCCTATGGTACGCCGGTGCGGGCTGCGGGCGATGGGGTGGTGACGGGCATGGAGATGGGCGCCGGATACGGCCGCCAGATTGTGCTGGACCATGGCCACGATGTGCTCACGGTCTACGGGCATCTTTCCGCGATCGCGGTTGTGCCCGGCCAGCATGTGTCTCGCGGAGAGGTGATTGGCTATGTGGGCCAATCGGGCCGCGCGACCGGTCCGCACCTTCACTACGAGGTGCGCGTCCACCGGGTTCCGGTGAACCCGCACAAGTATCTGCACACCACCTACGACCAGATGGCGCTGACCGACATGGGCGCGCAGGGCAGCAGATAGGACCTTCAATAGAAGGATTTCAGAAACGGCTTCCGCGCTTGCGGGAGCCGTTTCTGATTTGAGACCGCTACAGCGGTTCCACAATTGCTGTACCCAGAAGCCACAGCCATCAAGTGCCTTTTTCATCAAGAAAAAGGCACCCTTCGCAGCCCCACAAAGGGCATGGGATTTGTGGAACCGCTCTATTCGGCGGGCGGGTTCACCCGGCAGCCATCGAGCAGGAAGTTGAACTTGCCGGTGCCGACCACTTCCATATTGAGCCGGGCGGGAATGGGAAAGCCGTCGATGGTCTGGTATTCAAGCGCCACGTGCATCTCCTGGGCCTGCTCGGGCGGGGTTCCGGCGGGAAGGATGCGGGCCTGGAAACTCTGGACCAGCAAGCCTTTCTCCGTGGGTTTGTAGGCGGGAGAGAAGTCGATGGTCATGCCATTCATGGCCACGTTGAACTGCTCCAGCACCATGTCGTTCGAAAAGACCTCGGTGAGCGATGTGCCGCCGCCCTCGGCGTGCATCTTGTAGCCGCCCTTGTCAGTGGGGGCAACCTGCAGGCCTTCGCTCGAGTCGGGGACCACCGAGCCATCGACAAAAGGAGGCCAGAACTGCATGAAGCCTTGCAACATCTGGGCGGTGCCGGCCTGCATCTTGTCGAGCAGCTCGATGGAGTCCTGGTCCAGGGGCTTGGCGGGATGTGCGGGCGGGTTCCAGTCGATGCCGGAGCCGCCCTTCATGCGGGCGTGGAGGGTGACTTTGACGGAGTTGAGCAGGAGCACGCGGGGATCGTCTTCGGGGACCGGGGCGCCGTTGCCGGCGTCGAGGAAGACGGTGCGCCAGTCGGCATGGACGGCGCAATCGAAGCGGGCCAGGCCGGTCTTGTCGGTGGAGTAGTAGAGTTTGGCGGCCTTGGCCAGCAAGGCGTCGTTGGCCGGGGTGGCGGGCAGGATTTGGGGCGCGGACTGGGCATCCGCGGCGGCCGGAGCGGCGGGCGCGGGTGGATTGGGGGCCTGGGCCAGCGCAGGCGCAGCCGTCAGGCAGACAGCCAGAAAGGCTGCTCCCAGGCCGGCCGGTGATGAGAAGGAAGATTTCCGCATGAGTCGAACCTGCTTTCGGAGCGCTTCAGCTATTGTGCTTGTTGGACGCGCCATGGGGCAAGGCGGGTTTGGGATCGGCACCGAGTGATGCAGGGGCTACAGCGGTTCCACAATTGCGGTACCCAGAAGCCACAGCTCTCAAGTGCCTTTTTCATCAAGAAAAAGGCACCCTTCGCAGCGCCACAAAGGGCATGTGAATTGTGGAACCGCTCTGGCTAACGCCCGGTGTAGGTCACATGCCAGATGGAGCGGGAGCCGTCGTCGGAGACGAACAGGGAGCCGTCGCCGGCCTGGGCGACGCCCACGGGGCGGCCCCAGACCTGGCCGTTGGGGAGCACAAAGCCGGTGAGGAAATCCTCGTACTCGCCGGTGGCGTGGCCGTTGCGCATGGGCAGGCGAATGACCTCGTAGCCGGCTCGCTGGGCGCGGTTCCAGGAGCCGTGTTCAGCGGCGAAGCCGTCGCCTTTGAACTCGGCGGGGAACTGGGAGCCCTCGTAGAAGAACATTTCGAGCGAGGCGAAGTGGGGATTGACGAGAATGTCGGGGGTGATGACTTTGGACTGCAATTCAGGGTGCTTGCCGGGATGGCGCGGGTCCTGCAGTCCGCCCGAGGGGCCGTTGAAGTAGAACCAGGGCCAGCCGTAGAAGCCGCCCTCCTGAACGTGAGTCACGTAGTCGGGGACCAGGTTGTTGCCCAGGCCATCGCGTTCATTGGTGGAGCACCAGAGTTCGCCGGTTGCGGGGTTGATGGCTTCGCCAACGCAGTTGCGCAGGCCCCAGGCGAAGACCTTGACGAACTTTCCCTGGGGGGTGAACTCGAGCACATCGGCGCGGTGGAATTCCTCGGGATGGGTGTCGGTGTCGTCGACGTTGGAGTGGGAGCCGACGGAGGCGAAGAGCCGGGCGCCGTCCTTGGAAAAGACGAGGTCGCGGGTCCAGTGTCCGCCGCCGCGGAGGCGTCCGCCACCGGGCAGCTCAGCCAGATTCTCGATGGGTCCGCGCACCGTTAGGTCGCCATTCTGGTAGGGGAAGCGAACGATGCCGTCGGTGTTGCCAATGTAGATCCAGGCGGGGTCGGGGCCGGCGGGGTAAAAGGCGATGCCGAAGGGCTGGTGGAGGCCGGCGGCGAAGACTGAGACCTGGGCGGCCTTGCCGTCGGAACCGACGCCGCGGAAGACCTTGATCTTACCGGTTTCGCTTTCGGCCAGGAAAAGGTCGCCGTTGGGTGCGGTGCGCAGCAGGCGGGGGTTGTCGAGGTTGGTGGCGTAGAGCGTGACCTTGAAGCCCTGGGGGGCGATGGGCCATGCGTTGGCGGGGCGGGGAACGAGGGTGGGACCGTTGTCCACCGACTCATTGGGCGCGGGGGCGGGCATGTCGGCGACGGTGAGGTGGCGGCGGATGCCGGGTGACTCGTGGGCCGCGTCGGTAAAGGCCGATGGGCCGGACAAAGTGGGGGGCGTAGTGGGGCGCGCGGATGCGGTGATGGCCGCGCGGCTGTCGATTTCGAGCACAAGATAAGCAAGAAAGCCAAGCGTGCAAAGCAGGGCAACGGCTATCGAAGAGCGATCGGGACGAAGCATGGGTCCTCCGCGGGGAATGCGGTTTTGTCTTGATAACAATCGGCTTGCCAATGAAAGTTTGGAGCGGATGGGCGCGCTTTTCCGCTCCGGGAAGCGTTCTGATTACTTGGATGCGGCAGGCGGGGCGAAGGAAGCAGGCGGGGAGCTTTGTTCCTCGGCAAGGCCGCTGAAGAGGGAAGGCGAGAGCGTGGCGGCGACCACGACGCGGTTGCGCTTGCGGGAGACTTCGGCGGTCTTGAGCAGCTCTTTGAGGCCGTTGTTGGCGGCGTTGGCGGGCAGGGGCTGGGTGAATCCGCGGGCCAGGGTGACCAGGGTAGCCATGGCGGCAGCCTGGGTGGTGGCCACCTCGTCGGTGGCGGCGATCTCCTCGACACGGAGGCGCAGCGCCCCGGTCCAGCGCAGGCTGGCGACGAAAGTGGAATCGGCTTCGATGGGCAGCGAGAGGCCAAAGACCTTGATGACGCCGCTTTCGGAGAAGGGCAGGCCGACTTGGCCGACACCCCAGGCCAGCGAGAGCAGCGGCACGTCGTGGTAGTAGTGGGCCAGCAGGGTGGAGCCGGAAAAGGGCCAGGCGGCGGTGGAATGGCGGTCGAGCATGGAGTGGATCTGCTCGGGGGTGGGGGTGTTGGAGACGGCCACCATGTCGTAGCCGATCTGCGCCACGCGCACGGTGCGGCCGTCGGAGGGAATGGAGTAGATGGTGTGTCCGGCGTAGGACTCGCGGGCCGCGGCGTGGGAGTCGAGCCAGGCGTTGAGCTTGTGGCCGGTGATTTTTCCCACCAGGACCATGGAGTAGGCGACCGGGCCGTTGAGGCCGTTGGGGTCGCTCATGCGGTGCAGGGCGATGGCCACCTCGTCCAGATCCTGCTCCCAGTCGATGCCGGTGGCGTCAACGAACTGCTGGTACTCGGGCACGCGCTGGGGTGGCTTGAGGTCCTTATGGGGGAAGGCGCGCATGAGCTTGAGGTGGACGTAGACGATGCCATCGGACTCGGGCAAGAGGCGCGCGGCCTCGGGCGGGGCCTTGGAGCGCAGGAAGATGGCCACGGCCAGCAGAATCAGGACCGCGGCCACTATCCAGAGCGTTCTGCGCGTGCGTCGGTTCATGAAGGGGCCGTCAGAAATACCCTATCACCCCGGCATGGAGTTGGAGACGCGTCCGCTGGTTGCCAGGCCGCCTGACGGAAGAGGAGCGGCAGAACCCGCGGCGCACGGTCAACCAGCGCAAGCGCAAACCGATCGAGCGTGTCTTTGGCTGGTCCAAGCTGGACCGCCCGTTGCGCCAGGTGAAACTGCGTGGCCCGGACCGAGTGGACTGGCTCTGAAAGCTGAGCATGACGGCGTGACTTGGTGCGCTTGAGGGGGCTGATTCCGGTTGAATCGCTGGCCCGATCGGCGAAAGTCCGTCACAAAGGGAAAACGCAGCGATCGACAAGGTCTTTTCGCAGCCTGTGAAGCCCATGCCGACCCAGGGCGGCCGACCTTGAGGCCGGCTGGAGCCGGTCAATTCTGACCCTTGGTCCCTGACCCCTGCTTTTCACAGCCCCTGGTCGCCCAGCTTGTACATGTAGCGGATGGCGGATTTGTAGATCAGGGTCTTGCTCTGGCCGCGGACCTTGATGGCATTGCGGTCATACCATTCGATGCAGCCTTCGATCTTCTCCCCGTCTTCGAGCACCACCACCATGGGGGTCTTGGCCTGGATCTGCTTTTGCAGGTAGAAGAGTTCGGCGTGGTGATGCGGGGCATCCAGCTCCGCGGATGGCGCCGTGAGGCGGAAGGGAAACAGCGTCGTGGGCTTGCTTCTTGCGCCGGAATTGACTCCGGATGGTGCGGGGAAGCTTCCGCGAACGATGCCGGACAGGGTCGCGCGACCGGTCATGGGGTGCAGTCCTCTCTGGGGAATAGAGCATCATCATTGCGCAAGGCAAGAATCACAAATCGAAAGCGGCCGTCCCTCTGCCTTCAGGTTGAAACGCGCTTGGAGGCGACCGCGAACAAGAAAACTGCAAACTCCGCTCCGGTACCTCCGCGGACAAAACACCGATGCCGGGAAAGGCTTTCGGATGTCCAGTGAACGATCAGTGGCGGGAATGCTTGTTAACCAAGAGATGCGGGGCCGTGGGCCGGGGTTGCTTCCTGTTTTTCGAGGGGGGGCGCTTCCCGCTCTTCTAGTTACGTTCCAAACCCACCGCCATGGCGTCCAGAGAGATGGAGCGGAGCAGATTGCGGCGCATGCCCTGCTCCACCTGCACCAGGGCCTTGGCTGCCGCGTCGATCCAATCCACGCTGAGCCCCTCGGCCAGGCGGCTCAATTCGGCCTCCATGTCCAGGTTGCGGATGAGCTGCGGCGCGCCGGCCACCATCAGCAGCAGGTCCTCGATGAGGCTGCCCAGGGCGCGCAGCAGGTTGATGGTCTTTTCCTGGCCGTCGGCGCCGGCGCGGTAGCTCTCCGTGGCGTGGAATAGCTCGGAGTAATCGGGGTCGCGCAGGGCGGTGCGCAGCAGGACCAGGGCATCCTTGCGGCTGGCGAGGTAGACGCCCAGGTCCAGCGTCAGGGCGCGGCCCACGGCTCCTTCGGCCAGGCGCGCGGCCAGGGCCCGGTCATTGGCTTTCAGCTCCGGGCGGCGCCGGGCGAGCAGGGATTCGAGGTCCTGGGCGGCCAGCGCCCCCAGCCGGTGAACCACGGCGCGGGAGCGAATGGTGGGCAGCAGCTCCTGCGGATTCTCGGTGAGCAGCACGAGCGAGGTCCGCTCCGGCGGTTCCTCTAGAACTTTGAGCAGCGAGTTGGCGGCTTCTTTCATGAAGGCCGACGAGGTGAAGATGGTGAAGGCCCGGCGCGCCTCCACCGGCGGGCGGTACCAGGCCATGTGAATCGCCTGGCGAACCTGCCCCATCTTGATCAGCAGTTGCGGCGGGTCGGGCGGAATGACCAGCAGGTCTGGGTGGGTCTGGATGAGAATGCGGGTCTCGCGCTTGTCGGTGTCGCGCATCTCTTCGCGGGCGGCTACGGCCTCGGCCACGCGCTCCTCCAGGTTGGCCGCGTCCCCAATGCGCGCGCAGTTCCGGCATGTGCCGCAGAAGTCCGGCAAGCCGTCCGACTCGGTGGGATGAAGGCAGTTGACGGCCTGGGCCAGCATCAGCGCCAGGGTGTACTTGCCCGACCCCCGCGGCCCGGCCAGAATCAGCGACTGAGGGAATCGGTCCGCGCGGATGCTTTCGCGAAGATGGGTGACGGTGGCCGAATTGCCGAGAAATTCCTGAAAGCCCACGGGTTGAGCCTAGAGCATCTTGGAGTCCGGAGCAAGTTGGAGTCCGGAGCAACTTGGAGCCTGGAACAACTTGGAGTCCGGAGCAGGTTGAGGTCCAGGCCAGCGGGCAGTCCTTACGGGTGCAGGTCGGTCTTGGACAGCATATCGAGGAACTGGCGCTGGGTGCGCTGGTCGATGGCCACCGCCACCAGCTTGCCCTCGCGGTTGAAGACGAAGCTCTTGGGGATGCCGTCGATGTGGAACTGCTTGCTCACCTTGCCGTCCGGATCGAGCAGGACCGGAGGATGATAGCTGGTGGGACCGATGAAGGAGCTGACCTTGAAGGGCTCCTCATCGGTGATGGAGAGAACGACCAGGCCCTGGGGCTGGAAGTGGGTGTAGAGCGCATCCAGGTCCGGCATCTCCAGCCGGCAAGGCCCGCACCAGGTGGCCCAGAAGTTGACCAGAACGATCTTTCCGCGCAGCTCCGAGAGGGTGACTTTCTTGCCGTGCAGGTCCTTGAGAGTGAAGTCGGCCTTCTCGATGTCGGCGTCTTCGCCGGCCAGCACCTGCGCGGCTTTCGCGAAGAGCGGGTCGTCCAGGGTTGCGGTCACGTGCTCGTAGCGCACCAGCCTGGCCAGGTCCATGTAGGGCATGGGGGGCTGGTCGCCTTTGGCGGGCACTGGCGAAGCAGCCAGGGACTGGGCCAGGGTATCGGCGACCGCCTGCAGGGTCTGGGCGCCGGCGTCGCCCTCCGTGGCCAGGTGACAGAGCGCGTCGGCCAGCTTGAGCCTGGGCATTCCGGCGGGCAGAGTGCGAATGTCGGTGGCCAGCTTGAGGGTGGCCCCGGGGCGCTGGGCCGTGGGCACCGAGCGCAGGTTCCTGAGCTGATTGGTGATGGCGGACTCGGAAACCTGGGCCAGAAGCGCAGGCGCGGCCAGCAGCAGTGCGGAGGCAACAAAGGCGCGATGAATCGGGTTCATGCGGTCTCGTTTCGTGCGTGAATTGAGGTTCTTGCGGCTTGGGCGGAATTATAGCGGTTCGGCGGCGACTGAACCCGAAAGTGGCCTCGAAAATAATCGGGATGACGCGGCATCACACATCTGGATGTGTGATAATTTACACACTCGGAGGGGTACGATGGCAACCAATCTAGCCATAGACGACACACTGATTGATGAAGCGCGGCGGGTTGGAAAACACGCAACCAAGCGGGAAGCTGTGACGGTTGCATTGGAGGAGTACGTCGCCCGGCATAAACAACTCGCGATTCTTGAACTGTTCGGAACCATTGATTTCGATCCCTCCTACAATGCCAGGCATAGCCGGAACCGCGACAGAATCGAGACGGGACAGTGAGGGTCCTGGTCGATAGTTGCGTGTGGTCCCTGGCCCTGCGCCGCCAGAAAGGCACAGCGGTTATGAAGCCCGAAGAAACGCGGCTGGTCTCGGTGCTCGCGGAGGGGATTAGGGACGGGCGCGTGGTGATGGTTGGCCCGGTGCGGCAAGAGGTGCTTTCCGGCATCAAGCACATGGAGCAGTTCGAGAAACTGCGCGAACACCTGGCGGTATTTCCGGACGCGGCGATTGAGTCGCTGGACTACGTGCAAGCGGCCCGGCTGGACAATCTCTGCCGGACGGCGGGGGTGCAGTGCGGCGAAGTCGATATGCTCTTGTGCGCAGTCGCGGAGCGCAACAACTGGACCATTCTGACGAACGATGCGGGGCTCATCCGCTGCGCGGAAGTTGTTCAGCATCACGCGACAGAAGGGAAGCCGGAACCGGGCGACCGACGGCTGCTAGAGGTCGTTTAAGAAAGCCTATAATCCCGCGCTGGCGCAGGCTGCGGCATTCCCGCGGGATTCGATGCCCTTGGCCCCGAGCCGCGCGCTGACGGCGGCCACAACCCGCTCGTGCACCTGGTCGATGGAAAGGTCGCCTTCGACGAGCGCCACGCGCGCAGGTTCGCGGGCGGCGATCTCGCGATATTTCTGCCACACCCGGCTGTAGAAGGCGTCCTTTTCCTGCTCGAAGCGGTTCTCGTCGGCCCCGGCTTGCTCTTGGACGCGCTGGTTGCGCCGCCGGGCGCGGGCCAGTGAGGCTTCGAGCGACGGCAGCAGCAGCAGCGTAAGGTCGGGCTGGAGATTGGAGGCCAGCAGGCGGTGCAGTTCGAGCACCGCCTCGGAGCCCAACTCCCGGCCGCCGCCCTGGTAGGCCTCGGTGGAATCGGTAAAGCGGTCGCAGAGCACGATGTTGCCCGCTGAGAGGGCCGGCTCGATGACTTCGGCGATGGCCTGGGCGCGGTCGGCGAACATCAGGGCCATCTCCGCCATGGGCGCCAGGCCGGTCGAGCGGGAGTCCAGCGCCAGGGCGCGAATGCGGTCCCCGGTCGCGGTTCCTCCCGGTTGCCGGGTTACGAGCGGCGGCTGGCCGCGCATTTTGAGCCAGGAGGCCAAACGTTGGATTTGAGTGGTTTTACCCGAGCCGTCCAGGCCCTCGAAGGTGATGAAAAGACCGCGCGGCATGGGGTGAGTCTACCACCCCAACAAAGATGAAGACGAGTCTGCTAAGTTTGTGTTAAAAGAGTTCAGTTTAGAACGCAACCGGAGGCAGGCGACTGCCCCCCACTGGAGTTAGAAGAAAGTGGTTTCGAGAATTCTCCACAGACTCGCTGTTTGCGGCTTCCTGACGGTTGCCATGCTTGCCACCCGGCAACTCAACGCCCAAAACCTTACGCTCGAGGGCCAAACCGGCGGCTTCCTGACGCCCACTGCCTACGTTGTCTACATGGAGAAGGGACAGGCGTTTTCTCACCCCGCCGTCGGCGTCCACTTCATCAACGCCTCCAAGGTGATAGGCAATATCGAAACCTTCAGCATCACCGAGGCCTTTTTCGGCCGCGCCGAGGCCGGCTATACGCGCAGCGTGCATCAATTCGGCGACAGCGGTCCGACCACCACGGTGATGGGCAATTTTGTGCTGGGGTCTACGTCGTCAGCCACCGCTTACCCGGTCACACCGGATTTTAGCCAGCTTTGGAACGCGAACGGGATGAACGTCTTTCACGGCAAGGTCGTGGCTATCAACGACGGCCAGTTTGGTCCCTGGTCGCCGGGAGTAGCAGTCGGCGGCGTGGTTCGCACCGGCGACAAATTCGTATCCGGCGAAGCGGTTCCGCTTGCCGTCGAGTCCTACGATCAGTTCTGCATTGCCACGAAAGAGTGTACCCCGGTGGCTGTCCCGGCTGCCAAGTCCTACACCAACGGAGACGTCTACATAGCCGTTACCAAAACCTGGGCAAAGAAGCCGGTCCCGTTCCTGGCGAACGTGGGATGGAAAGCCACCAATGCCACCATCTTCGGCATCGGCGGCCAGAGCACACGCTTCGGCGGACGGCTCTTTGGCGGCCTGGGCATTCCGCTGCCCCTCGGCCATGGCATCGTTGCCGTGCCCTCGGCGGGCTTTACTCAGGAGCCCGGCACTTCGAAGGGCCTGGGCCCCAACCCGCCCGCTGGCATATCGCTGGTGGCCGGCAAGGCTGACCTGCCCACCACCCTGGACTACGCTGTGCGCGTCACTCAGCGCGAGCGCCCGCACTTCGCCTTCGATATCGGCATCGGCCAGGTTGCTGGAAATATCGGAACCATCCCGCAGCCAACTTACCTGCCCGCGCCCAACCCGTCGGTCGTCTACATCCCAGTGAATCTTCAGGCGCGCCACGTAGTGGGCATGGGGCTGAGCTACAGGTACTGAGGCCCAATTCGGCAAGGACTCAATTCGCTGTTCGATTTTGACCAGATCAGGGCAAGGGCACGGGGTAGGCTGGCTGCGAAGTACCCAAAGCCCTCTCCCTGACCGGGCAAATCGATACCGGCAGCGGAGCAGGCGCGAAAGAACCCGGAGGTTCTTCCCATGCCAATGTTCCGCCCCGCGCGTTGGCTGTTGCTGACGCTTTTCATCTCTCTGTTTCCGGTGTTTTCCTCTTCACAACTTGTCATCAGCGTCGGTTTTGCTCCGCCTGTGCTGCCGGTTTATGTGCAACCCGAGTGCCCGCAACCCAACCTGATGTGGACCCCCGGCTTTTGGGCCTACGGACCGGACGGCTATTTCTGGGTGCCCGGCGCCTGGGTTCCCGCGCCCTACGAGGGCGCGCTGTGGACCCCGCCCTATTGGGGCTGGGAGGGCGGCCATTACGGGTTCCATGATGGCTATTGGGGCCCGCACATTGGCTACTACGGGGGCGTGAACTACGGCTTCGGCTACGGCGGCATCGGCTTTGCCGGGGGCGAGTGGCGCGGGGGTTCTTTCGCCTACAACACCGCCGTCGTGCATGTGAATGAGACCATCATCCACACCACCTACATCAACACGACAATCGTGCAGTCCGGGATCGTCGCCAACCCCAATCATGTGGCCTACAACGGCGGCCCGGGCGGCATTCAGCACGCCGCCGCGCCGCAGGAATTGGTGGCCGCGCACGACCAGCACGTGGCTCCGACCAAGTTCCAGACCCAGCACATTGCCGCGGCCAAGGTCGACAAGACCTCCTATGCCAAGGCCAATGGCGGCCATCCCAAGACCCTGGCTGTCGCCAAGCCGCTGCCGGAGGAAAAGCACGCCCCGCCTCCGGGACTGAAGACAGAAGCCCCGGTCGCGGCGAAACCCGGGCCCAAGCCCGCACCAAATGCCGCCCCCAAGGCGGAATCCAAGGCAGCGCCCCATGCGGCGCCGAAGGCCGAGCCCAAGCCCGAGACAAGGCCCACAACCAAAGCCGAACCAAAGCCTGAGGCAAGGAACGCGCCCAAGGCGGAGCCCAAACCGGAAGCAAAGCCTGCGCCCAAAGCAGAGCCCAAGCCCACAACCAAAGTCGAGCCCAAGCCTGAGCCAAGGCCCGCGCCCAAGGCAGAGCCAAAGCCGGAAGCAAGGCCTG
>Ga0182013_10000226_pt1 | contig 75950 bp, 72 predicted proteins | sample 612S2MmetaG_FD_120487 | JGI IMG/M metagenome (GOLD analysis project Ga0182013, IMG submission 120487) | Permafrost microbial communities from Stordalen Mire, Sweden - 612S2M metaG | ecosystem: Environmental > Terrestrial > Soil > Wetlands > Permafrost | place: Sweden: Stordalen | collected... | reverse complement strand
CGGACGGATTGCTCGGGCTACGCCCTCGTCCTCCGCTTCGCTCCGGACCGCCGCCGCTGAAGCGGCGACGTCCAACCCGGCGAAGCGCCGGGTTGTCGAACCGTCTTTTTGTCTGTCGGCGGTTCGAACTGCTCGTTTTCGGGGCGCTGGCGCCGGCTGCCAATATATTTTTTGTCATTAAGCGCGCCCGGACGGATTCGAACCGCCGACCACCTGGTTCGAAGCCAGATTCAGCCAATACTCTCGAATTCTGGCGACTACGCTGTACCACTAAATTCCCTTGATTTCTGGTGTTTCCGTCTACCCCTGATTACGCTAGACTTCGGCTGCCTTGGCTTACATGGGGCTTACATGACGCTCCGGGTCAAGACGGGCGACGCGCTTCGCTTCCGACGAAACGCACGCCCTGACCACCTACGCCGCTCTAGGAGGCGAAGAACATGGCTACCCCCAAGCTTAGCTCGGCCACCGTCGATAATCTGCCTTACGAGGCCAATAGTGCGTCCTGGACGATTCACTGGCACCACAAGGTGCGTGGCTTCGGACTCAGGGTTACCGAACAGGGTGCCCGAACCTACGTCGTCCGATATCGGTTGCGCGGTTCCCGGGCACAGAAGCTCCGGGCGCTCGGCTCCACCGACAAACTCACCTTCGGTCAGGCCCAGGAGAACGCCCGCGAGGTCCTGCGGCTCGCCAGCCAGGGACAGGACTGGTTTGATGAGATCCGCCGCAAGCGCGCCCAAACCTTAGGGGAAGTCTGGCGGTACTACCAGGCCGAGCATCTTGCCGGCACCGGGGTATCAGAACGATCCCGCGGCGATGCCAAACTCCTGTGGGCGAACCACTGCGAGAAGGAATTCGATTTCAAGTCGCTCGCCGATATCACCCCAGAGAGCGCCCGCGACTGGCACCGGCGAGCAACCAGGCGCGGTCCCTACGTCGCCAATCGCGCTGCACAACTCTTGCGAGCAGCCTGGAACTACGGCCTCAAGTTCGGGCGCATACCCCGCGAGCACGCCAATCCCTTCGCCTCGATCACTCTAAACCGGGAGACCGCCCGGCAAACAATTCTCGAGCCTGCCCAGGTACCTCGATTCGCAAAGGCGATGAACGCAATTGCCGATCCGTTTGCACGCGCCTATCTCTGGTTGCTTTTCTACACCGGTTGCCGGCGAACGGAATTGCTCAAGCTGCAATGGTCCGATGTCGAAATCGCACCGAAGAGACCCAAGGAATCCCGCAGCGGCTCGATCACCTTACGCGAAACCAAGGGCGCTGAGCGGCGCGTCGTGGCACTGTCAGAGCCGGCGGTCGAGATTCTGGAAGCCTTGTCGCGAACCGAAAACCCGCACGTCTTTATCGGTACTCGCAAGACGAAGAACCATCCGTTCGATCTCAAGCACCACCTAGACCCCAAGGAACATTGGGAGAACGTGCGCACGGCGGCCAACCTGCCAGAGCTGCGCCTTCATGATTTGCGCCGCTCGTTTGGCTCTTGGCTCGGCGCCGCGGGCGTCACTCCCAAGCTGATTGGCACGGTGCTCGGCCATAAGACCGACATCACAAGCCGCGTATACGTGCAACTCGGTGAGGCGGCCGGCATCAAACGGCAACTTGTCACCGCGCATGCCGCACTCGCCCAGGAGTTTAGCAAAGAGAAACAGCGAGCTGAGGTAATTCCCCTCAAGTGGAAGGCCGCGACACACGCAAAAACCGAAAGCTGACGTCATAGATAGTCGCGACAAATCCATAGGGATCGCATCATGTCTCACAGGTCGCAGCATGACAGTTATTTTAATTTTCAGCGTCAACAATTAATAAAGGGTTATCGCCCAGCGTTACTTCAAGTCATCGTCTATTGCAAAGCGAACGATCTGCCTATCCCCCCTTGGGCACGAGAGGCTCTGGCGGATGCGTTTAGCCAATACCTTGGTTGCTGGAACAAGGAAACCAAGAAGTGGGAACCTGAAGTGACTGGGGTAGTTTTGAGCGGGCCTGACGAAGGACGCGGAAGCAAACGACCCTCACTAGACGAACTCCTGGGCATGAAAGGCAAAGGCGGTCGACGAAGCCAGTATCAATCCGAATACGCAGACTTCATTCACTGGGGGGAGATTATCAACGTGGAGTGCCTTATGCGAGAGACGGGCATGTCAGAGAAAGACGCAGTGATCGAGTTAGCCAATCGACGCGGAGAACAATTTGATGACGCAAAAAAATTAATCAACCGATTCAAACAGATGAAATACAACTATAAGCGCAGAAAACGCCGACGCCTCATCTAACCACTTAATCGCGCCGCGCGCGCCGAACGGCGTCGGACATCATCCGCGCGACTCCTGTTGAGCCACCCGTCAAGGTCCGCAGAGAGCTTCCCCAGAACAGCGCCTCTTCGGACGAATTGATTGTTACGCCGAGCAGCATCCGGCTACTGCCGGTTACGAACTCTCTTCCTAGTTCCTAACCACGAATTACGGCCGGTAACATCAAATTTTCCGAAATCGGCGGAATTTATATGCAAATTGTCGAGGACGAGAGGTGGTTTACTCCGACGGATTTGGCCCGCATGTATGGTTGTCACCCACGGACTATCGTCAATTGGATACGCCGTGGTTGGCTTCCAACTCCTCGCGCGATGCCAAACGGGCGGCGCGGATGGCCCCGTGGTGATATCCAGCGGCATACAGTCGCGAAAAGTACGGAAGCGGCAAAATGAGCGGCTTAGACGTTCTGGCTGCCGAACTAATCGACGCCCTCATTCCACGGCTGGTTGACGCACTTGAAAGTCGTGCGAACCTGATGCCCGCACCCCCCCGGCCGGATCTTCCGGCGCTGCTAACTGAAAAGCAGTACAGCGAGCATTATTCGATACCCGTTCGCACGCTTCAGGGCAGGCGATTAAGCGGAAAATCGAGTCCGCAATACGTCCGATTGGGTAGGCGAATCTTGTATCTGAACTCGCCACCGACAAATGCCCCGTGAATGCCGATAAGTTACCTGCCGGCCTATCTCGCGCTAAACGGACTGCCCCTGATCGATGGGTCTCCGTCGCCACCGATGGTGAAGCACTCAACGCTGCTGCTATACCCCTCCGCGGACACTATGCACTCGGCGAGGCAGCCAACGAATGAGCGCCGACCCGATAACACTAGGGGAGTCGCAAGGCCAGAGCACGTTGCAAGCCGCGCTTTCGCTGGCGGAAGAGTATGGCTTGCCTGTCTTACCATGCCGGCGAATTGACGAAGTAATTGACGGCAGACGCTACAGAGCGAAGTCGCCGTTGACCCCGCACGGGTACAAGAATGCGTCAACAAGCATAGATCAAATTGTCGAATGGTGGACCCAGCGGCCCGACGCGTTGATCGGTGTTCCCACGGGCGCGGCGTCTAATCTCTTTTGTATCGATGTCGATCCGCCCGGCGCAGACTGGTACGCGAATAATTTCAACCGCCTGAACGCCGGGCGCATCCACACAACACCTCGCGGCCACCACCTCCTGTATCGGGCATCGGGACTGGGCTGTACGACGCGCACGCTCGCCGATGGAGTCGATACGCGCGGTGAAGGCGGCCACATCATCTTTTGGCCCGCACACGGACTTGAAGCGGTTGGGGATATCGAGGACGTTGGCCCACTCCCCGCGTGGGTCACCGACGAACTCAAAGCAGCGTACGCGCGCAAAACCGAGCAGACTCCCTCCGACGGCGGAGTCGGCACCGACCGCTCTCGCGATCTTCTTGCGCGCGTCGGCCGTGACGTACGGGCCGGGTTAGCCAATTACGAGATTATTGCAAAGCACCGTGCGCACCCGCATGCCGTCGACCAAACTGACGCGGACCGCGCCGTTCAACGCTGCATTGATAAAGCGCGCGAAGATGCCGCGGGAATCGATGCGGACGACCAATACGAGTGGGTACCGCCGCCGGTGGTCACGTATGGCGAGCACTTTGATCCGGCCGCGATCCCGCTGCGTGAGTGGCTGATACGCGGGCGCTACGCGCTCGGCGAGGGCACAGCCATAGCGGGGCCGCCTGGAACGAACAAGAGCAGCCTGTTGCTCACCGACGCCGTGCAGCTCGTGACGCAACGTAGCTTGCTCGGTGAGGCGATCGACAAAGGGGGCGGCGTGCTATTCCTTGTCGGCGAGGATCGGCGGCGCGACTTCGACGCGCGTCTGGCCGGACTGTGTGAGCATTACCGCATACCGCCGCTCGAGCTCGGCAACCGCCTGCACGTTGTCTACCAATCCGAGATTAACCCCGCTGAATACACACTGGCCCGCATGGTCGAGGACATGGCCACGCTCAATATGCAGATGTTCGATTGGCTGGGCCAGTTTCCCAGCCTTGTGGCGCTATTTATCGATCCGATGGTGTCCTGGCATCGTCTAATCGAGAATGACAACATGGCAATGCAACAGCTATGTATCGCGCTCCGCGGACTTGCGGCCCAAGCGAATATCGCGGTCGCCTTCGATCACCATGTTACCAAAGTGGCGATGTTCGACCCTGAGGCCCACGTCGGCAACCTGGCGGCCATGCGGGGTGGGTCCACTATTGCCGCAGACATGCGTTGGGCGTTCACCATGGCGAGGCTCAAGCCTGAAACCGCTGCCCAATTCGGCATCGCGGAGGAGGACCGCAAGGTCTATCGACGACTGGATACGCTCAAAGCGAGTTACGGCCCCGACGACGAGGGCCCACGGCTGCTGAAAATCGAATCGGTACGGATTGCCAACGGGGAGTACGTTGGCGTGCTGACCCCGGTGGACGCTGATCGGCTACGCGCCGATGGACAAGAGCGCCGAGAACAGGCGGAACAGGACCGTCGCCGACAGTTGGGCGATGCCCTCGCGCGGATGCTGCGCGAGAAGCGTCCCCGATCGGCCGCCGAGGCGGCGCTTTGGATCGAGACCCGCGCGCCCGAATTATTTACATCCAAGAGAGGCACGCTGTGTCACCGCTCTATACGCGATAGGTTGCCTTCCGAGATTGGCCAAGGCATCGACACGGTGAGCAACGGAAAGCCGGCCAGAATCGTTGTCCGTGCCTCTGGCAGCGGTAACGGAACACGGCATGAAATCGACTTCGAGCAGCAAGACGTGCCATGAGTGGCAAGACTAGTGGCAAATGAGTGGCAGTCTGCCAGTGGATGTGCCACTCAAGCCCTGCGAGGCGTCGCAGAGTAGTGGTGGCAACCACCATTCTTATGGTTGCCACTCACTGCGACTGCGCGCTGCCGCAAGCGGAACTGTTAACCCTGGACATACCTGCAACGGCACGACTCGTGCCAAACTAGAGTGAAAATGACCATCTACCGCGCGGCTGTAGCCCCCCCTAACATGAAGGGACCCAACGATCGCATCACACCCGACTGGGGGCGCAAAACGCCCTTATCGATCAACGCGCGCGCGTGAGCGGCTCGCCGTGAAAATCGTTTCAACTAATAGGCATTTTGACCCCCCGGCACCCCCCCGCTTTGGCGGTTGGGACCCCTAAAGTACCGGTACTTGGAACGAACGTGCAGCATGTCAGTCGTCGTATTTATCTTCACGGTGATCTAGTGACCACCGGTCAAGCCTATTGTAGATGTTGCGAAAGATTCGAAGCACCACAGCACTTCCGAGAGGTCCACGACAGCGAGTCAAATATCGATATTTATCGGCGCGGTCTCGCGGCGCTTAAGCAACTCGAAGAATGGGGGCGGGTCATGCCCTCCGCGCGCGCGAACATGTTTCAATCCGCGGCGGACGAGCAGGCGGTCGACGATTGGTCGTGAATAGTGCAGCTTCCCTATCACTCAGATACAGTGAACGCCTCATAAATCCGTGCGGCACAATTGGGAATTTGCGGCCCTTTCAACCGGGCCAATCCGGCAACCCCGGCGGCAAGCCCGTAGGTTCGCGAAACCAGCTGCACGGCGATTTCCTTAATGCCTTGTGCGCTGACTTTGAGGTCCACGGTGTTAAGGCGATCGAACGCTGTCGGGAGGAGTTCCCAGTGAAGTATCTTGAGGTCGTGTTACGAATCGTTATATGGCGCTAGACCAGTCTTGCATTCCGCACATCGCGGACATGATTAGGCGTGTATTTCCGCCATTTGAGTTCAGCCGACGAAGGCGTTAGCCGGGACGCCGGTATGCGTCCGGTAATCCGCGTCTTTCCTGCTGGGGACTGATCGGCCAGAGTTCACTCCAGGTAACAGACCGGGAGGTGACGGATGAGCGGGACACGGCTATCGCCGTCGAGGCGGCGAGAGGATATTCGGGTGTGGTGGGCCGCGCATGTGAAGGCCCAGCGGGATTCCGGGCAGAGTCAGGTGGCTTACTGCAGGGCCCGAGGCCTCGATCCGAAGTACTTTACCCTCTGGAAACGTAGGCAGCGTGGTCTGCGGGTTTCCGCGAAGCCAACCGAGGCGCCCGGCCTGATCCCGGTCGTGGTGCGGGCCGATAGGATGGGCCTGGCCCCGGCAACGCCTCGAGGCGAGCCGACGCACGAGCCAGCGGCCATCGTCGCCCTTCGCCTGAGCCTCGGCAACGGGATCAGCCTGTCGCTCGAGGTGGCCGCCGCGGCGATTCCGACCCTGGTCCGCGAGCTGGCGGGACTGCGATGCTGAGCGTTGCGCCCGGCGCGCGCATCTTCATGGCGGTCGGGCCGGTGGACATGCGCAGATCCTTCGATGGGCTTTGCGCCACCATCACCGAGGCGCTCGGCGGTGATCCGCTCTCGGGCGATGTATTTCTGTTTCGCGGCAAGCGGGCGGACCGGCTCAAAGCGATTGCTTGGGATCGAACAGGACTCGCGATATGGTACAAGCGACTGGAGCGTGGCAAGTTCAAGTGGCCTTCCCGCGATGCCGTCTCGATCGAGTTGACGGAGCAGGAACTCGCCCTCCTGCTGGATGGCGTGGACTTCACGCGCATCCGACGATTGCCGGCGTTCTCTCTGCATGCGCCACCGCCATGAGTGCGCTAAATATCTGTGGCGCGAGCTTTCTCTCTGCACGGTATTTGATAAAATATGCCTGTGGCAACCGCTGCAGGTTATCCGACCGATGTGCCAACGCTGCACTTCATGCTCGATGAGCAGCGGCAGTTGATCGAGTCGCTCAAGTCGAACCTGCACCGGATGCTCAAGTGGCGCTTTGGCCCGAAGAGCGAGGCATTCAACGTCGATCAGTTCGGCCTCTTTGCCGACGACAGTGTTGTGATCGAGGTGCCGGGATCGGAAGCCCGCGACACGAAGGAGACGGCCGGCTCGCCCGCACCGGCGGCTCCCGCTGAACGTCGGCGGGCTATTCGGGTGCTGAAGAACCTGCAGCGCATCATCAATCCGCCGATTGACGTCTCCGAGGAGAAGAAGATCTGTCCCTGCTGCGGGGAGAGGATGAGCGTGTTTGGTCATGAGTCCTCCGAGCAGCTGCACTATGTGCCGGCCAGGCTCGAAGTCCATGAGACCCGCAGGCTCAAATATTCCTGTGGGCAGTGCCACGGCGCGATTGTTCGGGCCCAGGTCCCTGTGTTGCCGCCGATCCCGAAGAGTATGGCGTCGGCAAGCCTGCTGGCGTACCTGATTGTGAGCAAATTCGCCGACGGCCTGCCCCTGTACCGCATTGCCGGTCGGCTGGCGCGTCTCGGCATCGAACTGTCCCACACCCTGATGTCCGAGTGGCTGATGCAGTGTTATCCACTGCTGGAAGAGCTGCACCGGCGGATGATCCGCAAGGTGCTCGACTCCGGGCACGTCTATACCGACGACACGACCCTGCCGCTGCAGAACGATGATCCCGAGCGCCGGAAGACCTTTGAGGCCAAGCTCTGGGTCTATGCCAAGGATTCCCGACACGGGCCGCCCGTGATCGTCTATGAGTTCTCCAAGCGCCGGAGCCGGGATGCGCCACTCACATTCCTGGCCGACTACTGCGGCTACCTGCAGGCCGATGCCTTCCCCGGCTATGACCCGCTATTCGTGAGCGGCCGGATCACGGAAGTCGCCTGCAACGTCCACGCCCGGCGCAAGTTCACGGAGGCCGCCGATCTGCTCCAGAAGCCCGGCAGGCCACACCAGGCGCTAGCATTCTATCGGGAGTTGTTTCGGATCGAGCGCCGGATCAAGGATCTGAGTGACGAGGCGCGTCTGCAGGAGCGGCAGCGGCACAGCGTGCCGCTGCTCAACCAGTTCAAGGCGTGGCTGGATCACGCGGTTCACACCGTTCTGCCCAAAGACAGCCTCGGCATCGCCGTGAACTATGCCCTGAAGCACTGGGACGCTCTGACAACGTTCATAAAGGCCGGGCACCTCGATGCCTCGAACAATTATGCCGAGCGTTGCATGCGCCCGGTGGCCGTCGGGAGAAAAGCATTTCTATTCGTGGGCTCCGAGCGGGCGGGTCATGCTGCGGCGATCTATTACTCACTGGTCGAGTCCTGCAAGGCGAACAAGGTTAACCCGCTGACCTACCTGACCTACGTCCTCGCCAATGCCAGGAACAAGTCGATCACGCTTCCAACCCCGGACGAATTTACGGCCTCCGACATCGCCCACGTCGGCTGATGCGTTCTTTAACAAACTGGATTATGCTGGGACCAACGGCAAGACGCGGATTTACGGTCGGGTTCGGACGCCGAGCAGATTCAGGGTCTGGAGCTGAATTTCGGTGAGCTGTGGCGGGAAGGATTGTACGGTTTTGTCGTCGCGCAGCAGCGTGTGTCGTTCGGCGAGGTTGAAGAGTCGCGGGTGTTAGCGGCTGTCTAAAAGCGCGGCGTAGTGGGGATGGCTTGCGGATTTGAGGGACGCGGATAGACGGCCAGGAATGTGCTGGTAATCGCGCCGTACAGACCCGCAGCAAAGAGATGTCGCTTCCAGCTAGGGCAAGCACGGCGAAGGCCCTGGCGGACGCCCTGCGCGAGCGTGAACCTATGCCCCGCCATATCAGTCAGATGCGGCAACTCGCGCAGCCAGCTGAACTTGAAACGTCATCTCTGTGCCGTTCCGACTAACGGTGATATTCACGTTATCGCCCGCCTTTCCGAACATCATCGTCTTGGCGGCCTCGCGGTCGAGCGCGACTAATCCGTTTACTTTGACAATTTGATCGCCGACCAATATTCCGGCTTGGGCCGCAGGCGAGTTAGGCTTAACCACCGTAACTGTTGCCGTCTTGGCGTCCGCCGCGGACAACTGAATACCAATCGTTCCGGCTTCCTCAACCGGAAGATACCCCTCGTTTCGGAAGTCTTCCACGCAGTTATTGAACGAGTGCTTCGCCAGCGTGGCGCCCATAAGACCAAAGCCGGCGGATGCGCAACGCCTGATATCGCCGTGCGGCCCCACGAGCATTTGCGACGGGGAACTGCAGGCCGTCAGCAGAATCGTACTCAACAGCATAATCTTGCGAAAGGTCGTAGTCATTTTGATTCCTCCCTCTTTTACGGGCTGGTGACTGTTCACCTACTCACGACCAACCCCCTTCAGCGCTGCGCCACGAGTTGATCCTTCTTTGGTTGCATCAATAGCGCTGCGCGAATCTCGGTCAATTGCTGTTCAAGAGACGCGATCTTCGCAGTGTCCGCCGAATGTTGTGCAACCAACGTCTCGACGGTGGCGTGGTCCTTCTGCATCTCATTCAGCAGCATCGGCGCGAGTTCGTCGTAGCGGACACCTTGAATTTCGCCGCGCTCATCGCGTATGACAAGCTCCGGATAGACCTTCGCGACCTCCTCGGCAATCAATCCATATTGAATGGGCTTCAGTCCATCGGGCTCTGGTTCTTTGTAGCGAAATGTCACTGGGTGCAACTGGTAAAGCCCATCGCTTGAATCCCCAATGCTGCGAATGTCGTCCTTGTAGCGGCGCGATGAGGTTTTAACGCCCAGCTGCCCCTTGGCATTAATAACGACCTCGACGCCGCCGGTAATGCTCGTTCCGAAGATACCAGCAATGTGCGTCGCCGTTTGCGTACCAGTTGTGCCAATTCGAATGACACCGCCATCCGTCGCAAATCCTTCGTTGCCGACGTCAATGTTGTTGGCGCCGGTCGTCAAGTTATAGCCCGCGCTGTCGCCTACGGCTATGTTGTTTGATCCCGACGTCACGGAGTACAGTGCGTTCTGCCCATAGGCAGCGTTATTACTGCCAGTCGTGTCCGAATGTAGCGCGCTGGCTCCTGAGGCGGTGTTGCTGCTACCGGTGGAGTAAGAATAGAGCGCGTAGGCACCAATGCCGGTATTGTGGGAACCCGTGCCATAAGTGGGATATTGAGCGCCATTGAGCGCGTTGGCCCCTATCGCAGTGTTGTAGTAACCGATTGAATTATTAATGAGGGCTTCGTAGCCGTTTGCTGTGTTGTATGCGCCGCTGGTGTTTAATTCGAGACCGCCTACCCCGATGGCGGTGTTGAAAGAGCCGGTCGTGTTCGCGGTGAGCGCGGCTGCGCCAAGGGCGCTATTGTTGGAGCCGCTCGTGTTGTCTGTAAGCACGTCTACCCCCACGGCAGTATTGACGGCGCCTGTCGTGTTGAAATAGAGCGCGCCTCCGCCCACGGCGGTGTTTTCGATGCCGGTCGTGTTCGAATAAAGCGCTTGAATCCCGGTGGCGGTGTTGAAGTTGCCGGTCGTGTTGGAATAGAGCGCCACGTAACCCGAAGCAGTGTTGTAGCTGCCGGTCGTGTTGGCATTGAGGGCTTGGTTCCCGACGGCGGTATTGTAGCTGCCGCCCATGGCGTTGCTTATCAGTGCCCGATACCCTGCGGCGGTATTGCCGGTACCGGGATTCAAGGGAACCGCAGTGCCGAGCGCCCCGGTCCCCATCCCCGTGTTGAAATTTACGTCGCTCGTGTCATTAGATGCCGGCACCTGCCCGTGGGCGGCTCCCGCCAGCAACGCCAGTGTCATCACCGACTTGGATATCGCGTTCATTAGCTACCCCCGCATTGATTCTTGTTGCGTCACCGACCGAGGGACACCAGCGCCCGGCAACACTGGGAAGATCGATTCGGGCTCGCTCGGCCCAATCGAGCTTCTGGTCCAATGCTGAAGCCGCGCGACCCGAATTCGTTAGAGGTCAAATGCCTCTGGCGGCTTACATCTGGCTTACATGAAAGCCGACTCGTCGTCGATACCATCTTCATACTCTATTAAACAATTGATTCTAAATAACAAATTGGCGCGCCCGGACGGATTCGAACCGCCGACCACCTGGTTCGAAGCCAGGTGCTCTATCCAGCTGAGCTACGGGCGCGTGAGGGCGCAGTGTGCCAGTCGGGCCCCCGCCAGGCAAACCCAATGACACGGTTCAAGCCTCAGCTCGTGCCGCGGATTCCCGGCCCGCCCGCGGTCTGGATTGCTGCGGTGCTGCTGTTGAAGCCGCGGGCAAGGCGGCGAACCTGCACCGACTTGGGATGCAGGACCGCTTCCAGCGTCTCCAGCGCGCGATCGGGGCGTGCAGCGGATCCGCACATGAAGAGGTCCACGGCGGCGTAGCAGTGCTCGGGCCAGGTGTGGATCGAGATATGCGATTCGGCGAGCAGCGCCATCCCCGCGACGCCCATCCCGGGCCCGAAATGATGCAGTTCGAGCTTGAGCAGAGTCGCGCCTGCGGCGGCGACGGCCTCCACGAGGCATTGCCGAATGGCGCTCACATCGGCCAATGGCTTCGCCTTGGCGCCGTGAAACTCCACGAGCCAGTGCTGTCCGTCGAAGGGGGGCACGCTGCTCATGCCCGCATCCTCGCCGCGGCCGAGCCGGGGCCCCAAAACAGCGTGCGCCGCCACTCCGGGTGAGACTTGAGCCGCCAGATGACGCCGTCGATCACGTAATGCGTCAGTTGCGGCACGGCCAGCAGCGGCACCACGATCGCGAGGACCGCATCCGTGTCGATGTGCGGGAGCAGTCCGAATCCCGGGAACATCCGCAGGTATTCGCGCCACACCAGCCCATCCCACAACCCTTCCTCGAGAAAGGCAAGAAGGATCAGCAGGCCGATCGCGGCCAGCAGCGCACGCGGAAAGAACCACGGCCGGGTCTCCCCGAGCTCGCGCTCACGGCCTCGCGCAAAGATGAACGTGAGCGCCATGTATGGAATGCCGTGCGCGACCACGTTGGTCATCGTGAACACGAGATCGCCGGTGCCGGCGACGATTCCGACATACCACGAGAGCGCGGTGCCCAGCACGATGGCGTTGCGCGGCAGGTTGACCTGCCGGCGGGTGGCCGCGAGCCACGCCTCCTTCGCGACGTAGGCGATGAGAACCAGCGCATAGACGGGCCGCACGGCCTGCCAGATCCACCCCGGCAAACCGACGAAGTCCCCGTCGATGAACCAGACGAAGCGGCGCGGCAGATGCGTGTGCCAGTACGCCAGAGGTCCGAGCGTCGCGGCATAGACGGCGGCCTTGTCCATGACGCTGCAGAATCGCGGGAGCGCGCGCTCGCCCCGTGAATAGATCATCAGGAATCCGTATTGCTGGCGGATGAAATGAAACACGGCGAGATACGCGAGCGCCGTCCAAAAGAGCGCCGCGCTCATCGAGTACAGCAGTACGCCCGCCGTCCAGCCCGCCAGAGGGATCCAGACCAGCCACCCCGACAAGCGGTGCCTGTCGACGGGATCCAGATAGGTGCGGTAGATCGTGCTGTAGACGTGCGCTACGTCGATGCCCACGATCAGCACTCCCCAGGTCCACAGCGAGAGCCCCGCTGCGCCATGGCCCGTGGCGATGATCGCGAGCGAAACGAGCGTCGCGAGCAATCCGGGTCCCAGGATGAAGGCGCCATCGATGCCGGCCGAATGAATCCAGGGTTGTCGGGACGCGGCGCTCATAGGGAAATGGACCCCGATGGCGCGGCCGCTTCGCGGGCGGCGAGTTCCCCGGCCGCCCGGCCCCGGCAATAGGCCTCTTCGAAGATCGAGATGCCGGAGAGATCCGAGTGCGCGAAGAAAATGGGCGGCATCTGCACGGCCGCCGCGCGCCGCGCCTCGCCCCAGATGAACCCGGGCGTCGGGCGGATCATGCCGTGGCCCCACACCCAGACGTCGATGTTTTCGATGTGGCCCTGCAACTCGGGATGGACGCGCAGCAAATCCGCCGTCACGATGGCCTGCCAATCGGACAACGATCGCGCCAGCGCCGTGCGCCGCTCGGCCTCCGGCGCTCCGGCCGAGAGCGGCCAGTAGTAGGTGATGACCGTGTCGCTGCGCCGCTGCTCCAGGCCCTGATGCGTCGCCACGACGTACCCGAGCAGGGGGCTGTCGTAAATCACGTTGTCCCATGCCAGAGGCTGGCCCTTGCCGCCCGGAAGCCGGCTCAGCGTCACGTTGGCGACCATCCAGGGAGAATAGGTGAATCCCGCGGCGTTCGACGGGCCGAGGCCCGCCACCACGCGGGCCGCCGCGAAGCGCGGCAGGCACACGACGGCGGCTCGCGCCTTGACGCGCACGCTGCGCTCGAGCCGCGCATCGAAGTAATCGAGGCTGACGCCCTCGCGAGTCCGCGCGACCTGCGTGACCAGAGCACGCCCCTGAAATTGCGCTGCCGAACGCTGCGCGAGCTCGGATGCCAGGTGGCCATTGCCCTCGGGCCAGGTCACGACGCTCGAGGCGTCGGCATTGGCCGCGACCCCATTGCGCGACGCAAAGTAGTGCAGGCCGGCCCACGCGGAGACCTCCGCGGCGACGGCGCCGTAATCGTCGCGGCAGCAGTAATCCGCGTACCAGGACAGACGCGGCGAGTCCCAGCCTTGTTGGCGCAGGTACTCGGCGAAGCTGATTCGGTCGAGGCCGCGCCATTCGGGGTCGTCGGAGCTGTTCTGCACCGGGATGGCGAAGACCGGCCTGCCGTCCCGGCCGGTCGCATGCTTCATGCGCTCCGTGGCGGCGAAGAACGCCGTGAACTGTTCCTGATCGCGAACCGGGGCGCCCATCGAAGGGACGAAGCCTTCCTGCCAGCGGCCGTACATCCACAGCCGCTCTTGCGGATCCGCCGACAGCCAGTATTCGTTGTACACGGGACGATTGTCCTTCCCCATGTCCAGGATGATCCCGAGCTCCGAGAACAGTTCGAGGACCGGCGTGCAATCCGCGCGCACCAGCGGCACATAGTGGGCTCCCCAGGGATAGGCACTCACGGCGTTTCGACCCCAGCTCGCATTGCCGCCCGGGGCGTCCAGCGCGTCCACCATCAGCACATCGCGAATGCCCTGCCGCCGCAGGGCGTAGGCCGCAGCGAGCCCAGCAATGCCGGCCCCGGCAATGACGACTTGGGCTTCGCGGGTGCCGGCGGGCGCAGGAAACGAATGATCGCGCAGTCGATGGCCGAGCGCGGCCGAAGGCCCCAGCAGCTGACCGGGGATCCGGCCATGCGCGCCGCGCCAGCCGCACCCCGCCATGCCGGCTGCCACCGCGTTCAGCGATGATCGCAGCAGGCGGCGCCGCGTGATCATGGGCGCCTACTCCGCAAGGTAGTTCCCCCACTCCTTCTCGAAATAGCGCACCAGCACCTGGTTGTCGAGCCGGTTGGTCTCCGTCGGCACGCGACGCATGTCGAGGGGAAAATCGAACAAAGCGGGGAGCATCTGCGCCGTGACGAAGCGCAGGCCCGCCGGCAGTTCGGTCGGTACGCGGTACGGAACGTGCCCGGCCGCGACGAATCCCCACTCTCCGAAGGAAGGCACGAACACGTGATAGGCCGCGGTCTGCAGTCCCGCCGCCTGCAAAGTGCGCTCGACGCACCAGAAGGCCTTCGGCGCCACGTACGGCGAGGTGCTTTGGATCACGGCCCACCCGTTCGGAGCCAGCACTTCGCTCAGGCGCCGGTAGAACGTCAGGGAATACAGCTTGCCGATCGAATAATTCGAGGGATCGGGGAAGTCGACGACCACGGCGTCATAGGTGCCGCTCGCGCTCTTCAGCCACACGAAGGCGTCGGCGTTGACGACGTGCACCTTGGGCGAGCGCAGCGACCCGCCGTTGAGCTGCGCCAGGAACGGCGATCGCGCAAAGAGACTCGTCATCTCCGGGTCCAGGTCCACCAAGGTGATGGATTGCACCGTCGGGTATTTGAGCAGCTCGCGCAGCGCCAGTCCGTCGCCGCCGCCGAGCACCAGCACGGTTCGAGGCTCCTCGACCGCCGCCATGATCGGATGGACCAGGGCCTCGTGATAGCGGTACTCGTCGCGCGAGCTGAACTGCAAATTGCCGTTGAGAAACAGCCGAATGTCGTCCGCCTGCCGGGTGACGACAATGCGTTGGTACGCGGTCGATCGGGCGAACAGCGCCTGTCCCGGATACTGCCCCTCCTCGCTCAAGGCCATGATGTGGTCGGCGCCCGCGAATCCGAGCGTCAGGAGCACGATAGCCGCGGCGGCGGCGCCCTGGTGTCCGAATCGGCGCCGCAGATCCGGGTGCTTGAAGATCAGCAGCATCGCGACCGCGACGTTGATGATGCCGAACAAAAAGCTGGTCCGGATCAACCCCAGCCGGGGCACCAGGAACAGCGGGAACAAGAGCGAGGCGAGCAAGCCGCCGACGTAGTCGGCCGCCAGCACCCGGGCGACGAGATCGCGCAATTCCAGCCGGTCCTGCAGCAACCGCAGGAGCAGCGGGATCTCGAGCCCGACCAGCACGCCGATCAGGCCGACCACGCCGAACAGCGCAACCCTGAAGTGCACGACCTCCCCGAACACGAGGAACAGCAGCGCCGCGGAACTGCCCCCCACCAGGCCCACCAGGATCTCGACCCGGACGAACGTGTCGAGAATCCGCTCGCGGACGTATCGCGACAGCCAGGACCCCAGGCCCATGGCGAACAGGTAGGCGCCGATGATGGTCGAGAACTGCGTGACCGAATCGCCCAGCAGATAGCTGGCGAGCGTTCCGGCGACCAGTTCGTAGACCAGCCCGCAGGTGGCGACGACGAGCGCCGAAAAGAGAAAGAGGCCGGCCACTTAGCTGTGGATGGCGGCGCCGACGATGATCGCGATCCCGATGGCCATGGCGCCGACCAGGATTGCGAGCGCGGAATTTTGCTTCTCGTTGATTTCCTTCCACAGATGGTAGGGCGTGAGGTGATCGAGCAGGTAGAAGCAGATGCCGTAGATGGCGACGCCGACCAGGGCGAAGATGACCGAGTTGAGCACGATTCCCCAGTTGATTGCGGACATGGATGTTTCCTTATTTGTGGAAGTGGTTGGCGGTGTGTTCGGAGGTGCGGGTGGCCTGCGACGTGAAAGGCACGTACCCCGCAGCGTTCGCGACCGCGAGATAGGCGAGCGCGGCGAGGCACACCGCGGCGTACAGCGACGCCTTCAATTTGATCCGTGAATCAGGCCACATGGCGCGCTCCTCATGAACGGTGCGGGAAGGGATCGAAAACGCTGCCGGACCATCGCTCGCGCTCGAAAACCAGGCGCCGGTAGATCAGGTAGGCCGGATACAGCAGGATCGCGAAGCTCGCGAACCAGAAATTGCGCCAGGGCGCCACGTCATGGGTGAGCGCGAGGTCGATGGATTGCTGCAGCGGATTGCCGCTCGAGTCGCCCGATGCGGAATCGACGATGAGATCGTAATCGCCCTCGGGCAGCGAGCTCAAAGTCGCGGTCGCGCTCCGCGACCCTTCGCTCCAAGGGCCGTCGCTGTCGGTGCCGGAATAGAATTCGAACGAATTGCCGCCTTCGAAGCTCTCCCCCGTGTCCTTCTTGACCAATGCGTAATCGAGCTCCACCCAGCTGTTGTTGAGCGGCGAGGAGGCGGTGAGCAGATTCAGCGACCGGTGGGCCTCCAGGTGAAACGGGCCGTACACGGTCTCCTGCGCGTGGTCCGCGGGCGGCAGGTAGCTGCCGATCGGGATTCGCTCGTTGCGCGTGAGAATGACCGTCGCCGCCTGAATCAACACGGCGAGGGCGAGGGCGCCCCAGACGAGCCGCTTGAGCGAGGCCAGGGTCTGGGAGGATGGGCAGGGTTGATTGGGTGCAATGCCGTCGGGCTCGGGAACCGAGTGATTGAACGCTTGCTCGACCTCCCCGGGGTCGAGATATTGCAGCAGGGTCCAGGTGGCCTCGGTCGGCGTCTTCTCACGCGACAACATCCAGGGGGCCGACACGTAGTCGGTGGTCTGGGCCTGATCGCCGGTCTTGACCCGCCAGTAGAACTCCCCGACGACGGTGTCCACGACCGCGGTGCCGGACTGGAACTTTCGGTAATGGCAATCCCGATAGCGCAAGCCGGCGCCGCTCGCGACGATGGCCGAGACGTCCTTGATCGTCTCCCCGAGGCTGAAGTGACCCTGATCGCTCACCAGCCAGCGGAAGCCCACGAAGGGATTGAAGAGCAGGAACTCGCGCCATTGGAAGCCGTCGCAGGAACGGACCATCGCGCCGACGATCTCGTAGGTCTGGCCGCGCAGTGCTCCGCGCGCGCCGAGCGGCAGTTCGAAGCGTTGCGCCGCCTGGTTGAATTTCTTGATGATCTGGATCTCGGGCTTCGAGATGTCGATCTGGGTGCGGCATGACGGGCAGGCGACCATGACGCTCGCACCGAGGGCGCGCAACGGGATCGGCGCCCCGCACGCCGGACAGTTGATCGATTTGGGGCCGGGTGCGGCAGCACGCGGCGCCGCGGAGAGGTTGGCGTCGTTCGTCATCGATGCGGCCCTAGCCCTGGGCGCCCCAGCCGAGTTGCCTGAGATTGGAGAACTGGCACTCGGCAAACTCGACAAATCGCCCGACGAAGGGCGTGACGGCGGCGCGGTGAAACTCCACCGTGGCGAACGCCAGACCGTCCCCACGCAGGTCGATGCTGAGAATCCGCTCCCCGGGGCCGAACACGGCGGACAGCTCGCCTTCCGCGCCCTGGCAGCTGACCTGCTTGACGTCGCTGACCGAATAGCGCCGGCCGCCGATCCGCCACGCGGTGCCGGGTTGCACGCGTGCCGCGACCTCCGCGGAAGGCGCGCCTTCCAGAGCGCCCGGCGGCTGCTCGAAGGTCATCACCAGATCTCCCTGCGCCTCCGCGAGCCATCCGAAACGCTGATCCTCGAACTGCACGCACCACTCGTTCCAGCTGCCCTCCTCCCAGACCTTGCGCAGCCGGCCGACCACCTGGAAAGGCCTGTTCTCGAATCGGCCCCCGGCACCGATCTGCAGCGGGCTGAAGTCATCCGGAACTTCCGCCGCCCGGCCGACCATCTCGACGGCCGTGGTGCCCTTCACCAGCAACGACTTGCAGTACCGGCACACCGAATAGGGGGCGCCGGTCCCGAAGTGAACCTCGCCACCGCAGGTCGGGCAGGCGAACACCGTCATGAAGGTAATCGAGCGTCTAGGCCGGCGTGCGCGGCGATATCCCCATTCTGCATCGCGATCTACATCCCGTTCGTCGGCGTTCTAACGCACTTGTATACTACTGGGGAGGCCCTGCCAAATGGCGCGCGCGCGCCGCGATGCAGTCTCCGTAAACCGCCCGGGGTCCGCCGGAAAGCCGAACCGATTCCGGCCCGCGCCCGCTTCTGATTGAATTTATATGTAAAATCATTGTCTTACACGAAGACCCAGGAACGCTGGCGGCCCGTGTGCCTTGGCCGTAAGATCGTAGCCGTTCAGTTCAACATCCGCACCGATAACTAGAGGATTTCCGATGAAGGCTTGGATACTACCGCTGACTCTGGTGATGGCCCTCGGTTCCGCTGCCCGCGCGCAGGCAACCTGTACCTATCCCCGCTCCCCCGACGCAACGCCCGACGGCGCCACCGCCACCAAGGACCAGATGATCGCGGCGAAACATGACTTCGACCGCTACAACAGCGAGATGAACGCCTATCTCGACTGCATCAAGATGGAGATGGACACGGTCCCCAAGGATAAGTCCAAGCTCTCGGCCGATGAGAAGAAGAAGGCCGACGAGCAGGAAAAGATGCTGGTCCAGAAGAACAACGCGGCGGTGGACGAGCTCCAGGCCAATGTCGGCAAATTCAACGAACAGTTGAAGATCTTCAAGGCGAAGGCGGCGGCGCAATAACCTTGCGGGAGCGGCGGGCCGCCCTTCGGTCCGCCGCTCCTGGGATGTCGACCCAGATGCAAGCTGGTACGCTCATTACTCCGCGTCTGGCTGAAGAGGCGATCCACTCTCGGCTGACGTGCCTACCCATCGAGTCACTGCCCCTGACGCAGTGCGTCGGGGGAACCTTGCGCGAAAATGTCTATGCCGAACGCGACACGCCGCCGTATGACCGGGTCACCATGGACGGCATCGCGGTGGACAGCGAGCAGCTGCGCCGCGGCGCACGCCGCTTTCACGTGCAGGCAACACAGGCCGCGGGGGCGCCGCCGCTCAAGCTCGCCTCGACCGGGAATGCCATTGAAGTCATGACCGGGGCGGTTTTGCCCCTGGCGGCCGATTGCGTGATCCCCGTCGAGCAGTACGACCTCGCGGATGGGGTCGTGTCGCTGAAGTCGGCTGTTGTTCCGACGCCCTTCCACAACGTCCATCGGCGCGGCAGCGACGGTCGCCAGGGCGCCTTGCTGCTCGAGAGCGGCACGCTGCTGCGTGCCCCCGAAATCGCGGTAGCCGCATCGGCCGGCATGGCGCGGGTGCGGGTCAGCAGCCAGCCGGCCATCATGGTGGTGTCGACGGGCGACGAACTGGTCGAACCCGGCGAGCCCATTGCGGATTATCAAGTGCGCCGCTCGAACGCCTATGCGGTCGCCGCCACGCTGCGCAAGCGCGGCTTCGGCCGGGTGGGAGACGATCACGTGCCGGACGACGAGCGCAGGCTGTTCGAGCGCTTGAAGCTGCATTTGACCACGCACGAGGTGCTGATCCTGAGCGGCGGGGTCTCGATGGGCAAATTCGACCTCGTTCCGCAAGTGTTCCGGCACCTGGGCGTGCAGGAGGTGTTCCACCACATCGCGCAGCGTCCCGGCAAGCCGATGTGGTTCGGCATCGGTCCGCAGGGCCAGGCGGTGTTCGGACTGCCGGGAAATCCGGTCTCCACGCTGGTGTGCCTGATCCGCTATGTGGTGCCGGCCATTGCCGAGGCGATGGGAACGCGGCGCGGCCTGCCGGAGCGGCTGGCACTCGCCTCTCCGGTGACCATTCAGCACTCGCTCACCTATTTCCTGCCCGTTGCCATCGAGCACGACGATTGGGGCCGTCCCTGGGCGAATCCGCGCCCGCCGAACGGCTCCGGGGACTTCCTGAGCTTGGCCGGCACGGATGGCTTCGTGGAACTGCCCCCCGGTCCCAACACGTACGCCAAGGGCTTCGTCGCCAGCGTCTATCGCTGGTGAGACGGGACCATCATGCAAAGCACGCTTCATGACCTCCGCGGCGCCGCCCATCCGCTCGACAAGCTGGGGCGCCCCCTGCACGACCTGCGCATCTCGGTCATGGACCGTTGCAATTTCCGCTGCCCGTACTGCATGCCCCGGGACAAGTTTCACGACAACTACCGGTTCCTGAAATCGCAGGAGCGACTGTCCTTCGACGAGATCCTGCGCCTGTCCCGGCTGTTCGCGTCGCTCGGCGTCCGCAAATTGCGGCTCACGGGCGGCGAGCCGCTGCTGCGCGCCAACCTGGCAGACCTGGTCGGCGATCTGACCACCATTCCCGGCATCGAGGACATCGCGCTCACCACCAACGGCGTGCTGCTCGGACAGCACGCGGTCGATCTGCACGCCAACGGATTGCGCCGCGTCACCGTGAGCCTGGACACGCTGGACGAAGACGTGTTCAAGCGCATGAGCGGCGGCTTCGCGGCTCTCGATCAGGTGCTGCACGGCATCGAGGCGGCGATTGGCGCGGGCCTCACGCCCGTGAAGATCAACGCGGTCGTCGAGCGGGGCGTGAACGATCACACGGTGTTCGGCCTCCTCGAGCGCTTCCGCGGTCGACCGGTGATCGTGCGCTTCATCGAGTTCATGGATGTCGGCAACCGCAATGACTGGCAGCCGAGCCTGGTCGTGCCGTCGCGCGAGCTGGCGGCGCGCATCCGGGCCCGCTGGCCGATGCAGCCGATTTCGGAGAATTATCGCGGCGAGGTGGCGCAGCGCTGGATGTTCGACGATGGCGGTGGCGAGGTGGGGTTCATATCCTCGGTGTCGCAGCCCTTCTGCGGCGCCTGCAGCCGCGCCCGCCTATCGTCCGAGGGCCAGTTCTACACCTGCCTCTTCGCCACCACCGGACTCGACTTGCGCGCCAGCATGCGGGCGGGCGCCTCGGACGAGGAGATCTTGAATTCGATCCGGACGAAGTGGCTCGGGCGCGTCGACCGCTACAGCGAACTGCGCGACGAACTGCGGCGCACCGAACCCACTCGTAGGAAGATCGAGATGCATTACATCGGCGGCTGACCATGGCATTTTCACATCTGGACAGCGAACAGCGGCCGACCATGGTCGACGTCGGCGACAAGCAGCCGACGGAGCGTACCGCGATTGCGGAGGCGCGCGTTCGATTTCCTCCGACCGTGACCGCGGCGCTGCGCGAGAGCGGGCTGCGATCGCCGAAGGGCCCGGTGTTCGACACGGCCATCGTGGCCGGGGTCATGGGCGCCAAGCGGACGCACGAGCTGATTCCATTCTGCCACCCGCTGGGACTGGAGAGCTGCCGCCTCACCATCGAGATGGAAGGCGATTGCGCCGTGATTCGCTGCATGGTGAGCGTTCACCACAAGACGGGCGTCGAGATGGAGGCGCTGACGGGCGCGAGCATCGCCGCGCTCACCATTTACGACATGTGCAAGAGTCTCTCCCACGACATCGTCATCGGCGACACGCGCCTGATCGCAAAGGACGGCGGCAAGAGCTCGTTCGCCATTCAGGGCGCGCCGTGACGCCCCCCCCCGCCCCGGTGCACGGGCTGGTGCTTGCCGGCGGCGCCAGCTCCCGCATGCAGCGCGACAAGGCGCTGCTCCAGTACGAGGGAAGGAGCCAGCTCGACCGCGCGTTCGATCTGCTGGGCCGGCACGTGCCGAAGGTCTTCGTCTCCGTGCGCGCGAGCCAGGCTGCGGAGCCGACGCGGGCGCGGCGGCCCATGATCGTCGACAGCGTCGAGGGCGGAGGTCCCATCGTGGGCATCCGCTCCGCGCTGGCCACCGATCCCGGCGCCGCGTGGCTGGTGCTTGCCTGCGATTTGCCGTTTCTGTCGGACTCGGTGCTCGAGCAGCTGCTGGCCGAGCGCGATCCGGGCAGCTTCGCCACCGCCTATTCGAGCGCGCACGACGGATTGCCCGAGCCGCTGTGCGCCATTTGGGAACCCGCGGCGGCCGCCGAATTGACCGCCTTCCAGCGCGGCGGCGGGCAGTGCCCGCGCAAGTTCATGCGCAGCAGCCGGATTCGGCTCCTGGAACCGCGCGACCGCCGCGCCCTCGACAACGTCAACACCCCGGAAGAATACCGCGATGCCGCGTCGGCGCTCGATGCGCCCGGTGCGCGCGCCGGCGCCGGCCCCAAGCGGCTGAAGGTCCAATACTTTGCGCTCCTGCGGGAACAGGCCGGCCGCTCCGAGGAAACCCTGGACAGCTCGGCCGCGACTCCCGCGGATCTGTACCTGGAGCTGCGCACGCGCCATGGGTTCACGCTGCCGCGCGAACTGTTGAAGGTCGCGGTGAACGGCGAGTTCGCAGACTGGACGCACCCGCTCGTCGCCGGGGATTCCGTGGTGTTCATCCCACCCGTGGCGGGCGGCTGATGCGCTTTCGGTTCACGCAAATGCCCATCGACGCCTTGGCGGCGCGGCAAGAATTGCTGGATCCCGGCGCGGGCGGCTTCGTCGCCTTCGAGGGATGGGTGCGCGATCACAACGAGGGCCGCGCGGTTCACCGGCTCGAATACGAAGCCTTCCAGGCGCTCGCGCTCAAGGAGGGCGACCGCATTGTCGAGGAAGCGCTGCAACGTTTCCCCGTCAAGCATGCCCTGTGCATTCACCGCGTCGGTTCGCTCGATCTCACGCAAATGGCCGTGTGGGTGGGCGTGAGCGCGGAGCACCGCGGCGAGGCCTTCGACGCGTGCCGCTACATCATCGATGAGGTCAAGCACCGGGTCCCCATCTGGAAGAAGGAACATTATCGCGACGGCGACTCGGGCTGGGTCAATTGCGAGCGCTGTGCGGCAGCCCCGCGGCACGCCCATGCGCAGGCCCATGCGCATGCCCATGAACACCCCCATGGCGGGGAGCGTGGCCCAGAACTGGGGGCCGATCATGGAGCGTCCCACGATCACGATGCAGCCTGATTATTCCCGGCAGTTGATGCTCAAGGAGGTGGGCGCGCTCGGCCAGGCGAAGCTTGCCGCCAGCCGCGTGCTCATCGTCGGCGCCGGCGGCCTCGGCAGCCCGGTGCTTCAGTATCTGGCGGGCGCGGGAGTCGGCCATCTCGGGGTCGTGGACGCGGACGCTCTCGAGCCGAGCAATCTGCATCGTCAGCCCATCTACGCGCTGGCCGACGCCGGCCTGCCGAAGGCGCAGCTCGCGCGCGCCGCGGTCGCGGCCATCAACCCGGCCGTGACCGTCGAGGCCCACGTGGCGCGGTTCAACGAAGCCAATGCGCTCGACCTGGTTCGCGCCCACGACCTCGTGGTCGACTGCAGCGACAATTTCCGCACGAAATTCCTCATCAACGATGCGGCGGTGCTCGCGGCCCGTCCCGCCGTATTCGCGAGCGTCTATCAGTACGAGGGCCAGTTGCAGGTCTACAAGCCCGAGCGTGGGCAGGCCTGTCTGCGCTGCCTGTGGCCGGACGCGACCGCGGACGGCGTGGTGGGCAATTGCGCGGAGGCCGGCGTGCTGGGTCCGGTGCCCGGGATCTTCGGCACCCTGCAAGCGATGCTGTGCTTGAAGATCCTGCTCGGAATGCCGGGGCAGCTGGACGGAGAGATGTTCCTGCTGGATTTCACGACGTTCTCCAGCGTCAAATTGAAGGCGCCGCGCCGCCGCAGCTGCGCCGCGCCCGACTGCAGCGTGATCCGCGGCATCGCTCGCGAGGAAGCCGGCATCGAGGTGTCCCTGCCCTCGCTCGCGGCCGCGGCGGACTCGAACTTCGAGGTGATCGATATTCGCACCGCCGAGGAAGTCGCGGCCCGGCCCGCGCAGGCGCGGCACATCGCCATGCCAGTCCTGCTCTCGGACCCGGATCAGTTGACGAGCGGCCGCCGGTACCTGCTGGTCTGCGCCTCGGGCAAGCGCAGCCTCGCCGCCGCCCGCGAGCTGCGAAAACGCGGGCTCAACGTGCATTCCCTGGCCGGCGGCCTGCGCGCGGTCGGGGGCTGATCATGTTCTTCGAAAGCAAGCTGCCGGACGTCGGCACGACCATTTTCACGGTGATGTCGCGCCGCGCGCTCGAGGAAAACGCGATCAACGTCGGACAAGGATTTCCGGATTATCCCGTGGACCCCCGTTTGTCGCAGGCGCTGCTCGACACCGTCGCCGAGGGACGCAATCAATACGCGCCGATGGAGGGCGTGGTCGAATTGCGGGAACAGATCGCCCGCAAGCTCTTCGCGAGCTACGGGCGGCAATTCGACCCGCAGACCGAGATCACGATCACCTGCGGGGGCACCGAAGCGCTGTACGACGCCATCCAGGCCGTGGTCCGCTCGGGCGACGAGGTCATCGTCTTCGAACCCGCCTACGATGCCTACGAACCGGCCGTGCGCCTCGCCGGCGGCCGGTGTGTGCGCGTGCCGCTGCCCCCTCCCCGCTTTCACTACGATTGGGATCATGTCGCGGGCGTGCTCAGCGGCCGCACGCGACTCATCATCATCAACAGTCCGCAAAATCCCAGCTGCTCGGTCGCAGACCGGGAGGATTTGGACGCGCTGGCGCGCCTCATCCGGGATCGGCCCATCGGGATCCTCGCCGACGAGGTCTATGAGCACGTACTGTACGATGGCCGGCGTCACGCCTCGGTGCTCGCGCACCCGGAGCTGCGGGAGCGCAGCTTCGCGGTGTTCTCCTTCGGCAAGACGCTGCACGCCACCGGATGGCGCACCGGCTACTGCGTCGCGCCGCCGCTGCTCACCGCGGAGCTGCGCAAAGTTCATCAGTTCAACACCTTCAGCATCGCCGCGCCGCTGCAATATGCGATCTCCCGCTATGTGTCGCAGCATCCCGAGGCGTGGACCGGCCTCTCGGCTTTCTTCCAGGCCAAGCGGGACCGGCTGGTCGGGCGGCTCGCCGGCTCGGGATTCGAGCCCGTGCCGGCGGCGGGAACGTATTTCCAGCTGGTCGACTACGGCGCGCTCAGCGGCGCGCCCGACATCGAGTTCGCCGACCGCCTGATCCGCGAGGCCAAGGTGGCCACCATCCCCTTGTCGCCTTTTTACGCGGCGCCGCCGCCCATGACGCTGCTGCGCCTGTGCGTCGCCAAGCAGGACGCGACGCTCGACGAGGCGGCGCAACGGTTACGTCGCTTCGCCGCGCGGCTGTAGCGGAACCCGGGCGGTGAAGCGCACGCGGATCAACCAAAACAGCATCAGACCCAAGGGCACGAACTGCGGCAGGAAGAAGCTTCCCGGCACATGATAGGGACCGGGCAACAGCCGCGCGAGTCCATTCGTGAAGCCCGAACCTGCGGCGAGCGTGAGTCCGAGGCACATTCGCCACAGATGCCGCGATAGGCGCGGAACCCCCGCGAGGCCGCCGGCGACGGCAACCCTGGCATCGCCGATCACCGCAAGGACCAGCACCCCCGTGAACGCGTAGACCGCGATGAGAACCGGACCTTTGAACGGTACGGCGCTCCGGAACAAGGGAGGCAATCCGACCGCCAACTGAAACGACAGCACGGCAAAGGGTGCGCACAGACCGAGGGCGACGAACAGGGCGGCCCTTTCAAAGAATCCAGACGCGCCATCCCTGCGGCGGACCGTCATCCATGCGGTTGCCACCAGGTACAACGCAAAGGTACCGATGAACTCATTGGTGAGTTGGTCGGGAACTGCCAAGCCGAGATAGATGGCGAACACGGCCATCGCCATCATGGAAGCGACAAAGACGGTTCCGGCCTTGCGATGTAGATAGCCGCCCTTGCGGGCGAACACCGCTATCGTGCCCGAGGCAAGACCGATAACGCCTCCGGCGATATGGACCACGAAGGCGAGCACGGTCATACCGTGAAGCAGTTGACCGGCGGCTGATTGACCGCTCATGAGTGACCCTCGCAGGGAGCCCCGCCGATTCTATCTCTGTCCTCGGTGATCAGCCAATTGCGTCATCGCCGATGGCGCAAGTTGATGCCAACGCGAGGCGGATTTTATCTGCCGCCATCCCGCCACCGTTGATTTCGCCAATTGCGCGGCCTATAAGGGAGCCCATGAAGCGCACGTGGACGATTATTGGCGTTGCCGATGTATCGGTCAGCTTCCGGTGGTATCAGTCTCTCTTCGGTCAAAGGGCGTCGGCGCCTGCCCATGACTACTTTGCGCAAGTGCTGGATGCCGACGGAACGGTGCTGCTATGCCTGCATCAATGGGGCGCTCACGAACACCCAACCTTGACCAGCCCCGACCATGCGCCGCCCGGCAATGGATTGTTGCTCTTCTTCCGCGTGGATGATTTCGACGAAACGCTGCCCAGAGCCCGCTCTCTCGTCAACGCATTGGAGCAGGAGCCCGAAGTGAACCCCGCCACGGGGACGAGAGAGTTTGCGCTCCGGGATCCGGATGGTTACTACGTGATGATCAGCGCACTCACCTGACCGCAGCGCCACGACGGATGACGGAAGGCGGTATACTGTGCCCGCTCATATCCTCGGGAGATCGATTATGAAGTATTTGACGGCGCTCGCGTTGTGGCTTGCCGCCTCCTCGGCGATGGCCGGACATCGTGACGATATGATCATCAACTCCGGAAGCGAATTACGCGATTGGTGCAAGGATGAGTCGGAGGCGACCCTGATCGGCCGAGGACTGTCGCCCTTTAATTGGACGGCATCGTACTGGGACCAGGTCAATACCTTGATGGTCAAAGGCCAATGGCGAACTGACAGCGCGAATTTAACGGTGGAGTGCAGCGTCACGCGAGGCGCCCAAGCGCGTTTTGCAACTGTGTCGATTCAGGAATCCCAGTAGCGGGAACCGCGTATTTTGCGGTTGCGCCCTTCCCGATGCCCAATTTGAGCACTGTGCCCTTCCCGCAGGCGCCCAAAGTCGTGATGGTGGGCGGGTTTCTGGGCAATGGAGTCACGAGATGCGTTGCGTAATACTTGGGGTCGTGGCGTGCGTGACGCTTAGCGCATGCGGCCTCGCAGAGACTGCGGTTTCGTCCGCGGCCGGCGGTGCCGCGGAGGCCGAGCAGGCCAAGGCGGCGTTGAAAACCGAGGCTCGCGTCAAGGAGCAACTCGACGCGGCCGCAACTGTCGATGCGCAGCATCGCCAGGCCGCCGACGCCGACGCCCAGTAGGATCGAGTAGGCGCGCGAAGAGCGATTCAGCCGTCGCCGGCGTCCAGCGCCGTTGCGGCCGCGGTGCCAGGGCAAGGAAGGCTGGGCGGCTCTGCCCCAGGCCTTCCTTGCTCCCCGCCCTCACGGATTGGACAGCGTCTGCGGCGTGCCCGCCGGCGTTGCCGACCCAGCTCCCACCAACGCCTTCACAATGGGCGTCCCAATACCGGTTGACGCGTCGTAGGTCGGGCTGATGGTGGACTGAATGAGTCCATTGAACCCAGGGATTTCGGTATGCAGATATTTTGCAACCGCCCCTTCCTTCGCCTGCTTGGCGGCGAGCCCATACAGGTATTCGTTCACGTTGCCCATCCGCCCCTGCTGCTCGACCAGCAGCGCCAGGACGCCGGCAAACGAGGGGGAGGAGAGGCTGGTGCCTATGTACCCATAGAACCCACCACCGTCGCCGACCGCGATCGCGAAAATCCCATAGCTTCGGTCCGTATTGCCGTCGCCATCGTTGGGGTTATTGCCGCCGTCGCAAAAGCCGCTCTTCTTGTTGAGCTTGGAAATGCCGCCCGGGCAGCCGCCAACCTGCATGCCGATATCCGGCACGGCGCGCCCGGTGTATCCCGTGGCCACCAGCGACTGATAAGCGGGCGCCGGCCACATTTTGCTCGCACCGCTGCCGGCACCCCACACACCCCCGGACACATTGGCGCCAAGGCCATAGGGGTCATACGGAATTTCCGGATCCGACCACGCATTCTCCGTCGCATATTGCGAATCGAGCGATCCCGGTAGGTACACCGTTACCAGGTTGGTGCCGCCCACCGCCGTTACGTTCGGGTCGGACGCCGGGGTGGATACCCCCGCAATGAAGTTCCCGGGCTCACCGCTCAAATAATCGACGGTGGTGCATTCCTTGCCGGCACTGTCGCCGGAACTGGCCAGAAACGTAATCCCCTGCGCGTTGCCCTGCAGGAACAGTTCGTGTTCCGCCCGCAAAATGCCGCGTTGATCAATGCCGTGGTTGTAAGCCGGGAAGTAGAAGAGTTCGCACTCGCCGAACGACGCGCTCAGCACATCCACCTGATTCGACTCGATCGCGTCCACATAACCGGCGAAAATACTGCCGTCCGACAGATCGGGGATGTCGAACAGGATGACATGGGCGCCCGGCGCGCCGGTGATCTCGGACTGCGTATCGATCGAGACCTCGGCAAATGCCCCGCCGAACAACCCGCCGCCGCCATTGATCGGAATGTCCGCATACAGGGTCGGGTCCGGCTCACCGGTGATGAGCGACCACTTCTCGTTGTCGAACACCGCCGCGACATCGGTCGGCAGATAATCGCTCGACATCAGCACGCCGATCGTGGCCCCCGTGCCGTCCAGCCGCTGCGCAGTGCCGTTCACCGTCACCATGGTCTCATAGGAGGGATATTCATAGGCCTGCTTGAGGTCATCGAACCAATAGCCGCCGTCTTGACCGTAACGGTTATAGGTGCCCCCCAGCGCCGGCGTCGCCTGGCGCGACATGACATGGGCTTCGTTTTGCCCAAAACTCATCACCGTGGCGCCGGCCTCCTTGAGTTCGGCCGGCAATTGCAGCGCGCTGTTCGCAACGACGCGGATACCATACCCATTGGTATCGGTGTGCGCCAATTGCAGATGCGTGCCGAGCGTGCTTTCCACCAGCGCCACCGGTCCGCTGACATGCAAGCTGCGCGTGTGGGTCTGCACCGACAACCCGCGCGCGCTCAGCGCTGCGACCATCCGCTCCATCGTCGCGGCATCGGGCCCGAAGCGCACGGCGAACTGCGCCGGCGTCAGCCAATGATGGTATTGCGGATTGGCCGGATCATGCAGGGCCGCCAGCAGCTCATTGAGCTGGTCCACATTGCGCAGCGGCAGCGCCACCTCGAAGCTCATCTGACTCGCAGCATCCGGCTTGCCGACGATCGTCGGTTGCGCATGCGCGATCCCGAACCCAAGCAGCAGCGTGACGGCTGCGCCTATCCGGATGAGTGGTTTTGCGACGGTACTCTTGTTCATTGTCCGATCTCCCCAAGGATTAAACATAATCAGGCAGGCGTCCATGGATTCGCGGCACGCTCAATTCGCTGCTCGCGTTGGACTTGGAATTGCAGCAACGCTACGCCCATACGTGAACGCATGTCAACGAGGCGGCGTCGGTGAAGAGGCGCCACGGCGTACCAGCCGGTGTCGAGTTTCAGCGTTGGAAGACCGTAGCCCGGAACGCTTCAGCGCGCAAAATAGAGGCGGTCGTCGAAGGTCGCCACCCAATCCGGCTTGTATACGACCGTCGCGGACATCAGCAGTCCGTCGACGTATGCCTCGGCAAAACCCATCAAGCCAAGAACGACCAGATAATCTCCAACGCTGATCCCGGCCGGCCATGATCTGGCGACCATAACCAGCACGAGCGCTGCGAGCGCAAAGGCGGCGATGGAACCGGCGAACGCCGTCACGAAGATGAATATCCAAAAATTCCTGGGGAGCCTCCGGACGACGACGAGGTGCAGCCAATGAACGAACAGCGCCGGCACGGCCGCCTCGCACAGAAAGTAGGCCGGCCAATCGGCCCAATTCCCGTGTTGAAAGCAGTTCACAGCCAGCACGACGCCTATGCCGACTATCGCAAGCAGCCAACCGTGCATCAGCGTGAATGTGGTGACGAGAAGAAACTGAGGCAGGAGGCCGGATGCGACGCCGGGCCGCACGGCGCCCATGAGCAGGATCACAACCAGTGTGCCGAGCCAGACGTGCTGGCGGTCCGGGTGGCCGATGAGCCAAGACTTCCACGGTGCGCACCAGCACGCCAGAAGGAATACCGCCAGCGTCGCGCTCGTCAGCGCCGCGTGCAGCGGCACACCAAGGCTCGAGCCGACTATCACGGGACCCCGCTCATTGAGTCATGGCGTTGAATATCACCTTGCCGTCGGGTCCGGTGACATCCCCGAGCTTCATGCCGGCCGGGCACGCGCCCACCCATTTCATGTCGATCACGGTCTCGAGAGAATTGTCGGCTTTGCGCAATTCCAGGTGCATCCCGGTATTGCCCGTGAGCGTGGTGACGGATTTGGAGCGGGTCACCTTGCCGTCGATGTTGCACTCGGATTCCGTGGTGATGACCGAACCGTTGCGTTCGGTGTGGATCTCCTTGCACCGCGTGTTCGCATTCCGGTGAGTATCCTCGTACATCTTCCGGCTGACGGCGTTGCTGTTGCACATGGTCGAGCGCATCGGCTTGTCCATCGCACCGTGGATCAGCGTACTGCTCTCCCAAAGTCCTTCCTTGACGTCAGGCAGATCCTTGATGCCCGGCAAGTCCCCCGCGAGAGCGAGGCCCCACGCCGTTGCGCCGACTATAATTCCAAACTGCCATTTTCCAGCCATGGTCGCGGTCCATCCCTTGATGAATTGAGGAATTGACGGTCGCAGTATGCGTCGCCTGCGCCGCTGCGGCCGGGATCGGCATCAATCCGCGATTGCCCGCGCAATGTCCGCGAAGGTAACCGCCGCGTCGAACGGCTGCACCGCAACACCCAGCTGGCGGCCGATTTGGGTTGCCGAAAAGATCCCGCGGATGCGGGTGACGCCGTCGACCGCGTCCTGCTCGGCTACCAGAGCATGTTGGCGGCCCCAGGTTCGCAGCGACGCGACGATATTCCCGACCTCGGCATGCAGAACGTCCTTGATGTCGAGCACGTCGATGTCCTCGGTGCGGATCATCAGGTCGCTCACGCGCATGTCGTCGAACTTGCCGCCGCGATCGTGCAGCCACTGGATCGGTCGCTCGCCCTGCGTATCTCGCGCCGTAATCAATCCGATGACGGATCGGTCGGCGGCGGCGACGAGCAGGAGTCTGACGTTGCGAGCCATCATCGTGCGTGTCGCGTCGCTCAACGTCGCTTCAGCGCCGATGGTCGCTGCGGTGACCTGGCGCAGGTCCGTCATCACGGCGATCGCCGGCGAGCCGGCGGTGACGCTGGCGAACGTGCTGGGCTCCTGATAACCAAGCGCCTTCGGGGCCTTGCGCGAGGGCAGCGGCTTGTGGTTCGTTGGTTGCATTCTCCCACCGGCTCCATCCAATGAGGGTGACTGGCCGAGCGTATGACACGACGATCCTCTTCGCAAGCTCCCGCAGCCGGTCATGGTCCTGAGGTCGAGCCGTTCCGTCAGCCGCCGCGGACCTGGCCGCTGCCGCGGACCAGGTACTTGTAGCTGGTGAGTTGTTCGACGCCGACGGGGCCGCGCGCGTGAAACTTGTCCGTGCTGATGCCGATTTCGGCTCCCATGCCGAACTCGCCGCCGTCGGCGAATTGGGTGGAAGCGTTGTGCAGCACGATGGCGCTGTCCACGCGCTCCAGGAATCGCTCCGCGGCAGCGGCATCCGCGGTGACGATGCATTCCGTGTGCTGCGATCCGTAACGGCGAATGTGTTCGATCGCCGCGTCCACGCCGTCCACCACCCGCACGGCAATGATGGCGTCGAGGTACTCTTCGGCCCAATCCAGCTCGGTCGCAGGCTTCACGCGCTCGTCCGCGCGCCGCGTGGGCTCGTCACCGCGCACTTCGCAGCCCGCATCCAGCAGCATGCGCACGAGCGGCGCCAAGTGGGTGACCGCGCACCCGCGGTCCACCAGCAGCGTTTCAGCGGCGCCGCAGATCCCGGTGCGCCGCATCTTGGCGTTCAACACGATGTCCTTGGCCATCTGCAGATCCGCGGCGCGATCGACATAGACGTGGCACACGCCGTCGAGATGCCCGATCACCGGCACCCGGGCTTCCTGCCGGACCCGCTCGACCAGGCTCTTGCCGCCCCGCGGCACGATCACGTCGATCTCGTCCGCCATCTCCGACAGCATGAACCCCACGGCGGCGCGATCGGTCGTCGGCACCAGCTGGATGCAGCCGCCGGGCAGACCGGCCGCGTGCAGCCCCTGCTCGAGGCAGGCGTGAATCGCGGCGTTCGACTGCGAACTCTCCGAGCCGCCGCGCAGGATCACGGCATTGCTCGATTTCAGGCACAGGGCGCCGGCATCGGCCGTGACGTTCGGGCGGCTCTCGTAGATGATCCCGATCACGCCGAGCGGCACTCGCACGCGCTGGATCACCATGCCGTTCGGCCGCGTCCATTCGGCGAGCACCGTGCCGATCGGATCGCCGAGTCGCTCGATGTCCTCGATCCCCCGGGCCATGGCCTCGATGCGCGGCTCCGTCAACTTGAGCCGGTCGAGCAGGGCCGGCGAGAGTCCTTTGGCCGCCGCCTCGCGCAAGTCTTGCTCGTTGGCGGCCAGGATCTGGTGGCGCCGGGCGCGCAGCGCCGCCGCCGCGGCCTTCAAGGCGCGATTCTTCTGGTCGGTGTCCGCCGCGGCCAGCACCAGCGAGGCGGCCCGGGCGTCGCGGCCGATGGCGCGCATGAGGTCGGGCACCGAATCCGGCGGGGCGGAGGCGTTGGCAATCGCGTCTGAGTTCATACCGTCATCTCAAGGGGCTCGGAGGAGAACCAGGTCGTCGCGGTGCACGATTTCGTCGCGGCCTCTGAATCCCAGCACCTTCTCGATCTCGGCCGACTTGCGCCCGATGATGCGGGCCGCATCGCCGTCGGAATAAGCGCAGATGCCGCGGGCCACCTCGGCCCCGTCGGGTCCGATGATACTCACGGTGTCGCCCCGCTCAAAACGCCCGACCGCCCCCGTCACGCCCGCCGGCAGCAGGCTCTTGCCCGCCAGCAGCGCGCGCACGGCGCCGTCGTCCACGGCAATCGCCCCGGCGGGCTTCAGTGTGCCGGCGATCCACTGCTTGCGGGTGGCCAGGGGCGTCGAGGACGGCACGAACCAGGTGCACCGTGCGCCCTCCTCGATGCGCTTCAGCGGGTGTTGGAACGCGCCCTTGGCAATGCACATGTGACACCCCGCCGACACGGCGATCTTGGCCGCGGCGACCTTGGTCTGCATGCCCCCCGATCCCATGTCGCTGCCCGCGCCGCCCGCCATGGCCTCGATCTGCGGGGTGATGTGGCGCACCTGGGCAATGAACTGGGCGCCGGGATCGGCCGCCGGATTCGCCGTGTACAGTCCGTCGATGTCCGACAGCAGGACCAGGCAATCCGCGCCTGCCATTTGCGCCACCCGCGCCGCCAGCCGATCGTTGTCGCCGTAGCGGATCTCCGCGGTGGCCACCGTGTCGTTTTCGTTGATGACCGGTACCGCGCCCAGGGACAGCAGCGTGTTCAAGGTGCCGCGGGCATTGAGGTAGCGGCGCCGCTGCTCGGTGTCGCTCAAGGTCAGCAGAATCTGGGCGACCGTGATGCCGTGCACGTCCAGCAATTCCTTGTAGGCGTGCGCCAGGCGTATCTGGCCCACCGCCGCGGCCGCCTGGCTCTCCTCCAGGCGAAGCTTGCCGTACTTGAGTTTCAGGTGCCGGCGTCCCAACGCGATCGCCCCGGAAGAGACCAGGATGACCTCCTGGCCCCGGCGGTGGAGGTAGGCCACGTCCGCCGCCAGGCTCTCCAGCCAGGCTCTATTCAGGCGTCCCTTTTCCGCATCCACCAGCAACGCGGACCCTACTTTGACGACGATCCGCTTGGCCTGGGTGATGCGGCGGGCGGCAGATTTGGCGTCGGCGGTGTTCATAGAGCGTCAATTTTGCCATTTACTTGGAGCTTGGGCCTCCCCTAATATCCGCCTGCAAGCAAGGGCAACAGTTCAACAGAGGCGACCTCACGTGGGCAGAGAGTACGAACCGACCGTCGGGCAGTGGTATGAGGACTTGGAGAACGAGGAGACGTTCCAGGTGCTCAAGGTGGACGAAGACAAGGAAACCGTTGAGATTCAACATCTCGACGGAGATATCGAGGAATTGGACGTCGACGGCTGGGCGGAGCTCGATCTGGAGCCCACTGCCGAGCCGGAAGGCTGGTCGGGCTCCAAGGCGGAGCGGGACGAGGACGAGGATGACGAAGACGAGGATGACGATTGGGACGAGGACGAGGACGACGACGAGGATGACGACCTCGACGATGAGGACGACGAGGACCACGAAGAATATTGAGTGAGCGCGCGCTCGCGCGCGACGGTCAGACCCGCTGCAGCCACCCGTGCCGGTCCGGCGCCTCGCCCTGCTGGACGGCAACCAGCTGCGCCCTCAAGGCGCGCGTGATCGGCCCCACCTCGCCGTTGCCCACGCGGTGCTCCTGGCCGCGATGGATCAGCGTTCCCACGCCCGCGAGCACGGCGGCGGTGCCGGACAGCGCCGCTTCGCCGTTCTTGACCCACTCCAGCATGTCCGCGACGCTGAAGACGCGCTCAGTGACCTCGAAGCCCTGATCGCGCGCGAGCGTGATCAGCGAGTCGCGCGTCACCCCGTGCAGGAACGTGGCATCGAGGCCCCGGGTCAGCAGCTGGCCTTCCCTCAGCAGCAGGAAATTGGCGGCGCCTGTCTCCTGAACCTCGCCGCCCGGGCAGAACAGCACCTGATCCACTTGGTACTTCGCCCGCGCCTCCAGGGTGGGCCCCATGGCGGCCGCGTAATTGCCACCCGTCTTCACCATGCCCATCTGGGCCGCCGAGCGGGTGTGCTCGTCGTCGACGAGAATCCGCAGCGGCTTCATGCCGCCGGCGAAGTAATCCCACACCGGGCTCGCGAGGACCAGCAGCATCGCGTCGGCCGAGGGGGTCGCAGCCGCGCCGATGTTGGCCGTGGTTCCGAACAGGAGGGGACGCAGGTAGAGCGCGCCGGGCGCCTCCGGCACGGCCTCGCGGCAGCGGTCGATGACCGCGCGCACCATGTCCGCGAGTTGTTGGGGATCGGGCACGGGCAGCACCAGCGACTTGGCGCTTTGGCGCATGCGCTCGATATGCCGGTCCATGCGAAACACATGCACCGAGCCGTCGGCCCGGCGGAACGCCTTGAAGCCCTCGAAGCAGGTGCTGGCATAGTGCAGCACGTGCGCGGCGGGGCTCAATTCGAGGGGTCCCACCGGCTTGAGGTCCGCAGCGCTCCATTTGCCGCCCTGAAAGGACGCGACCGCCATATGGGAGGCCAGCACGGAACCGAAGGGTGGACGCTGGGGAGTTGCAGTCATGGAAATAACCTTAGGGAATGAAAATCGTCGCCGGATGCTCGATCAGGTCTTTCAGGGCCTGGATCATGGCCGCAGCATCATAACCGTCCACGAAGCGATGATCGAATGACGAGGAAATATTCATCATCCGGCGCACCGCGACGGCGCCATCCAGGACCACGGGACGCTCCACCGCCTTGTTGAGGCCGATGATGGCGACTTCCGGCGCATTGATCACCGGAGTGGAGGCGATGCCGCCCAGCTTGCCCAAGCTGGTGACCGTGATGGTGGAGCCCATGAGTTCATCCCGCGTGGCCTTGCCCGTGCGGGCCCGCTCAGACACCTGGCGGATGGCGGCTGCCAGATCCCCGAGCGACCGCGACTGGGCGTTGCGCACCACGGGCACCTTGAGCCCATCGGGAGTCTGGGTCGCAATCCCCACGTTCACGGCGGCATGCCGCACCAGGACGCCGCGCGCCGCATCATGGAGGACGTTACATTGCGGGAACGACCGGAGCGTGCGGGTGAGGGCCATGATGATGAAGGGCAGGTACGTGAGGCCCGGTTCGCCTCGCGGTATTTTGCTGTTCAGGTGGGCGCGCAGCGATTCGAGCTCCGTGACGTCGACCTCTTCCACGTAGGAGAAGTGCGGGATGGTGCGCTTGGCCTCGCTCATGCGCTCGGCGATGACCCGGCGCACGCCGATGACCTTGATCTCGGTGGTGTCGGGAACCGCGACCGATGAGGCGGCCGGCGTCTGCCCGCCGATGGCCATGAGGTCGCCGCTCAGGATCCGGCCGCCGGGCCCCGTCCCGACGACGGTCGACAGATCGATGCCTGCCTCGCGCGCGCGGCGGCGATTGGCGGGCGATGCCTTGACGCGTCCGGCGACCGGGGACTGACCCCCGTTCGCCGCACCCGGCCCGCGGCCCGACTCGGCCCCGGAGGGCACGGCTGCCGGTCCGGCGGCTCCGGCCCCACCCGCGGCCGGAGCGGCCTCCGGGGAGGACGCTGCATCGGGCGAGGTACCCGCCCCATCCAGGTCGAAGACGATCAGCGGCGAACCCACCGCCAGCTTGTCGCCCGGCCCCCCGGAGATCGAAAGCACTCGGCCGCTCACCGGCGCGGGCACTTCCACCGCCGCCTTGTCGGTCATGACCTCGACGATGACCTGGTCCTCTTTCACCACGTCGCCGGGCTTGGTGTGCCAGACGACGATTTCGGCTTCGACCGTGCCCTCGCCCAAATCGGGCATTTTGAAGATGAATTGACTCACGCCGCCTCCATCACCGCATTGAGCGCTCTCGCGACCCGCGCCTGACCGGGAAAATACTCCCATTCGAAGGCATGCGGGTATGGCGTGTCCCAACCGGTGACGCGCTGGATGGGCGCTTCGAGCTCCCAGAAGCACTCCTCCTGGATGACGGCGAGAATCTCGGCGCCGAAACCTGAATAGCGCGTCGCCTCGTGCGCCACCACGCATCGGCCGGTCTTCTTCACCGAGCTGCAGATCGTGTCCACGTCCAGCGGCACCAGCGAGCGCAAATCGATGACCTCCGCATCCAGGCCCAGTCCCGCGGCGGCGGCCGACGCCACGTACACCATCGTGCCGTACGTGAGGATGGTCACGTCCTTGCCCGCGCGTACGATGTCCGCCTTGCCGAGCGGCACGGTGTAATGCCCCTCGTCGACCTGACCCTTCGGATGCGAGGTCCACGGCACGGCGGGCTTGCTCGGGTCGCCGTCGAAGGGGCCGTTGTACAAGCGCTTCGGCTCGAAGAAGATCACCGGATCGTCGTCCTCGATCGCGGTGATCAGCAATCCCTTGGCGTCGTAGGGATTGGACGGCATGACCACCTTGAGCCCGCTCACGTGGGTGAAGATGCCTTCAGGACTCTGCGAATGGGTCTGCCCGCCGCGGATTCCCCCGCCGCAGGGCGTGCGGATCGTGACCGGGGCAAAGAATTCGCCGGCGCTGCGGTAGCGGATGCGCGCCAGCTCGCTCGTGATCTGATCGAAGCCCGGATAGATGTAATCGGCGAATTGGATTTCCGCCACCGGGCGCAGGCCGTTGATGCCCATGCCGATGGCCGCGGCCACGATCCCGCCCTCGGCGATCGGCGTATCGATCACCCGATGTTCGCCGTACTTGCGCTGCAGGCCCTCGGTGACCCGAAACACGCCGCCGAAATAGCCGATGTCCTCGCCCATGAGGACCACCGATGGATCCCGCCCGAGCATGATGTCCATGGCGGAGTTCAAGGCTTGAATCATGTTCATGCTCGCCATGGCGTCAGCCCTGCTCCGTGCGCATGAGCGCCCGCTGGCGCACCAGATTTTCGGGCATCACCTTGAACACGTCCTCGAACATCAAATCCGCGTTCAGCTTCGGCCCGTCGGTCAACGTGCCGAAGGACACGGCCTCCTTCCAGCTCGCGGCCGTCAGCGCCTCGAGTTCGGCGGTCAGCGCCTGGTGGCGCTCCTCCGACCACTCGCCCAGCGCGATCAGATGCTGCTTCAGCCGCTTGATGGGATCGCCGAGCGGCCAGTACTCGTAATCGTCCTTGGCGCGGTAGCGCGCCGGATCGTCGCTGGTGGAGTGGGCGGCGGCGCGATAGGTCACCAGTTCGATCAGGGTCGGGCCCGCGCCGGTGCGCGCGCGCTCCGCCGCCCATTGAGTGACGGCGTGGACCGCGAGGAAGTCATTGCCGTCGACGCGGGCGCCGGCGATGCCGTACCCCGGGCCGCGGGCCGCGAAGGAGCGCTGCTCGCCGCCCGCGAATCCTTGGAACGTCGAGATGGCCCATTGATTGTTCACGACATTGAGAATGACCGGCGCCTGGTACACCGAGGCGAACAGCAGCGCATGATGGAAATCCGCCTCCGCACTGCTGCCCTCGCCGATCCAGCTCGCAGCGACGTGGTCCTCGCCCTTGATCGCCGCCGCCATCGCCCAGCCCACCGCCTGCGGAAACTGCGTGGCGAGGTTTCCGGAGATCGAGAAGATGTTGCCGACCTTCGAGTGATAGCACACCGGCAGCTGGCGTCCCTTGCACATGTCGCGCGTGTTCGAGAGCGATTGGTTCATGAGATCGACCAGCGGTATGCCGCGCGCGATTTGCAGTCCCTGTTGGCGGTAGGAAGGAAACAGCATGTCCCCCGGCTGCAGCGCCATGCACTGCGCGACGGCCACCGCCTCTTCGCCCAGGGCGCGCATGTAGAAGGAAATCTTGCCGGCGCGCTGATTGCGCTGCATGCGATCATCGAAGATTCTCGTGAGCAGCATGTGCCTCAGGCCGACCTGCAGCACCGAAGGATCGAGATGCGGATGCCAGGGGCCCACCGCCGTGCCGGCATCGTCGAGGACGCGCACGAGCTCCGTCGACAGGTATTCGATGTCGCGCGAGCGCGCATTGACGTCGGGCCGCGGAACTGCGCCGGCCGGCGACAGATGCACATAGCTGAAATCGGGCTTCTCGCCCGGGCGCGCAGGTGCCTTTGGAACGTGCAAACGAGACCGGTTCTTCATCCACTCCCCCGTTGATCGTCCGCCAGGCCGCTAATTTACGACCCCTGGGGGCGCCATGTTGCATTCATTTGGGGAGGGCCGGATACTCCGGTATGTTCATTCCGATATATATTGAATTATGGAACATATAAACCGACCCGCGCTGGACCGCCTGGACTTGAGGCTGCTGGACGTGCTGCAGCGCCGGGGTGCGCTGTCCGTCGCCGAGGTGGCGTCGCAGCTGCGCCTGTCGACCACCACATGCTGGCGCCGCATCCAGCTGCTCGAACAAAGCGGGGTCATCAAGGGCCGGGTGGCCTTGCTCGACCGCAACGCCCTCGGACTCGACGTCACCATGTTCGCGCAGGTGAAGCTCGCGACCACCGGCCGCGACGCCATAGCGACCTTCGAGGAGGCGATCCGCAACCGCGCCGAGGTGCTGGAGTGCTACACCCTCACCGGCGAATGGGATTTTCTGTTGAAGATCGTCACGCGCAACGTCAAGGCCTACGAGGCGTTCTACCTGGACTACCTCTCGCGCATTCCCTGCGTGCAGTCCGTCAATTCCTCGGTGGCCATGAGCATCATCAAGGAATCGACGGCGCTGCCGCTGGGCGTGTGACCTGGAGCCTGTTTGAGTCATCTGCGTGGCCGCGCAGATCACTCAGACAGGCTCCTAAGGCACCAGCACGGTCGCCCCGATGGTGCGGCGGCTCGCGAGCGCGCGGTGCGCTTCGGCGGCGTTGCGCAGGTCCATGAGCTGCCCGACGTGCGCGTGGATGTCTCCGGCGGCGAGGCGCGCGAACAGGTCGTCAGCCCGCCCCTGCAGTTCGTCGCGGGTCTTGATGTAGTCGAACAACGTGGGCCGGGTGGCGAACAAGGATCCGCCCGTCGACAGGTCCAGCATCTTGAAATCGACGATGGGGCCCGAGGATTGCCCGAAGCACACGAACGTGCCGCGCAGCTTCAAGGACTTGAGCGAGCCGCGCCAGGTGTCGTTGCCCACCGAGTCGTACACCACGTCGCATCGCGCGCCGCCGGTGATCTTCTCGACGCGCGCGGCGAAGTCGTCCGCCTTGTTGTGGATCACGTGGGCATAGCCGTTGGCCCGGGCGATCTCGATCTTGTCGGCGGATCCCACCGTGCCGATGGCGGTCGCACCGAGATGCCTGAGCCATTGGCCCAGGAGCAGCCCCACGCCGCCGGCCGCCGCGTGCACCAGCACCGTGTGCCCCGGCTTCACGGCGAAACAGGACGTGACCAGGAACTGCGCGGTCAAGCCCTTCAGCATGACGGAGGCCGCCATCTCGAACGAAACCGCATCGGGCAGCTTCACGAGCCGGTCGGCCGGCACCACGCGGCGCGTCCGGTAGGCGCCCACCGGCAGGGTATAGGCCACGCGGTCGCCGGCTTGCAGCCCGGTCACGCCGTCGCCCACGTCCTCGACGACGCCGGAGGCTTCCGCTCCGGGAACGAGCGGCGTCGACGGCCAGGGATACAGGCCGCTGCGAAAATACGTGTCGATGAAATTGACCCCCACCGCCCGCTGCGCGATGCGCGCCTCTCCCGGGCCCGGCGCCGCGGTCTCGAGTTCCGTCCACTCCATCGCCTCGGGGCCGCCCGCCGCGCGCACCACCACGCCCATGTCAGCCATTCGACACCCCCACGGTTTTCAAAGATCTCACGAATCGCCGGATGCGCACGCAGGCCTCGCGCAACTGAGCCTCCTCGGCCGCGAAGCAGATTCGCACGCAGCCGCCCGTCTCCGCGCCGAAGGCGCCGCCGTCGATCACCGAGACGCGCTCGGCACGGTACAGCTGGGTCATGAACGCGTGACCCGTGAGGCCGGTGCCCCGCACGTCCACCAGCATGAACATGCCGGCGTCGGGCGCAAGGCAGCGCAGCCCCGTCACATCCGTAAGGCCCGCCAGCAGCAGGTCGCGCCGGGTCGCGCAATAATCGCGCATCGTCGACTCCGCGGCCGGCGCCATCTCCAGAGCCGTCAGCGCGGCATCCTGGATGAATCCGGGCAATCCGTACAGCATGCATATCGCGAGCGCCTCGACGTGCACGATCAGGGGCTTAGGTCCCACCAGCCAGCCGGCGCGCCAGCCGGTCATGGCATGGGATTTGGACAGGCTGCCGATGGTGACCACCTGCTCGGGGAGCCGGGCCGCTAGGCTGGGCACGCGCCCGCCCGGCGCGAGGCCCGCGTACACCTCGTCGACCACCACCCATAATCCGTGCCGTTCGGCGAGATCACCGATGGTGGCCAGGTCCGATTCGTGCAAAATCACGCCGCTCGGATTGTTCGGCGAGGCGAAGAACATTGCGCGGGTGCGCGGCGTGATGAGTGCCTCGAGCGCCCGCAGGTCGACCCGGAAACCCGACGCGGCCGGGGCTGGGGCCCGCACCAGGCGCGCGCCCGACACTTCGATGGACGCCGGATAGGTGGGATACAGCGGCTCGAAGGCGATGACCTCGTCGCCGAAGCCGGCCAGGCACAGGGAGGCCGCGAACAGGGCGTTCTGCGCCCCGGCCAGGAAAATGACGTTGTCCGGGTCCACGGGCTGGCCGCAGCGCGCGCGATGCAGGGCGGCAATCGCCGCACGCAGGGGCTCCCGGCCCGCAACCGGCGTGTAATGGGTGTCTCCGGTCCGCAAGCCGTCGATCGCCCGCTCGATCACCGGCGCCGGCGAGTCGAGATCCGGGTCGCCGACGCTGAGTAGAATGACGCTCTCGCCGCGATCGAGCGCCCGCCGCGCCTCGTAGTGCACCACCCAGGCATCGGCGCCTTCGCCGGAGATCCGCTCGATCAGGCTCGAATATTTCATTCGCGAGAGTCCTTTGGCTTCTTGCATCCCCCAGGGGGGCGCCATCATACTTTCAAAATGCAAAGATCCATCGGCTGTTATCTCGTCGAACTCCTCGCAGCCAACGGTATCGACACCGTTTTCGGCATTCCCGGCGTGCACAACCTCGAATTGTATCGCGGTCTGGCGGCCTCGAAGATTCGACACGTGCTCGTGCGCCACGAACAGGGCGCCGGCTTCGCGGCAGACGGCTATGCCCGCTCGAGCGGCCGGCCGGCCGCCGCCTTCACCATTTCGGGTCCGGGACTCACCAATATATTGACGGCGGCGGCCCAAGCCTACACCGATTCGGTGCCGCTCCTGGTGGTCGCGGCTGCGCCGGTGAGCGCCTCCCTCGGCAAGCAATGGGGCGTCCTGCACGAGCTGCCCGACCAGTGCGCCCTGGCGAAGGGCGTATTCGGCGTCGCGCGCCGGGCCGGCAGTGCCGAGGACGTGCGCGATCACCTGCGCGCGTGCCTGGGCTCGCTGCAAGCCGGACGGCCCCGGCCTGCTTATCTGGAAATCCCCCTGGACGTTCTCGCCCTGCAGACCTCGCTCCCGGCCGCGCGCTTTGCAGCAGATCCGCCCCTGCCGCAGCCTCCACCCGCGCAGATCGACGCGGCGGTGCGCCGGCTCGCCGAGGCCGCACGCCCCGTCGTCATCGCGGGCGGCGGCGCACGGCATGCGGGGGCGGAGATCGCGCGCCTGGTCGAGAAGCTCGACTGCCCGTTGCTGACCACGGCGGCGGGGAAGGGCGTCATCCCCGACGGCCATCCGTCGAATTTGGGCGCCTCGCTTCCCTACCCGGCCGCGCAGAAGCTCATCGCCGACGCCGACGTGGTCCTGGCCGCAGGGACGGAGCTTTCGGAGACCGACCTGTATTTTGCGCTCAAGCTTCCGATGAACGGGCTGCTGATCCGCATCGACATCGATGCGGCCAAGCTCGCCGATCATTACGGCGCCGGGCTGCCCGTCTGGGGCGAGGCACGCGCCTGTCTCGCATCGATCGAGAAGGGGGTCGCCCCGCGCAAGGGCTGGAAGTCCCGCACCGGCGGCGCGCCGGATTGCCGGCTCGAGATCGAGCAGCAGATCGACCAGGCCTTCGGCGGGAGAGCGCGCGTGCCGCTCTCCGCTCTCGGGGCCATTCGCAGCGCCCTGCCGGGCGGCGGCGTGGTGTTCAGCGACATGACGCAGATCGCCTACCTCGGCAATTACGCATTCGCCGCCGACAGCCCCGGACAGTGGCATCACCCGTCGGGCTACGGCACGCTGGGATTCGCCTTGCCGGCGGCGCTGGGCGCGAAGATCTGCGATCCGGCGCGCGCCGTGCTCGCGCTCGCGGGCGATTTTGGGCTGCAATTCACCTTGAACGAGTTGATGACCGCGGTCGAGGAGGGCCTGAGCCTTCCCATTGTGCTGTGGAACAACTCAGCGCTCGGCCAGATTCGCGACGACATGCAGGCCTCGCAGATTCCGCTGCTCGGCGTGATCGCGCGTAACCCCGATTTCCAGGCCCTTGCGCGCGCCTACGGGGCCGCGGCCGTCCGGGCGGGAGACGCCACGCAGCTCACGGGCGCCATCCGCGATGCCTTCGAGCGGCAAGGGCCGACGCTGATCGAAATCATCGCGACGGCATTCGCGCCCGGCTGATGGAATTGGCGCGCAGCGCGGCGGCTTAGAGCAGCTTGGCGATGGCCGGCGACGGGTTGCCGCCGCAGATCAGCACCACGGCCTGCTTCCCTGCGTAGCGATCCGCCTCCTTGAAGTACGCCGCCAGAGCCACGCCGCTCGCCCCTTCCATCGCCCAGCCTTGGTCGCGGCCCCAGCGCATGGCGCGCAAGATCTCCTCCTCCGTCACCAGCACGCCGCGATGCATGACCTCGCGGCACAGGTCGAAGGTGATGGACCCCTCCTCCACACCGCCCGCCGTGCTTTCGCTCAAGGTCGGCGATTCCGGCGCGTCGAAGATGCGTCCGGCCCGGATGCACTCGTACAAGACCGGCGAGTTCTGCGGCCAGCAGCCGATCACCTCGGCATTCGGCGCCGCGTGCCGAAGGTAGCTGCCGACGCCGCTGATCAGCCCGCCGCCGCCGACGGCGATGAAAATGGCGTCGAGCTCGGGCGCCTGCCGCGCCAGCTCGACCCCGATGGTGCCCTGCCCGGCCACCACGTACGGGTCGTTGTAGGGGGAAACGTAGGTGCGGCCCGTCTCGGCCGCCGCGGCGCGCGCCGCAATTTCCGCGGCCAGCGGATCCTCGCCGACCACGCGGATCCTCGCGCCGGCGTCGCGGATCTTGTCGCGTTTGAGCTGCGACACCTGCGCGCTCAGGAACACCTCCGCGTCGATGCCCAGCAGCTTCGCCGCCGTGGCGACGCCCAGCCCATGATTGCCGGTGGAGGAGGTGATGACGCCGGCGGCGGCTTCGGCCTTGCTCAGGCTCATGAGCTTGTTGACGGCTCCGCGCAGCTTGAAGGAGCCGGTGATCTGCAACTGCTCGAGCTTGGCTACGCCTAAGGCGCCGGCCTCGCGCGGCAGGGGCGCCAGGGGCGTTTCCCGGACGACCGAGTACACGCGGCGGGCCGCCTCCTCGATCAGCGGCAGGATGTGGCGGCTCACCATGACGGGAAATTTTCACGCATCTTGGTATTATCGCAGGGAAACGCGAATAGTACGCGCGTGAACAAAAGGGGACATCGCATGAGGATTTTCAGGGTGGCGGGGAGCGCGGCGCTGGCGGCGGCGCTGGCGGCGAACGTGGCGGCGGCGGCGGAGCAGATCAAAGTGGTGGAACGGCCGGTGGGCGAAACCACCGTCGACCTCGGCACCAAGGGCGACTCGGTCGGCGATCTGCTGGTGTTCGCGAACAATGTCTTCGACGCGCAGAACAAGACCCAGGTCGGCAGCGACCAGGGATATTGCGTGCGCACCGTCGTCGGCAAGAGCTGGGAATGCTTCTGGACCCTCCTCTTGAAGGGCGGCCAGATCACGGTCGAAGGTCCCTTCATGGACCAGGGCGATTCGCTTTTCGCCGTGACCGGGGGCACCGGCAAGTACGCGGGCGCGAGGGGCAGCATGAAGCTGCATCCGCGCGATGCGACGCCGACCGGCTACGATTTCACCTACGATCTGCTCTAGTGTCTTTCACGGCGCAGCACAGCGAACGCTGCCGCAGGGATTTCCCGTCCCTGCAGCGGCTTCACGCGGGCCTTCCACCGGTGTTTCTGGACGGCCCCGGCGGCAGCCAGGTTCCCGCCTCCGTCATCGACGCCGTCGTGGATTCGTACCACGCCTGCAACGTCAACACCCATGGCAGTTTCGCGCCGTCTCGCGAGGTCGACCGGCGGCTGCAGGGCGCGCGCGAAACGCTGGCGGCCTTCCTCGGAGCCGCCGGCCCGCAGTGCATATCCTTCGGCCAGAATATGACCACGCTCAACTTCGCGTTGAGCGCCGCCATCGGGGGCACCTTGCGCGCGGGAGACGAGGTGCTCATCACGCAGCTCGACCACGAGGCCAATCGGGGTCCCTGGCTGCGCCTGGAAGAGCGCGGCGCCGTCGTTCGCGAAGTGGCGCTGCTCCAGGACACCGGCGAACTCGACACCGCAGACCTGGCCGCGAAGATCACCGGCCGTACGAAGCTGCTCGCCATCGGCGCTTCATCGAACGCGCTGGGCACCGTCAACGACCTGGCGCTCGCGCGGCGCCTGACGCGCGCGGTGGGCGCGCTCCTGGTGGTCGACGCCGTGCACTACGCGCCGCACTTTCCCGTCGACGTGCAGGCAATGGATGCGGATTTTTTGCTTTGCTCCGGCTACAAATTCTATGGGCCGCACGTGGGCATCCTGTACTCCAAGCCCGGTGCGCTGGACCGCCTGCCCACGATGCGCCTGAGCGTTCAGGACCCGGCAGCCCCCTACCGCATCGAGACGGGCACGCTCAATCATGCGGCGATCCACGGCACGCGCGCCGCGGTGGACTACCTCGCGAGCTGGGGGGAGGGAGCGACGCTGCGCGAGCGCATCGTGGATGCGATGAACGCGATCTCGGTCTACGAGCATGGCCTCGCCCGGCTCTATCACGACGCCGTGCGGCAGCTGCGGGGCGTACGGGTCTACGGGCCGGATTTCTCGTCGCGGGCGCGCGCTCCGACCGTGTCGCTCACCCTCGATGCCCGCACGGCGGCCGACGCGGCGCGCTCGCTCGGGGACTTAGGTATCTATGTCTGGGACGGGAACTTTTACGCGGCGCGCGCGGTAGAATTGCTGGGGCTGGCCGAGCGCGGCGGCCTGCTCCGCACGGGCATTTCGATGTACACGAGCGAGAGTGACGTGCGCCGCCTGCTGGCAGGCATCGAACGGCTGGCCACGTAGATTGCGCGGACAGGCTCCTAGCTGACATCTTGCGGGGCTCCTTCCATGAACGTCCAAAATCCCATGCAAACGGACGGATTCGAATTCGTCGAATACGCGGCGCCACAGCCGGAAGATCTGCGCAGGTTGTTCCACACCATGGGGCTCGCGACGGTGGCGCGCCACCGCTCGAAGGATGTGACCCTGCACCGGCTGGGCGACGTCAACTTCATCGTCAATGCCGAACACGACAGCTTCGCGCAGCGCTTTGCGCGGGCGCATGGTCCGTGCGCCTGCGCCATGGCGTTTCGCGTCCTCGACGCCGGGCGCGCCTATGCCCGCGCAATCGAGCTGGGAGCGCAGCCCGGCCCCGTCACGGCCGGTCCCATGGAACTCAATATTCCCTCGATCGTGGGAATCGGCGGCAGCCTCATCTATCTAGTGGACCGTTACGGGGACAGGACCATCTACGACGTGGATTTCGTTCCGGTGGCCGCGGCCGAGTCCGGCGCCGGCGCCGGATTGGTGCGCATCGATCATCTGACGCACAACGTGCGGCGCGGCAACATGAACACCTGGGCGCAGTTTTATGAGCGGCTGTTCAACTTCCGCGAGATCCGCTACTTCAGCATCGAGGGCAAGGAGACGGGGCTGTTCTCGCGCGCGCTCACCTCGCCCTGCGGCAAGATCCGCATCCCCATCAACGAGAGCCAGGACGACAAGAGCCAGATCGAGGAGTATCTGCAGGAATACAAGGGCGAAGGCATCCAGCACATCGCTCTGGGCACGGACGACGTCTATCGCACCGTCGACGCGTTGCGCGGCCGCGGGGTCGAATTCCAGGAAACGCCCTCCACGTACTACGAGGCCGTGAACCGCCGCGTGCACGGCCATCGCGAGGACTTGGCCGAACTGGAGCGCCGCGGCATCCTGATCGACGGCGATGCGGCGAGCGGGATCTTGCTGCAGATCTTCACCAAGAACGCCATCGGGCCGATATTCTTCGAAATCATCCAGCGCAAGGGCAACGAGGGATTCGGCGAGGGGAATTTCCAGGCGCTGTTCGAGTCCATCGAACTCGACCAGAAGCGCCGCGGCGTCATATGACAGCGTCGCCGGGGGTGGTTGAACTTCGCTGCGGCGCCCATATCTAAGTATTCCGACGGTCAAATCGACCATTTGAGGGTTTGTTATGCGAATTTTACGGGCTGCTTCCATTGCCGCGGCGACCTTGACATTGGGCGTGTCGCTGACCGCGGCCGCGCTCGCGGACACGGCTGACCCCTCCGTTCGTGACATCTATCAGGCCGCCGAATCCGGGCACCTGGACCAGGCGCAATCGATGATGGACCGGGTCCTGCACGATCATCCGACGAGCGCCAAGGCGCATTACGTGCAGGCGGAGCTTTATGCGAAGGAAGGCAAGACGGCCCTCGCGCGCTCGGAATTGGGTCAGGCCGAGCAGCTCGATCCGGGTTTGACTCACGAAACCGCGCGCTCCGTGCAGGAGCTGAAGTCCCAGCTCGGCTTGAGTTCGCGCGGCGTCGAGAGTTCGCATGTCGGCATGGGGGGCGCCCCCGCCTCGTCGCACTTTCCATGGGGCATGGCGCTGGTGTTCGTATTGGCGATCTGCGCGCTGTGGCTGCTGTTCCGCCGCCGCAATACCTATGCCCAGTATCCCTCCGGCGGCGCGCCGGCCTTGAGCGGCGGCCCCGGCACTTATGGCGGACCTGCCGGGTACGGGGCCGGACCCGTGGCGGGCGGCGGCGTCGGCTCGTCCATTGCCGGCGGCTTGGCGTCGGGCTTGGCGGTCGGTGCCGGCGTGGTGGCGGGTGAGGAGCTCGCGCATCACTTCCTGGATGGCGGCGCCCGCGAAGGCGCCGTGCCGCAGAATCGCGAGAAAGATGACTGGAATCAGTCCAGCAACAGCGACATGGGCGGCTCCGATTTCGGCGTGAACGATCCGGGCTCGTGGGGTGACTCCGGAGGCGGCGGGGGCGGAGGCGACGACTGGTCCTGATGAGGTGAACTGGGAAGGGGCGCCGGCGGCGCCCCTTCCTGACCGACCTCGATTGCCGCCAACCCACCTCGGTTGCCGTGGCTCCCGGTCAGTCCGGCAGGTTCATTTCGCGCAGCATCGCCGTGAACCTCGGATCGTGCCGGATGGAATCCAGCAGCGGGTCGAATTTGAGAAAGCACAGGCCGGCATCGTGCTGCCTGAAGGCCTGTTCCATCCACTCGAACGCGAGGTCCTTCTCGCCGCGCCAGGCATATACCTGCGCGATCTCATAGGTCATTCCGGCCGCATGGCGCGCAATGGCCTCGACCAGCGCCTGGTTCGAGGCGCTTCGCTGGCGGAGCGCGAACTGCGCCATCGCGACGCCCGCGAGCCCATCCTCGCCATGGATGCGGCGAAATGCGGCCAGCGCCTCCGGGGCGTTGTGCTCGACCAGTCGCAACGTGCCCAATTCCACCAGGGCGCTGGAGTTATCGCCCTGCAGCGCGAGCGCGCGGCGGATCACCGCATCGGCGGCGGCATACTGCGCGTTGGCGGTGAGATAGCGGCCGAGGCGCACCCACACCAGGATCGACAGTGGGTCGAGCTCGACGGCACGTTTCGCGAGGCCGATGGCTTCCGGCAGCCGCCCCAGCCTCGCGAGCAGCGCCGCATGGTTGCTCAAGGCGTCGCTGTCACCGGGTTCGAGCGCGAGCGCCCTCTCGAGGTCCGCCTCGGCGCCGGCCCACTCCCAGGTCAGGAACGTGCGGATGTAGCCGCGCACCGCGTAGCCATCGGGCGCATCCGGCGCCAGCCTGACGGCCTGCGCGGCATCGTTATCGGCGCGCTGCAACTCCGCGGCATCTGCCGCGAGATCGGCGACGCTGGCCTCCGAATACGCGAGCGCGGCGAACGCCGCGGCATAACCCGGATCGAGGGCCGTGGCCTTGCGCAGCGGAGCGATCGAGAGACGCCAATCATCGCTCCCGCCGCGGCGCTGCAACTCGCGCCCGATCAGATACTGCTCGTGGGCCTCGCCACCCGGCGCGCCCCGTGAACTCCCCACGCGCGGCCGCGCCGGCTCGAGTTTCAATTCGCCCGCCACCGTCCGTGCGATGTCGTCCTCCACCGCCGACAGGTCCTTGATCTCGGGATCAAAAGTCCCGGACCACAGAGCTTGATCGTTGCCGGCGCGCATCAGTTCGACGGTGACGTGCAGCCGGTCGCCCGATCGGCGCACGCTGCCCGCCAGCACGTGCGCGACCTGAAGCTGCTGCTCGATGACCGCGATGTTCTGGTTGGCGCCCTTGAAGGTAAAGGACGACGCTCGCCCCGCCACGTCGAGATTCGGAATCCTCGCCAGCCGGTCGATGACCTCCGCGGACAACCCATCCGGCAGAAAGTCGTCGCCCTTTCGGTCGCTCAGATCGACCAAGGGCAGAACGGCAATCGAGTTTTCGGGCGCCGCGCCGGCCCCGACCACCGGCCCCGGCTCGGCGTCGAGGTCCCGCCGGGCCTGGCGCCAGGGTTGCACGCTGAGCAGCGCGACCAGCAGCAACACCGCGGCGGCCGGCCCGATCCAGCGTCGAACCCCGCTCAATTCCTATTCCGGTCGATGCAGGAGGGCGGCCACGGCGTCGTGCAATCCCTGCATGCCGAACGAGACATCATGAACCGCCCCATTGACGAAGAACGCCGGCGTGGCGCGGATATGGCAGCGGCGGCCGCCGGCGATGTGTTCGCGGACCTTCTGCAGGTAGATATGATCCTCCATCTCGGAGGTATATCGGGTCATGTCCAGTCCGATCTGTGCGGCGTAACGGCGCACATCGGCCGCCTTCAGGTGAGCTTGGTTCCGGAACAACAGATCGTGCATCGGCCAGAATCGCCCCTGAGCGGCGGCAATCTCCGACGCCTCGGCGGCATTGAGGGCGTGGGGATGCGCGTCTTCCAGCGGGAAATGCCGGAAAATGAATCGCACCTTGCCGGGAAACCGCTCCAGCAGCAGCCTCGGCGTGAGCGAGGCGACCTTGCAGTTGGGGCATTCGAAGTCGGCGTACTCGACCACCGTGACCGGCGCATGATCGGCGCCCTCGGCATGGTCGGCGGGTTCCGGCGGAACCACCAAGGTGATCGGATGAGCGGAATGATTCATGCCTGGGTCTCCCTGCGGCGCCGGCACCGTCAGCTCAGGATGATCTTCGGCGCGGCCGCAAGCCCCTCGACGATGAGCTTGTTGACCCTCTTGACGAAGATCGCCGGATCGTCGAGGTCCCCGCCCTCGGCGAGCATCGCCTGGTCGTACAGCACGTGGGCGAGTTCGGAAAACGCCGGATCGTCGGGCGTGTCCTTGAGTCTCTCGACCAGCGCATGCTTGGGGTTCAACTCCAGAATCGGCAGCGTGGCGAACGGGTTGCGCTGGCCGGCCTGTTTCAATATCCGGCCCATCCGCAGGCTGACGCCGAATTCCCCCGCGGCCAGGACGCATGGGGAATCGGTGAGACGGTCCGTGATGCGTGCGCTGGCGATCTTGCCCGCCAGGGTCTTGCCCAGGCGCTCGACCGTGTCCTTGTAAGCCGAATCGGCGGCGGCCTTCTCCGGCGTCTCGATGGCCGGCGCGAGGTCGGCGGCAGCGCCGGCGGCGTTCGCGAGCTTCTTGCCCTCGTACTCATTGAGGTGGCCCACCACCCACTCGTCGATGCGGTCGGTGAGCAGCAGCACCTCGTACCCGGACTTGCCGAACGCTTCGAGGTGCGGGCTGTTGCGCGCCGCGGCCAGAGTGTCGGCCGTCAGGTAATAGATGGACTTCTGATCCGGCTTCATCCTCGACAGGTACGCATCGAGCGTCACGTCGGCAGTGTAGGCGCCTTGCGCGTCCGGGACCGACGCCGTGGAGTTGAAGCGCAGCAGCTTCGCTATCCGCGCCTTCTGGCCGCCGTCATCGATGATGCCTTCCTTCAGCACGACGCCGAAGGTCTTCCAGAACTCGGCGTATTCCTGCGGCTTGTCCGCCGCGAGATCCTCCAGCAGATCCAGCGTGCGCTTCACCAGCGCGGACTTGATCTTCTCGACGGTGCGGTTGTTCTGCAGCAGCTCGCGCGATACGTTGAGAGGCAGATCGGCCGAATCCACCACCCCGCGCATGAAGCGCAGCCAGGGCGGCAGCAGCTCCGCCGCCTTGTCCATGATGAAGACGCGCCTGACGTACAGGTGCACGCCGCCGTGCTGGTCGCGCTCGAACAAATCGAAGGGGGCGCGCTTCGGCAGGTACAGGAGCGACGTGTACTCGATGTTTCCCTCGACCTTGTTGTGGGCCCAGACGCGGGCGTCCTCGATGTCGTGGGAGAGGTGCTTGTAGAAGGCCTGGTAATCCTCGTCCTTGAGCTCGGACTTGGGCCGCGTCCAGAAGGCCTTCGCCTGATTGAGGGTCTCCACGGCGTCGGCGGCCTTGAGAACGATCGGTATGCTGAGGTGGTCCGAGTACTTGCGCACCAGCGTGCGGATGCGCGCCGGCTCCAGGAACTCCTTGTCCTCCTCCCGCAGGTGCATGGTGACCTCGGTGCCGCGGTCCGCCTTCTCCGACCCCTGGATCTCGTAGGACCCCTCGCCGTCGGAAGTCCACTGCACCGCATCGGCATCCGCCCGCTTGGTCGCCACCGTGACCCGGTCGGCGACGATGAACGACGAATAGAATCCCACGCCGAACTGGCCGATGAGCTGGGCGTCCTTGGCGGCATCGCCGCTCAGACCCTCCAGGAATTTCTTCGTTCCGGAGCGCGCGATCGTCCCCAGATTGTCGATGACCTCGTCGCGGGTCATCCCGATGCCGTTGTCCTTGACCGTGAGCGTACCGGCGGCCGCGTCTGGAATGAGCGTCACCGATAATTCGTCGGAGCCCATCAGACTCGGATTGGCGAGCGCCTCGAAGCGCAGCTTTTCGCAGGCGTCCGAAGCGTTGGAGATCAGTTCGCGCAGGAAGATCTCCTTGTGCGAGTACAGCGAATGGATTACCAGTCGCAGCACCTGCTTGGTTTCGGCTTGGAATTCTTTGGTCTGAGATTGCGTTTCGGTCGTCATGGCCTTGGGGGTCGTGATTCGTGGATGAAAACACCGGACATACTCGCCGAAATCTTCATGGGGGCGCGGACGAATACTTCAAGCGCCTCGCCGGGAATCCGCCTCCGGCGGCTCCATCGCCGGCCGGGGAACCCGAGCGTCCCGGGCGGAATGGCCCGAGGGCCCCTATCTTACTTAAGGCCAGCCGGCCCGGGGATCGAAATTGAAATCGCGCCGCATGCGCTCGTAAGCCTGCTTGGCTTGCGGGGTGTCGGCGGCCGGCGTGACGATTTTCAGCACCACGAACTGGTCCCCGGCGGGGGTCCCCGGAAAACCGCGCCCGCGAAGCCTGAGTTTCTGTCCCGCCTGCGCTCCCGCGGGTATGGTCACCTCGACGGTCCCGCCCAACGTCGGCACGGGGATCTTGGCCCCCAGGGCGGCCTCCCACGGCGCCAGCGGCAGTTCGACGTGGACATCCTTGCCGTCCAGCGAATACACGGGGTGCGGCGATAATTTGATGCGCAATAGGTAGGCATTGCGGCCCGATCCGATGCGCAGGGCCTGGCCCTCGGCCACGCCGGCCGGGACTTGCACCTCGAGCAGGCGGGCGTGGCCATGATCGTTGACGGTGACCCGGCGACGCGTCCCCGCATAAGCCTCCGGAATCGACACCTCGACTTCGGTGATCTCGGGCTCCGCGGCTTCATGGGCAAAACGGCTCGCGCTGGGACCGCTGGGCCCGGCGCCCGCCCCGAACAGGCTGGAGAAGAAATCGCTGAAACCGTTGATATCCCCGAATCGGCTGCCGCCGGCACCTCCTCCATGGCTGAAGCGCTGCTCCCAATCGGGTGGCGGCCGGAATTGCTGGCCTGAGCGGAAATCCCGGCCGAGTTGATCGTAGGCGGCCCGCTTGTCGGCGTCGCGCAGCACCTCGTAGGCCTCTTGGACGTCCTTGAACTTATCCTCGGCGTTCCGCTCCTTGCTGACGTCCGGGTGGTATTTCCGGGCCTGTTTACGATATGCGCGCTTGATTTCTTCGGCGTCGGCGCCGCGGGAAACGCCTAGTGTTTCGTAGTAATCCTTGAACTTCATGACTCAACCCAAAGAACCTCTGGAATTAATGGAAGCGTCCCGCGCCTTAGGGCGGCTTCCCCAATTTTCGGCCTCCTAGCGTACGACCTCCGCCAATCGGACGCATCTGATTTCGGCGGGGCGTTGTCATATTGCGGGCCGTTTTCCCAAAGAAAAGCCTCTCGGAGTATCATCGCGCATCGTGACGGCGGAAACGAGGAGCGGCCATTGGGGGAGGGAATGCTGTTGACCAAACCGCACCACAGCCGGCCCCCGATCGCGGCCTTGCATGCCCCGCCCACCTAGCCAGGGCACCCTCGACGAACTCAAGGCCGCCGTCGGCGACGGCTCCTGGTTCGAGACCCCCGCCGACACGGCACCCTACGTGGTGGACTTTCGGCGGCTGTTTCACGGGGCGACGCCGCTGGTGCTCCTGCCTCGAGACACCCGTGAAGTGTCCAAGGTGCTCGCCATCTGCCACCGCGACGAGGTCGCCGTGGTTCCGCACGGCGGCAATACGAGCTACTGCGGAGCGGCGACGCCGGATGAAAGCGCCGCGCAAATCGTGCTGTCCATGCGGCGGCTGAATCGCATCCGACGGCTCGACGCCGGCAACTACTCGATGATCGTGGAGGCCGGCGCGACTTTGGCCGAGGCCCAGGCCGCCGCCCGCGGCGCCGACCGGCTGTTCCCCTTGAGCCTGGGATCGGAAGGCACCGCGCAGATCGGCGGCAACTTGTCGACGAATGCCGGGGGCACGGCCGTGCTGCGCTATGGAATGATGCGCGACCTGGTGCTCGGGCTGGAGGTGGTGCTGGCCGATGGCCGCGTGATGTCGGCGCTCAAGAGCCTGCGCAAGGACAACACGGGCTACGACGTCAAATCGCTGTTCATCGGCGCCGAGGGCACGTTGGGCGTCATCACGGCGGCGTCGCTCAAGCTGTTCCCGCAGCCGGCGGACACGGCCACCGCCCTGGTGGGGATCGACACGCCGCGGCATGCCCTGAAACTACTGGAGGCGCTGCGCTCGGCGGCCGGCGATCAGCTGACGACGTTCGAGCTGATGCCGCAACTGGCCGTCGAACTCACGGTGAGGCACGTCGCCGCCGTGGCCGACCCGCTGCCGATGGGAACGGCCTGGTACCTGTTGGTGGAACTCACGTCCCCCAATCCGCAGCAACAGCTCTCGGCGCTGCTGACCGACCGCTTGCATCGGGCCGCCGGCGAGGCCGTGGTGAAGGATGCCCTGATCGCGACCTCCACGGCGCAATCGCTGGCGATGTGGAAACTGCGCGAATCGGTGCCGGAGGCTCAACGGCGCCACGGCGCGAGCCTCAAGCACGACGTCTCCGTGCCGATTGCCCGCGTGCCCGAACTCATCGAGGAAGGCTCGGCGCTGGTCGGCCGGCTGGCGCCCGAGGGCGACGTCGTGAGCTATGGCCATCTGGGCGACGGCAACCTGCATTTCAACGTGAGCCAGCGCCCGGGCACCGACGCCGCGGCATTCCTGGCCCGCGGCGGCCCGCTCGAACACGCCGTCTTCGACCTGGTGGACCGGCTCGGCGGCAGCATCAGCGCCGAACACGGCATCGGCCGGCTGAAGACCGCCGAGTTCGCGGCGCGCGCCGATCCCGTGGAACTGTCGGTGATGCGCGATTTGAAGCGTGCGCTCGACCCCAAGGGGATCTTGAATCCGGGCAAGGTGTTCGCATGCTGAAACCCAAGCCGCGCCGGGTACTGCAGCTTCCCATCGTGACGAAGCGCCTGACCTTGCGCGATTTCACCACCGGCGATTTTGCGGCCGTTTACCACTATTCGTCCGATCCGCGCGTCACGCGTTTCCTGTTCTTCGGGCCCCGGGACGCGCACAACACCGTGGAATACCTGGACGACCTGGTGGCTTCGCAGAGCGAGGTTCCGCGCACCCGCTTCGAGTTGGCGGTCCAGGAGAACGGGTCGGACCGCGTGATCGGCGCCTGCGATCTGTCGCTCATCGAGCGCAACGTGGTCGACCTCGGCTACATGCTGGGCTATTCGGACTGGGGCAACGGCTATGCCACCGAGATCGCGGCGGCGTTGGTGGATGCCGCATTCTTCGATTTGCGCGTCGACCGGGTCATTTCCACGGTCGACGTCAACAACCAGGCGTCGATCCACGTCCTGGAGAAGATCGGCATGCGCTGGGAGGCGGTGTTTCGCAAGCACCGGCGCGCCAAGAATCGCTGGTGGGACTGCCACCTGTTCGTGCTGCCGCGCGAAGCGTGGGAATTGTCGAAGACCTAGCCTGCCCGAGTCGTCGGCGTGGCCGCGCATCGCGCCCACCGGCTCCTACCGGCCGGACTCGTCCTCGCGGATTTCCCGCTCACGCGCCTTCGCGCGTTTGAGCACGTTCTTCTCCGGCATTCCCGCGTTTCGCGTGCTGCGCAGCGCCAACAACCCGCCGGCCACGAGGGCCACCACGAGCACGATGACGACGGCCGTTCTCATCGCGCGACCATGCGCATCAGCCCTTCCTGGCAAGTGCTGGCCACCAACCGGCCGTCCCGGGCGAAGATGTTGCCGCGCGCGAATCCGCGCGCTCCCGACGCACTGGGGCTGTCCGTGGAATACAGCAGCCAATCGTCGACCCGCATAGAGCGGTGAAACCACATCGCATGGTCGATGCTCGCCATCTGCAGCTTCGGCAGCGTCGTCAGCAGGCCGTGCGACAGCAACGCCGTGTCGAGCAGGTGGAAATCGGAGACGTAGGCGAGCAGGCACCGGTGCAGGGTATCGTCGTCCGGCAGCGCGTCGTTGGCGCGAAACCAGATGTTCCGCAGCGGCGGCATCGGCTGCCCGGTGGTCGGGGGTTGCGTGGGACGGAACTCGAAGGGTCGCTTTTTCTCGAGCAGGAGACGCCATGCCGGCGGCAACGACGGCAGGATGGCGCCGTAATACGCATCGAGATCCCGCAGGCCTTCGGGGGGCGGCACGGCAGGCATCTCGACCTGATGGGCAAGCCCGGGCTCCTCGGCCTGGAACGACGCGGACATGTTGAAGATCTGCGCGCCGTGCTGGATGGCGACGATGCGGCGCGTCGAGAAATGATTGCCGTCCCGCGCCCGGTCGACCTCATAGACGATCGGCGCATTGAAATCGCCGCGCCGCAGGAAGTAGGCATGCAGCGAATGCACCGGCCGGGCGTCGACCGTGGCGGCGGCCGCCATCAGCGCCTGGCCGAGCACCTGGCCGCCGAAGACCTGCGGACTGCCGATGTCGCGGCTCTCGCCGCGGAACAGGTCGAGTTCCAGCCGCTCGAGCGTCATCACCTTGACCACGTCCTCGAGCAGATGATTCATCGTGCCGTAGCCGCGCTCAGGTGCCCGCCACGCCGAGACGCTTCTGCATGATGGGGCTGGTGGTGGTGTACTGCAGAAATTGCCGCTTCTCCGGGAACAGGTGATGCTGAATCGCGAATGCCGCCAACGCGGCCTCGTGGAATCCGCTCAGGATCAGCTTCTTCTTGCCGGGATAGCTGTTGATGTCGCCGATGGCGAAAATGCCGGGCACGCTGGTCTGGTACTTCTCGGTATCCACCTTGAGCGCCTTCTTCTCGAGCTCGAGCCCCCACTCGGCGACGGGACCCAGCTTGGGATGCAGCCCGAAGAACGCGAGCACATGGTCCGCGCCGGTCCGGCTGGTCTGGCCGTCGGGCGTCTGCAGGTCCACACCCGTCAGCGCGAGCCCGCCGGCGCGGGCCTCGCTATGAATGCCGACGACGTTGCCTTCGACCAGCCGCATCTTGCCGGCGGCGACCAGCTCGCGCATGCGCGCCACGGTGGCGGGGGCGGCGCGAAATTCCGCGCGGCGGTGCACCAGGGTCAGGGACTTGGCCTTGTCGCACAGGGCCACCGTCCAGTCGAGCGCGGAATCGCCGCCGCCGCAAATGACGAGGTCGTGACCGTGGAAGTCGGAGGCAGCCTTGACGCGATAGTGAACGCTCCGGCCTTCGAAGGCCTCGATGCCGGGAGCGCTCAACCGGCGCGGTTGGAAGGAGCCGAGCCCGGCCGCGATCACCACGGCGCCGGCGTTCAGCCGGGTTCCTGCCGTGGTGGCAACGAGGAAACGGCCCCCGGGCTGCGGCGCGACTTCGGCGACTTCCTGCCCCAGGTGGAAGGTGGCGTTGAAGGGCTTCGCCTGTTCGAGCAGCCGGTCGATCAATTCCTGGGCGCCGCAGATCGGCAGCGCGGGAATGTCGTAAATCGGCTTGTCGGGATAGAGCTCCGTGCACTGGCCGCCAACCTGGTTGAGGGAATCGATGATATGGGCGCTGATGCCGAGGAGCCCGAGCTCGAAGATCTGGAACAAGCCGATGGGACCCGCACCGATGATGACGACTTCCGCGGAGGCGGCCTCGGGCGCCGCGGGTGCGGCCGATATATCCGACATGGTGTACGTACTTCCTTCAGTTCAGCCAAAAAAAAGCTCGTGAATTGTAGCCGAAGCCGCCGCGGCCCGGGACATGGATGCCAAAATGCCGTGCATGACGACTCTGGTATGGTTTCGACAGGATCTGCGGCTCGCCGACAACCCGGCTCTCGCCGCGGCGCTCGAGTCGGGCGCGGCCGTCGTTCCCGTGTATGTACACGCGCCCATCGAGGAAGGTGCGTGGGCTCCCGGAGCGGCGTCGCGATGGTGGCTGCACCACAGCCTCGAGCGCCTCGGGGAGGATCTCGCCCGGCGCGGCTCGCGCCTCACGCTGCGCGCGGAGCCGCAATCCTTGGCCGCGCTGCTGGCGCTGGCGCGGGAGTGCGGCGCGGTCCGCATCGTCTGGAACCGGCGCTACGAACCCGCCGCCATCGCACGCGACCAGGATCTCAAGGCCGCGTTCCGCGCCGCCGGGATCCAGGCCGACAGCTATAACAGCGCCCTGTTGCACGAACCATGGACGGTGCAGACGCGGACCGGCGCCCCGTTTCAGGTCTTCACGCCCTTTTGGCGGCATTGCTTGTCGCTGCCGGATCCGCCCGAGCCCCAGGGGGCGCCCTCGGCCCTCCCGGCGCCACCGCGCTGGCCCGCCTCCGAGCGCCCCGAAGGACTCGGCCTGCTGCCCCGGATCGACTGGGCCGGGGGACTGCGGGACGCGTGGACGCCCGGAAGCGCCGCGGCGCAGGGCCTGCTCGGGCGGTTCCTGGAGGAGGGCTTCGAGGCCTATGGCGAGCAGCGGGATCTTCCCGGAACCCAGGGAACCTCGCGCCTGTCGCCGCACCTGCACTTCGGCGAAATCGGGCCGCGCGAGATCTGGCACGCCACCCGGCGCTACGCGCAGGAACGCGGCCGGCATACGAGCTGGCGGGGATCGAAATTTCTCGCCGAACTCGGCTGGCGCGAATTCGCGCATCACCTGCTCTATCACTTTCCGCAATCGGCCGAGCGTCCCCTGCGGGAAAAATTTGCGGCGTTTCCCTGGAAAAACGACCCGGCGCTTGCCCGCAGCTGGACCCGCGGCGCAACGGGCTATCCCATCGTCGATGCGGCCATGCGGGAACTGTGGCGCACCGGCTGGATGCACAATCGCGCCCGGATGATCGCCGGCTCATTCCTCGTCAAGGATCTGCTCGCCGACTGGACCCAGGGAGCACGCTGGTTTTGGGACACCTTGGTCGACGCGGATCTTGCCGGCAACACGCTCGGCTGGCAGTGGGTGGCGGGTTGCGGCGCCGATGCGGCGCCCTACTTCCGGGTCTTCAACCCGGCTCTGCAGGGGGCCAAATTCGATCCGGACGGCGCTTACGTGCGGCGCTGGGTGCCGGAAATCACGCGGCTGCCGAACGAGTGGGTCCATCGGCCCTGGGCGGCACCGGCGCAAGTCCTGGCGGCGGCGGGACTCTCTTTGGGGGAACATTACCCGCGCCCCGTGGTCGATCATGACGTGGCGCGCCGCGAAGCGCTCCGGGCGTTGTCCAGCATCAAGGCCAGGCACCCGGCCGGCCCGCGTCGGTGAATGCCTACAAGCTTTGTCAACTTTTTGTCCATGGTTCGACTGTACAATCCGGCCAAATAGACTTAACAGGAAGGTCAAGTTATGCACGCGCATGTCCAACCCGTGACCGATGATTTGCCGCACGCCGCTGCCAACGACGAGGCCAATCGAGAATCGACGCGCCCCATACGGGCCCTGAACCGAGGGCTCGAGGTATTGACCGCCTTGAACAAGTTGGAACGGGCGGCCATCAACACCCTCGCCGCCTCGGTTCGTCTGCCGCGGACCACCACATACCGTATTCTCGAGACGCTGCGTCTGGGGGGCTACGTCGAGCGCGACGCGCACGACGACTGCTATCGTCCGACCATCATGGTGCGGGCGCTGTCCGACGGCTTCGATGACGAGGCCATGCTGGCGCACATTGCCAAGCCGCACCTCGCCGCCCTGGGAGAGGCCATCGTTTGGCCCGTGTCCATCGCCACGCCCGCCGGCGGCGTGATGGTCATCCGGGAGACCACCGACCATCAGAGCCCGCTGGCGCTGGAACAATACGGCGCAGGCATCCGAATGCCCCTACTCACCTCCGCGGCAGGTCGCGCGTACCTTGCGTACTGCCCCGCCGGCGAGCGCGAGACGCTGCTGGAACTGCTGGCGCGATCCACGCATCCGGAGGACCGGATTGCGCGCAGTCACGCGGAAGTCGAGCGAATCCTGGAAGAGACCCGCGCGCAGGGCTTCGGCATGGCGCAGCGCGCCCGGCGCGTGTCCGAGGAGACGAGCCTGGCCATTCCGCTGCGGGCGAAGAATCGGCTGTTGGCGGTGGTTTCCGTGCGCTATGCCGCCACGGCCGTGCCACTGCGCACCGCGGTCGAGCAATTCCTGCCCAAGATGCGCGACACCGTGGCCAAGATCGAGCGCGAATTCGGCCTCGTCTGACTTAAGGCTCGAAGCTGTCGGCGCCGCGCTCGCGGCCGGTGCCGGCAGCTCGAGGCGCCCCGCTATTTTTTCAGCGCCTTGCCGACGCCGCCCGAGACGAGCGTGGTCACGTCGAGCAGCGCACCGCCGACCGCGAACTTGCTCTCCGCGGCAAGATACCTCGGCCGCCATTCGGGCTGAAATTTCTCCTTGAACTTGCGCAGCCCTTCGAAGTGGTAGAACGATTCGCCGTAGCGCTGCACGATGCGTCCCAGCTTGTGCCAGGTGGGCGCGAGTGCGTGTTCCTCCAATCCCGACAACGGCGCCATCCCCAGGTTGAACCACTGGTATCCTTGCTGCTTGCCCCACAGCATGCTCTCGATCAGCAGATAGTCGATGATGCCCTTGGGTGCATCTGCGCCGTAGCGCATCAGGTCCACGGAAATCTCGGTATTTCCACCCCCCCGCCAGAGATTCCCGAAGGCCACGATCCGGCCGGCACATCGCACCACCGCGCAGTCGAAATACGACAGGTACCGCTCGTCGAAGTAGCCCAGCGAGAACCGCTTCTCGCCCGCCTGCTTTTCCGCGAGCCAAGCGTCCGAAACGGCTCGCAGTTCGCTGATGATGGCCGGCACGCCCTCGGGCGGAACGACCGCGAACTCGGCGCCGTCGCGCACCGCGCGCCGCTGCGCTTGCCGCAGGTCCGATCGGGAGGCCCCCTCGAGCGAAAAGGAGGTCAAAGGAATTCGCGCCTCTTCACCCAGCTTGATCAGGATCATCCCGAGGTCGATGTACAGGGACAGGTTGTCGGGCGCCACCTGGTAGAACACCGCCGACACCGCCATGCCGTCGCAATATTCCAAAAAATCCCAGGCCAGCAATTCGCACTGATCGGCGCGCCCGACGGGATCTCCCATGGCCACCCAGCTGCTGCCCGACTCCTGGTACATGATGAAGGCCGTACGATCGCTGTTGAACATCAAGCGCTTGTCGCCGAGGAGCGCCAGATTGGCGCTGGCCGTACGCCCATCGGCAATCACGGCCTTTGCGTCCCTTAGATCGTCGGGGCCCGGAGGCAGGAACCGCGGCCGCGACGGGCGCAGCAACCTCCACAGTCCGTAGGCGGCGGCCACCACCGTCGCCAGCATCAGGGCCCGCAGGCTGCGCGGCGCCGAGGCCTCGAATCCGAACTGCCACCACAATTCCTTGCCGTACGGGACGTTCCGGTACGCGACGAGCACGAGAAAAATGGCGGCGCCGAGCACCACCAGCACGGCAAGGATCCAGGGACCGGAGAAGCGCTGCTCGATGAGCGAGGCGCGCCGGCCGAATCGGGCGTGCGCGGATACGAGCAGCACCGCGACGACGGACAGCACGATGGCCTCCTCGTAGTCGAAGCCCTTGAGCAGCGACAACAGGATGCCGGCGCACAGCAGCCAGATCGTCATCCACCACGCAGCATCCAGACGCCGGTACAGCCCGTTCGCGAGCACCATCAATCCGATCCCCACGGCGCTTCCGAGGAGATGCGACAGCTCGAGTATCGGCAGGGGCACGAAGTGCCGGAGCCAGTCCAGTCGATTGCTGATCGCGGGAACCGCGCCGGAGAAGAGCAGCACGGCGCCGGCGCCGAACACGGCGATGCCTATCGCCTGCGGCGTCACGGCGCTGAGCCAGGTGCGTCCGAGGCGCCCAAGGCGCACCACCGGCCCGCGATGCACCCACAGCTCGTGGATGCCGAGCAGCCCGAGCGCCACGGTGAACGGACCGAAGTAGTAGATGACGCGATAGGCGAGCAGGCCGCCGAGCAATTGATCCGGCGGCACGGTCCGGAATATGAGCAGCAGCACCGACTCGAACACGCCGACGCCGCCCGGCACGTTGCTGATGATGCCGGCCATGATCGCGATCAGGTACAAGCCTGCGAATTGCGCGAATCCGATCGAGGCCTGCGGCGGCAGGAGCACGTACAGGACCCCGGCCGCGCACAGCAGGTCGCCGCTCGCGACCGCGATTTGGGCAAAGGCGATTCGTGCGCTGGGAACCGGAATGACGATCTTGCCGTAACGCAGGTTCTCGTGCCGCGAACAGGCCAGCCAGAGGTAGGACCCGACGACGCCGAGCAAAGCGCAACCGGCCAGCGTCACCAGCCACGACTGAATGTGCAGGATGGAGACCGACAGGTGCGCCTCGGACAGCAGCGACACGCCGAGAAGGCCGGCGGCACCCACCACGAAGGTCAGCGTGCAGAACGCGATCACGGTGGCGATCTGCTTCGCGCTCAACCCCAGTTGCGAGTAGGCGCGGTACCGGATGGCTCCCCCCGACAGGGTGTTCATGCCGACGTTGTGCCCGATGGCATAGCCCATGAAGGAAATCAGCGCCAGCCGCGGGTAGGGCACGCGCACGGACGCGAAGTTGAGGCCGAGGGCGTCGTACAGGGTCAGGCACCCGTACCCGAGGCAGGTGAGCCCCACCGCGGCCAGCAGGCGCGAGTCGTGGATGGCGTGCACGTGCGCGAGGATGTCCTGCCACCGGTACTGGTGAAGCACGTGGCGCAGCCACAGCAAGGCGGCCCCGAACAGGGCGATGCCGAGCAACGTGGTCCAAGGCGGAACCCGTCGAATTGTGTGAGGAACTGTCAAGCTGCCTATCGTATCAGGGCAGTCTCCACGGGGTGCATCAGGGCTTCTCCAGGGGGTGAAGGAGTCGACATCTGCCCAGAAAATGCTAGGGTAGCCATGAGACGAATCGGGCTCGCAATGGGTGACGGGTATGAGTTCTGCCAACGATGGCCGGCCGGCGGCAATGGACGCGAAGGGTATCTATCTCGAGGAAACATTCACCGATCGGCGCGTCGGCACCATTCGGCGCCTGACGCCGGTGGCCGCGGATGGAGGGCCGGACGGCAGCCGCCCCGTGATTTTCGTGGGCCAAGCGCAGGTCATGACCCCGATGGGCGCCCTGCCGATCAGCTTCGAATTGGATTCGCCCACGCTGGATGGGGCCATTGCCAAATTCGGCGACGCCGCCGAGCAGGCGGTGCAGCAAACCATGCGCGAGCTTCAGGAATTGCGCCGCGAGCAGGCCTCCTCGCTGGTGATTCCCGACGCAGCGGGCGCCTCCCTGCCCAACCCCGGCGATCTGTTGGGACGGGGCCGGTCCCGCCGTTAGCTATCGCGCTAGCTCTTGGCGGCCGACTCGAGCGTTTCCCAGCGGGCAAACGCGGCTTCGAGTTCCTGTCCGACGGCGTGCAGGCGCGCCGCGGCCCCGGCGGCGCCCTCGGGATCGCGGCGATAGAGTTCCGGGTTGCCGATGGCGGACGTGATTTCGGCCTGCTCCGATTCGAGGCGCTGGATGAGATCCGGCAGGGCGTCGAGTTCGCGCTGGTCCTTGTAAGAGAGCTTGCGGGCCTTCGGCGGGGCGGAGCGAGGTGCCGCGCTGCGCCCGGACGGCGCTCGGGCCGCAGGGGCATCCGTCCTGCGCTGGCGCAGCCAGTCCGAGTATCCGCCCACGTATTCGTTCACGCGCCCGTGCCCCTCGAACACCAGCGTGCTGGTCACGACATTGTCGAGAAAGGCGCGGTCATGGCTGACTAGCAGGAGCGTGCCCGCGTAAACCGACACCAGCTCTTCGAGCAGATCCAGGGTCTCGGCATCGAGGTCATTGGTGGGTTCGTCCATCACCAGTAGATTGCTCGGTTTGGCGAACAGCCGGGCCAGCAGCAGCCGATTGCGCTCGCCCCCGGACAGCATGCTCACCGGGGCGTGCAGCCGGTCGGGCGGGAACAGAAAATCGCGCAGGTAGCCCGATACGTGTCGTGCCTGTCCGTCGATGGTGACAGTCTCGCCGCTTCCGCCGGTGACGTTGTCCATGATGGATTTCGTGGGATCCAACTGGTCGCGCTGCTGGTCGAAGTAGGCGGGCAGCAGGGACGTGCCGCGCCGTATGACGCCCACCGTGGGCTCGACCTCGCCCACCAGCAGCTTGATCAGCGTCGTCTTGCCGCAGCCATTCGGTCCGATGATGCCGATCCGGTCGCCGCGCATGATGCGCGCGGAGAAATCGGCGATGACCATGTGCGTGCCGAATGTCTTGCTCACATGGACGGCCTCGAAGACCAGCCTGCCCGAGGGCGTCGCCTCCTGCGCGCGCATGTCGGCCTGCCCGACGCGCTCGCGCCGCTGGCTGCGCTCGATCCGCAACTGCTTCAGGGCGCGCACCCGGCCCTCGTTGCGCGTTCTGCGCGCCTCGACGCCCTTGCGAATCCACACCTCCTCCTGCGCAAGCTTCTTGTCGAACAGCGCCTCCTGCTTCGCCTCGGCCGCCAGCGCCGCCCGCTTTTGCTCGACGTAGGTATCGTAATCGCCCGGCCACGAGCGCAATTGTCCGCGATCCAGCTCCACAATCCGGGTGGCCAGCCGCCGAACGAAAGCCCGGTCGTGACTGATGAACAGCAGGGCGCCCGGATACTCGAGCATCATGTCCTCGAGCCAGGTGATGGCATCGATGTCCAGGTGATTGGTCGGCTCGTCGAGCAACAGGAGCCCGGGTTCCGAAACCAGCGCGCGGCCGAGCATGACGCGCCGGCGCCAGCCGCCGGATAGGGCGCTCATTTTGGCGCCGCCGTCGAGTTCCAGCCGCGATATCACTTGGTCGACCTTGAGCGCGGCGTGCCAATCCTCGTGCCCGGCCTCTGCGAGACCGGCAGCAATCACCTCGAGCACCGTGTCCTCGCTGGCGGCCGACACGTCTTGCGAGAGGCTCGCAACGCCGATTCCGGGCCGCACCCACACATCCCCGCTGTCGGGAACCATCGTGCGGTCGATCAGCCGCAGGAGCGACGACTTGCCCTCGCCGTTCCGGCCGAGCAGGCAGACGCGCTCACCCTTGCGAATCTGCAGGTCCGCATGCTCCAGGAGGGGCCTGCGCCCGAAGCTCAAGGAAACGTTGTCCAAACGTACGGTGGGCATGAGGCCGCGTATGGTACTTTGCCGCGCCCGCTCCCGCACGGCGATCGATCACCGAGCTATCGATAATCGACCCCCGATTTGCAATGATGTCGCCTTGCAAAATTGCAGGCGGAATCACGTGAGCAAACTGACCGGACTTATTCTTGCGTTGGCGGGGGCGGCTGCGATGCTGTCCGCGCCGGCCGGGGCCGATACCCATAAATCCTCGAAGAGCGAGAAATCGGACGACGATCTGGCCGCCAATCCGGGACGCGACGCCCTCCGGCAGATCGTACAGAACCAATGCGTCGTGAACTGGTCCCGAAGGCAGGATCCTGCCCCCTGCGAACGGGTCTATCTCGCCGATTCGAAGACCAACCGTTCCGGCTATGCGGTCCTCGCGGACGCCAAGGGCGGCGCCCACTATCTATTGATACCGGTGCAGACCATGACCGGGTTGGACGGCAACGAGCTGCTCGATCCCGACACCCCCAACTATTTCGCCGAGGCCTGGCGCGCCCATGATCTGATCGACAAGTTCGTCGGGCATCAAGTGCCGAGAAGCGCCATCGGCCTGGTCGTGAACAAGGCCCAGGCGCGCAGCCAGGACCAGTTTCACATTCACATCGAGTGCCTGCGCCAGGACGCCTTCGATTCGTTGCGCGCAGCGGCCGAACAGCTCACCGACCACTGGTCGCCGGTCAGCGTTGCCGGATTGCCCTACGACGCGCTGCGCATCGGCAGCGGAAGTCTCGACGGCACCAACCCGTTCGATCTGCTGGCGAGCTGGAAGCCCGACGCGCGGAATCACCTGGGCAGCTATACGGTCGTCGTGATCGGGATGCAATTCAACAGCGGCCCGGGCTTCATCGAGTTGACCGGCACGGGACCGACCGGCGAGCTGCTGCTGGATCCAAGCTGCGCCGTTGCCGGCGGCGGCGGATGAGCGAGCCGGCGTGGTTGGCAATCGGCCGCGAACTGCGCGCCATCGCGCAGACCGGTCTCAACTTCACCCAGGATCGCTTCGACGCCCAGAGGTACGAGCGGATCCGCGAGCTGGCCGCCGCGCTGATGGCGGAAGGCGCGAATGAGGACCCCGCCAAGGTCCTCGAGCTGTTTCGCCGGGACGTGGGCTACGCCACGCCCAAGGTCGACGTGCGCGGCGCCGCCTTCCGGGACGGCCGGGTGCTCCTGGTTCGCGAAATCAGCGACGGCGGCTGGACGCTGCCGGGCGGCTGGGCGGACGTGAATCAATCCCCGGCCGAATGCGTGGTGCGCGAAATCGCCGAGGAGTCGGGATTCACCGCCCGCGCGCTCAAACTGGCGGCGATCCATGATTATCGCAGGCGCCACCGGCCCCGCCACGCCGAGTCCATCTACAAGCTCTTCTTCCTCTGCGAGCTGACGGGCGGCAGCGCCCGGCCGAGCGAGGAGACCAGCGATGTGGCGTTCTTCGCGCGGCACGAACTGCCCAACCTGTCGCCCAGTCGCACAACGCCGGAACAGATCGAGCTCATGTTCGTCCACGCGGAGCACCCCGGGCGGCCGGCGGACTTCGACTGATGCGATGCCGCGCGGACCGGTGCTCTGCGCCGGTTCAGCGGCAGAACTTTTTCAGGCGGTCCGCGACCGTCGCCATCCCCGCGGTCTCCACGTCGGCGGTCCCCGACGTGGAGGCGCTCTTCGCCAGCCGAATCCCCGTCATGCCGTCCGGCAGGAGTGCCACGATGTTGCCGCCCCATCCAATCATGCGCGGATACCGGACCGCGCAATTCCCGGCGCGAAACGGCGCCACCCAGAATGCATTCGTGTAGCGCGTCTCGCCGAATGCCAGCTGCTCGCCCGTCGGCAACCCCGGAGCTGCCCCGGCCCCGAATAAGGCGGCAACACCCTCGGCATAGAGAATCTGCGTCTCGCCCTGCTTGCCGCCCTGCTGGTAGAGCCGGGCGATCTTCACCATGTCGCCGATCGTGGGGTAGTAGCCGTACGCCATCAAGGGCTGGCCGGCCCCGCCGCCGGACTCGAGAGTACGATTGATCGGCGCGTAGAATATCCCGATGGGCTCGAACACTTCCTTGTCGAGCATCGACCAGATGTCGGCCGACGGCCCCGCGCGCGACTTGAGGTACCGATCCATCGCGACGCCCAGCAGGAACATGTCCTGATCGCGATAGCGGGCCACCTTTCCCGGTCCCCAGGAATAGACGGCCGCCCCGGCGGCCAGGGCCGCGAGCTTCTCCTCCGCCGAACGCGCCTCGTACCAGGGCCGGTAGTCGCTGCTGAGATACCCGTCGGAGATGTCGTTCGGGCTGCTGGCGGCACTGCCGTTGCCCATGCCGGTCGCCATGTCGATGGCATCCTCGAAGCGAACCTTCTCCCACCCGGGGTGCCCGGCCAGCTCCGGCACATAGTCCGCAATTTTCAGATCGAAAACCGACGGCCCGAATTTTTCCGCCAGCCGCAGCAGCGCCGTTTCGTTCGCCAGCGCCTTGGTGACCGACCACACACCGAAGCGGGCGCGATCGCACCAGGGCAACGGACCTCCGGCGCTCTGGCATTCCTTGAGATAAAAAGTGCCGTCGTAATCGAGGCCCGAGAGCACCACGTCGCGGGCGGGCATCGGGCCGTCGAATCCGGCGAGGGGCGCCGCGCCCACCCTCGCCGCGAGCGCACTCCAATCCGCCATGGGCACGCGATGGGCGAGAGAGGCCTCGTAAGTTGGGACCAGGCCCTCCTCGGCGCCGGGCGGCAGCGCAGCGTACGCGGCCCGCACCAGTCCCGCCGCAAAGAAATAGTCCTTCACCAGGAAGGGCGCCGTCTGCTGCACGATCTGAAAGCGCAGGTTGGAAATCTTTCCCGGCTTGTAGAGAAACGTCGCCAGGCCATTATGGGTTTCGCCTTCGATGGAATTGACCAGCGCAAACGGAAACGCCGCCCGCGACCAATCGCCGTCGCCGGCCTCCGACCAGATCCGGCCGGGCTGGACGATCATGTCCCAGTAGCTCGACCCCCGCGCCACGGAGCCGTACCGGATGACGTCCTGCGTGAAGGGCACGAGATCGCCGTCGAGAGTGAAGAACGAGACCGACACTCCCGGGAACCGCGCCGGATCCCTGCCGAGAACCGGGGCGGTGAATTTCCGCGGCTTGAGGATCATCTCGGTCTCGCTCAACGACAACGTGCCGCGAAACGGCGCATGCGCGGCGTGGGAGTCGGGGCCGGGGACGAAGGCGGCGTTCGACGTCAATCCGCCCGACCAGTTCTCCAACAGAAATTCGGCGGATGGCAGGGTTTGGCGGGGCGGCGCCGAATCGGCGTCGGGCGCCGCGGCGATGGCCATGCCGAGGAGCAGCGCTCCGGCGCACCACGATACCCGCTTGAGCATTGACTGTCGCAACCCGCCGCGCCTCCGTAGTTTAATGGTATACGAATGACCGGCTCATCGCTGCGCCAGGAGACCGACGATGTCCGATGATGTGCTGCTCGCAATTGATCAAGGAACCAGTTCGAGCCGGGCAATGGCGTTCGCCCCCTCCGGCGAGACGGTTGCCGCCGAACAGCAGGCCTTCGAGCAGATTTACCCGGCGCCCGGCTGGGTGGAGCACGACCCCGAAGTGATTTGGGCCACGGTGCTTTCGACGACCCGACAGGTGCTGCGCCGATTGGACGAGCTGCGGGCCGGCGTCGCCGCCATCGGCATCACCAATCAGCGCGAAACCACGGTTCTCTGGGACAAGCGCGACGGCGTGCCGCTGTTCAACGCCATCGTGTGGCAGGACCGCCGCACCGCCGACCGGTGCCGGGACCTCGATCGCGGCGGCGCGGGGGCGGAACTCACGCAAAAGACCGGCCTGCTGCTGGACCCTTATTTTTCGGCCACCAAGATTGCCTGGATCCTGGATCGCGTGCCGGGTGCGCGCGATGCCGCCGCTGCGGGGCACATCGCTTTCGGGACGGTGGACAGTTTCCTGATCTGGCGGCTCACCGGCGGCCGGGCGCATCTGACCGACGCCTCGAACGCCAGCCGCACCGCGCTGTACGACATTCGCCGAGGCCGGTGGGATCAGGCCCTGTGCGAATTCTTCGATGTGCCCATGGCCTGTCTTCCCGAGGTCAGGGACACGGCCGCGGATTTCGGTCTCACCGACGCCAGGGTGCTGGGGCGCGCCGTGCCCATTCGCGGCGTGGCGGGCGATCAGCAGGCGGCCCTGGTCGGACAGGCCTGCTTTTCCGCCGGCGACGCCAAGAGCACCTATGGCACGGGCGCGTTTTTGATGCTCAACACCGCGAAGGAACTGGTGACGTCGAAGAATCGGCTGCTGGGCACCATCGCCTACCGCCTGCGCGGCGAAACGACCTATGCGCTCGAAGGCTCGATCCTGTCCGCAGGATCCGCGATCCAGTGGCTGCGCGACGGATTGGGGATCATCGCACGGGCGTCGGACGTCGAGCCGCTCGCCGCCTCGGTGGCGGATGCCAACGGCGTATACCTCGTCCCTGCGTTCACGGGACTCGGGGCGCCCTATTGGGACGCCGATGCGCGCGGCGCATTGCTCGGATTGACCCGGGCGTCCGGCCGCGGCGAAATCGCGCGCGCGGCCCTCGACAGCGTCGCCTACCAGACCTACGACCTGCTGGATGCGATGGCGTCCGACGGTTTGCGCCCCGGAAAATTACAGGTCGACGGCGGGATGGCGCAGAACGGGTTGTTCATGCAGAGGCTTGCCGACGTGCTCGGGCTCGACATCCAGAGGCCGCAGATCACCGAATCGACCGCCTTCGGCGCCGCCTGCCTGGCGGGGCTGGGCAGCGGCATCTACCGCTCGCTCGGCGAGATAGCCGCGCTCGCCCGGGCCGACGCGACATTCACGCCGAGCATCGGCGAGCCGCAGCGGCAAGCGCACATCGAAGGCTGGCGCAGAGCGCTGCGGCGGGTGCGTTGACTCACGCAACGCCGTATCGTAACGCCACCCATTGCCCAATTCTTAGGATGCGATATGACATTTCGACTCAGAGCCCTGGGGCTGCACCTGCTCGCCAGCGGCATGGTCCTGACGGTCATTCTCGGCGGGATGTACCTGTGCTGGTACCGCTGGCCGGGTTGGTATCTGGCCGACGCCGCGCAGGTGACCCTGATGCTGGCGGGCGTCGATCTGGTGGCCGGCCCCATGCTCACCTTCGTGATCGCCTCGGCGAGCAAGCCGCGCAGGACGCTGGCGCGGGACATCGCCGTCATTGCCGTCGTTCAACTGTCGGCACTGGCCTATGGCACCGTGTCGTTGTGGAACGGGCGCCCGCTCTACTACGCCTTCTCCGAGGACGTGCTGCAGGTCGTACAGGCCTACGACATCGAACCGGCGGAACTGGCTCTGGCGCGCCAACGGAAAGTGGCGTTGATGCCTCATTGGTACAGCCTGCCGCGGTGGATTTGGGCGCCGCTGCCCGCAAACCAGCAGGAACAGGAGAAGATCATCAATTCCGCCATCACGGGCGGCAGCGACGTGATTGCGATGCCCCGCTACTATCAGCCGTGGGAATCGGGTTTACCGGCGCTTCGCACGCAGCTCCGGAAGATCGACGACATCAAGTATTTCAGCGGCGCAGAGAAAACGGCGCTCAAGCGCCGAGCGCAAGCGGCCGGGCTGGCCGCCGACCAGGCGAATTCGATGGCGATCCTCGGACGCGCGCGCCCCGCGCTGGCGGTGTTCGATCCGGCGTCGCTGCAAGTCAAGGCGATCATCCGCGCCGACTGACCTCATGTCCCGCAAGCGCGCGACGCCGCGGTGGATGCGGCCCGACGGGGCGGCGCTGCGCGGAGGCGCAACAAAGGCGTAAGGCCTGCCCGAAAATCCCACCGAGTTTCTACGTATGGCCGCCTGCGCGCCCCCCGCTTAAGCTTTCATCATCGGACGTTTGCTCCGGCGCGCGCGGGGCCTCCGGTGGCGGCTGCTGCGACGCAGTGGTATCGGATTTGCACAGCGGAAGGATGAGATCATGAAAGACACACCGATCGTTGTGATTTTACTTGCCGTATTCGTCATGGTCATGTGGCTTTCTCTGCGCTGAGGCCCTCACCACCGCAGTGAGCGGGTAAAATCGACGAAGGCGCGCAGCGGGGCCGGAACATACCGGCGGCTCGGATAGTAAAGAAACGGCCCCGAGAAGCGTTGCCACCAGGGCTCCAGCACGGACTCGAGGGTGCCCGTGTGGAGATAAGGCCGCAGCCAGTCTTCGAACAGATGGATGATGCCTATGCCGGCGACTGCGGCCTCGACCGCGAGGTCGGTGGCGCCCCCGACCCTGGTAATCAGCGGTCCTGCCGGATCCACCTTCACCACCTCGCCGTCGCGTTCGAACTCCCAAGCGGTCATCGCTCCACTGGCGAACCGGCTGCGTAGGCAAGTGTGCCGGAGCAGGTCGCGCGGATGCTCGGGGCGGCCGCGCTGGTTGAGATAGGCGGGTGATGCCGCCGTTGCGAAGCGCTGCTCCCGCGGGCCGATGGGGACGGCCACCATATCCTGCTCGAGCCGCTCATCGTATCGGATTCCTGCGTCACAGCCGGCCGCCAGCACGTCGACGAAGCCATCTTCCGCGATGACCTCGAGGAGGATGTCGGGATAGGCGGCGAGGAAGGGCGGCACGATTCGGGGCAGAACGAGGCGCGCAGCGCTGACCGGCACGTTCAATCGGAGCGTACCTGCAGGCCGGTCGCGGAAGCCGTTGACTACATCCAATGCGGCGTCGACCTCCGCCAGCGCCGGACCGAGACGCTCGAGAAGACGGGCGCCTGCTTCGGTTGGCGCCACGCTGCGCGTCGTACGGTTGAGCAGGCGGACGCCGAGCCCCGCTTCGAGCCTGCGCACGGCTTCGCTCAGGCTAGAGGCGCTATTGCCGTTGGCGCGCGCCGCGTCGCGGAAACCGCCCGCGCGGGCCACCAAAACAAACGCCACGAGATCGCTGAGATCCGCCATGATTGTTCGCTTTTCCGAACAGCCTGTACTGATTTAAGCCAATTATCGCACGCCGTGGATCCATGTACATTCCACCCGGAATCACGGGAGAGGCGCCATGACCGATATCAGCAACGCCGGAACTTTCGCGCTCGGGGCTCGCCGCGTGAAGCGCGTGGGCTACGGGGCGATGCAACTCGCCGGGCCCGGTGTCTTTGGGCCGCCGAAGGATCGCGACGGCGCACTCGCCGTGCTGCGGGAGGCGGTGGCGAGTGGCGTCGATCATATCGACACCAGCGACTTCTACGGACCGCACATCACGAATCAGCTGATTCGCGAGGCGCTGCATCCGTATCCCGACGCTCTGGTCATCGTCACGAAGGTCAGTGCCCGACGCGGCGCCGATGGATCGTGGATTCCGGCCTACTCGCGCGAGGAATTGATTCAGGCGGTCCATGACAATCTCCGAAATCTCGGCCGGGACGTGCTGGAGGTGGTCAACCTCCGCAGCATGTTCAACATCCATGAGCCGGCCGAAGGATCCCTCGAGGAGCCGCTCACGGTTCTGGCCGACCTTCAGCGACAGGGCCTGGTGCGTCACATCGGCCTCAGCAACGTCACCCCCGCGCAGATCGCGGAAGGGCGGCGGATCTGCGACATTGTTTGCGTGCAGAACCGGTATAACCTCGTGCATCGCACCGATGACCTTTTGATCGACGACCTCGCCCGCGACGGGATCGCCTATGTTCCGTTCTTCCCGCTTGGCGGCTTCACGCCGCTGCAATCGACGGCGCTGTCGAAGATTGCCGTGGAGCTTGGCGCTACGCCCATGCAGGTGGCCCTCGCCTGGCTGATGCGGCGCGCGCCGAACATCCTGCTGATTCCCGGCACCTCGTCGATCGGGCACCTGCGTGAAAACCTCGCCGCGACCGCCCTCCAGCTCCCAGGCGAGGCCATGTCGGTTCTGCATCAGATCGCAGGCGAATTCGCGCCGGCGGGACGCAGTTCGGCGCACTGAGGCTTGGCGGCCGGACGTGGGAACCTCATGAGGTCGCCTCGCAGGGTCCCGGGGGGCGCTAGAAGTGGAAGAACTTCCTTCTCAGCGCGGCTTCGTAATCTGTTTTGGCGGCCTTCGCCTGGCTGCGCGCGCCTTCTTCGTCGAAGTGCGCCTGTTCCCAGCGATCGACCTGTGCGAGCGAGTGGTTCCCCGACGCGAGTGTTTCCTCGCGGCGAATCGCCGCGATCCAGGTCTCGACCGCCGCCTTGTAGGCGCGCTGCGCCTCGTCCAGTTCTGCGTGCTCGGTTGTCACGGGTCACCTCCAAGCCACTATCATAGTCAGGCCAGATGACAAAACGATATCACCGTCTGCAGGCCGACAGCCACGAACGCATCGACCGCGAGGATCGGGAATTGCCGCCGCCCGGCGATTCCCTGTTATCCAGGTCCACCGCAGGCATACTATCGGAGCGGACACCGACCGCTTCTCCCCGGTACAGGAAGCCTGCCCCATGACTGCCACCGTACGTGAAGATATCGCCCGCCTGGCCGCATCGATGCGCACCCTCGAGCGAGAACTCGAAGCGGCAATCGCGAAGCGGCGCATCGAACTCAACTACAAGGTCCAGGACGGAGCCGTTCAGTTCGAACACGAGGTGATCGAGCGGCATCGCCTGCTGAAGGCAAAGTTGCTGAAGTACGTCTTCGGCGCACGGCCCGCCATGATTCTCACGGCGCCGGCAATCTATGCGCTCATCATCCCGTTCGCACTGCTCGACCTGTTCGTTGCCGTGTATCAAGCCGTGTGCTTTCCGGTTTACGGGATCCCGCGCGTGCGCCGGCGCGATTATTTCGCCTTCGACCGCGAACAGCTCGCCTTTCTCAACGCCGTCGAAAAGATCAACTGCGCTTACTGCGCTTATGCGAACGGACTGCTGGCGTACGTTCGCGAGATCGCTTCACGCACCGAGGAGTACTGGTGTCCCATCAAGCACGCGCGGCGCCTGCTCGGAACGCACCCGCGCTACGCCGGTTTCGTGGATTACGGTGACGCCGACGCCTATCGGCATGATCTGGAGAGCCTTCGGGACAAGGCTCGGTCCGAGGATCCGGGCTGACCCCGCTCGATTCGCAATCGCAGAGAACGACGCATGAACGAACGCTTCCCATTGCTGGTCCGCCGCGCGGTTTACAACATGCGGGGCGGCTTCCTCGTGCGGCCGCTGACCATTGCGCTATCGCTCGGTTGCGCAGGAGCGCTGTTGTCGTGGATAGAAGAGGCGGTCCCGGGCTTCAGCGACTGGGTGCCGGCGGTGATCTTCCCTACGCACGCGGATCCGCAGGTGGCCCAGGTCATTCTTGCCGGCATTGCCGCCTCGATCATGACGGTCGTGTCCATTGTTTTCGCCATCCTGCTGATGACGCTCACGCTGGCGTCGATGCAGTTCTCCCCGCGCATCATCCTGAGCTTTACGCGCGATCGGGTGACCCAGTGGACGCTGGGCATCTTCCTCGGCACGTTTTCCTATTGCATGGCGGCGCTTCCGGCGGCACGCGCCCTCCCGAGCCCATTTTCGCCGGTCGCCACCGTCCTGGGCGCAATGCTGCTGGCGCTCGCCTGCGTATCCTGGTTGCTTTTTTTCATACACCACATCGCGCAGGCCATCAGCGTGAACCAGATAGTGGACAAGATCGCCGCTGAAACCGAGGCGGTGATCGATGATTTGATGCCATGGCCCCGAAACCACGGATATGCCAACGACCGCAATTACCCGATCGAGGGTCCGTTCGAGACTCCGGTTACGAGCGCGACATCCGGATACATCCGCTTCATCGATACCAAGCGGTTGGCCGCATTGGCGAAGACCTACCGCGTGAAGATTCAGGTGCTCCGCCGCGTCGGTCACTTCGTTCCGGCCCACGTCCCGTTGATGATGGTGTCCAAGGGAGAGCGGTTGTCTCACGAAGGACGTGCAGCCCTTCGCGGCGCGTTCGATTTCGGCCCTTCCAGAACCCTGCAGCAGGATGTGGAGTTCGGTGTGCTGCAAATCGTGGACATTGCCTTGAGGGCCATTTCACCCGCGGTGAACGACCCCAGCACGGCCATCAGCTGCGTGGATCAACTCAGCCGCATTCTGATCCGCTTTGCATCGCGCGATCCGCCGGAATCCCGCCTATACAACCCCCCCGGCGTTCTGCGCGTCGTCATTCCCTGGATTGGCTTCGAAGGACTGTTGGATTCGGCGTTCGAACAGACCCGGATGTACTCCAAAGGGGATTTTGCGGTCAGTTTGCGGATGTTGCGAGCTCTCGGCGACATTGCGACGACCACGCCGGATTCCGCAATTCGGCAGTCACTGGCGGACCGGGGAAGGCGAATTGTCGACGGTTGCACCGAGAAGCTTGGCGAACAAGAACTGACGGCAATACGCGCGCGATTGGGAACGCTGGAGAAGTTTGCCGCGTAGCCCTTGGAGCGCCGGTACATGCCATGGCCGGTGAAGGCCAGGGCGCGGACCTTATGTTACATACCCGTCGCCGATTACCGGCCGGCCACCCTGCATGCCAATGTTTCGGGCACCGCTCTTCCGACGCATCAAGAACCAATAGTGAAATGAACGATGCGCGCGCGAGGATCGAGCATTCATTCACACAACAGGGGCTTGCCATTTTTCCTACGACGGAAAACGCGACCTATATGTCCGGAAAGACCACGCAAAACCACACGATCACCTGCGGAGCGGCGCCCTGAAGTGACCCATCGGCCGTCGGCTCACGGGGCGGCCGTTGTCCAGCGGGAGTTCGAATTACAACATCGCGCAGTAGGAACCTGCGAAGGATTCTCGGGCAGGGAAGACTGTGGTGCGCCCGGAGAGATT